>Ga0209186_1000507_pt1 | contig 31157 bp, 21 predicted proteins | sample SidtaG_FD_187426 | JGI IMG/M metagenome (GOLD analysis project Ga0209186, IMG submission 187426) | Marine algal microbial communities from Sidmouth, United Kingdom - Sidmouth_Male2 metaG (SPAdes) (version 2) | ecosystem: Host-associated > Algae > Red algae > Unclassified | place: Sidmouth...
GCCACAGGACAAATTTTCGGAGAATATGCCTATGGACAAACCATGAAATGGCAAGCATGGGGCGTTCCCTTCGTCATCGGCTTCAACTGGATAATGCTCATTTTGGCAGGTTTGGACATCATTACCAAACACCTCAAAGCCCTCTATCCGCCTTTATTTGCAGCCCTCTTAGTCGTAGGCTTCGACTACATCATGGAACCCGTCGCCATCAAATTAGACTATTGGCAATGGGCAAACAATAGCATTCCCCTCCAAAACTACATCGCATGGGGCATCATCGCCCTCCTCATCGCCACCATCTTCCACCACACCAAACTCACCACCAATTCAAAAATCCTAAGAACCTACTTTTTCATCCAACTCGTCTTTTTCCTACTACTAAGATTCTCCCTATAAAAAATTCAAATCAGAAAAACTTATATGGACTTATATGGTTAAAATAAATATGCACAGAAACAATAATCATTGAGCGAAGCCAAAATGATATGGCAAAAAAACTTATATGGACTAAAACAAACTTAAATCACTCATATGGTTAAAACAAAAATACGCCTAAACAACAATCATTGAGCGAAGCCGAAATGATATGATTAAAAAACTTATATGCACTAAAACAAACTTAAATCACTCATATGGTTTAGCTTTGTAAAAAAACCAACAACCCATGACACCATTTGAAAGAGAAGAATTTAAGAAGAAAATACAAGACAGACTTATCATCATCAAAGAAGATATTGATGAATTAGAAATACTGACACAACCCATCAAACCAGACGTGTCTTTAGGACGCATCTCTCGCATGGACGCCATCAACAACAAAAGCATCAACGAAAAAGCCCTCCGCAACGCAAGAGAAAAATTCACAAAAATGGAATACGCCCTTTCCAACATCGACGACCCCGAATTCGGAAAATGTAGCCAATGTAAAAGCGACATCCACCCAAGAAGACTCCTTTTTATGCCCGAAAGCGACAAATGTGTTAAATGCGCTCGGTAGTTTTTCGTTTAAGTCGTTGTTCGTTTAAGTTGTTTTTCCTTCGTTTAAGTCGTTGTTCGTTTAAGTTGTTTAAGTCGTTATTGGTTATTGAGCAAAATCGAAATGAAACCACAAAAACCACTTGGTCATTGAACAGAACCACAAAAACTGCAAAAACCACTTAAACCACAAAAACTAACTTCCTAAACTCTGAGAGAGCAGAACCAGAAGCATCTGAATCAACCCAACAAATCCCCCAATAAAAAAGCCCATTTTTTCAATAAAGCCCAATTCTTTTTTCAAAATACCCATCATTAAATCTTCCAAACGATCCGTTGAAAAATTCTTTACCTTTTCCGTCACAAGTGCCTCAATGTCTAAATGTTCATCCAGACTATTTACATAACGACCAATCATTTTAGGAGCTAAAGGCGTAATTTCGCTCATAATTTCCTGTCGAATGCCATATTTTAAATCTTCAGGCAAAAAACGATTGATAAAGGGATATTTTTCGGGAAAATCGACACTCAAATAAGTATTTATTTTCTTGTCTATCATCTCGTTAATCAGCCCAATTTGTTCGGGCTTCGTCAATCGTTCCTTCAAATCATCGGTAGAAAATAGCTCTTGAGCGACCATTTTTCCCAACTTAATCGCCATATCCTGTTGTCGCTTCGGAAAAACTCCTTGAATCTCCCAAAGCAAGAACTTTTTAGGCTCACGAGGCTGAAAAAGCATCTTAACCGCTATAAAATTAGTAAACCACCCGATCACCGCCCCCAAAATGGGCATCGACGCTAATAAGGCATATTGAAGAATTTGTGTGTTTTCCAATGAATCTGTATATTGGTGATTGTAAAGTAAAATACTATAAAGACAGCAAAAACCATCTCTATACTACTTCTACGAATATAACACTAAAAAATTAACTTTAAGTTCATTTTTTTTGAAATTTCACGCTCATAAAAAATGTTAAAACCCTGATATTCAACATCATAAAACGTTAAAGCAGTCCCAAATAGCCCTGATAGCAGTGGTATGGCAAAATAGTTTAAGTCGTTTTTGTGGTTTAAGTCGTTGCGGTTCTGACGTGATTATTCGTTGTTGCTTTTGCCATAAGAACGGATAGCAGGACTTTCCATCACGACGAAGCTCCTGACAGTTCGCTCCAAAAATAAAAACCACACAAACTACTTAAACCACAAAAACTACTAAACAACTAAAACCAAAAACTTATTCTTCTTACCTTTCTGCACAAAAATAAACTTATCATTCAACAAATCCTTAGCCGTAATCGTCGCATCAACGCCCACCTTTTCCATATTGATACTAATCGAATTTTCCTTGAGGCTTCGACGAGCTTCTCCTTTCGATTTCAAAATACCTGTATGTTCCGATAAAAAGTCAATCATGCCCAACGAATCGCCGTGACTATTGCGCTCCAATTGGAACGTTGGAACGCCCTCAAATACCTCTAAAACTTCTTGCTCTGACAACGCCAATAACGCTTCTTTACTACCTTTGCCAAACAAGAGTTGAGTGGTACTAAGGGCTTTCTCAAAAGCCGCTTCGCCATGTACCAATGTCGTTACTTCCTGCGCCAAACGTTTTTGCAAACCTTTTTGATTTTCTGAACCTTCATGCGCTTTCTCCAACTCCAAGATTGTTTCTTCATCTAAAAGCGTAAAAACACGAATGTATTTTTTAGCATCTTCATCCGTCGCATTTACCCAAAATTGGTAGAATTGGTAGTACGATGTTTTGGCAGGATCTAACCAAATAGCACCACTTGCCGTTTTTCCAAATTTCGTTCCATCCGCTTTCGTAATCAAAGGACAAGTAAATGCAAAACCTTCACCGCCCGCCATACGACGAATCAATTCCGTTCCTGCTACGATATTCCCCCATTGGTCAGAACCACCAAATTGGATTTTGCAATCGTGATTTTTGTATAAATGGTAAAAATCGTATCCTTGAACAAGTTGGTACGTAAATTCTGTGAAAGAAATTCCTTTTTCCAAACGACTTTTTACAGAGTCTTTTGCCAACATATAGCTCACCGTCAAATGCTTTCCGACATCTCGTAAAAAGTCCAAAACATTCATATCTTTGAACCAATCATAATTATTGACAATCGTTACAGGATTATCCGCTTCTGTATGACACAACAATTTTTCTAACTGCTTTTTCATACTTTCCACATTGTGGTTTAAAGCGTCTTCTGACAATAAATTTCGCTCTTCGCTTTTACCAGAAGGATCACCCACCATACCTGTCGCACCGCCTACCAACGCAAAAGGTTTGTGTCCATGTCGCTGAAAATGAACGAGTAACATCAAAGATGCTAAATTTCCTACGTGCAAAGAATCAGAGGTTGGATCAACTCCAATGTAGCCTGCTATTTTTTCTTTGGCTAAAGTTTCTTCTGCTTTTGGCGTAATGTCATGAATCATTCCACGCCAACGCAATTCTTCTATCAAACTCATTTTATAATTGTTTTTAAAGGTTTTTTTATTTTTGTTACTAACAGTATCGAACCCAAAAGAGTTTCATTCAGTAAGCACATAAATCACCCGTCACCTGTCACTCGCCACCCGTCACCTACTCCTTCAAAATCTGCCCACGATAAAGTATTTCACCATCTCTTTCTATCGTCAAAATATACGTTCCAACACGCACATCATTTATATCTATTGATTCGTTATTTTTAATTTTTTTTGTTAAAATACTTTTACCCGACACATCCCAAATCGTTGCTTTTAAGGCGGTATCAATTCCACCAGCCTCCACATAAATCATTCCTTTTGTTATCGTTGGATACACTTTGATATTGGCATTATTTTCGACCATTGGAATAGTCGTATTCATCGTATCAGTAGCCGTTTGATAATGAATCCAATACGCTTTGTCCTGAACTTGTTGGTCAAAACCCATTCCACCCACTAACATAAAAGTATTTTCATCCAATCGAGCGATTCCTCGCAAATCCATAATCGACGGAATCGTATCACTTTCAACGAACAAAGAATCTCCTAAAGGATCATATTGCAGAATTCGATTTAAAGGTGGTACGCCTCCTGTACCGTTATACGCAATTCCGTTATAATTGTATGCAACAACTGATCCACCCAACCAAAGCACTTGATTGTTCCATTCCGTCGCTGCCATTCGGTAGCCCAATGCCAAGCTATCGGTATTTCCCAACCATTCAATTTCGGTGGGATTTTCTGGATTGATGATGCCTTTTCTAAAGTGATTGGTCAGCACAAAACTAAAGGTCGTTATCTTGGCGCCACCTGCATAATACAAGGTATCCCCAACTATCGCTCCTGATCCACCAAAAACTTTAAAATCGTTTGTATTCGGCACAGCAGTTCCAATCTCCCAACTATCATTCGCTGTATCATAAATTTGTACGGCATTGATATTTGTGTTGTTACTCCAACCTGTTGCCACATAAATCAAACTGTCTCGCCAAACGGCTTGGATGTGATCGTCTGTTGCTATGGGCAATTCTGTCCCTTCTGTATATGCATTCGTTTCAGGATCATAAATAAACAGTTTTTTTGAAGACACTTCACTCCCATTACTCGCTACCTCATAACCGCCAATAATGTAAATTTTATTGTTCACGGTACTCGCTCCTGCGGCAATTACGGGCGTTTCTAATGGCAAAGGAGGAATACTTTCCCAAGTATCCGTTTCCGTATTGTATCGAAAAGAATCATTGGAAATTCCCGACCAAATTTTTGTGGTATCTATGCCTCCAAAGGAATAAACATAGGTGACATTGTCTACTGTTCCTTCCGCCACAGCATTGTTGCTCATCGCTTTAGGCTTTGGCGTTCGTTCTTCCCAAACCCAACCTTCCTGCCCCAACACAGAAAGCACATTCAAACACAAAAGAATAGATAATAGATATTTCATGTTACACTTTTTTATTTACACCTAAGTGAAATAGAAAAAATAAGATGAGCCAAATTAAATGTAATATTTTTGGCTGTTTTGAGGCAAAAAAATGTTTCGTAGTGGGGCTACGGGACATTTTTTTAACGAAGAAACAGCCAAAAAGATAAGGCTTAATGGCGCAGTTTATTTATTTTGTTTCACTACAGTTTCCAATGCCACAGGAACAAAATTTCCCTTATCATATCGCATCACTTCGGTAAGTCCTATTTCCTTTAATAAAGTGACTGCCTCTTCAAATCCCTTGATAATTTCATTGGGATGGTGGCAATCAGAATTTATCGTAATCGGAATTTTCAAATCCTGTATCGCTTTCAATATAAACAGACTTGGATAAAAAGTATCTGTCAATTTCTTATACCATCCCCTCGTATTCAACTCGACAATCACCTCTGTTTCGGCTATCGTTGTCAAAGTATCCATCACAAGATCTTGATACCATTTATCCGTTTCCGCAAAATAAGGATGATGTCGATTGTGCATTTTTATTTTATCCATATGCCCCAAAATATCAGGAGCTTCGTTTAAGACCATCAACTTCGTATGTTCAAAATATTTTGCCACACCTTTTTTTATATCACCACCAAACAAAACATCTAAACCATATTGGAATTTCTTCGTTGTTCCATCTAGCTCCCAATAATCTGTATCATTTACCAATGGTCCAAAATGAACTGAACTCACCGTATAATCCAAATCATCTTTAAACTGATTTACGCCCACAACGCCAAGAATAAAATCAACTTCCAAACTCAACAAAACTTCTATTTGGTCTGCATACGTTTCTTTCAACTCCTTCACCGTTTTCAAATATGCTTGATACCGTTCTTTAGGCATTTCCCAATCACATTCAAATGGTACTGGCGCATGGTCTGAGAATCCATATTGCGTTACACCTTTCGCAATCGCTGCGTCAAGATAGTCAGCAGGCGTTAATTTACCATCACTAAAGTTTGTATGACTATGATAATTTGTCCAAGACATGTTTTTACTTTTTTATTTTTTTTGGAGACAACGGTTTATCTTTCATCGCTACGGAAAGGCCCGCTATCCGCTACTATAGCTTAGGTCATTGAGCAGAGTCAAAATAACAACCACATAAACTACAAAAACCACTTAAACCACAAAAACTAAAGAAAGCTATAACGCTACTATCGGGTCTAGCTCTTTATGGACAGTACGCCAAAATAACTGAACAAAATACAAAACGAATATCAAAGAAAAAACACCATGTCTCTTTCGTCACCCGTCACCCGTCACCCGTCACCCGTCACCCGTCACCCGTCACCCGTCACTAAATATAGTAGATAAAAAAAGCCCCTTTCTGGTTAATTAGAAAGAGGCTTTATATTTTTTACTACAAACTTACTACTTCAAAGCAGCAGTGTAACGTTTTGCAGCAGCTTTCCAATCTAGCACATTAAAAAATGCATCAATATAGTCGCCTCGACGATTTTGATAATTCAAATAATAAGCGTGTTCCCATACATCTAATCCGATGATAGGCGTACCAGCACATCCATTGGTTTCTACTTTTTTCATTAAAGGATTGTCTTGATTAGGTGTTGAGCAAATTTCTAATTTACCTTTTTTATCAACACAAAGCCAAGCCCATCCCGAACCAAATCGAGTAGCTGCTGCTTTAGCGAAATCTTCTTTAAACGCATCAAAAGAACCGAATTCTTCTTCGATGGCTTTTCCTAATTTTGTTCTACTTGAAAACACACCACCTTCTGGAGAAAGAATTGACCAGAAAAGACTGTGGTTGTAATATCCTCCTCCATTATTGCGAACAGCATCATTTTTGTGTGCATGTTTTGCTAGCAAATCTTCAATAGATAATTCGCCCATTTTCTTGCCTTCTACTGCTGCGTTTAGCTTAGTAGTATAGCCGTTGTGGTGTTTTGAATAGTGAATCTCCATTGTCTTTGCATCAATATGCGGTTCTAATGCTGAAAAATCATAAGGGAGTTTAGGTAATTTAAATGCCATTGTATTTTTAGATTTTATTTTGAAATGATGACAAAAGTACAATTAGGATTCAAATAAAAAAAAGATTATACAATTTATCTTTGATTTATAGTGTATTAAGCTTGTGAAAATGCAGTATTTTTGAGTTAATTTTTAGATGCTTACTTCAAATATTACAACAAACTAAAACCTACCTTCTTTTTTTTGTTGAGTCCATGAAAAATAGCCCTGATAGTAGTGGTATGGCAAAGTAGTTTAAGTAGTTTTTGTGGTTCTTTCCTTTTACCAAGCCTACTTTGCCATAGGAACGGATAGCAGGACTTTACGCAACGACGAAGCGATTGACCTTTCGCTCCTTATAGCATTTATAGATATTTTGATTTTATCGAAGTAGTAAGACTGTTCCTTTTCTTTGAATTTGATTGCCATTGGTAGAAAGCATTTGAATCAGATAAGGATACACATCTTGCGGGGCTGGCTCGCCATTTACAAATCCATCCCAACCTTCTTGTGGATCATTTGTCTCAAAAACTTTTTCGCCCCAACGGTTCAAAACAATCATGCTGTACTCTTCTTCATTGGGATATACAATCACAGGTTTAAAAATATTATTAACGCCATTGGGCGCAAAAGCATTGGGCACAAAAACTCGAGAAGTTTGTGCAATGCAAAAAGTATTGGAAAAACTCGTTAGTCCTGTAATAAAATCATTTGGTAAATCTAAATTAAAATCACATTGTACCAAATAACAATACTGGCTGACATCAGGCGGAATCAAAGAGACATCATCTGTGTAAGCAAGTAAATCATCTGGATTAAAAGTAGCCAATTCTGTAAGGTCGGGACCGTTTACTCGATACAAAGTGTATTTGGTAATGACGGCATTCGGCATTTCAAATTTATTCCAGAACACACCATTGGTCAAATCAAAATTGTCTTGTCCTGTCAAGAAAATAGTACGAGCCACACCAGAACTTACGCCAATTCCACAGCCACCTTGTGCAGAAATAAAATAATAATAAGCATCTCTTTGTGTATTGACCTCGCTATCGACTTGTGGTGAAAGTGTAGAAATTTCAATATCTAAAACAGGATTAATGTCATCTAATGTTGTTCCTCTATTAATCGTTACATCATCTGAAACACCATTCGGATCAATGGACCAATCTATCTGAATCTGATTTTCATTAATCACACTCACATTTTGCATATAAATATACTCTGGTAAATCTGCTAACTCAATATCAACTTCAACAGCATTTGAAATTGAGTTCGTGGCATTATTTGCATTGTCTGCTTTAATTGATAAAGTTAAAGGCATTGGATCACCCGCCTGTATTTCATAAGCATAAGTAAATTCATCTCCTCCAATTTCCGCAAACTCACTCGCTCCTTGAATAATTGTGTGTTTGAGCACGCCATTCGATCCCCATCCTTCATAGGGCGTCCAACTCAAATTAACGATGCTATTACAAGAATCATAATCTGCCTGTAAAAACATAGTCGTATGTGGACTTCCGCCAATTGTTCCAGAAACGCCACAAAAATCTATGGTAGCAATATCATATTCTTCTGTTCCTAAATCAGGTGTACCAAAAACATCCAAATAAGAAGGTGCTGATGGGTCAATTAAATCTGCAACAAAAACCGTATCAATCAATTGAAACCCTTGCGCTCCTGAATTATAAATCACATAGCCATAAGCATCTGGCGACTCACTTGGATTCCATTCAAGCTCGCTTGAACCTCCACTAACAGACACTTTGAGAATTTCTGGGGCAATCAAAGGATGTGTATCTAAAGTATCAGACGATACCGAAACGATGCCAGCACACTCCACCTCCATATAATAATATGTAATCGCATTACTTGGATTGGGAATGGTAACAGTTGTTTGTGTTGGGTCTGTAATGGTTGCGACAAGATTATAAGAATCTCCCGTCGCACTAATGGATTCATAAAGATAACTAGCCGTAAAGTCCGATCCACACATATGGTTATTCGCCCATACGACTTCTATATCTGTCACGCCCCCACCCACTTGGTTGGCACACAACAAAGTAGGCGCATTTTGTGCTTGTAAGCTACAAAAACCAAAGAAAAACGCTAAAAGACTTATAAAAAATTGCTTTTTCAAAATATTCAATGTTAAATTAGGCTGCAAAATTATAAAATTTGTGGCTGAACAAAGAAAGAAGTTTGTTATGCTGTCTCTATCACCCCAATTTTGCTCTTATTCAAACGCCTGTTTATCTAATATATTTCACAAAAAAGAATCTGAACACGACAGTAATCTCTTAAAACATTAAGGATTCTGCAACGTTTTTTAAGAAATAAAAGAAAACGACCTTAGTATATGACAAAAAAAACAACCGATTCGCTGTCTAATCTTCGTAAAAATTACGAAAAAAACGAACTTCTCGAACATACTGTCCATACTGATCCTTTCCAACAATTTGACGGTTGGTTACAGGCCGCATTAGCACATGAAGGTGTGTATGAAGCCAATGCTATGACCTTAGCCACTGTCAATCCATTGGGAAAGCCTTCTAGTAGAACGGTTTTACTAAAAGGAATCAGAGAGGGTGGTTTTGTGTTTTATACGAATCATCATAGTAGAAAGGGTAAAGAACTGGCGCAAAATAAACATGTTGCCCTGTTATTTTATTGGGGTGTTTTGCAACGCCAAGTACGCATTGAAGGCATTGTCACAGAATTATCTGTCGAAGCTTCTACCCAATATTTTCAAAGCCGTCCCAAAGGTAGCCAAATTGGGGCATGGGCTTCGACTCAAAGTGAAATTATTGATTCTCGTCAAGTTTTAGAGGCCAATCAGTCTCAAATAACAGAACAATATAAAGACGCAGAAGTATTGCCTAAGCCACCAAATTGGGGTGGTTATCTCGTAAAAGCAACAAATTTTGAATTTTGGCAAGGACGTTCCAGCCGTCTACATGACCGATTGCAGTACCGTTTGGACAGTGAAACAAAGTGGTTTATTGAACGATTGGCGCCTTAGGTTTAGTGCCGTTGTTCTTGGTGCTGTAGTTCTTGGTTCTATTGTTTTACATACTCAAAAAACAGCACTACAGCACAAAATAACCACAGCACTACGGCACGAAAAACAACCACAGCACCACGGCTCTACAGCACTAACCCAACAAACAAAAAATGCAACAATCACTTCGTCTTAAAATGATGGTCATCAGTATAGGAATCATCATCAGTGGATTGCAGTTGTTTGGACAAAATAAGCCTGTGGAATTTCATTGGGGATGTACAAGTGGACTAACTTTTAATTTAGGCAGTAAGGTCAAACGCTTGGGTCTGCGAGGCGGATTCTATGTATACCGTGATTTTATTCAGTTGAATGTACAAATAGCAGGACATTACCACTTTAACGGATGGGGTCCCGACCTCAAAGGCAAAGAATGGCAAATGAGTACGGGTATTTTGGGAAGTTGGGGGAAAGTCGAGACAGAAACCAACAATCCTTTTATTCAAGCAGTTGGCAATCAAACACAACGCCCTTATAGCATCACCTACGCCTACAAATGGTACTTTGACGAAATCTTAACTTCCCAACAAACAGGCATCGTCGCCATTGGCCTCCGTAATTTTACCATTATCTCAGAAAATGATGCCTTGATTGGTGATGGAACAGACAAATTTAGAACAGGAACAATTTTAGTGCAATATCGCCACAAAAACACAATCATTTCCCTCAATAATACAATGTGGACAGGGGATGCCAAATACCACAAAACCAAACGAATAAAAGGAACAGAATACCCTGCCCGTTTTGGATATTTTGATTTATCTCGTGCTTTATATGCCGATTGTTCGCATGGCATCTTGGCTTTACAAGTACAACAATACCTTGTCTACCAACAAAACGCTCGTTTTAGCATGGGCATTGATGCAGAACAAATTCGACATTTCCTACAAAACAAAACCATACATGACATGCCTTTTGTTCCTAAACGATGGAATAAAGCCGAAAATGCGCACTACCCCATGTTGGACACAAAGGGCAAACCCTATCTATTTCAAAAAGGGCAAAAAATACGCCCCATTCGCTTTTTTTGGGAACTTTCCTTAAATCCAAGTTTGTTTTACTAATAAGTGAGCGGACAAAATAAAACGATATTAAAAAATTGATTACAAGGAAATTACCAACGTTCCTTAAAATCGTTCCCTTACTTAATTCCCTATCAATACGTTCCAAAAAACAAAACTTCGTCTAGATTCACAATTATGCATAAGTTTAGTTATCTGAAAAACAAAACTTTATACTTACAAAAATAAAGAAACACAACAACAGTTGTATACGTAAAATAAAATGCAATTAATTGTCTATTTATGAAATCAATGCATCAACATAAACCTATTGATTATTATCGGTCGGTATTTGAAAATAATGTTTTTGGAATTCTTATTCTGAATCATAGCTTGCAAATTATTGATGTAAATCAAGCTTTCTGCCTAATGATAGATAAACCCAAAGAACAAATCTTACACACTCGTCCTCATAATTTTGTTGGTTTAGATAGCAAAGCAGAACTAGCAGAATTAGGGCAACAATTGGCTAAAGGCACTTTAAAAGCTTTTACTTTTGAACAAAAATTACTCAAAAATGATGTTCCTTTCAAGGCATTAGTAGGCGTAAAAGGAGAGTATGATGAAAAAAATAATTTCAAAGGAGCCATTGTTTCTATTCAAGATATTACTTACCAAGAACAAGCCTCCCAAGCAATTCAAAAAAGTGAAGAACGATTTCGCATACTTTTTGAAAACAACTTAATGCCAATTTCTGTCATTAATGATAAATTTGAATTTACAGAAACCAATACGGCCTTTTGCAATATGGTGGGATACAATTGCAAAGAATTATTGGGTATGGATATTTATGATGTCAGTTTTAAAAAAGAAGAAGTCGCAAAAAGCAAAGAACTTACTAGTCAAATTAAAAACCAAGAAATTGATCAGTTTACGCTAGAAAAAAAATACAAACACAAGAATGGTTCTATTGTCTATGCCCATATTACGGTCAAAGGCTTATACGATATAAACAATAAATATACAGGCTCTATTGCTGCCATAAAAGACATTACAGAAGACAAAAAAAAGCAAGCAACCATCAACAGTATATTAGAAGAACTCTCTAAAAAAAATGGAGAATTAGAAAAATATATTGAGAGCAATATGCAACTAGAAAATTTTGCCTACATCGCTTCACACAACCTACAATCTTCTATGCGTACCATTATCAGCCATTCCCAAGCATTGCAAACCAAATACAAAGCGCTACTTTCTGAGGACGGACAAGCCTCCTTAAATTTCATGGTTAATGGCACTAAAACGCTCAATGAAATTATTCACAATCTTCTCAATTACTCGAAAGTCAATACTCAAAAAATCAAGCTCAAAAATGTCAATTTACAGCAATTACTCAACAGCCTCATTGAAAACCTTCAATCAGATATTGAGCATACTAAAGCGACCATTATTCTAAGAAACATTCCTAAATCTATTAGTATTGATCCTATCAAAATTCGCCAACTTTTCCAGAACTTAATAGACAATTCTTTAAAATTCAAAAAGCCAAATACATCACCAAAAATCACAATAAATGCAATAAAAAATGAAGACCATTATAAATTTACAGTAACCGACAACGGCATTGGTATTGAAGAAGAATATGGCGAAAAGATTTTTTTACTTTTCAAGCGTTTACATACTGCCGATGAATATCAAGGCACTGGAATTGGCTTATCTATTTGCAAAAAAATTGTAGAGCAACACAAAGGAAAAATAGGATTTTCTTCTACCTATGGTCAAAGAACTTCTTTTTACTTTACCATCCCCATTCAGCAAAATTAAAGTAAGTAGACACATTTAAAATGGTATTATCAATTACTCATGGTTTTAGGAGAGAACGGTTTATCTTTCATCGCAATGGAAAGTCCTGCTATACACTATTATGGCTACTATAAACCCATCTATTACGAATGAACCACATAGGAACTGTACGGACAAGGCACATGCCTTGTCTCAACCGATTTAAACCACAAAAACCAAAGTAGCCATACCGTTGCTATCAGGTCTATTTTGCACAGACACAACCGCTATCAAAAATAAAAGACACTACTACAAAAAAAGTGTGGCTCAAAGAAAAATCTCACAGAGTTTTTCGCTAAGATTGCTAAGAAGTTAGTTTCTGTCGAGCTTTGCGCTCTTTGCGTGAAATAATTTTTAGTTTTTCTCGTAGTACCAAATAAAAAAGGAGTCACCTTAATAGATAACTCCTTCACAACTTGCCTATCAAAACGCTTGTTTCCTTTATGGGGAAACCTATTATAACGGGGAATATAGGGATTAGGGTTAATTATTTTTCCAAATGGGAATCAGAAAATAGAAATTAAGGGTTAATCACTTTTCCAAACGGGAATCAGAAAATAGGGATTAAGGGTTAATTATTTTTCCAAATGGGAATCAGAAAATAGAAATTAAGGGTTAATCACTTTTCCAAATGGGAATCAGAAAATAGGATTTTAAAAAAAAAACTGCCTTGATGAAATCAAAAATAAAATAATTACTTTCCATCCAAACTACTTAAAAAAACATCAAAGCAGTTTAAATGTTATCTCCAAAGGACTTTCTGGCAATGGGTACCTTCTTTAGTTTGTATCCAAAGGACATAAATATTATTAGGGGGTAAGTAGTGAGTTTTCATGTTTATATGGGAAACTGTACCAAATTGTTCACTTGCGACCAATTGCCCTTGAAGATTAAAAATCTGACAGGTTTGAATACCTGTTCCAATTAATGTTATTTGTTGTTCATTGGGTTGTGGTAATACTTGTACGTCTGCATTTATTTCTCTAGCCAAACCGATAGAAGTATCTTCTTCTGACAACGTAATCTCTGATTCAGCTTGTGTAACTTGCATTGGCAAATTTTCTGCTTTGTGGTTAATCATTTTTATGTGAGCCACCTCAATGGCAAAAGGCATAGAAGCTGTCTGGTCTTTTCCAATAATCTCATCAGCCATCGCAAAACTTACATTCAAAAGAATACCTCCCCCTGAAATACTTTGCTGATTGGTACGAGAGATATTGATGTCCATTTTTCCATTTTCATGAAAAACAGTATCCAATGTTATAAAGGAGGATTCCTCTCCAATCCAAGAGTTTCCATAATCAAAAGTAAAAGAACCTTCCTCAACATATTGTTCTTCAAAACTCAAAGAAAGAGATATTCCATAAAACTCACCAATCGGCGCATTATCCTCTCCCAAAGAAATGGCAAGTGACACAATTTCTCCTTCTTCTACCGCACTTGGTAATTCTAATTTAAGATTTCCATCTCCATTGACTGTTTCAAAATCATCTGTTTTTCCGTCATTATGAACAAGCATATAATTTTGTCTAATAGCAGCAATATCACCATCATCAACGCTACCATCACCATTACAATCGGCATGCTTCGTATTTTTATCATTATATTGATAATCGTTCCAGTTGGTTGCTACTTGTCCAACCCACTCAGTAGTGGCATTGATTCGTGTATCTCCCACCTGTCCATGTTTTAGCCCCAAATAAAGCAAATCATCTCCATTGGCTACTTGATCGTGATTTACATCACCTGGATATACCAATGTTTCAGGATAAGTAGTTGTTTGTATGCTTATGGTATCATTTGAAGGATTAATGTCATCTTGGCCATTAATCATTTCAAGCCATATTTTTATATCATAAGTTGTATTTGGCAAAAAATCATATTCTCCAATGTTCAAGTCAATACTTTGTCCTTCTTGTAAAGTAGGTGTATCATAATTATAAGGAATCCATAAGACACCATTAACTTCAAAATTGATGATAAATTCCGACATAGGGGTAGAGGCAAAGTTCTTAACATTAACAGCAACCTGCATACCTCCTGCTTCTATTACGGCAGTAGGCTGTAAGATTTCAGTAATCCCAAGATCAATTAATGGATCTTCTGCTTTCAATTGCAAAGAACATCCCAACAAAACAAAAAGTACTATGGTTTTCAGTGTTTTCATGAACATGGAGTTGAGAGAGTTATATAAATATAGTTTTGTTTGAAAAAATGATTAAAAAATAATTTTTAGATTTTTGGTAAAGAGATTTTTTTGATAGACAAGCTGAAAAACGTAGCTCCAGCATAGCTATTGTGAGGCTTGTCAAAAAACGTACCAAAAAACATCAAAATGAGAAATTTATTTTTTATCATTATTACTGTAAAGGAGGTTGCCTTGTCTAATAAAAAATCACTTTTTTAAATTATTTAGTTGTGTCTTACAAAGATAAACCCTAATGCAGTCTCTTTCCAAGTACATTATTTAGACTTTATGAGCTGGTTTAATTACGGTTATATTACTAAAACACTCATAATCAATTGTTTAAAATAAAAAAATGTGTGCAAAACATTCGTTTTACACCTGTTTTTTGTTTCTGAACATGACATTTTTGTGTCTTTATCTATTTTTTATCTCAAAAATAAGTAGCATTTTGCACCTAAATCGCTACCTTATAGTGGTTTTCTGGACAAAAAAACAATATTAAAACGCTTATAAATCTGTTAATCAAATACTTATAATCTAAAAAGATTCTTTTCATGAATAAAAGCCAGCTTATTGAAACATTAAAAACACTCTCTAATAAAGAAATCAAACGTTTTGAGTCATTTGTACTATCTTCTTATTTTAATACCAATGAAACAACGAATTTCTTGCTTCAACACATACTTACAGATGCACCAAACTATGATAGTGAAAGAATTAGCTTAGAAAACTGCTTTAGACATTTGTTTCCGAAACAAAAAAAAGTCAATGCTCAAAAAGTGCGAGATCAAATGTCTATTTTATATAAATTGTTGAAAAAATTCTTGATTTTTGAAAACTGGCAGCAAAAAGAAGAAGAACAAGATTTAGCATTATTGGAGCAATTGCGCAAAAGGCGACTCTATAAGTTGCATGCTATGCAATTTAAGGTCATTAATGAGAAATTCCAGCAGTCTGAAATTTTAGACTCTCATCATTACTGGTTACAACATCGTTTAACAGAAGAAGCCGAAGCCAATTTTGTTTTCCAAGAAATTCGCAAAAACCAAAGTGAACTGTTACAGAAAAGTGTGAATTCCTTAGATATTTTCTATATCAGCAAAAAGTTGCTTCGTTCCAGTGAAATGCTCAATCGTAGTAGCATTGTCAATACCGATTTTGCGTTGCATCTGATGGAACCAATAGAAGAAACATTGGGAGAAATGAATGAGGAATACTTACAAGTCCCTGTCATTCTTATCAATTTTCAGATATATAGAATGCTCAAACATCCTGAAGATTCTTCACACTTCTTCAACTTATTAGAGCTTTTGGAAAAACACAGCTATGTTTTCTCTAAAAGCGAGGCGCACACCAATTATCGAATGGCTCAAAATTACTGTATTCGTCGAATCAACAATGGCGAGGAGCAATTTTTGGGCGAACTCTTTAGAATTTACCAACGTCTATTGAGTAGCAAAATTCTAATTGAAAATGACGAAATACGCCCTCCTGATTATAACAACGTCATTTCGGTAGGCTTACGCTTAAAAGCTTATGATTGGGTAAAAATGTTTATGGAAAACTATACGGACTTGCTACCGCCTATGGATCGCAAAAATGCCTACAACTACAATCTCGCTAAATTGTATTATGAACAACAAGAATTTGATAAGGTCATCGACTTACTCAATATCGTTAAGTTTACGGATATTCTCTACGAAATAAATACGAAGTACTATTTGATGAAACTGTATTATGACCAAGACGAATTGGATGTTTTGTCTTATTCAATCATTGCGTTCGAGCGATTGGTCAAGCGTAATAAGCAGCTTTCCACACAAAACAGAGGTGGTATTATCAATTTTCTCTATTTCTTAAAAAAGTTAGCTAAACTCAAAAAACAGGTAGATTATAAAGATAAAGAATATATAGCCGCCCAAAAACAAAAAGTTACACAACTCTTAGAAGAGAAAAAACCTGTCACAAATATTAATTGGATTAAAGATAAATTGAAAGAATTATAAGAGCTTTATTAGGAGCGAAAGGCCAGCAGCTTCGTCGTACAGGAAAGGCCTGCTATCCGTTAAAGGGCGGAGATGTCAGGCATTTTGAAAATGCCTGACATCTAAATCCGCCCTACCACTCCTATCAGGGCTATTTTTCATGGTCGCTACCCCCTATCAATAATGCAGTTTTCAAACGTCCTATCCATCCAGAATAGACCCGATGGTAGTGGTATGGTGGCGGTGGGGGCAGACCCCGTGTGTCTGCCCGAAGCGTAGGCAGCCACCATAAGAACGGACAGCGGGCCCATGCATCACGACGGAGCAATAAACCATTCTCTCCAAAAAAAAAAATCACACATAGGCAGCGTTTTTGAATTTCGATGAATCTATATAAGGATTGGTTGTACTAAGATAATGTTATGACGGACAAAGAACTTATACAAGGTTGTATTCGAGAAAATCGAGAGGCACAGCAATTTCTTTTCCAAAAGTATGCGGGAAAAATGCTTGTGGTCTGTATGCGTTATGCTCGACACCATGCAGAGGCCGAAGATATTTTGCAAGACGGTTTTATAAAAGTATTTGACAACATTAGTCGATTTCGGATGGAAGGCTCATTTGAAGGGTGGATTCGGCGAATTATGGTGAATACCGCTTTGAAAAATTACCACAAAAGTAGCTTCAAAAAAGAACAAATTGGCATTGAAACCTACCAAGAAGATAGTAGTGAACCTGAAATTTATAGTCAACTTTCTGAAGAAGAACTCCTCAAAATTATTAATACTTTGCCTGATGGCTATCAAATTGTCTTTAATCTTTATGTGATTGAGGGCTATAGTCATAGGGAAATTGGAGAACTTTTGAATATTCAGGAAAGTACATCTCGTTCGCAACTTGTGAAAGCTCGTAAGTTGTTACAGAAAAAAATTTTAAGCATTTTTAAATCGGCAATATGAATAATCAATACAATAGTGATAAAATATGGCAAGATAAGCTGGGTAATCATGAGCTGAAAGCACCGATGCATTTATTTGACCGTATTGATCAGAAACGGACTTTTGGCTATAAAGTGCGTAATCAAATTCGTTTGCATCGCTCTAAATTTATGGTCGGTTTATTGTTTCTATTTTTTATGTGTAGCGGTGGTATTGGTTGGATGATGAGTGATATGGGAATGGTGACGAGTGACAGAGGACGAGTGACGAGTGATAAGGGAATGGTGATGAGTGACAGAGGACGAGTGACGAGTGATAAGGGAATGGTGATGAGTGACAGAGGACTGGTGACGAGTGATAAAGGAATCGTGACAAGTGATAAGGGAATGGTAACAAGTGACAGAGGACGAGTGACGAGTGATAAGGGAATGGTGGCGAGTGATAAAGGAATCGTGGCGAGTAAACCTGAACAGAGAAAAACTACAGCACCAACAAAATACAATACTCATTCATTGAGCAAAGCCAAAAGGACGACACAAAAAGAAAATACGGCAATTCTAACAAAGGGCGGACTCAAGGATTTTGTGGATGCAAAGATTCCGCAAATTGAGGAAAACACGCTAAATAAAACGACAGCACTACAGCACAACAACACTACCGCACTAACAACTACAACACCAAAAAACTACAACACTCGTTCATTGAGCGGAGTAGAAATGACGGAACTAAAAGAAAATACAACAAGACTAACAAAGGGCGGAATCACGGATTTTGTGGATTCAAGGATTTCACAGACTGAGGAAAACACGCAAAACAAAACCACAGCACTACAGCACCACAGCACTCGTTCATTCAGCGGAGTAGAAATGACAGCACTAAACAAAATTCCAACTAAAGAACTAACAATCTCCTTATCAGAAACAACGAATGCACCTGACAATGGATGTAGGAATTTTAATCAAAGACCTAAGACAAAATTTACAGTCGATGTATTGGCGTGGGGAAATTACAATGATAAAAAATTAGGGCTTCAAAATAATGCAATGCAGGAATCGAATGATTATGTAACGCAAAGAGAAAACACTGAAAAGACTCGATATGGTGTAGGTGGCGGTGTGCGTATTTCAGTGGATTTGCCTATTGATATTTCTTTGCGAACAGGATTATTCTACAACCAGATTCATGAGCGTTTTGACTTAGTTGATACAAATGCAAGTCGGACGATTATTTATACGAACAATATAACGGGCATTTCGGATACGCTAAATGAAACGGGAACTCACATTATGGAAACGTACAACTATTATCGCACATTGGATATTCCTGTGTTGGTGGGGTATACGTTCAAGAAAGGGAATATGTATGCAGGTGTAAATGGAGGAATTCTTTTTAATATTTTATTGAAACAAAAAGGGCATATTCTTAAAGCAGACAATCAGCCCACTTTAATTACAAATAATAGCAGTGAAGAAGGAGAAACCTATTTTAAAAACAATATAGGTTTGCAACTATATGGCGGTATAGAATTTGGCTACAAAGTCAATGAACGTATTGATTTTTTAATAGAACCTCACGTGAGGCATATGCTGAATTCTATTACGCAATACAATCATCCACTTAGTCAAAAATATACGACTTATGGGCTTTCTGGAGGATTGCGTTTTAAATTTTAAAAATATTTTTCACGCATAGGCAGCAAAATGAATCGCTTGTAGGTCTTATTATTACAAGCTTGCTAGGAAATGCAATAAGCATTTTCACTTAACGTCAATAAAAATTAAACTCGATATAAAATGAGATATTTAAGTGCTATTATTTTTTCTCTTGGAATATTTTTCCTCCTCAATTCTGGCTGTAAAAAAGACATGGATGTTTTTATTCCTGATCCTGTCAATGACGTAGATTCTACTCAAAACCCAATTCCAGGTTGTGTAGATTCTACTGCCCTCAACTTTAATGCAACAGCAACAACTGATGATGGTTCATGTGTGTATGATACACTTGAAATCATTTGGGGTTGTATAGATACGACTGCCCTCAATTATAATGAGTTGGCAGATATGGACGATGGTTCTTGCCTATATGAAGAAGTGATTTGGGGTTGTACCGATCAGTCAGCCCTCAATTATGAAGAAACGGCTACACATGATGATGGCTCTTGCCTTTATATCACAGGAGACATTCAAAACTTCTTTGATGCGGTTCAACAACCTGGTGAAATTCTCTATATCAATAATGATATAAATGATTTTTGTGTAAATTCTAACAATACGATATTCCATGCACCACAAGGGCTTTTTTCTTATCCTAATGGAAATATTGTTGAAGGTCAAGTTGAAATAGAAATAATAGAGTTACATAGCAAAGGGGATTTGATTCGCTACACAAAACCAACGATGTCTGATGGCAATCTTATTTATTCAGATGGTGTACTTTATATTTCTGCTTCTCAAAATGGGCAACCCGTAGAATTTACGCCAGGCTATATTACCAATATTCAAATGCCAAGCCCCAACGAAAATTGGGAGATGAATTTGTTCTATGGTGAAGAAACAACCGAAACTTTTAACTGGGAATGGCAAGAACAAGGAACTATATCAGAACTAACTGGTGTATGGCCAAATCAATGGATAATAGAAGATACTTTGGATGGAGTTTTCTCAGATTCAGGTTATGGATTTTGGATTGACCGTTTAGACTGGATTAATTGCGATGCATTTGCGGACATTCCAGAAGGTGAAAAAACAACAGTTTGCGTTGAATTACATCCTGAAATTTATACGAATCAAAATGCAGCAGTCTTTATGGTTCTTGATGATATAAATGCAGTTGTTCAACTTTGGGGCGATTCGGAACAAATGAAATTTAATATTACAGGAATGCCAATTGGCGAAGAAGTTACATTTATTGTCATTGCGTCTTTAGACGATGACGAGTATGATTTTGCGATGAGTAGCACAACGCTTACAAATAATCATTTAGAGGAACTTTATCCGCTACCAACACCATTGGGCGATATACAAAATGCTTTAGACGGCTTATAAAAAAGAGTCTTAAGAAAGGAAAATATATAGTTTTGCTACCTATTTCTTAAAGCTTAGAGTGCCTTTTGCGCTCTAAGCTTTTTTTATTTTTAGAAATAGCGAATTAATTTAAATTCTAAATGATTTTTTTTAATTAGGAGCGAAAGGTCAGCTACTTCTTCGTCACGGAAAGTCCTGCTATCCGTTAATGGAAGGCATCTCCAAGATGCCTTCCATTTTTTCACGCACTGTACGGTATTGCAAGGAATTTCCAAAATGCCTTGCATTTCCACAGATGAACCGAAAAAGGCAGCGAACGCAAATCATCCAACCACTGCTATCAGGGCTATTTTTCATGGGCAGAACTTCTATTGACGACTTTTTAATCTGCAAGCATGAGATAAGGTTTTAGCTTTTCAAACAATTCATCATCTACCAAAAAAGACCTTTTAATTTGGTCAATCAAAACGTAAGAACCTCCATATTGCAAGCGTAATTTAATGATAGAATTGGCAGTATTAAAATCTAAATAGGGATGATCTCTCAATTCTTCTACTTCCACTGTGTTCAAGTTAATTTTTCTAATCGTCTTATTTTCAAAGATTAAATGCTCTTGAATCAAATCAAACTTCTCGTCCATTTTGTAAACTTCTTTGAGTTGGGCTAAGGATGTAAATCCACCCAAAGCCTCCCGATACTTCACAATTTCCGTCGCAAAATAATTGCCAATACCACTGACTTTTTTCCAATCGTCTATGCTTGCCGTATTGATGTCAATGCGTACAAGCTTTGGCTTTTCTGCTTCTGGGATTGTGATATAGTTTTTAAGTTGTTCAAAATCTTCTGATTCCAGACCATATATTTTCTTAAAATCTTCTTTCGTTTTAAACCTCGCACCTGTTTTTAAATAGTTTTCAATACCTTTACTAACCTTTTTAGAAAGTCCCAATTTTACCGCCTTTTCTGTCGTCAATTCATTGGGATTAAAGTTTGTTAATTCGACAATCACCTTTTCTTCTTTGATGCTGACTTCTTCTTTCGTTTCTTCGATGGAGATGTAGGGTTCTAAAGTTTCGTACATTTCGTCTGTAACACCATACATTTTTTTAAAATCAGCCTTTTCCTTAAATCTCGCACCTGTTCCTAAGTATTTTTCAAGGCGTTCTGCTATTTTGTCGGGTAAACCCAATTCTTTTGCAGTGGTGGCAGTTAATGTATTGGGATTGAAAGCGAAGGGAGTTAGTTGTATTTGTGGCTTTTCGTATTCTTTTTTAAAGCCTTTTTTCTTAGGCTTTTTTGTTTCGGGAATTTCGATATAGTTTTTTAATCGTTCATAATCGTATGCTTCGATACCGTGTATTTTTGGGAAGTCTTCTTTCCGATAAATACGCCCTCCTTTCGCCAAATATTTCGTTAAATTATTCGCTGCAAACTTCGACAATCCCAATTGCAAAGCTTGTTCTTTCGTCAATTCATTGGGATTGAAGGTAAATAGATTTGCGGGATCTACTTCGATTCGTTTTGTTGCCTTAAAACCTCTTTCGTCTTCTTTTTCTGTTTCCAACAGTATTAAAACATCGGCAATTTCTGCCCGAAATGCAGAAAAATCACTGGCTTCGCTTTCTTCAAAATAAGACACAAAGGAAGGTAAAATTAATACCATAAAAAATAAGCCAATCAGTAATAACAATCCATACCGATCTTGTTTACTCAAAGTAAAATAGTCTTGTATAAAATCACGCATAGCCTGTTTCTGTATATAATGCACATTTCCTTTTTTGCAAGTATTTTTATTAGTACCGTAGTTCTTAGTGCTTGGTGCTGTGGTTTTATCTCAAACCTGCTTAATGAACAGTAGTGAAGTTAAGATATATAGCAATCCTAATTCGGTTCAGAAACTTTATTTCACGCAAAGACCGCAACGCAAATAAGCGCAAAGCTCAACAGAAACCAATCTCTTTGCGACCTTTGCGAGAAACTCTGCGGCCTTTGCGTGAAAAACACTTTTTCCATTTTCAAATATGACTGCTATAGACCATCCAAAATAGACCTGATAGTAGCGTTATACCAAAGAGTTGGGCTAAGTAGTTTTGCATGGCTTGGTGTAGTAGCGTATAGCAGGACTTGGCGCAACGACGAAGCAATTTACCGTTCTCTCCTTAAAAAAATGATCCATAATGAAAAAAAATACTGTATCTTTATCACAAAAAAATAATGAAATATCGTTCTACCATTTTTCTAATAATTAGCATTTTTTTCTTTAATACTTTTGTGATTCACGCTCAAAATCTCAAACCTAAAACGAAGGAAGATTTGACGAAATTTATACAAAAGCAACTCAAAAAAAACAACGTACAGGGACTAAGTATTGCATTGGTCGAAGGAGATAAGATTTTGTGGGCAGAGGGTTTTGGATTTGCGGACGTTGAAAAACAAACTCCTGCTACGAAAAAAACAGTCTATAGAGTTGGCTCTATTTCAAAATTATTTGTGGCGACGGCGGTGATGCAACTTCACGAAAAAGGCAAGTTAAATATAAATGATCCTGTCAAAAAGTATATTAAAAATTTCAATCCAAAATCTCGTTTTGGCAGCACAGATAATATCACCATTCGGAGTCTTTTGACACATCATTCAGGGCTTCCATCAGATGTATTTGATCGTTTTTTTGACGAGAAAGTTCCGCCATTCCAAAGTATTATTGACTATCTTAATGAGGAATACGTTTGTACCCCACCCAACACAATTATGTCTTATAGTAATGCAGCTTATTCCGTTTTAGGTGTCTTAATAGAAGAAGTGAGTGGAGAAGATTTTTTGCAATATACGGATAAATTGCTGGCGGATATGGATATGGATTTATCGACTTTTAAAATGAATAAAAAGGTCAATAAGTACTTTTCTAAGGGCTATATGGGCAAAGGGAAATTGCTGGATGAGGGCTTAGTTCGGGATCTTCCTGCGGGCATGTTGCACAGCAATGTCATTGATATGAGCCACTTTATCACAACTGTTTTGAACAAGGGAAAATACAAGAAAAAAGAAATTTTAAAAGCCAAAACATTGGCAGAAATGCATAAAAGACAAAACAAAAAAGTAGATTTAGATTTTAGTAGAGAAATTGGCCTGTCGTGGTTTTTAGATAATAAAAAATGGAAATATGCAGGCGGTATGGTTGAACATGGTGGCGATACACAGACTTTTCATGCACAACTCAACATCTTGCCTAAACGCAATATTGGAGCAATTGTTTTAACAAATTCGGAAGGAGGTATTTCTGCAAGTCGAACGATTTGTAATGAACTGATAGAGAAAGCATTAATTGATTTAAAAGGGCAAAAAAGACCTGAAGCAGAAAAACAAGAAAAAATTAAATTACGACCAGGAAAAATTAAAAACCTAAAAAAGTATGCAGGCACTTATGCGATTAGCGGGCCTATTTTAGCAGATTTTAAAGAAAAAAAGGGGAGATTAGAAACGAAAGTAATGGGCTACAAAATACAACTTGTACCAAACTCCAACCGTACATTTACCCCTAAAATAAAAATAGCATTTATTGGCTTCCCTCAAAAAAATGAACAATTGGTTTTTGAGAAAACAGACGATACATACATTATCAAATCTATCACAAAAACAAGGACATCTCTTTTTGCTCAAAAAGTCAAAAAAACGCCTCCTAATAAAGTGTGGAAAGATAGAATTGGGTCGTATGAAATTTTAAATAATGACGATAACAACAATAGTGATATTTTCAAAGAATTTGAACTGGTAGAACAAGACAATTCGCTCACTTTGAAAGTCATTGCTTTTGGAGAATCACAGGCACTTCCCATCGGTCTCAACATCGTCTCCAATACCGAAGCCATTGTTCACGGACTCGGCAGAAATACAGGAAATACCATTAGTGTTTACGAAAAAGATGGAAAAGAAATTCTTCGTTTTGCAGGTATTGAGTTGGTGAAAAAATAGTGGAATAAGGGACATTTTTTTTGGGCAAAAGGAACGATTTTTTTGGGAACGAAAAGGACGGTTTTTTTGGGAACGAAAGGGAAGACGACTCAAACCACTTAAACAAAAAAAAACTACCTCGCATATTTTGCAATCGCTTCGTCAATTTTTTCGATACGATTTTCGGGACTTGGGTGGGTGCTTTGAAATTCTGGAACACGCTGTCCTCCTGATGCTTGCGCTAAAATACGCATTACGCCCTTCAACGCATGTGGGTCATAGCCCGCCTCAACCATCAAACGCACCCCCAAATCGTCGGACTCCAATTCCTGTTCCCGTCCATATTTCATATTGACCACATTTCCGATCATCCGAGCGACATCTGCGGTTCTCATCGAAGCGGGATTGCCTGGATCATAAGTCGCCATCACCGCCGCCCCCGTCAAACCTTCCGTCAATTCTTGCTTGGCGATTCGCTCCGCCGCATGACGCGCCAAAACGTGTCCGATTTCGTGTCCAATGACGCCAGCCAACTGATCTTCCGACTCCAATTTAGCGTACAGCGCAGCCGTAATAAAAACCTGTCCACCAGGCAAAGCAAAAGCGTTGACCGCACGAGGATCAGCCAAAAGGTGAAAATGGAATTGGAAAGGCGTTTGTCCTGCCACCGTTCCTCGCAATAGCTTTTCCCCGACCATATCAAGATGGCGTTGCGCCCGCTCGTCTGGATGCAATCCACCGTGTTGTTGTGCCATTTGCGGCGCACTTTGTAATCCCAGCGCAATTTCTTGATCCACCGTCATATTAATGTACTGTTTTTCCCCCGTAATTGGGTTTTCTTGGGAAGTCGCACAATATTTCATCAACGTAAAGCCAGCCATCACAAGTGCAATAATTATACCAATAGGAATTCCTTTTTTTCGCATAGTTTGTCGTTTTTATTGAACCTATTCCTTCTAAAAAAGTCAAAATTTACAATACTCTTTGCAATTCTGCAATAGTTGCTCTTATTTTTAAAAGATATTATTTTTTGAATATTAAAAATATCGTATAAAAGCAAAGAAACTAAATCCTGTTACATTAATTATCAGTTTAATATAAATACAATTTACTTTACATACAAAAGCAAGTGTTTTAGGTAGTTGATTCAAAAATATTCTTAGAGATATTAGATTTTTTAGGAGAGAATGGTCGTTGCTTCGTCGTGACGTCTGGGCCTGCTATCCGCTACTACACCAAAAGCTCCACGTACATTTGCCCTGCATTTTGGTATAACGCTCCTATCAGGTCTATTTTACACGGTCTCAACGCTATGGAAAAGATAAATTTTATTTCATATTAAAAAAATGATTTAACCTAAAAATCTCATTTTTATTCAGACATTTTTTAAATTTGCTAATGAATATACCAATTATGCCCAAGTTAATTATATATAGTTTTCTATTTTTTTTATCATTTTCAACCTTTGCCCAAAAATCTTTTGAGGTAAAAGGGATTGATATTTCCCGTTGGCAAGGCGTCATTGATTGGGAACAAGTCAGACTTCAGGATATAGATTTTGTATTTGTGAAAGCGACACAAGGCAAAAAACTAAAAGACCCTAATTTCAGAAAAAATTGGAGAAGTCTTCGCAGAGCAAATATCCCAAGAGGTGCTTATCACTTTTTTACAACCAATCGAAAAGGCAGAGCGCAAGCCCGTAAATTTTTGCGAGTAGCTTGTATTAGGCGAGGCGATTTACCACCTGTCATTGATGTAGAAAGAATGGGACCAAATCCACTCAATACATTGATTGAATTAAAAAAATGTTTGGAAATTATAGAACGTCGTTTGCATGTGCGCCCCATCATTTATGCCAGTCAAGAGTATTATAATAAATACTTAAAAGATTTTTTTCCTGGTTATGTCCTGTGGATTGCTCGTTATAGCGATACCCAACCCAATATCAAAGAATGGCAGTTTTGGCAGTATTCTAACAAAGGACGCATAAAAGGAATTATAGGCGATGTCGATTTAAATTATTTTAAAGGTTCTTATAGCGATTTACAGCGTTTATTGATTAGGTAAACGAACTCTAAATGTTCTATCCATCCAATATAGCCTCGATAGTAGTGTTATAGCCCTTATCGTTTAAGTCGTTTTTGTGGTTTAAGTGGGTTTCAGTCGTTATCGGCTCTTTACGTGATAGATTGCTGGGCTATAGTAACGGATAGCGAGACCATGTGTGGCGACGAAGCAACAAGCCTTTCGCTCCAAATTTTAGAATGTATAAACCTTCAATTCATTGATACCAAAAAGCATCAAAAAGTTAATAAGGTACTTCATAAGAATGAGATTGGGGTTATGAATGACATAGAAAACCCCTCTCGTATAGAGAAGGGTTTTATTATTTTTTATTTAATAAGTAGTGTGACAGAATTAAGAAGCTTATTTTTTACTTAGACAATCGGAACGCCGAAACGGACGAAAGCGGAAGCGTAGCCACAGCTACAGCGAGTATTTTCGACTGGTCCGACACATCGGAAGTATAAAAGAAAAAGAAGCCTATTAAAATGTTAAGATAAATTTGTCAGACTACTTAAATAACAATATTAATCCACAATTAGTTTACGGCTTATCAATGATTCGCCAACTTTTACCTCCACAAAATAAAGTCCGACACTCCAATTATGTGTAGGTACATTTATTGATTGTAAACCTGCTTGTACCTCATTGGTTTGTTGTTGAATCAATTGACCTGCACTGTTGTATACTTGAATTGCAACATCTTCTGCTTTATCAAACATCAATTGTATTTGCATATTTTGTCCAAGGCTTACTGGATTCGGATACAATTGAACATTACTTTGAGCGATATCATTTATTCCTACTGGTCCTTCTTCTACCTCAAAACTATAAGTTGCTTCACAACCATTGGCATCTGTTACTGTAACCACATAATTCGCTGGTAATAAGTCCGTTACAACTTCTCCTGTTTCCTCGTGTGACCAAGTAAATTCATAAGGTTCAACCCCACCTTCCGCAGAAGCAGTTGCTTCTAAAAGGCCAGGGTCAAAATCCACTTCTATTTCGAGTGGCACAGCAGGCTCTTCTATATTAAAAGTAAATGTATTCTGTGTATCTGTAGCATCCGTTATTGTTACAGTGTAAGTTCCCGCTTCTAAATTATTAAGATTTTGTGTAGTAGCATCGTTATCCCATTCAAAATAATATGGTACTTCTGCTCCTAAAACTGTTAAATTAATACTTCCTGTTGCACCACCCTGGCAAGCATCTGTAATATTTCCTTCTAGCCCAATCACTTTATAAGGAATCATAATCGTACATCCATTCCCATCTGAAATAGCAAGTGAATCTACACCTACAACTAATTCCGTTGCAAAATTTTCTGTACTACCATTAGACCATAATATTTCATAAGGACCATCGCTACTAATAACTGTACAACTTGCCTCATATCCATTTATCGTTACGTTTCCTTCTAAAGCGATTTCAGGTTCTGTAATTTCAAAACTAAAAACTGCTTCAAAATCGTCATTACCTTCTTCTTTTATAGTTACCTCATATACTCCTGCTCCTACATTTTCTAAAAGCGCACTATTTGCACCATTATTCCAATCATAGGTATAAATGCCATCCCCTCCATTTGTTTCAGTGATATTGATACCACCACTTTCTGTTCCTTTACAATTAATATTATTTACATCAGTCACTACTGTTAGCATATTAAAATTAACCGTCACTTGACAATCATTTGCATCCGTAACGATCAACTCATGGTTACCACCCAATAAAGTTACAACAGTGGAACTCGTGCCATCAGACCAAGCATAATTGTAAGGCTCACGCCCTCCACCTACAAATGCTCGTGCTTCTTCTCCATTTTGTTGAACAATGACAGTTAAAGCGTCAGGTTGTCCTATTTCAAAATTCATATCTTCAGTAATACCTGTTGCATCCGTTACAGTTAAGGTGTATTTACCTGCTCCTAAATCTATAAAGTTTTGTCCCTCTGTTCCATCTTCCCACACATAAATATAAGGAGCCGTTCCACCACTCATTTCAACATAAATACTTCCTGTTTCATCACCATGACACAATGGTTGAACAATATCAGCCGTGCTTGGTACAAATGTACTAACTTCAGAAGTTTTAAAGCTATTAAATAAATCCACATTTACACAATAATTACCATCATTATAAGGTACAATCTCCCAATAATAAGTTGTATTTGGTTCAAGATCAGTAACAGTATAGTAGTTTTCATCAACAAACACATCTAAATTATATCCAGCAAAATTATAAACTCTCAACGCATATGAATTTATTCCCTCTACTGCTGACCATTGTAAATAAGCATTTTGATAAGGGATATTTTGTGCAGGATAGGCAGGATACTGAATATTACAAGCATAAATTTCCTCAAAATTCAAAGCGGGGGTATTGTTTAATAATTCGTCTCGCTGAAAATATAAGTTTGCTTCCATCGCCTCCATTTGTTCTGGAGAAAAACGACTTTGACACCCGTCACTAGAATAGCTCATATACCAAGAACCATCTGGTTTAAAAACCACACCATCAGGATCGACAAAATCATCTTGCATTGGACAAGGCCAACGATAAGGAGTATAATCAGAATAGGTATCACAAAAGAAATCTGCTGTATTATGACAATTTTTCGTCGGTCCTGTTCTTGCCATTCTTTCTCGCTGTGAAACAGGTAATTCTTGTCCTTCTGCTACATATTCCCAACCATAAAAAGTATGAGGTAAAGCAAAGAAATGCCCTAATTCATGAGTTAAAGTACTTGCTTGTGCGCCAGCGCAAGATTTTGCAACAGCCACACCATCAGGACCTGGCGCAAAATAGCCACAATTCCCAGCAGGATCAGCAACCATATAGACATTAACTGCCCCATAAACATTATTTTGATTCATCATCTGCGCCCCTGCATTGAATTCATGCTCATAATAATTAGAATTATTAATGTACTTAATCTCATTATTATGCAAGAAAAACTGAAAGTTAGAACCTGTATTGGCATAATTATCATTCAAATCACACATTACCTGTAAAATTTGAATCTTAGTAAAATGTCCTTCTCCCTCTGTTGTACCAACAGAGTGGAATTGAATAGGAAGGTAAATTGTTTGATTGCTTTTTTTAAAATTAGTAGGTGGATTTTGCTTAAAATCACGTAACCAATCTATCTGTTCCTGACTCATAACAGTGCCACAAGGATTTTGCGCCTGAGCCTGAAAAAGACAGCCGCATATAGCAAAGAGAATTGTAAGAATTTGTAAGTACTTCATGTAATATATTATTAGTAATGATTCTACTACAAAATACAAAATAGAAGTCCATAAAAAAAATCAATTGGGGAACATGTCGGCTGGTTTGCCGAAATAACACAGAATACGTTTCTTTCTTTTCAGAATGTAGGATTTCTCAAGAATTCTATGAACAAAAGAATTTTCGAGAAAATGATTTATTAGTGTATCGAATTGCGTTACTTAACTTAGAATAAGTAGGAGAAAATTGCCTTAATAACTTTGTTTCTTAAGCTAAGAATAACTGTTTCGATACAACAATAGTTTTAATAATAAAAGAATAAGGAGAGAACAGTTCCTCTTTCATCGCAACGGAAAGGCCTGCTATCCGCTACTATAGCTCTCCCTCACAAAACTATTTAGCCTTTCTTCAGCTATAACGCTACTATCAGGTCTATTTTGAACAGTCTCAACTCAATATAAATGCATAATTGTAATCAGGTGCTACCAATCCATAGTTGAAATACATATACATCGGTAAATGAATCCCATCTATCCATTAGCTAACCTACTTTGAATGGTTTACTAATTTAATTAAGTAACGATTAAAAAATAAGATGACGATTTTAGGCAAAGAGCGCAATCATAGCAGGGCTATGGTAAGCATTTTTAAAAGAAGTAAATCGGAAAATATAGCAGGATAAAATGTTAAGTTATTCTTTATTCGTTAGTAAGACTCACATTCTTACAAAGAATTGGTATTAATCAGTCTCAACTCAATATAAATTACATAATCGTTGAGAATAGGGCATAAAAAAAGCCCATACTACTCGTATGGGCTTTTTTTAAAAGAAAAAATTGGCGGCGACCTACTCTCCCGGATGATTAATCCAGTACCATCGGCGCTGAAGGGCTTAACTGCTCTGTTCGGGATGGGAAAAGGTGAACCCCTTCGCTATAACCACCATTAAATCTTGTCGTGTCTCATGCT
>Ga0209186_1000508_pt1 | contig 31024 bp, 31 predicted proteins | sample SidtaG_FD_187426 | JGI IMG/M metagenome (GOLD analysis project Ga0209186, IMG submission 187426) | Marine algal microbial communities from Sidmouth, United Kingdom - Sidmouth_Male2 metaG (SPAdes) (version 2) | ecosystem: Host-associated > Algae > Red algae > Unclassified | place: Sidmouth...
TGGTTCTACAAAATAACGATAAGACCCATTTTTGCCTCATAGGGGGCAAAAATGCCCCCTATGATTTTCTTTCTTTCTCACACAGCCCTTAGTGTAACTGACATTGGTGCCTTTGGGACAGGCTCTAGGCTACCCGAAAATAGTGAAGTTTACTTGCCGCTCGTAGCGCTAGCGAATCGCCTTGGCGTCGTCTTCGGTGAGTGGACCGCCGGGCCCGTTCGGTCTTTCGAGTGATCTACCGAAACGGAACTAGTGTCGCCTTGCCGTCGGAAAACTCGATCCGCTCGGACACGATCAGGGCTTTGATCTCCGGTTCGAGGACCCTAGCGACTTCGGCGAAGGCAGAGCGTCCGACTTGAGCGAACCTATCTGGCACCCATAGGCGACCATAGCTACCACCGACGTTGTCGAGAACCTGCGCATCGCCCTTTCGGGTCAGCGTGTAGCGGCTGGTTTGGGTCGATGCCCGGCCTCGGAATGTCCGGCGAATCAGCACCTCGAACTCGCCTTCGCGGAAATCGACGGCAACTCCTTCGAAGGTGATCAGTCCCTCGCCGGCAGCGGTCTGCCGTCCCCGAATGACCTGGGCGAGGTAGCGATTGACCATCTCTTCCTCGAGGACAATTGGCTCGCCGCCACGTTGGATTCGGGAGGACATCTCGGAAAGAGAGCCCTCTGAGGAGAGCGAAGGTTGGGTGTTTTCGATCAGATCCAGCCCGTCGAATCGTTCAAGATCAGCCGGAGCGTGGAATAGTCCCGCGATGGCCAGAAGGGCGAGCAGGAAGAGGAACCGGATCAGGCAACCGGTAGAAAGAAGCGGACCCTTTTTCTTCTTCTCTTTTTTCGTCCGTCGAGACGACTCTGAGGATTGGCGTCGCGATGGACCGGGCTCTTCGGTGTCGGTGTATTTGCCCACGGCGGTGTTTGTTAGCGTGGGTCGTTGTAAATTGCTACTTCTTGGCCTTCTTCGTCTCGGAGGCCTTGCTATTGGTACCGCTGTCCTTCTTCTTGGTCTCGGTCTTCTTTTCGGGGCTCTTTGGGGTCTCGGAAGCCTTCTTCTCGCCCTTCTTGTAGGACTCGGAGCGGTAGTCGGTCTCGTAGAATCCGCTACCCTTGAAGATGATTCCTGCTCCGGTTCCGATTTGGCGGGTAACCTTGCCCTTGCAGTTTTCTTGTGGGCATTTTTTCAGGCGAGGTGAGGACATCGACTGGAAGTGTTCGAACTCCCCGCAGGTATCGCAGACGTAGTCGTAGGTGGGCATGTGTGAATCGAGTAGGGGAGAAAGTGGAGGGTTCTGGTCGCAGAATCAACGTCGATTCCACTTCAAATATGGAAGAGGACAAGTCATTGACGAAAGTCGATCCCCGCAGCATCTTCCAAGGCGACGGCCTCGCTCGCTTCTATCATGAAATTGCTTCTTCCCCTCCTCACCCTTTCCCTTGTTGTCCTCGGGCTCTCTGGTTGTGTCGTCCCTGAGGGCGGTATGGCTAGCAACCGCTCGGCCTACGGCGAGACGCTCTACATGGATGGTCTTCGTGTGCCAGCCGCCAGATCGGTAGGACCTTCGGGCCCAATGGATTCGGTTTCCTACTGGGATGGTGATGGCGTCGGTGGAACTCCCAGTGTGACTATCGATCTCAGTGAGCAGAAGGCCTTTTTCTACAAGAGCGGCAAGCTCGTCGGTGTGTCGAAAATCTCTTCTGGAGATGCGACCCATCTTACCCCGACTGGGACGTTTAAGATCACGCAGAAGAACAAGAATCACCGTTCGAATCTCTACGGCGACTTTGTCGACCAATACGACCGCCCGGTGGTTCGTGATATCGCGGCCAAGGACACCCCGCCTCCAGGGCTTCGCTTCCTCGGTTCGTCGATGCCGAACTTCATGCGCTTCAACGGAGGTGTCGGTATGCACGCCGGATTCCTGCCTGGCTACCCCGCGTCCCACGGATGCGTGCGTATGCCTGAGCGTATGTCAGAGATCTTCTTCAACAACGTCTCTAACGGCACCGTCGTTCGGGTCGTCCAGTAGAGCGGATCGATGGCCAGCGAGGAGAAGCCGGCGGTGCCCGATTGGGACGCCGCCGATGGCTTGGAAATTTCAGTCGCTCAGGTTGCCGAGGCTCGGGACAAGTCCCAGTCGTTCCGGTTGATCGATTGTCGGGAGGACGACGAGTATGCCATCTGCCGGATCGACGGTTCCGAACTACTGCCGCTTGGCCACTTCGGAGAACTTGCCGAAGTCAGGCTCCCCGATCGGGACGAACCGATCGCCGTCTACTGACACCACGGCATGAGGTCCGTCCGTGCGGCGGCCTATCTCAGAGCGAAAGGCTACTACAACGCGTTTAGCGTGGCGGGTGGGATCGACGTGTGGTCGCAGGAGATCGATCCGGACGTGCCGCGATATTAGGGCAGGAGGCTTATCTCAGCCCCTTGCACACCGCTGCCAGATCGTTCCAGGAAACCAGCTGCACCTTCGAGTTAATGGATACGCTTTCTTTTCCTGCATGCACGATGAAGAGCTGCTCTAGCTCCAGTTCATCCAATGCCGTTTGAATGGACTTGGAGGCTTTTGCGACCGGGCTCGCTTTAAATTCGAAGCCGTAAGTGCCACTGGCTTTTTGAATCACCAGATCCAGCTCCGCGACAGATGGCCGCTCCCAGAAAAAGCAACGGTCATCTGGAGTTTCGGTCATTCTGATGACCTGATCACAAGCGAACGTTTCCCATGAGGCGCCTAGTGCCCTTGGGTTGCTCCAAAGGCGCTCTTCTGTATCGATCAAGAGCAGTGAGTGCAGGATTCCAGAGTCGGTCAGCAGAAGTTTTGAACCCTTGCGAATCCGCTTTGTTACGTTGGCATGGAACGGCATCAGTTCACGAACGAGAAAGGCTCCCTTGAACGCTTCGATCTGGGCCTGGATGGTCTTGTAGTTGACGCCCAACACAGTTGCGGCACTGGAACTATTCCAAGTCTTCCCTGTGGCGTCGCCGATCAGGGTAAGAAGTCGGCGGAGCTGGGGTGGACGTAGCTGACCACCACTCCAGATCGGTAAGTCTCGTCCTAGCATTCTCGCAAGGTAGTTCTCCAGCCACAGCCCGGCGTCATCGTCAGATTCCGCCAAGAAGGCTCGGGGATACGTTCCTCGTAGCCAGAACGGCTCGATCCGATCTGGTCGCAGTTCGGATAGGTCAAAACCACCCATCGTGATCGTTCGGCTACGCCCAGGAAGTCCCTCATCCACCCCGTTTACGACCTCGGGGGAGGCACTACCCGCAAGCACGAACCGAGCAGGGCGATCACGCCGATCCGCTAATGGACGGAGCGCACGAAACACCTGGGGAATCTCCTGAACCTCATCGATCACCACGATCCCGAAAAGGCTGCCGAGCACCTCCTCTGGATTCTCACTCACTCGCATGGCGTCTCGACTTCGATAGAGATCGAAGTAATTCGCAGGATCGCTCGCCAGATCGCGGATGAGTTCGGTCTTGCCTGCTTGTCGGGCACCTAGAATCGCAGTCACGACTTCGTTGGATTCTCGAATGCGGTCCTCTAGCCTAAGGCGGGGCACGTTTGACATCTTGCATAATATGGTCGGATATACTATTTTGCAACAATGTCGGCGAGTGGTCTCCCAAACAACCCTGCTCCGAGGGTTCTGCCGTTTCACGACCAAGGATTCGAGTGGAGCGATTTCGAGGGCTTGTTCCGTCGTCTCCTCGAGAGCATGGGAAGTATTCGCGTTCTAGAGGGCGGTCATCTCGTCGAGCGGAAAATCCTTCGGGCAAAACCAGCGGGCCCTCAAGGTTCGGATCAGGAAGGCATCGATCTTTACGCAGAGATGGATCACGGCGCACGCTGGGTTTTTCAGTGTAAGCACGTCGCCGCTTCGAATTGGAGTCCTGGGCAGACCACAGAGGCCTTCGATCTCATGGAGAAAAAAAGGCCGGATGCGGAGCGCTATTTTTTGCTCCTGACACCTGAGGCTCGTCTAAGTTGGCGTAAACCTCTGGATGGCCACCCTGCTTGGGAACTTTGGGACGGAGAAGAGATCAGCGGCCGCCTTTTTCAATGTCCCCGCCATAAACAGGTCGAGCTGGTGACATCGTGCTTCTCCAAGGGGTGGGCTGAGCGCTTCTTTCCATTGGCGGGCGACTCCCTGCTTAGCTCTGAGGAATTCTTCCGCGGAAAGCTGAACGATGAGAGACTGTTTCACCACTGCCATGAGCTGGTAGGGCGAAAGCTTGAACTGGCTGAGATTTGGAAGTTTTTGCGATCTAAAAATACCGCATTGGTGGTCTCGGCGCGCGCGGGAGACGGGAAGTCGAGATTGTTGAAGGCGGTGGCTGACATCGTCGGTGACGAGTTTCCCGAGCTTCAGCTTCGGTTCGCATCCCGTATCGACACCGATGCGGCGAGGCACGAACTGCGTCACGAGTCGATGAACCAGTGGGTGATTGTTCAGGATGACGCGCACCGAGAGGAACTGATCGACCAGGATCTCTTCAAGTTACTCGGTACTCCCGCTCCTGATCTGAACGGCGAAACCGCCGTCCAGCCGAAGGTCCTATTCTTTACGCGACCCCAAGCGATAGATGCCACGAAAACCTTCCTACGCGATTGTGGCTTCTCGTCAGTTGGATCTCTCGCACTGAGTCAATGGACTGATGACGACCTTAATAGGCTGGCTGAGCAGTCGTTGGCGAAGGAGAACATTGGCAGTGTCGCGCGGCTCGCTCGTTGGTCGGATGGATCGCCGCTCATTTGCACGGTCGGTGCTGGCCTGCTCAATCAAAACAAAATCGATCTGCGCCATATCGCCATAGAGGAGGAGTTTCGGAATGAGGTGCTGGATCGTTTCGGAAGGGGCAATTTGGAGTCACTCGTGGAGTCGGGGGATACCGAAGCTCTGGAGCGGCTCCTCGCTGCTTGCGCCATGCTCAGTCCGCTCAAGAAAGGCGCTCAGACAATTGTGCGCTTGTCCCAAGTGCTGGAAATCAAGGGCTTGGAAGCGGAATCCCAATTACGAAGGCTGCAACGCACCGAACTCATCGAAGAGACTGGTGAAGGGCTCCGCGTTTCTCCTGATGTCTATTCTGATCACCTGGTCTTCAAGCATGCAATCTCCGGGTCTGGGGAGCGGAGTGTTCTTTGCGACCGGATCTGCAACGAGTTCGGAACCGACCACTTGCCCGCGATCCTGAGGAACCTCGCGGATGCTGAGTGGCGAGCCCGAGCAACAGGAAAGGACATCGTCGATTTGACCGATCCGCTCTGGCAACGCTTCAGAGAGTCATTTGTAGCGGGGAGCTTCAGCGAGCGGCTTGAGCTAATTAATCAGTGGTGGAAAATTGCCCCCTTTCTACCAGAGAAGACAGTCGATCTCTGTCGCATCGTGATTCGAACCACCGAAGCTCCGCCGGAACTGCAAAAGGGCGACGATATCTGGGACTTTTTATCTCGTCCTGAGCCGCCGAGCCACCACGACCTATGTCGGGCAGTTGAGGGTGTTCTGCCGGACGCCGCGCTCCGTTGCCCAAAACTGACAGCCGAAGTTCTTGATCTTCTTTGGGAGCTGAATGCCACGGAGTCGATGGGGCGACTGGCTAAGTTCTCGGCTCATGGAAATTACGATGTGGTCCGTCGGTTGATCGAGTGGCTTGATTCAAAACTGACGACTTCCGAGTCGTGGTTCGTCGAAGCAGGGGACGGCCCAGTTAGTGAGCCCTTTCGAGAAGTGCTCGGCCCTGTTTTCGATCTTGGCGCGAGAGTGTTTTTCAGCGGTGATGGAAGCGGGGAACAACAAGCATTCGACAATGTTGAGGAAGCTACCCAACTCGCGTCGTCCGCTATCGAGATGGTGAGACGGAGGATGCTTCCACTTGGGGATCTCGCTCGGATTTCGGCAGTACGTTTGCTTGCGGATCAACTCCACCGCAGGCATTCCACCGGACCTTTGGAAAAGTCGGTTCCGAGCATGACAGAATCTGAGCGCATCAGTATACTGGAAGTTTTGGGCGAGCTCACCGAGGCGATTGAGTCTGATGTTGCCGCGTGGCATGCATTTGAGCAGTTGCGAACCACTCGAAGAGAGGACGACCGCCTAGAGGTTACGTCTCGAATTGATAAGATGCTCTCTAAGTTGTTGCGGGACACGGATTCATTTGAGTTCGCTCGGGCCTACTACTCAAGCGAGTATGACGAGGTCGGAGCTAGGTATCTTGATCTGCAACGAGACAATCGGGCGCATCGCGACTTCACCAAAGCGAGACGCGGAGGTGCTTTGCCAGTCGTCGAAGAACTCCGTGCGGCCATTATTGCTCGTGTCTCTGCTGAGGGAAGCGATCTGTCGAAGTTCCTCGAGTTCTTTGAGGCTCGAGCAGAAGAGCTCTCTCGTTTCAGTTCGGGTGGAATCAATTTCTACCAGTTCGCCTACCTGGTTGCCGCTCGGTATCCAGAGATGGCCCGAGAGTTGATCGAGCAGGTCCTAGACGGGCGGAACACGTTGTTTGCCTCAGCCATAACCCAGCTCACACTCTGCACTGACGACTTGGTTGAGAAGGCTGGATGGAATGCCCGTGCGCTTTCTCTGGACGACTTGGAGGTTGTTCGCAATGTCTCCTTCGTTTGCTCTCACGTCGCCGAAGGGGCGGGATTTGAACCAAAGTTGGAGGAGGCATTGATCAACCTTGCCAGATCAGATGACCCCGAGCGGGTCAGAATTGCCTGTAGATTTGTGGCAGAGGTGGATCGGACGCTTCCCCATCTGCAGGCCAGCATTGGCGAGGCGCTTCGGCTCGATCTTCTCGATTCGAAAAGCAAGCTTCACTTCGCTAAGGAGCTGGACTACTGGTCAGAGAATGAGGGTGAGTACTCACCGCAGCTGTTGAACAACCTGCTCGATGCACTCGTGGACGTGGAGAACCTAACCAACGCGGCCCAATCCATCGGTGATCGCTTCATCCACTCAATGGAAGAAAATCTCCCCGACAAACTGGTCAAATTTCTCCGGAAGCGCGTCGAATATAAAGAGAGCCTCGATGGCGATGCGGCTCGATATTACCGATCCATTCCCAGTAACCTTCGAACCGAAGGGATTCTGTGTTCTCCGCTTTCTGAGGAGCAGCGTTCCGATGCCGAGAATGCCCGCCGGGAAAGGCTGGCGCGAGGTGCAAACGACGGATGGGAATGGGGAGAGTTTTTCATTCTCGCCTATGGAGCGACCAGTGAAGCCCGCGAGATCCTTGCCTCAGAGATTAGTGGAACGACCGACAAGGCTAGTTTCGAAGACCTAATCGACGACATCACCAGTCTAGAACTCCATAATCTTCTAGGTCATATAGGGGTCTTGGAAGACCTACTGGTGAAGTCCAAGAATTTTGGGGCAGATTGTTACGGGGCTTGCTTCGATCAACTCAGAAGCTTCCTCCGCCGACCACCGGCACGGGATACGACATCGATCCCAGCCATCAAGAAGGCGATAGCCAAAGCGCGAACGGATTCGCTTGTCTATCGCCTCCTTGAGGCAGCGTTGCGGGCGTAGCTACGCGAGGGCCTCTCCGGTCCCACCAATACTTGTCTCGAACCCCAACTTCTCGCCATTGACGGTCGCCTTGATCGTCATGCCTTCCTGAAAGTCGCCGTCGAGGAGACGCAGGCTCAGCGGATCGAGCAGGTGGGTCTGGATGGCGCGCTTGAGTGGACGGGCGCCGTAGACTGGGTCGTAGCCAGCGTTGGCGAGGAAGTTGGTGGCTTCATCGGTCATCACTAGGTGCAGGCCTTGTTTTTCAAGACGGGCGGCGACTTTGCGGAGCTGAATCTTGACGATGGCTCCGAGGTCTTCTTTGCCGAGACGATCGAACAGGATGGTCTCGTCGATGCGGTTGAGGAATTCGGGCCGGAAGTGACCGCGCAGGGCGTCCATGACTTTGTCTCGAGCGGAGTCGGTGTCACCTTCCAAAAGGTGTTGGCTGCCGATGTTCGAGGTCATGACGATGACCGTATTGCGGAAGTCTACGGTGCGTCCCTGACCATCGGTGATCCGCCCGTCGTCGAGGACTTGGAGCAGGACGTTGAAGACATCCGGGTGGGCCTTTTCGACCTCGTCGAGGAGCACGACGCTGTAGGGCTTGCGTCGGACGGTCTCGGACAGCTGGCCGCCTTCTTCGTAGCCGACATATCCGGGAGGCGCTCCGATGAGGCGGGCGACGCTGTGTTTCTCCATGTATTCGGACATGTCGATGCGGGTCATGGCGCGGTCGTCGTCGAATAGGAATTCGGCGAGGGCCTTGGACAGCTCGGTCTTGCCGACTCCGGTGGGGCCGAGGAATAGGAAACTACCGATCGGGCGATCCTCATCTTGCAGGCCCGCACGGGCGCGGCGCACGGCATTCGAAACCGCGACCAGTGCATCTTTCTGGCCGATGACACGGTCGGCCAATCGGACTTCCATCTGGGTAAGCTTCTCGCGTTCGCCCTCGCGAAGGCGGCTCACAGGAATGCCGGTCCAGGTGGCGACGACCTTGGCGATGTCTTCTTCGGTGACCTCTTCCTTGAGAATGGATTCACCATCGACCTGGAATTCTTCCAGCCGGGCTTTGGTCGCTTCCATCTCGGTCTCCAGATCCGGAAGCTCGCCATACTGGATCTCCGAAGCACGGCTCAGATCGCCAAGGCGCTGGGCCTTTTCGAGTTCGGTCTTGAGTGCATTGATCTGCTCTTGGACGTTGGCGACTTCATCGATGGCGGACTTTTCGTTCTGCCACTGAGCCTTGAGTGCGCCTGCCTTTTCGCCAATATCGGCGGCTTCTTTCTCGACCTTGGCAAGCCGGTCCTTCGAGACCTGATCGTCTTCCTTGGCGAGAGCCTGACGCTCCATTTCCAACTGCATGAGCTGGCGCTCGAGCTGGTCGATTTCGGTGGGTAGCGAGTCGAGCTCGATCTTCAGGCGTGAGGCTGCCTCATCGATCAAATCGACGGCCTTGTCGGGAAGGAATCGGTCGGAGATGTAGCGGTCACTGAGAGTGGCGGCGGCGACTAGGGCGGAGTCTTGGATGCGGACCCCGTGGTGAACTTCGTAGCGTTCGCGGATGCCACGAAGAATCGCGATCGAGTCCTCGACGGATGGCTCGCCGACGTTGACTGGCTGGAAGCGTCGCTCGAGCGCGGCGTCCTTCTCAATATACTTGCGATACTCGTCCAGGGTTGTGGCACCGATGGTGCGTAGCTCGCCCCGAGCCAACTGAGGCTTGAGCAAATTCGACGCATCCATGGCGCCTTCGCTGGCACCGGCTCCGACGATGGTGTGGAGCTCGTCGATGAACAGAATGATTTCGCCATCCGAGTCGGTGATCTCCTTCAGAAAGGCCTTAAGGCGTTCTTCGAATTCACCGCGGAATTTGGCTCCAGCGATCATCGAGCCGATATCCATCGAGATCAGGCGCTTGCCCTTGAGCGACTCCGGCACGTCACCAGCGACGATACGGCGGGCGAGTCCTTCGGCGAGCGCAGTCTTGCCGACGCCGGGTTCGCCGATCAGGACAGGGTTGTTCTTGGTGCGGCGAGACAAGACCTGCATCATCCGGCGGATCTCTTCGTCACGGCCGATGATTGGGTCGATCTTGCCACGGCGGGCACGGGCGCAGAGGTCGGTGCCGTATTTTTCCAGAGTCTGATGTTTTCCTTCGGGATCCTGATCAACGACTTTCTGCGATCCACGGATGGCAGTGATTGCTTCCTTCGTTGCTTTCGGCTCGATTCCCAGATCGGTGAGCACCTTGGCCCCATCGTCGCCACTCTTTAGATAGGCTAGTAAGAAATGTTCGACCGAGAGGTAGTCGTCGCCCATATCCGACTGGATCTTGGTGCCGGCTTCGATGACGGCACGGAGCCCGGCGCTGAGGTAGACTTGCGATCCGCCGCCACCTTCGAGCCGTGGTTGGCGCTGGTGGAAGGCCTCGAATTCGTCCTTCACCTTGGTTGGCGATACCCCGAGCTTGTCGAGTAGGGGACGGAGCATTCCGCCCTCCTGCTCTAGAAGCGAAGCCATCACATGACTCCCCCGCAGTTCGGAGTGCCCGAGGGATGTAGCAAGACTCTGGCCCCCTTGAAGGGCATCTTGCATTTTACTAGTAAGCTTGTCGATGTTCATACCAATTTTGACTGATCTGTCCGCTATTTGTTCAGCCGCTTCCGTTACAAATTACAGGTGGGTTTGTAACGGGCACGACACCACTCATTACCTCCAATACTGCGGTCGCCTGCGCTTCGGTCCATTGGTCTCCGGCGGAATGCGTTGTCCTAGGGATCGGATCTACTCTCCAGTCATCGGATAAGACCTTCAGCTGAGACGCCATAGAAGTAGGGAAGTAGGAAAGGTAAGGGGAATCGCCATGTAGCCTTGGAGAAGAGTTTCATCTTCGGCGTGAACCAGAACCTCCAGTGCCGCCAGGGCCAATTCACGAGTTTCGAGCGGCTTCAGGAGCATTTAGGAGTGCCTGCTGGAGAACTCGCAGACCGACTTCAGATCGCCAGCCGCACTCTGGCTCGGCGCCGTGGGCAGGCCTTTCTTCAAAAGGGCGATCAATCCGGTAAGACCATCCCCACGCGGAACCAGATGCCCGCCGTAGACCGGAGACTCTTCCTGAACATGAATTCCTGAATCTGCCATATTGCAATATATCCAAAGCCATTTGGCATCTTCAAGTCTTTCCTCCTCTCGACACCGTCTCGGAGCCTGCCATAGATAGCGTCTGCGTAATGCTTCAGTCTCTCGACATTTCGGTTCAAGCCTGGCTCCTCGGTCTCTGTGGAGCGTTTGCTTTGGGCGTGTCCAAGGCTGGATTCCCTGGGCTTGCGCTCATTAATGTCGTCATTATGGCGGAGCTGTTCGGAGCCAAGGCGTCGGTCGGGCTGGTTCTGCCGCTGCTCATTGCCTGCGACCTCATTGTCTACCCGCTGTTCCGCAAGCACGGTAGCTGGCGCGAGGTCTGGCCTCTGCTCTGGCCGACACTGGTCGGGGTTGGCGTCGGCACCTACTTATTGGGGCAAATGGACGACCTCGTCGTTCGCCGCGTCATCGGTGCGGTGATTTTGACAATGCTTACCCTTCAGTGGATTCGGCAACGAAGCGGTGATCTCCTCGACTCTCTACCAGACTCCATTCCGTTTCGCTGCGGCAGTGGGCTGGTCATCGGTATTTCCACTATGATGGCCAACGCCGCCGGTCCGATCTATTCGATCTACGGATTGGTAAGGAAGCTGTCCAAGGAGCACTTTCTCGGCCTTGGCGCGAGATTCTTCCTGCTGGTCAACGTCCTCAAACTCCCGTTCGGGGCGCATCTAGGCATCATCAGCGGACGATCGCTGCTTATCGACCTCTTGTTTCTACCCGGAATCCTCGCCGGAATCTTTCTCGGGCGCAGTCTTCTCCAGCGAATTCCGCAGCGAATCTTCGAAATTCTGCTTTTTGTCTTTGCCGCAATTGCTGGGCTCCGCCTTCTATTGGCTTAATCCGTGAACCAGCGGATCAGAGAAAGCCCATCTTCGACCTCGCTCCCGCTTGACGGCCCTTCCCCGCCCCCCTATCCTGCCAGTGATGAAAGGCGCGTCTGCTCCCACCCTTGCTCTAGCTCTCTCTGTCGGCCTCTTAGTCGTTCCAACTGAGAGTCAGGCATTCCTCGATAAACTTTTTAAGAAGACCCGGCCTGCCGAGTCGTCGGCTGACGCTACCAGTCAGGCCAACGCCGCCGCCAGTTCGCTCTACCGCGAGGCCCAGATGGCAGCCGCGAAGGGCAACACTAGGGCCGCTCTTTCTGGTTTCCAAAAGGTCGTCGATCGCTACCCACTGTCTCCGAGTGCTTCCAGTGCCCAGTTTCAAATGGGCGAAACCCAACTTTCCAAGGGAGATCTCGACACTGCCTTCGATGCTTTCCAGCTTCTGGTCAGTAACTACCGTCAGAGCCCCGAGTTCGCCACCGCCATTCAGCGCCAGTTCGAAATCGCCGAAGCCGCCAAGTCAGGCGAGCGCGTTTCGTCGTTCATCGGCATTCCGATGAAGCTGACCAGCGCGCGCATCGTCGAGATGTATGAGGCGGTATTGGGTAACGCTCCGTTCGGACCGAATGCTCCGAAGGCCCAGTTCAGTATCGCCGAGATCCATCAGGACCTCGGTCGCAAGAATCAGGCCGTCGCCGCTTACCAGAAGATCGTCTCCGACTACCCGCGCACCACGCAGGCGAAGGACGCGCAATTCCGCATCGGCCAGATCAACAATATCACGGCTCTCCGAAGCGAAGACGTCGGAAGCATCCGCGATGCTCAGGCCGCCATGGAGACATTCGTCATTGAGAACCCGAATGCCGCGGAATCCGAGGACGCCCAGGCGATTCTGAGCAGTCTTCAAACTCGTGACCTCGGCAAGGACATGGAGGTCGCCCGCTTCTACGAGAAGACAGGGAAGCCCAAGGCTGCCGCCATCTACTATCAGGGCGTGGTTAAGTATCCTGGGAACGAATTTTACGAGGAAGCTCGCGACCGGCTTCTCGCCCTCGGTGAGGACACTTCGGCTCCTGCTCCAGCAGCAGCTGTTGCCTCCAGACCAGCTCCAGTTCGTATGGCTGAGTCCGGCGAACTCATGCCTCTGCCAAGGGGAGACGGCTTGACCGAATCCGGCGTCAAAGTGCAACGCCCGACGACAGTCATCACCCCGGACGGACACGAGGTCGCGATTAAGACTGCTGATGTGGTTGCTTCTGATCTAGTGAAAGCCAGCCCGCGTTACGTAGGTCCCCGTGCTCCCGATCTCAATCGCCTTCTGCGTAAGCCGAAGCCTCGTCTCTCCGTGCCTTCCGAAATTCTCGCGCTCGATGAGAATCCCGGCGCCCTCCCCGGTGAGGCTGATAGCACCGGCAACATTCTTCTTCCTCCTCCACCGGATGGGTCTAATGAAGTGCTCATTCCACCAGCACCCGCTGAATAGGCGGATCGCTAATTTCGACTCTTCCGCTCGAACGAACTACCTCTCCTTTTTAAACCGACCACCATGCAACGCATCGCTCTCGGCCTTTTGGCACTCGCCACCTGCTTCCTCTTCTCCGGTTGTTCCGGATATCGACTTGGCCCAGCCAAGCCTGAGGATCTCGCCCACATCCAGAAGTTGGCCATTCCAGTCTTCGTCAACAAGACGTTAGAACCTAGACTCGCTGTCCCGCTCACCAACGCGACGATCAAAGAGTTCCAGAATGACACCAGCTACGAGATCGCTAGCATGGACGAGGCGGATGCCGCCCTAATCGTCGAGATTAAGCAGATCAAGCGTAGCTCGTTCCGCTTCAACCGCTCGAATCGTCTGATCTCCCGTGAGCTGATGTTCACCGTCGTTTGTGAATTCTATGTCGAGGATCTAATCAACGGTGATTTGCTCCTCGAGGGCAAAGCCACCGGACGTTCCAACCTCGGAATCGCTGACAACTTTCAGCTCACTGAACGCCAAGCGCTTACCGACGCAGGTCGGGCTCTTGCCATTCAGATCATGAGTAAGGTCAGCGAGGGCTGGTAAAAGGCTACCTTCCTCACTGCCGCGAACGTTGCGCGGTTACCAGCTAAGGTATGGCGGGACGTCTCTACATCACCGCTACCCCCATTGGTAACCTAGGGGACCTCTCGGGTCGGGTCCGGGAGACCTTAGAGCAGGCTGACCTCATCGCCTGTGAGGACACTCGGCATACCGGGCTCCTGCTCAGTCGGATTGAGATCAAGCGCCCGCTGATCAGCCTCCACGAACACAACGAGGCCTCCCGGATTCCAGAGATGCTGCGACGACTCCGCGAAGGTGAACAGATCGCTCTCGTCTCCGACGCAGGTTATCCAACGGTCTCCGATCCAGGCCAGCGCCTGGTCCGCGCCGTGGTCCGGGAAAAGCTCGAACTGACCGTCATTCCGGGGCCTAGCGCCGTGCTGACTGCCTTGGCTGGATCTGGACTACCCACTGATCGGTTTTATTACGGCGGCTTTCTTCCCAACAAACGAGGCAAACGCGAACGCGAACTCGCTCGCGCGCTCGAGGCCGACTTCACCTCGATCTATTTTGAGTCGACCCATCGGATTGAGGCAACCTTAGAAATGCTCGCCGGCCTAGATCCCGAGCGTCCCATTTGCGTCGGTCGGGAACTGACTAAAAAATTCGAGCAGTTCGTCCACGGCACCACCTCAGAAGTCATCGAAACCCTGTCAAAGGGGAGCACAAAGGGCGAATTCACTCTCCTGATCGCCGGCTCAAAATTACCAAAATGGTTCTCGCCAAAAGATGCAACGTTGCACGACGAGTCCGCCTAGCCTACAGAACAAATATGGACCTTACCTTTCAGGCCGCCGACCCAGAAGGCGATCTTCTCTCCGCCGATGAGCTCTGCGAAGCCCTCAAGAAAGACGGCTTCAAAGCCGCCCTCACCGGTGATTCCGATGCTCCCGAGATCGTCCTCGATGATACCGAAAGGCTGATTCTTGAATCTGATTTCGAGGGAGTCGTAACCGAGATCGTTCTGCGCGTTACGGCCGAAGCCGACGAGCAGGCCGCCGACCAACTCGCCGCGTTCCTCGACGGTCTCGGCTATGAATACGTCGACGAGGACGTCCTCTAGCGGGTCCCCGCGCCTCCGGCGGCCTGCGCATTTCCGCCTTAGCCAGCCAGCATGTTCCGGAAGAAGAGCTACGTCATCTGTGCTTCCCACCGATCTGGGAGCACTCTTCTATGCGAAGGCATGCGTTGGACCTGGCGCTGTGGAGATCCCAAGGAGTACCTCTCTCCGACGAGGAGCACAGCTTTATACCAACGAGGCGATGTGAAGTCCGATCCGGCTGCCAACTACCCAGGCTACATAGACGAACTCCTTCGGTCCACTCGAACCGACAACGGGGTCTTCGGTGTCAAGATCATGTGGAAGCATCTGCAGAAACTTCCACGCAACATGGATATTCCCTGTGCGATGCAGGACTACAAGCACCTAGCGAGGGCGGTGCGGACCGTCTTCGGCCGATCACATTTTCTCTGGAGTCGCCGTGAAGACAAGGCCAAGCAGGCCATCTCGTTCGTGAAGGCGAAGCAAACTGGGTTCTTCACCCATCAGCAGGGAGCCCAGGGAGAACGTGCTCCAGACAAGGCCCGTCTCGAGTTCGACTTCGATGCCATCCACGCATTGGTTCAACGCTTTGAGGACGAGGAAGCTCACTGGGAGAAGTTCTTTCGCCTTGGCCGAATTCGCCCACTAGTGGTTACCTACGAAGACATTGCCAGCGACTACCCAGGCCAAGTAGAGAAGGCCCTACGCCATGTCGGTGTCTGGGACAAGTCTTGTGAGATTCAGCCGCCCCGGCGCAATCAGAAGCTGGCTGATCAGACTTCTGCTGAGTGGCTGGAGCGCTACCGAACGATGGCAGCGGAGCGGGAAAGCAGGTAGCGATATCAGTAAGGGAGGGTATCGTCCTAAGTAACCTAGATCCTTTACCTACTCCGACTGTGGCGACCCCAATGCAACGGCCTTCGCGCGATCTCCGGATCGCCTTTGTCACCAACCGCTTCTATCCCGAGGTGGGTGGTGCTGAGACGAATATTTTCTTCCAAGCTAGGGAACTCGCGAAGGTAGCCGAGGTTACCGTCTTCTGTCCGAGGCGCCTAGAAGAGACACCCGGACGCGAGACCCTCGATGAAATCAAGGTCGTCCGAATGTGGGATGTCCGGAACCCGCTGTCGAAGTTCCCGAATATTTCTGCCGCGACGCTTTGCCCCAGTCTTCTGTTCCACTTAGCAGCGGGTGGCTTTGACGTTATCCACTGCTTCCCTGCAGTGAATCCGAACAACCTCGTGGCAGCGCTGGCCGCGAAGATCCGGAAGATTCCGACGGTTCTGGTCTCGTTCGATTTCCTAGACTACGCCACGCTCATTCGCGAGACTGGACGCTACGGGAACTTTCTTGAGGAATACCAGATCTCCTCAAGGATGAAGCGCATGGTGCGGTGGTTCGACCACATCTTCACGATCTCAGATCGCGAAACCCACTTTCTCCGCGATTATCATCCAAGTGTTAGCTACTCTCCGGTGCCGGTCGAGATCGGAGAATACGAGACCGAGAGCGACGATCCTCGATCCAAGTATGGCCTTTCTCCTGATGACTTCTTGGTTCTAATGCTCGGGCGGGTTTCCGAGATCAAGGGACAAGACATTGGCCTTGAAGCTTTCGTCAAAGCGAGAAAGCAGATGCCGGGGGCCAAGTTGGTATGTGTCGGGCGCACGGATTTCGAGCCTGAGTTTTTCGCCAAGCTCGAGGCTGTTGTCGCCGACGAAGGAATTGCAGACGAGGTCGTCTTTACTGATGTCGTCGAACGCGACGAGGTGCTCGGTTGGCTACGTCATGCGGACCTGCACCTGATCCCGGTGCGGTTTATGAATTCGGGAGCTGTGGTGGTCGAGTCTTGGGCTAGCGACACGCCGGTCATTCACAGTGACGCCGTGGATCCGACTCTGGTCACCGATGGAGAGAATGGATTTGTCTTTCCGACAGGTAGTTCTGACGGAGCGGCCGCTTCGCTACGTCTTGCGTTCGCCCAAAAAACCAAGCTTCCAGCGATGGGAAAAGCCGGCTCCAAGGTGGCCCGCGGCCACTACACGTATCGGCAATTGACCGCGCTATATCTTGATCGTTATGCCCGGTTATTGGGCGATATAGAGCCGACCGAAGAGCATCTATTTACCGCTCCAGAGTACCTTGCTCACGATTTCGGAGGCGAGGGATCGGAGTAGGAGAGGTCAACGGCTGCCTGAGCTGACTACGCCAAGCCCGCCCCACGAAGCGCATCGAGGCACCAGCATCGAGGCACCAGTAGGGTGCGGATCCGTAGGGACGAAGCCTGTGGTTACGAGGCAATCGGCTCCGCTATTGGCGACTCCTGAGGTTGTGTGCGAGCATGACCCAGCGGTTTCTGGTTCTTAGCTTCGGTCTGCCGGGCGAACAAACCATCGTCGCGGTCACGAGTAGAGCAGGGCGGGCAAGATCGGGGTCTTCATAGGGATCATCGGTTGGTATAGTAGGGAGAAATCGTCGATTGCCTCAACATCGGAACAGGATTAACCTTTTTCTTGCGTCATTCGAGGATCGGGCTAGTTTTCGCGCCCCTCATTCCGGAGGACTTGAACCATTTAACCGCGGACCAGGCTATGAAAGCAGAGACTCACCCAGATTACGTCGAGACCACCATCACTTGCACCTGCGGGGCAGTGTACCAGACTCGCTCCACTGTGGAGAATCTGAAAGTCGGTATTTGTGCTCAGTGCCACCCTTATTTCACGGGTGAGCAACGCTTCGTCGATACCGCTGGTCGGGTCGAGAAGTTCCAGAAGCGCTTCGGCGCCGAGCGGAAGAAGGGCGTGCGTCCTGGAAAGCCAAAACTTTCCGCGCTCAGTTCCTAGCTACCCAGCGATTTTCGAAGGCGGTGTGGGTGTCTTTTGTGGACACCAGCACCGCCTTCTTGTGTTTTCTGAGCTAGCCTGCGGAGGCGGACTGGCCCTTGCTTCGTTCACCTCCTACGCCATCCTCTCCTCTCCTTTCGGTTCTCTCGTTCTCAACTCTCTCGCCATCATGGATTACGCACCTATCATCGAAAAAAAGCGACAGCTCCTCACTGAGCTCGACGCTAAGATCTCCGCGCCGGGGTTCTACGACGACAACAAGGCCGCAGCGGAAGTGATGCGCGAGCACACTCGGGCGAGAAAGGTGCTCGAGGACTGGGAGACCTTCACCACGGCGAAGAAGAACTTGGTCGATAACCAAGAAATTGCCAAGGGCGACGACGAGGAGCTGGCGGAGATGGCTGCTGAGGAGATCCCTGAACTCGAGGCCCTGATCGAAAAGCTCGATGGTGAGATCCAGTATGCCTTGCTTCCCCGCGACCCGTCCGAGGACCGCGATGCCATCGTCGAGATTCGTGCCGGCACCGGTGGTGACGAGGCCTCGCTCTTCGCCGGTGAATTGTTTAAGATGTATCAGAGCTACAGCGAGAGTCGTAGCTGGAAGGTCGAGGTTCTCGAAGTCAGTGAGTCGGATGTCGGTGGTATGAAGGACGCCACCTTTCGCGTCGCGGGCGATGAGGTGTTTCGATTTCTCAAGTACGAGTCGGGTGTGCACCGAGTGCAACGAGTCCCAGCGACCGAGACCCAGGGCCGAATCCACACGTCTACAGCGACGGTGGCCGTGCTCCCCGAGGCCGAAGAGGTCGATGTCGAGTTGCGCCCCGAAGATCTGAAGATCGAAGCCTGTCGCGCTTCCGGTCCAGGTGGACAAGGGGTCAACACCACTGACTCCGCCGTGCAGATCTGGCACCATCCCACTGGTCTCTACGTGAAGTGCAAGGAGGGTCGTTCCCAAGCCCAGAACAAGGAGCGCGCCCTGCAGATTCTCCGCGCCAAGATTCTCGAGCACCGGACCAACGAGGAGAACGCCAAGTACTCGGAACAGAGGAGAAATTTGATCGGCAGTGGTGGTCGCGAGGAGAAGATCCGGACCTACAACTTCCCCCAAGGGCGCATCACCGACCACCGCATTGGTCACAGTGTCTTCAGCATGGATGCGGTCTTCGCTGGCGACATCAATGAGTTCACCGAGAAGCTTCAGGCAGCTGAAATGGCCGAGAAGTTGAAGGACGCCGGCATCACCGATAGCGACGAAGAATAGCTGATTCGGCACCCGTTCTTCCTTCACGCCATGAAGTCCGTTCTGGAGACCATTACTGCGGGGACGGAATACCTCGCCAAGCACGGGGTCGAGGACGCCCGGCTGAACATGGAGCACCTCGCGGCTCACGTGCTTGAGTGCAAGCGGATCGAACTCTACATGCAGTTTGACCGACCACTGAACGAAGCAGAGCTGGTTCCGCTTCGTGAGCTGGTGAAGCGCCGTGGTGGTCGCGAGCCCCTCCAGCACATCCTCGGCGACATCGACTTTCTCGGCCGGATTTTCGTCTCTGATGCCCGGGCTCTGATCCCGCGGCCAGAGACCGAACACTTGGTCGAGCTGATTCGCGACGATCTTGGCAAAGCCTTCGCTGGGCGGATCTGCGATGTCGGTTGCGGCTCCGGTGTCATCGGGCTCAGCCTCGCCGCAGAACTCGGTGAGGACGCCGAGGTCACACTGGTGGACGTGTCGCCGGATGCGTTGGCCTTGACTCGGGAAAATGCCGAATCGCTCGAGCTCGCGCACCGGGTTCGTCTTGTCCAGGGCGACCTGCTCGATGCCGTGCCACAGGGCGAGACCTTCGCAACCGTGCTCGCGAACTTACCCTACATCACCACCGCCGAAATGGCCGAACTTCAGGCCGAGGTCCAGAGCGATCCGGCGCTGGCTCTTGAAGGTGGTGCAGACGGTCTCGACTTGGTCCGAAGACTTCTCAGCCAGTTGCCCGCTCGTCTTGAACAAGGCGGACTGGTGGCGCTCGAGCTGGGTTTAGGACAGCCCCAAGTGGTCGCCGATCTCCTTCTCGCACAGGGATTTTCCAAGGCCGACGTCATCAAAGATCACACCGATCGTGACAGATTCGTGCTCGCTCGACTCTAGATAGGGGCCAAGGTATTCCAGATTCCCCAATTCTAAGTTCCAGATACCGAGTTCCCAATTCCAAATTCCCACTGACACACCTTCATGGACAACTTGATCGTACACGGCGGAGCACGCCTCAATGGAACCATCCCCGTCAGCGGGTCGAAAAACTCGTCGCTACCGATACTCGCGGCGGCCTTACTGACCGACGAAAAGACCGTCATCCGCCGGGTTCCCGATGTCAGTGACACCAACTACATGCTCGCCATTCTCCGCAGTCTCGGCGCGGATGTGGAGCGGGCCAGCGGCACGGTGACGATCGAGCCCAAGGCGATCATTCCTGATGCGCCCTACAATTTGGTGCGCAAGATGCGGGCGTCGATCTGTGTCATGGGACCACTGCTCGCCCGACTTGGCGAAGCCCGGGTCTCGGTGCCCGGCGGCTGTGTCATCGGCGACCGTCCGATCGACCTGCACCTGAAGGGGCTCGAAGCTCTTGGGGCGAACATCGATGTCGAAGGCGGCAACATGAACATTACCGCCGAGAACGGTCTCTTGGGCAAGGAAATCAACCTGCGCGGAACCCACGGCCCGACGGTTCTCGGCACCGACAACGTCATGATGGCGGCCGTTCTCGCCGAGGGCACCACCATCATCGAAGGCGCGGCCGCCGAGCCCGAAGTCATCGACTTAGCGAATTTCCTCAATGCCATGGGCGCCAAAATTGAAGGCGCCGGCACCCGCCGCATCACCATCGAAGGCGTCGAAAAGCTCCACGGCGTTGATTACACCGTCATCCCCGACCGGATCGAAGGCGGTACGTTCTTGGTCGCCGGTGCGATCATGGGAGACGACGTCACCTTACGCAAGGCCGACCCGGTGCACATGGCCGCGCTCATCGACACACTCCGTGGCTGTGGCTTCCAAATCGACACCACCGAGGACACCGTCCGCATCCGGCCGGGCGACGGCGGTCCCTTGGCCAACGAGATCACCACCGAGCCATTTCCCGGCTTTCCCACCGATATGCAGGCGCAGATGTGCGCGCTGTTTTGCACCACTCCCGGCATCAGCGTCGTCACCGAGAAGGTCTTCCCACAGCGCTTCATGCACGTCGCCGAGCTCACGCGCATGGGGGCCGACATCCGCGTCGATGGAGCTACCGCCGTCATCCGCGGCGTCGAACAGCTCAGCGGCGCCCCAGTCATGGCCAGCGACCTGCGCGCCTCTGCCGCCCTCGTCCTCGCCGCGCTCCGCGCCAAGGGCACCACCGAGATCAGCCGCGTCTACCACATCGACCGCGGCTACGAGCACATCGACGACAAGCTCCAACAACTCGGCGCCAACATCGAGCGCCAGCAGGTGTAGCGGCAAGGCCGGGCCTTCTCGTCGAAGAATACCCGCGCCTACGCCGCCATGTATGACGAGGTCATGAAGCTGATGCCGAGCAAAGACGTCGGCGCCCTCGTTCAGGACCTCGACACCAGCGGTCTGCTCGACGAGCCCCTCATCGTCCTCGCCACCGAGTTCGGGCGCGCCGCGACAACTACCCCAAGGCCTTCACCTGCATGATGGCCGATGGCAGCGTCTGCGGCGGCTACATCCACGGCGCCACCGACGCCACCGGAGCCAACGTCACCGAGAAAAATGTCCAGATCACCGACCCCAACGCCACCATCGGCTACGCCCTCAGCCTCCCCCTCGACCAAGTCCTCTACTCCCCCAGCAAACGCCCCTTCACCGTCGCCGACAAGGGCAAGCCAGTCCTCCGACTTATTCACCTAGCCCCGGGCGCCGCCACTCATCCCAAGCCGCCCCCGAAGTGGGCTCGAGTGTATCGGTTTCGCGAGCTGCAGGCTCTGTTTCTTGTTTCATGGCCGGGGCTCCCATTGATTCGCTCGCCCTGTTCAGCGTTTGAAAGGTCGAGCCCAACGGCACCAACGCCCTGACTTCGAAGGGGAAAAGCCAGTGGCACGACTGCATCATACCCCGAGATTTTCCCGCTCTCGTGATGCGTGGTTCCTACTGTAAAAGGTCGATAGCCTTCCTATCCCGTGGATCTCGTGATGCTCTCGCAGCGGCTTACCCCTGATGGTGAGCGGATCTTGCTGCCGGTTTCAAAAAAATAAGTCTAAAACATTTGTCATAAATTAACCAGTGGGGTAACTCATAGTAAACCGCCCCCCAACCATAGAGCTACCTATGAAAAGCACGCACCACATCAAGAAAATCCCCATCCTCTTCCTCCTGGCCCTGACCGGGCAAGCCTCTGCGGTCGTTTCGCAGATCATCATGTATGACTTCGATCCCCGGATGGGGGGGTTCGCCAATATGGGGGGGACAGACTACGTTTCCACGACCATCAACACGACAGGTCCGATTTCCAGCTCCGGTCTTGGTGCCGAACGAATCGAGTGGTCTGGCAACACGACCACCCTGTCTCTACCCACCGCCCCGTGGCTCACCTCAGTGAACATGACAGCCGCCAGCGGCAGTGGAACTGTCCGTATCGGAAACACCACAGGCGGTGGTGCTGGAATGCCTGGTGCGGGCGTCGGCATAGAGCTGGGGTTTAGCGAGACTATGACCTTCACCTTTAGTCAGCCGATCGCGCTGACCGAAATTAACCCGAACTGGTGGGATGGCGCGGACCAACTGCAGATGACGGTCAATGGATCGACCTACCAAAACCCAGGAGGGCCAAACCGGAATAACCCCGTCAACCTGGCTTCAGTTGGTTTCCCCACTACCACGTTCACTGACCCTTTGAGCGGTAACAGCGTGACGGGCGTCGCCATTGCAGCCGGCACCGCCATCACCTTTTCCGTTTACGACGCCAATGGTAATGGCAGCCTGGATGGTGATGGCCTCGTTCAGGGGCTCAAGTTCGCCGTGGTCCCCGAACCATCCCGCGTCTTTCTTATTGTCGTTGGGCTCGGTAGTCTCTTTTTGCGAAGACGGAGGTAGCTCCGTCCAGAGAGCTCCACGGGGCCTAGTTCAAGATGAGCTAGGACATGAAAGCCCGGAACCCAGCCCGAGATGCCTGGTGCGTTCAATGCGCATCGCCTCATCTAGAAGTAGAGACATGGCTTCAAGGAAGCTTTGAAGACCCGTCTCAAGGATGAGGTTTATGGCGTTTGGGATGGATGCCTATCGGATTTCGTGGTGTATGGTCATGGTGCCATTGTTCCAATACCCGAAATCTGGGAACCCTGGCCGGATACCGCAAGCTTTCTTCCTGTTTGTACTAGAAAGCGCTCTAGGCCCTAATAGCTTATACAGAGGAACCGTCACGCTCCCTGTACTCCCTAGGAAAGCGAGTTCGTCCTCAGCTCTTATGAGAGGAAGACAATGACGGCAGAGCTGTGGAAGGTCGATACAAAGAGAGTGGAGGAGACATCCGCCGGGATTATTGAGTCTCTTGCCCAACGGATGGCGAGCACCCTGGCCTACGACAACGGCTCGGAATTTACTAGGCACCAAGAGGTGTCGAAGGGCTAATTTTGCAACTCCTACAGCTCTTGGGAAAAGGAAGGAGTGAAAAAACTTAATGGTCTGGTGCGCTAACTTTTTCGCGCTCCTCGGCGGAACCCATCGCTTCCCCGTTTCTCATAATTTCGCACTTGAACTGTCTTCTTGAACAGTCGTAACTAGGCCCTTCCGATGATCGACAGCATCCGCATCAAAGGCGCTCGCCAGCATAACCTCAGGAACTTGGATCTCGACCTGCCGAGGAACAAATTCGTCGTACTTACTGGGGTGTCGGGATCGGGTAAGTCGTCGTTGGCCTTTCACACTCTCTACGCCGAGGGCCAGCGGCGGTATGTCGAGAGTTTGTCCGCCTACGCACGGCAGTTCCTCGACCAACTGGAGAAGCCGGATGTCGATTTTATTGAGGGATTGTCTCCGGCCATCGCCATCGAGCAGCGGACATCGGCACCGAATCCGCGTTCGACTGTGGCCACGGCGACGGAGATTTACGACTACCTGCGGATTCTCTATTCGGCGGCCGGCTTGCCTCACGATCCCGAGACTGGTGAGGTCGTGCACAAGCGGACGCCGCAGGACATTGCGGCTTTTGCTATCGGTTTGCTGGAGCGGACGAAGTTGATGATTCTAGCGCGGGTGGTCGATGGAGTAGCTGGAGATCATCGTCCGTTATTGGAGAAGCTGCAGCGGCAGGGGTTTGTCCGGGTGCGGATCGACGGTGGGGAGATTATCGAGATCGACGCGGCACCGAAATTGAACCGCGAAGTCCCCGTGACCATCGACCTTGTCATCGACCGGCTGGTGGTGAAGGAAGGGATCGAGTCAAGGCTGATGGACTCGCTGGAGACGGCCTTGAAGTGGGGTGGGGGAGAGATGCTCTATCTTGCTCAAGAACCGGGCATGGATGAGTGGCGCGAGGAGCCGTTTCATACGCGTTTTACCAATCCCAAGACGGGCTTCACCCTACCGGAGCTGACGCCGAAGCACTTTAGTTTTAACAGCCACTTCGGTGCTTGCGAGGAGTGCCATGGACTGGGAACTCTGCTGGTCCCGGACGGGGCACTGTTCGTTCCCGATCCCGACAAGTCGATCAACGATGGCGGGATCAAGACTTGGTGGACCGGGAGCCAGATGAAGAAGGGCTACCACGTCAAGTCGATCAGCGGGCTCGCCCTCGCCATGGGACAAGACCTGGACGCTCCGCTCAAGTCCTTGTCAAAGGACTTCAAACACGCCCTGCTCTATGGCACGGGCAACGACGCGGTGGTCATGGATTACGTGACCAATGACGGCAAGCAATACAACTGGGACAAGCCGTTCGAAGGACTGGCCGTCTCCGCTCAGCGTTTGCTCGAGACCAGCACCTCCGAAACCACAAAGCGCAACGTGCGCCGGTTTATGGCTACGCGGACTTGTAAGAAATGTGAGGGCCGTCGGCTGCGGCCGGAGATCCTCGCCATCACGGTTGCGTCCAAGGGGGGCGGCGAGATGGGGATTTTTGATCTGGTCGACACCAGTGTCGAGCGTGGCCTCGCCTGGATCCGCGAGCTCGACTTGAGCGAACAGCAGTGGCAGATCTGTCGGGAGGTTGTCGCGGAGATCACCAAGCGGCTGACCTTTCTCGATGAGGTAGGCCTTGGCTACCTGACTCTGTCGAGGAGCAGTGGCACACTCAGCGGCGGCGAGGCCCAGAGGATACGATTGGCCACGCAGATTGGCGGTGGACTGACGGGCGTGCTCTATGTGCTCGACGAGCCCAGCATCGGACTGCACCAGTGCGACAACGAACGGCTCATCGGCACTCTCGAGCGGCTGCGTGATCTGGGCAATACCGTCGTTGTCGTCGAGCACGACGAGGACACGATCCGTGCTGCCGATCACGTCGTCGATATGGGGCCGGGCGCGGGTGAACTCGGTGGTGAGGTCATGGCCGAGGGCACGGCGAAACAGATCGCCAAGAACCCGAAGTCCCCGACCGGAAAATTCCTCAGCGGCGAGCGCGTTATCGCCGTGCCGAAGAACCGGGTCAGGCCGACGCCGAAACCGCTCGGTGGTCTGGACAAGGCCCCATCGAATCGCGAGGAGGTCGCGGCCTTGGAGTCCGGATGGTTGACCCTGCACGAGGCCACCGGCAACAACCTCCAGTCAGTCACGGCCAACTTCCCGCTCGGCTGCATGACGTGTGTCACCGGCGTCTCCGGTTCGGGGAAATCGACCCTCGTCGATACAACACTGCGCCGCGCCATCTTTCGCAAGTTCCACAACTCGAAGGACCAGCCGGCGCCGCATGCTGGGATGACTGGGCTCCATCAGTTGGACAAGGCCATCGTCATTGACCAAAGCCCGATCGGTCGTAGCCCCCGATCCAATCCTGCGACCTACGTCAAAGCCTTCGACCCGATCCGTAACTTGTTCGCCAAGCTCCCGGCTGCCAAGGTTCGGGGTTACACTAAGGGGCGGTTTAGTTTCAACGTCGCCGGCGGCCGATGCGAGACCTGCAAGGGCGATGGCTTGCTGAAGATCGACATGCACTTCCTCTCCGACGTTTACGTCACTTGCGAAGAGTGCCAAGGGAAGCGCTACAATTCCGAGACCCTAGAGATCACGTTCAAGGGCAAGAACATCTCCGAGATCCTAGGGATGACCGTGGAGGAGGCCGCCCGCTTTTTCCGCCGGATTCCGGACGTTTACGAAAAGCTCAGCACACTCCAAGACGTCGGCCTTGGCTACCTTCGACTCGGCCAAAGCGGCACTACCCTCAGTGGTGGTGAGGCGCAGCGGATCAAGCTGGCTGCCGAGCTGTCGAAGAAGGCGACCGGGCGGACTCTCTACCTTCTCGACGAACCAACTACCGGTCTGCACTTCGCCGACATCGAAGTCTTGCTCAAGGTTCTCTATAAGCTCCGTGATGCAGGCAACACTCTCATCGTCATCGAGCACAACCTCGACGTCATCAAGTGCGCCGACTGGATCCTCGACATCGGCCCCGGCGGTGGGGAACACGGCGGTGAGTTGGTTGCTGAGGGGACACCGGAGCAAGTGGCGAAGAGTAAGAAGAGCGTGACGGCGAAGTATCTGGAGCGGGTGTTGTAGTTCGAATGTGTATGGGGAGTAGGGCCGAAGTTATCTTGTCAGCGGCTGGGTCCCATGTGTGGTGGCGCGGATAGTAACTTGAGTAGGAGAGACTTTCCCGGATGCTGTAGGCATCAAGGCACAAAGCCTAGGGTTTCAACTCTGGGCTTCGTGCCGTCGGGCCTTCAGCCTAGAGGGGGGGGCGGGCGGGCGTTTCTAAAGCTCCTACCTTTGAACCTAGAAACGGCAATGAAGAAGATCGACTCAACGTGTAAGTGCGTCGGCCTAAGTTGTTAAAGGCGACATTCGATCACTCCTCCTATTCACCCCGTGGGTGAAGCTCCGTCGACTTAGGTTTGGAGTGCTGCCGCTTGCGACTGCTTTGGATTGCGGCGGAATTGGAATACGTTCGAGTGGTGTGCAATCTACCGCCGGGCCGCTGGGATCCAAAGCTGTGGCAAGCCACGAGCACTCCAAAGCGGGACATCATCAATGATCCCATTGCGGTTTTCAGGTTGAACTCTACATTCGCGGATGCGAGTGCGCATAAGTCCTGCTAACTTGTGAGTATGGCCTCCCTCCCAAGCAGGCACAGCTCGTGGATTCTTCGATTCACCGTATGGGTTTTCGTAGCTGCGATATTCGCTCCGTCGGTCGCTGTTGTTTGCCGTGGGCCACTTCAGTTTTCGCTAACTCCTGTGCGGGGATGATTCCGTGTTGTTTATCTCGGGGGTGTTGAGTTCAAGGATGGCGAGTCATTGGGATCGGGATCGACAGGAATACATCCGCGACGAGGCAAAGTGGGCCGCCCTCCAAGCCGTGCACCGCGATTTACGCAAGTCGGGGCTCTACTGGAGACAGGGATCGAAGATGCCGATGTGGACATCGAGTGTGTCTCCACTGCCGTCGGAGAGGAACTGTTGGCCGGTAGCCCCGTCGAATGCCAGTCCGCACCAGGCGGTGTTGGTGCCGATCGAACCCACCTGCGTCGTGGCACCGGCTGCGGTGTTGATCGTGTAAAGTGAGTCGGTTTGACCGCTGACGCCATAGAGGGTTGCGGTGGCCGGGTCGTAGGCGAGCGATGGCATATTGACGCCGACCGAGCCGACGAGAGTGGCGGCACCGGTGCTGGTATTGGCTGTGTAGAGATTGGCTGCGGCGTTGTTGCTCGTCGCGTAGAGGACCTCGCCATCGACTCCAAGAAACCCTATGAGTGTGGCTTGGCCAGTCGTGGTATCGACTTGGACCAAGGCATCTGGCGATGTGGCTTCCGTAACTATCGGAGGTAACGACCGACTAAGATGGGCGCATGAGCAAGGCGGCGGTCAGCAGCAGGACTGCTGAGTAAGATAGGGGGCGGATCATGGAGAAGAACTGAAGGGCGTCGCCAATTGTAATCAGTTATGGGTCTGGAGGTCAGGGCAGCCCTTCTAGGTGAAGAGGCGGACGCAGGATACTCAAAGCCCGCGCTCCCACGGACTCCACATCTCCACTGCCATCGGTTGGAAGTCTCGGACGTTGCGCGTTACTAGAATCATTCCATGCTCAAGGGTGGTGGCACCGATCAATCCGTCTGCGGCTCCCGGCTTGAATCCTGACTCCTCGCACTTCGCTACGATCCTTCCCCAGCGGGTCGCCACCGCAGCATCGACGGGTAGGATTCGATCGGCGAACTGATTGCTGAGGGTGGTCAGCCAGTCGGCGAGTTCTCGCTTTCGTGTTCCGTCATCTAGTCGGGCAACGCCTCGGACGAGTTCGCTGAGAACGATGCAACTGGTGAAGATATTCGCGGATTCAAGTCTACCGACCCGTGCCTTGACAGCCGGGTCGCCCTTCGGATGACGAACATCAGAGAGCACATTCGTGTCGAGAAGGAACTTCATAGCTTCACGTCGCGCATTGGATCGGTGCTCCGTTCAAGATCGATTCCTTCCAATGACGGACCGTCTTCCAAAACCAAAAATTCTAGGAAACTCGGCGTCTTGCCCATCAACTCCTCGTAACGGGCCTTGGACATGACCACGACCTCTGCGTCTCTTCGGGCGATGATCTGCGGCTCGTCATCGAGGGCGCGGCGCACGACCTCGCTGAGTTGGTTCTTCGCTTCTGCCAATTGCCAGATCATACCTAATGATTGGCTAGATGATCTAGATTGTAAAATGCGAGCTAGGGTTGGCGAGCATTGTCACAAGAGGGCTGTCTCGTCACTTTGCTCCGAGGGCGAGCGAGACGCTCGTGGTCCGGCAGGGGGCAGGGGGCCTTGTCTCGTCGGAGCGGGAACATGTAACTCGGAGGTGTCTTAAGCTTAAGGCACAAAAAAGACCTCCGCAGACCAGTGATGGCCCGGGGAGGTCCGTGCGAAAAATCGCTACGCGGTTAGGCGTTAGCCTGCGATTTCTTGACCGTGGAAGTCGTTCCAGTCTTCAAGGTTGTTGAGGTTGACTGCGTCCTTGATATCGGCTCCGGGAAGGCCGACTGCGCTGAGGATGTTGTTGCGGGTATCGTCGTCGTGGTTGTAGCCGATGCACGCAGCGTTGAACTCAGCTTTGCCAGCTTCGAGGTTGGTGGCGTTCTCGGAGACGTAGGCTTCGAACTGAACGTAGGTCGGCTTGGACTCTTTGATGAAGGCAAGAGTCGCGTCCTTGTCGAGGCCGACTGCGTCGAGCATCATCTGGTCGTAGCCAGCGCCGCAAGCAGGGTAGTCCGAGTGGAGTTTGCCGACTGCGTCGAGCGAGACTTTCTGCCAGAAGCGGGGCATGTGGAGAACGCCGAGTGGGCCTGCGATACCGGAGGAGATGGTTGGGATGGTCATGATTTGTGTTTGTTGGATTGGGGAATTTGGAATTGGGAAGAAGAACTTGGCTAGGCTTTGCCTCTGCCGGGGAAGGTGAGTTCGGCGATGCCGGATTTGTCTAGTTCGCCGAGGCCTTGATCGACCATTTTTTGGTATTGGGCGATGGTGGCGTCGTTGAGCGGAAGATTGAGATCGACGGACTTGGCCATGCTGGCGGCGATGCCAGAGTCTTTGGCTGCGTGCTCGGCGGAAAACCAGCACTCGTGGTCGCGGTCGCGCATGTCTTCGGCGTCGGTTTCGAGGACGCGGCTGTTGGCTCCGGTTTGGGAGAAGACTTCGCAGAGCATGTCGATGTCGTGGCCGAGGGCGGAGCCAAGGCCGAGCCCTTCGGCAAGTCCTGCGGTGTTGATGTTCATGACCATGTTGACTAGCGCCTTGACCTCAGCGGCCTTTCCCGTGCCGCCGGGAACGAATTGGAGCTTGGTGCTGAGTTCGTCGAGCAGGTCTTTCTGGTCGTTGAACACGGCTTCGTCACCGGCGAGCATGAGGTACAGGTTGCCTTCGCGGGCGTGGCTGATGGATGAGGCCATGCAGGCTTCGAGGGCCTTGGCGCCGACGGCGTTGGCTGCGGTTTCGACGTCGCGGTGGACGTCGGGTGAGAGGGTGGCGCAGTTGATGAAGGTGGTGCCTTCCGCTCCGGTGAGCAGGTTGTCGCCGTCTTGGGTGAAGATGGCGCGCATGGCGTCGTCGTTAGTGACGACGGTGATGACGGTGTCGGCTGCTGCGGTGACGGCGCTGAGAGAGTCGGCGTTGACGGCGCCGATTTCGGTGGCCAACTCTGCGGCGGCCTCCTTGTTGATGTCGAAGACGGCGGTGACGTCCCAGCCTTTGTCGTTGAGATGGCGGGCCATGTTGGCGCCCATTTTACCGACGCCGACGAATGCGATTTTTTTGCTCATGAAGAATGGATTGGTTGAGGTGATGGAACCGAACTCGGCTACTCCTTGAACTCGGGATAAAATGGATTGTGGGCCTTTTCTTCGCCGATGCTGGACATGGGACCGTGGCCGGGGCAGACGACTGTGTTGTCGGCGAGGGGGAAGAGTTCCCGGCGATTCGATTCGAGAGCTTCGGGAAAGGAGATGACACCGCCGCCCATGGATGAGGAGAACAAGGCATCGCCGACGATGGCGACGGGGCGGGAGAGGCCCTCGATGACATAGGAGACACCGCCGACGGAGTGGCCGGTGGTGCTGAGGGTCGAGATGCGTAGGCCTCCGATCTGGAAGGTGGCACCGGGGGCGAAGCCTTGGGCCTGGGGCAACGGCTCGCGTTCGCTAACATAGCAGGCAGGATCGCCGGTCTCATCGAGAACGCGGTCGAGATCGTTGATGTGGTCGTGGTGGGTGTGGGTGAGGAAAACGGACTCGACATTGAGTCCGAGCTCGTTCACTGAGGCGATCATTTCGCCGGCATCGGCACCAGTGTCGAAGATCACTGCGGACTTACTCGCATCGTCATAGGCGACGTAGGCATTGACCCCCATGTCGCCGCCGTAGATCGAGTGAAACTGGAGCAGGCCATCGACGTCCACGGGCTCGGGTGCCCACTTCTTGCCAGCCATGGCAACCAGGGAGTCCGCGTCGAGGCTCAAGGTCGAGCATAGTGCGCGTGCGGTGTCTTCGTCGAAGTCGCCGTTCTTCAGTGAGGCGATTTTGTCCTCGGCTACTCCGGTGAGAAAGCTGAGAGTACCGTCGTCGATTCCGAGCCCTCTGCAGGCTTTACCGATTACGTCTTCGAAGAAGTCTTCCAGTGCGATTGCCATAGGTTCGAACGGTAGGCAAAGGTCTATCGCTTACAAAGTGGAAATCTCACGGATTTTCGTTAACTAGAGCCTGTCCCAAAGTTAGCCGATTTTCTGGAGCGGCCGAATTGGGTGCGTTCAGAAGACTAACTGACGTGGTCTTTTGCTCGTAATTTCTCCCATTGAAGCATTTGAGGTCGCTGGTTTGTCTAAGTTGCTCTGAAGTCGATATTTTTGGGCACGAGTAGGCTTTGGCGGGGCGGGGGCTTCAGTTTCT
>Ga0209186_1000510_pt1 | contig 30993 bp, 27 predicted proteins | sample SidtaG_FD_187426 | JGI IMG/M metagenome (GOLD analysis project Ga0209186, IMG submission 187426) | Marine algal microbial communities from Sidmouth, United Kingdom - Sidmouth_Male2 metaG (SPAdes) (version 2) | ecosystem: Host-associated > Algae > Red algae > Unclassified | place: Sidmouth...
AGCTAGACAACAGCTCGACGATCTGCAGGTACAGACCCAGGAGTTGGAGCTCGCGCAGCAACAGGCCTCCTCATTTGACGTTGATGTGCAACGCTTACAAAACGAGATTCAAGCGCTGACCCAGGCGCCGACAGTTGAACCACTATTGCTGGACGATGAATCCGCACTGAATGATGAAAGCGCAAGACAAGAGCTCTCGGTTCGACAGTTGCGACGAGCACTGTTCGAAGCACGTGAACTTGAAGCATGGCTGAGTCGTCGTGCTGATCTGATCGGTCGAGACATGACCCAGGTGGCGATGCGATTCAACCAAGCGGGTAATCGATCGATTACAGGTCCCTCCTCCTGGCAGTCAGATTCGTTTGGTGAAACGGACTCATCGATCACGCTGCGCGCCAGTGCGCTGATCGATCATCTCAACTCGCAAGTAGCCAGTGAACGATTCAGCATGTTGCAGCAGGAACTGGCAACGCTTGCGCCGCGTCAGACACTGGCGTCGCTCACAGGACGCTCGTTACAGATACGCCTTGATAATCAGTCTCAAACCCTGGAGCAACATTGGCGCTCTCTGACAGAGATTCGAACCGACGCAGTACAAGCACGTATTGCAAGGCTGATTGAAGATTCAGACAGTACCGATGCCTTTGCAACTAGCCAGATCGATGAACAAATTCGCTGGGCCAAGGCAGAGCTTGCGTTACTTGAACAAGAATTGGCAGTGCTTCTACGAACGGCAAAGGCGGCGGATTCGATCACACAGATCTATCAAGTGCGGCGGTTGCTGACACAAATCAATTCGACCGGCGCACTTAACGATTCACTGACGGACATGATCCGAACCCTGCGCGAGCAGCTGCCAGATTCAGTCGCATTGTCAGCCGAGCTGCAAGCGCTTCAAACCCGGCAGCGTAGCCTGCAGGTCGATCGCATATTGTGGGAAAGCGCGCTTCGCGGCGATCGCGCAAGCTCATCAGACGGTACGGTCGATGTGATGGCAACTCCCACGACATCGAAAAGCACATTAAGCGCTCTGGTGACACTATTAGGCGTGGCCAACCGCGTCTCGGATCGGATGACATCGTTGGACGCAGTACTGTTCGAAGCACAGACTCGAACCGATGAGGTGGCGTCCACACTCGATGGCAGCGTGTTGTGGTTACGCTCTAATGACGCAGCAACGCTCAGCTGGATCTCAAACGGATACGACGGGTTACGCTGGATGGCAAACTCGGAACGTTGGGCAGGTGCGAGTGCAACGCTGTTAAACACCGTGCAGAAGTATCCACTGCCACTGCTAGCTATGATTCTGATATTGCTCACCTCAATCACTTTACGGCCTCGCGTGCAGCGTGTGTTGAGTGACAGTGCCACCGGTGTTGGCAACGTCGGCGAAGATCGGTACTGGAGTTCGCCTACGGCGCTGCTGGCCAGTGCAGCTTTGGCACTACCGTTGCCGCTTGCGTTGTTCATTTTCCATTGGGCGTTGAAAGACGGTTTCTTCGTGCAGGGCTCCCTTATTCCGGCATTAAGTGGCGCACTGTTGGCCACGGCATCCGTTCTAGCTGTGTTGCTTTTCTTTAAAACTCTGTGCCGTGATGATGGCCTATTTCGTCGTCATTTTGAATGGGATGAGCGTTCTGTGGATCGATTGTATCGCCACTTGAAGTGGTTCGTATGGGTGTGCGCGCTGTGTACGGCCGTGTTCACCTTTGCGCTACTCAGCGGACAAGCTGCGTTGCGATACGGTCTGGCGGTACTGGCCTTCGTGATTGTGTCGGTGACCATGAGTGTACTGCTGTATGAATGTCTTCGCCCCGGACGAGGTATCGCGTTGACGTTGACGCATACCACGACACAGTCCCCCTTCACGCGGATGGGTATCTGGGTGTTGATAGCGGTTCCAGCCATTGTTGGCTTATTGCCGCTAGCAGGCTATTTCGATATTGCTGTGGAAATCCAGAACCGCGCTTTTACATCGGGTGTCTATCTGATGATTACTGCCGTGTTGATCGGTCTGGCTATACGCGAATTCATGGTAGCGCATCGACGGATGTCGCTACGAAAGGCGCGAGCCCGACGAGCAGCCCGTGAGGCTGAACGTACAGCGCAAGTGAACGCGCCTGTCAGTGGCGATGCCACCCCGGATCTATCATTTGCCTGGGATGATGATCATCAGCGTATCGCCCGTCAAGCCCAAAAGCTAATGAAAACGGCAGGCGTGATTCTGTTCGTCTTTATCGCCTGGCTAGTGTGGAAACCGCTCTTTCCTGTTCTCGATGTGTTCAACGATATTGTGCTCTGGCGCGCTCAGGTAGGCGGTGATAGTGTCACTGCTAATCAAGCGATAACGCTGGGTAAATTACTTTTAGCCTTGGGGATAATCGTATTGGGCGTGATCGGATCTCGAAACCTTCGCGGCGTATTAGAGATCTTGGTGTTCGAGCGTTTGCAACTCGATACCGGTGCTCGCTATGCAATCAATGCTATCGCCAGCTATGCCCTTGTTGGTACGGCCTTACTAGTAGGTATCGGACAACTGGGCGTGGATTGGTCTCGATTGCAATGGATTGTGGCAGCACTGGGGGTTGGTCTTGGCTTTGGTTTGCAGGAGATCGTGGCTAACTTCATATCGGGTCTGATTATCCTGTTCGAACGGCCGGTCAGAGTTGGCGACACGGTGACCATCGGCGGCTTGAGTGGCACGGTAAGCAACATACAGATTCGTGCAACGACACTCACCGACTTTGACAATCGCGAGGTTCTGCTTCCCAACAAGTCCATCATCACCGAAAACGTAACCAACTGGACGTTGCACGATGCAGTGACACGTATTCTGTTGACTGTCGGTGTTGCTTATGGCTCGGATGTCGAGCAAGTAAGGACACTTTTGATCGATTGCGTGAACACGACTGAGGATGTACTGAGTTCACCTGAACCCACCGTGTTCTTCGTCAATCACGGGGCCAGTTCGCTGGACTTTGAAATTCGGGCGTTTGTCGCGACACCTGCGCATCGCTTACCCGTCACGCATGCACTGAACAAGGCTATTAATACGAGCCTGTCAACGCAGGGTGTTGAGATTCCGTTCCCTCAGCAAGTGGTACACATGCACACCGTAACGGACACGGTTACTTGATTCAAGGTACTGAAAGGTAATGGTCAGATCTAATCGTACAAAGTGACCCCTTTAGTTGACTACCCACCCTGCCCTGATATTAAGTTATTTGGCTTACCCAGCACCTTGCGGTTAACGCATCGCGTTGGTAGCTGGCATTTATGTGGCAACAACAGGTTGAACCAGGCTACTGAGGACAGTTGTACTTGTTAAGTGAAAAAATACTGCTATAGCCGCCTTAGTAAGGCTAGATCAAAACAACAACATCAATACAAGCAAATTCAATTGCTTAGTTACACAGTATTGAAATTTAGACCCGCTTATGTTCTAGTAGCCTGCTTTCCACACTAACTGGTGTCATTGGTACATTGACAGGCTTGGTGGTAGCGTTTCGGGGTTAATGGGCTCCTACTATGCGTCTGTTCATAATATGTGTAAAAAGTAGGCATTGGCGAAAGGATAATATAATATCCTTCAATTATCTCCTAATCGCCAATCTACCCACCGGTTGTACAGTCTCTTATCTGCGATTTCTTCAATAAGATATCGTCGCGCCCACTGTGACGCATTTTTGCGCCCTGGTTGATCTCCCAACTTGGATATCATGGTATCCTGAAGCCATTCTTGAACGGTGCTGTGCGCATACTCATCATCAGGGCGCACTTTCAAGCGCAACACCATTAACTCAAACAATATTCTGTCAACAGAGATGGTCGTACGTTGGCTTGAAAAACTGATGTGGAATTTTATCTGGGTAGACATGCAAGGTATCCACTATTCGCAATGGATACTATTATATCCTTCTCTCGCTCAAAATTCTGCACACAGGGATAATAATTTATCCATTTTAAGGATTGAGGGATTTTGACGATAGGCGGACTGCCGATAATCGGTAACTAACAGCCTCAGAGGGGCTTTGCCGGAAATATGGCGCTCGGACAGTGAACACTTTGGTAATGAAGTATTCACTTTTTCGCCCGATCTGTCAATTACCCAACCGCATACCTATGCGGTTTCTGGCGCTTGACCTCTGCCAGAATTGCCGTAAAGTGAACAGATGACCAGCGAACTGTTCACTCTCGAAGGAAAACGCAAATACCTGACCGCCGAGGGACAGGGCAGATTCATGGCGGCGGCCAATGCTCACGAGCGGGCCGAGGTGCGCACCTTCTGCCTGACGCTAGCCTACACCGTGTGCCGAATCTCGGAAGCGTTGGAGCTGACGCCGGAGCGCGTTGATATGTCGGATAGATCCATTACGTTCCGTACCCTGAAACAACGCAACAAGGTGAAGTACCGCTCGGTCCCCTGCCCTGACACACTGCTCAATGCCATCGAGCTGGTGCACAGCGTCCGTAAGGCTCGTCGTTCCACGAAGCTGAAAACGGTGGCGTATGGTCGTGGGGTCGAACCCAAGCCACCAAGCATATTTGGGCAGTCATGGACACGGCGGATATATCAGGCGATCATGCAATAATTCTAGACTTTGACTACATGGAGGAAAACGTTAATGCGGGCGACATATCAGATCTCTATACAGCATTTCATGATATCCATTTCCCGTTCTTTTGGCGGACATTAGGCAATGTAAGTCAAAATAAATTACAACCATCCGATAGCTAATATGTGGCTTCTTAAATGAATGATCTTCAACGTATGGTGTCTTCTACTGGCACTCATGATGAATTGTGGGCTGAGGAGATAGACTCAACATCCTCTGAAACAGGAACATCGTTTGAATATATTGGAATCGATAAAGATCTAAATAGCTGGAACTTGGCGTTTCAGAATGAAACAAGAGCGTTACACCATAAAGATGAAATCACTACAGAATCACAAATAGCTAGTTACACACCTCCTGCTGATATGGAATTTTATAGAAGAAACAATGATCGATTAGATCTTCTCGTTCGAAAATACAGTGATAGCACCAACATAGATAATGCTAATGAGGAAAATGCGCGGTTAAAGATATTGGAAAGACAAATAGAACTCGTAAACCAGAGGTTTAAAGATATCGATTTTGAAGCAGTGGATAATATATTTTCACACATCGAAGAACTTAAAATGTTCAAGAAATCAAAATCATAGAGCCATCTTAGATGGGCAAATCCAACAAGTTGTTAGCAAAGATAAATCCTTTCAAGTATCAAACATCGAAACACATAAGGAACGAAACTCCCAAAAAATACAGTAATTATAGGAGATATAAACCAGTTCTTAAAAAGGAATTTTACGGTAGATGTATCTATTGTCGGAAACCTACTCTGCCCACGGATGATCCAAGTAGCTTTCACGTAGAACATTACCGTCCAAAATCTAAGTTCCCTAATCTAGAATGTGAATATACAAATCTCTATTATTCTTGCGCTGCTTGTAACAGAAACAAAGGCACATACTTGAGTGATACTTTACGAGTTGTGAATCCATGTGACTACATCATGTCACGGCATCTGAAGTTTAAAAATGAAGAGGTGCTTACTTGTTCTAAATTAGGAGAGATCACCGAAAAAATACTCCAACTCAACTCGACAATCTCTGTTTCTTATAGAGAGTATATAGAAATCGCGATTAGATCCCTTGTCAGTGAATTAATAGACCCTCCTAAACGAATGAGTCGCGTCGACAAATTAGCTTATGCTGAGACAGTGAAAAGATCTCTATGCACTATGGGCATTATCACTGGCCATAGCGCAGGCGAATTGAAAAATATTTTAAAAATAAAGATCTAACTACCCGTCTTTTTGTTGCCCCAAAAGCCACCCCTTTTGGTGCACTAGAAATTATGAACGTGGCGGTATCAAGGGTGCTTGAATGAAACAGGTTGTTTGTGCGCGTGTTCCGTTGGCGCTCATTGGAAGAGCGCTGCTACGGTTTTCATGGGTAGATACAACCTACCTGATTCGTCTTTGAGCTCAAGAAACCCGAAGTGCCGATAGAATTTATCTGCATTGTCGTCGATGGGATCAACCACTACAGCAACCGCTGAAGTCATCTCACTGATACTCAGTAAATGCTCGAGCGCTTTGATCAGAGTGATCTTTCCTAAGCCCTGCCCTTTCTGGTCGCTCGCTACTGCGAGTCGTGCAATTAACAAAACAGGCACAGGGTACGGCGGTAGCTTTGGACCTGTGGGCAATGTTTCGCGTTCTATGATAGCGATGGAGGTCGTGTAATACGCCTCTATGGGCAGCAGGCCTTGCTCTGCTCGCTCAGTGCCAGGTAGAACCATCGTTCGACTGATTCCTATCGAACGATGTTTGGCTGCTTGGGTGCAAAGGTATTCGTTGAGCGAGGCGTTGTCACAATCAAAGCCGGTACGGTCATGAGCTTTCTTGTCTAGCTCAACGAATGCCCTGGGTGAACTCACTCAATACCGCTCTCACGTGTCACTGCTAATGCTGCTGTCAACGCCTGATTGGGTTCAGATGAATTTTCACAGGCAGCAATGAAACTATCAAAGGATCTGTTCTGAAGCGTGATCGATGAGTGATTCTTGAGCACTTGCTCGGCGCTCTCCAGCGATGATCTAACAACGAAGTCAGACATAGTACCGCCGACCAGTGCTGCGGCTCTTCTCAACAACTCTTTCTTTTCTGGATCAATACGCAAATCCATTCGTTCAGCGGCAGTAGCCATTGTCGTATACCTCCTATTGACCCTCACGGGCCCTCATTTGATTGGAATACTACCAGAGTTGTCGGCCAGACACACGAAATATGTACGGCTATCAACCGTACAATGTTACAAAGCGTGAAATGTGCCAGCAGGCAATTATCCGGCACAGTTGAGCCGTAGCCAATAAGCGCGACACTGTCGCGCCCATTCCATCGCAATCAACAGCAGAGCCGCCTAGCGGGTACCTTTGGTAAAACTGGCGCATGCGCTTGACATTCGAATAGCTGAACCCGAGATATGCCAGTAGGCCTTCACCATGGCACTGCTCACTGATCTGACGACATGTGAGCGTGCCCGCTCGATGATGCTAACCAGCCGATGCATCAACTCCGCATTCTTCGAGGTGCTACTCACAGGCTCTCATCTGGCTCAGTGGTGTCCTGGGGTGTCGCCACCATGGTGGCCGGCTGCAGCAAGTGCTCACCGGCATGATCGTCAAATAGCTGCTGATTCTCCACGTACGCCAGAATGGTGTTGATATTCGCATGCCGTGATTGTGCAACCATTTTCAGCACATCGGCGCGATTCATCGCCGCACTGGTCAAAAATCCGCGCCGCAGGGAATGGCCCGAGTAGCGCGTGGCATCCAGTCCCGCTTGGTCGGCACAGCGCTTGATCAGCCGCACCACGGTCTTGTCACTCAAAGACTGCTCACCGACGGCCCCGTTTCGGGCAATCCGCCGAAACAATGGCCCCGTCTGGATCTCAGCCACCTGCAACCAGCGTTGCAATGCACTCACCGGACAATACGGCGAACCCGGCACCGCGAGGGCTGCCACCGTCTGCCCTGCCCCCTCCTGATCGCCCTTGGAGGGGTCAGGTCGGAATACGTGTAAAAAGTTGTCACAAGGAATTTTCAGGCCGTAGCTTCAGGGATCTGAACACACTCGGTGGCAGCTCTTCATCCATGTTTAGAACGTACTGACCAAACCTGCGGATGTGCTCCCTCCAATAGGGGCTCAACCGTGCAACTTGCAGCGCTGTGACTACCTGGCCTTCAGCTATCATGTCGGTAAGGGCTGCCGTCATATCGACCACGTCGTGAAGCATCACCGCATTGGCCACTAAATCCATGTATTTGACCTGCTTGAGTTGCTCCTCGGGGTCACCACTTTTTATAATGGGTCCACCAAAGCCGATCCAGTCCAAAAAATCATTGTACGACTCCACTTTGGTTGTCTCTGCACGGATGCTTTGTCGGAGCTGATTTTCGGACACGTACCGCAGTAAAAACAAGGTTCTCTCTACGCGGCCTAACTCACGGAAGGCAAGGTAGAGTTTGTTCTGCCGGTTATGGCTGCTCAGTTTGCGCAGCAGCATCGATGGCAATACCTTGCCTGCCTGGATCGAGAGCACCACTTGCATCATGTCTTGCCAATGGGTTTCAATCAGCTCCCAGTTAATCGCATCGGTGAACAATGCGTCGATGTGCTGGTATGTTTCCTTCCTGGACGGCCGGTAAAAGGCTGCATCGTTCCACGTGCGCATACGCGGGAAAAGCTTGATACCCAGCAGGTGGGCTAAGCCAAACACCGGCTCACTTTGGCCGTGCGTGTCAGCGTGTACTGTATCCACATCAAGGGTCGAGGTATTCTTGAGCAACCCGTCGAGTATGTAGACGGCCTCCCAGACACCACAGGCAATGAAATTGCTGAACAAAGCAATATAGGTGGCTGAGATATGGTGTTATGCAATGGCGCCGTGTCCGCCATAGCGAATATGGCGCTCTGCTAAAAGATTGTTCTCCCGTAACTCCATTTGCGTGCCGTCAGCGATCGCCACGTTGCGCTGCCCCCAGTAATGGGGCAACTCGAAGCGAGCGCATTCGTTGATCACATCGCACAAAGCAGCTTCCAGCGTCGCAACGGTAATATGCTGACTGTTGAGTCGGAGCAACATCTTGCGATTAATACCATCAGGGGCGTGCTTGGCGGTTTGGCTTGCGCCCATATTGCAGCCATACCCAAACACCGTGAACAGATAGCGTCTAGTGGCGTCATCGATCTTTGGATCTGATCCGGACAGCGGCCCAAAGTGTCGCGTGAACGGTGTCCAATGATGAGCGCGTTTAAGGACATCGAGCAAATGGCGCTCTGGCATGCGTGAGCGCAAATTCTTCTCGAATATAGCCATCCCTGCCGGTATCGGTTGTGCGCTCTGGCGTACCAGATGCGGCACGCCCTTGAGATCGATACTCAACTCACTGTTGGCGGGAAAACCTGAGTCAACTTTCCGGGACTCACTCTCTAATCGCTTGCGCAATGCCACCACAAAGTCAGCCCCGTTGCTCGCCAACCCGACAGCGTCGCTGTAACCTGCCAGGCGCTCTTCACATTCTGACCATGGAAGTAGTTGTTCGCGATAATCTGCAAACGCGCCGGAATCCCTCACAAACAGATCACCACTCTGAAACGCGTTGGCCATGTGGATCAGTACGCAGACCTCCAGTGAACGATGATCAAGAACCGTGTCATTCCCATCTTTCACGCAGACGAAATCTTGCCAGCGTTGCGAGGCAAAGCCTATATCCACGATGCCAAGGATGTGCTTCTGCCGGGACAATGGCAACTTTCGCACCAGATCGAAAGCGATAAGCAAACGACTGTCTTGTGTGGATGATGCGATGTCTAACTGATCTAACAGACGCAAGAGCGCAATGCGGTTCACCGCATGTATCGGCCATAGCAGCGGCAGGTAGTTGTTGTCATGGTAGTTCGTCACGGACTGTAACTTCACGCCCAGTGCCTCTATGCCACCTTCCGCTTCCAGCACAGCACGGATTTCGCTGCCAAGATCGGCATCGTCTTTCGCGCTAGTGGCATGGTGGAGAACTTGAGCCAAAACATCGATCTATGACTCTTCCGTTTCTCGTTTACCCTCGCGCAGCGCCTGAAGCTGTTCAGTAGCCAGGCGTTGAGTTCGGCGCATTCGACGAATAAACATTTCTACCAACTGATCACGGGCATCAGACTGGGCCTGGTGCAGGAAGCACAGCAGCAATGTATAGCGTTTGCCTGGCGCGCATACGTCGCGAAGGTCGCCCAGATCCAATGCCGCCGCTTCTGCGGCAAACTGGCGAACTTTGGTATGAGAGATATCCTTAAGTGCCCATTTGGGGTCATGGATTTTGTCAATGTCCACCAACAGTTGTGTCCACTCACGAACATGCGTCAATGTCGGCGGACCTGGAAATTGCTTCAGTTGAGCAAACTCGCTCAGCCTGCAATCAGACGGGACAACCAGCATGGCATCGATTGCGGATCTTGCCGCGTCGTCCAGCAGCGCAGTTGCCTGTGTGTAGATGTCTTCATGCACCGCTTGGCGGATGTTGCCAGCGATTCTGTTCAGCGTACTGAATGCAGGCAGTTCGATGCGACTCGCCACCAGAACTTCAATAGCCGTGTTTATCAAATCCGCAGAAGCGCTCATGGTTCGTGCTGCATCGCGCACAGAGGCCTCGACTTGCTCACGGCCTCCGTCTGAGAATGATCGACTGTCGAGTGCCATTCGCAAAGTGACACGGTAACGATGCAGGGTCGTTGAATGTAATTCCTCGTCCAGAAAGGTGGTTTGTGGATCGACACCGGTTTGCTCGATGAGATAGTCACGAGCTTGATCGGGCAGATCATTCAGGACGGGGAAGTAGTTCAGAAGCTGCCTGGCTTTGAGCAAAGCGGCTAGTGACAAGCGCCCAGCATCCCCTCTCGAGGATTGGCTCACAAGATCGCTTTCCTCTTTGCTCAACCGATAATCAGCCGCCAACTCCTGAGCATTCAGACGTTTGGAAATTCGGGGATAGGCAGTGCGCTCAATAGAAGCCATAGTGGCCTGATCCAGGTGTCCAAAAAGGGTTCAGCCAAAACGTATGCGAACTGCTTGATTTTGCAGGTGTTAAACACAGTGGAATGAGTGTCTGAAAAAGTATACTTATTTGGACAGAAAATGCAAAAAAAAAACAATAAGAAATCGAGTGGCTCTGTACATGCGAGTGTCGACGATCGATCAAAAGCCAGATCTGCAGATTAACGAGCTGCGGGCCTACGCCGAGCGTGCTGGGCTACAGATCGTCAATGAATACCTGGACGTGGCTGTGTCTGGGAAGACGCAGGGAAGGCCTCAGCTCGATGCGTTGATGGGGGCTGCGCGAGATCGCGTCTTTGATCAGGTCTTGGTGTGGAAATTTGATCGCTTTGCCCGATCAACCAAGCATTTGTTGTCAGCGCTGGAAGAGTTCGATCACCTGGGTATTGGCTTCGTGAGCTTGCGAGATCAGGTTGACACCAGTTCACCGATGGGGCGAGTCATGTTTACGCGGATTGGTGCGATGGCAGAGCTGGAATCGTCGTTGATCAGCGAACGAGTGACGGCTGGAATTAAAGCGGCGAAAGCCAGAGGCAAGACGGTGGGCCGACCAAAAACGCCACGGCGTATCGTTGTGCGCATTGAAAAACTCGCCCGTACAACAGAGATGAGCGTCCGGCAGATTCACCAAGAGATAGGGGAAGTCGTTGGCCGAAGTGTGGTGGGGAATATTGTCAAAGAAGCCCGACACGTAGCGCTTTGAATTCCTTGTGACAACTTTTTACACGTATCCCGACCTGACCCCTAATAGTGCTATTTGTTTTACCTCTGCTGGCTGCGTATCTGTTAGTGGGGTTCTGGTCAATTTATATTCACATGAAACCTTCACCAATAATTGTAACGGATCGCACTTATCGAGCGCCCGAACTGCACTTATCACGATTCCTGGATCACTTTATATGACACTATCCGCGACGTCGAAACCACATTAGATGCCACTGAAACCACTTTAAGTGACACGAGATCGCACTTATCACCTCTGAACCACTTTCTTCGCCACAAACCTCACACCGGCAATTCCGCCCACCGCACTAACTCAATGCCATCGCCTCGTAATGGAAACTAGCGAATGAGTTCTAATGGGTAGTTTCCTATTGAGCCTGGATACTTCAAGTCTATTCATTCTGCTAATCGGTGCTCTCGTCGCTGGATTTATAACAGGATTTGCCGGATTCGGCACTGGGTTGGTCGCATCAGGGTTTTGGTTTATGGTATTGCCGGCGGAAATGGTGCCACCGCTCATCGTGATCACATCGGTGGCGGGACAGATCGTCGGGTTAACTACAGTGCGCAATTCATTCGAATGGCAGAGAGCACACCCGTTTCTTGTTACAGGTTGCTTGGCTGTGCCGATAGGCATTTTTGCACTAAGTCAATCGTCGCCAACTACTATTCGCATAGCAGTTGGTGTTTTTCTGGTCGGTTATTCGATGTTTCAGCTTAGTGGCCTTGGGCGCTTGTCGATTGGTTCGAATGGAGGTCGAGTTGCAGACACTATTGTTGGCAGCATTGGTGGATTCCTGGGTGGGTTCGCTGGCTTGTCAGGCCCGGTGCCGCTTATCTGGCTCCAATTGCGCGGTGGTCCTAGTGCATCGCAACGGGCAACGTACCAACCGTTCAATTTGATCGTCTTGATCGTCTTGATCGTCTTGATCGTCTTGATCGTCTTGATCGTCTTGATCGTTGCTGGTATTGGAATGATCATTGGCGGACAAATCGATCATCGCGTCGCAGCCGTGGGACTATTGTGCACACCATTTACGCTAGTCGCTGCCACCTTCGGATCTAGGCTCTATCTTTCGATCAGTGAAGATCTGTTCCGGAGATTCGTGTTTATCTTGTTGTTGGTTTCGGGGTTTTTTCTTGTATACCAAAGTGTATTCTCATCGGTGGAATGACTACTCATCAACGGCCGCCTGATCAGACCATGTGATTCTGATCCAGCATGGGCAGGGAAACGATGGTTTTCTTGCCTTAGTTACCAACTCTATGCTGATTACGACTTCACTGGCTTGCAGGTGTCAGTTTACTCGGTAAAGAGATCAACGTAAGACATTGGGCGTCGATCACGGGTTTCTTGACTGCTCACACCATGTTCATTGGTTACACAGGCAAAGCATTGTCAGAGTAGTTCGATGCCAGACTGCCGGAAATTCACCGGTTCATGAAAGGAAAGCTCGACGTGGAGCGGTGGGCTTGTGATAGCTTTTTACGTATTACGAGCCGACGCCATGAGGAAACGAAATAGATGGGTGAAGTCCATAATTATCTGCCACGCTTGACGGTCAATCAATTGTTGATCCGCGATCTTATGGTCGCGCAAGCGCCTTGTTTCGCATTGGGCTATGTGGAAGATCGGAGAGAAAAGAGCGGTTTCATCGCGGTACGACCGGAGATTCCAATACTGAACCAGGTAACGCAGCAAGGCATGAACTTCGGCCACTCAGTTCTTGGCACAAGCCAATACAAAGTGCTTCACTTTGGGCTTGAGTTCTATGGTCACGCCACGTATCACGGCTTAGTGCCTGCCGGGAATCCGATCATTCAGGCCGTGATTTCAACCATGCTGGATACCCAAGACTATTTTTTCTTCGCCATCAACCCGGATCAGACTGCCACAGCGTTTCGCTCACAATTTAAGGCTCATGACCTGGCTGGACTACGCACTAACCAGGAGCAATTTGGTGAAGACAGTTGCTCTTCAGAACAGTACGAAAGGGCGGTGGAGTCTTTTACCAAAAATCCGGATCCGCCGGGAAGGGTTATGACCTGGGTATGTCGAAACAACTGGGATTACCTGGATTTAAAGAAGTATCCACTCGACCTTAATCCTCGATCTTGAAGGCTACCCCCAACCGGCAGGCTTCGACACTCACACAATCAACAAGGTAGTTGCATAAACCTGTTGCATTAGCCGTTGCAAATACGACCGTTTGCGCAACGCTTGTTTTTACGCGGTGCTCATCGGTGGAGCAGGGGTCATACTGCCGCCTATGCGGACGTTCCGGCATCAGTTTCTACGATGCGACTAAAACAATAGTGCGATTTAGAAAAAACGACCATCCTTGGTCTACTTTGGCGTCTTGCCTTAAATACCACTTGGAGGAGGAAAAACGAAAGTCACCACACTTTCGTCAAACACACAATAATAGTTATTGGCACTCATACCTATGAAGCAAACACACATATCTTCCGAAATACTGTCAGCAGTGGCGCTGTACAGACTTTCGTTGTTAGTTTCCAGCTATAACGCCCCGACGAATTCTCTGAAGTTCATGACGCGCTACGTTTCGCAGTAATTTTAGGGTCATGTCGCCAACTTCTCTTCGTATTGATATCTATCGCTGCCTCTTCCACCAGCCAACGCTTGAATGCCATGACGTGCTCGGCGTTGGCTGAATGCTGGAGCGAAATCATATAGTAGGCTTGTGCCAACTCTACTTCGTGATGGAAAGGAACCACCAGACGACCTTTACTCAGATCATCCATGGCCAGTTGTTCAAGGCTCAAGACTACGCCTTGAGCTTCAACCGCCGCAGCTAGTGCAAGAGACACTCTATTGAAAGACAGCCCCCGCGTCCCATCTACAGAATCAACTCCAACGGCTTGTAGCCAGCTTGACCAGTCCGGCCTCCCTTCATACGGTGTTTCATCGTGCAGCAACGTGTGATTGACAAGATCCGCAGGCCTTGTTAATGGCTTTTTGCTGTCCTTGAGCAATGCTGGTGAGCACAGCGGTAAGGCGACTACTTTCATGAGACGCTCCACAAGACAACCGGGATAGAAGCCGCGTCCAAAACGAATTGCGATGTCAACGTCGTGCGTACGCAAGATGTCTTCGGTGAGTGACGGTGACATGGCATCGGTATCAACCAGCTCCGCACTGGCGGAAATGTGCAGGTCGATTTCGGGGTGCAGATCCACAAATCGTCGCATTCTTGGCATCAGCCATTTAGAGGCAAACGATGGCGCCATCCACACATTGAGGCTTTGCTTGTCCGGTGCCGATCGAATCTGGTTGACAGCATCGTTGACATTCCGAAATCCGTTCTGCAAATTCGTCAGGCCTGCCTTGCCGGCTGCAGTCAATGCCAAACCCCGATTGAGTCGATGAAAAAGCTGTACGCCCATCAACTCTTCGAGCATACGAATCTGCTGACTGACCGCCGCAGGTGTCACGTTCAGCTCATCTGCCGCCTTGCTAAAACTTTCGTGCCTGGCGGCAACCTCAAAGGCATTCAGCGCATTCAGTGGAAGAGACCTTGCCATATCCAAACTCTGGTTAAGTTTTGCTTACCTGCCCGAAAAGAAAATGTCGTTTGTCAGTGGCGCCACAGAGCTATAGATTCAACACTCATCAACAGGCGTTTGACAAACAGGCAATCTCTCAGCAATCGAACCGAACAAAATCCCTTTACTGCTGAAGTCTGTAGGTTAACGGCGACTGGATTGATGAATCAAAAGTACAGAACCTGATAGAGAGTGACAGACCATGAAAATCCTTGATAATTTGTTACGTGGTTTTAACAGTTACATGACATATCTGGGTCGCGCCAGGGCTCGCGATGTATTGCTTAGAAGCAGTGATCGCATGCTCGAGGATGCGGGCTTTTCACGAGAACTGCTGGAGTCAGGGGTGAAGGCTTGGCCATGGCATATGCCGGCGCTGGAACTCACCCCTTTGGATTTCAAACAAGTTGGCAATGTTGCAGCTATGCGTGAGCTTCAAGCTTACAGTGACAAGGATCTGAACGATCTTGGCATTTCCAGGGATTCCATTCCTGAGGCGGTCATGTTTGGTCGAGAAGACATCGACAACAACAGTGAGCGCAAGGTTGCCTGATGATTACCACAGGTTATTCACTAGTCAGAGTCGACCGTCGCACAGCTCGTTCGCGACGGTCGAACCATGGTGCATGACCGCGCTGAAGGCGGCATTACACTTCGAGCGAATGGCCATGAGTTTATTGCATCCCACGACTATGTCAGAGGTCCCGAAGGTCATTGAACACTATCTGGATCCGTGCACGCGTCTGCGCTTCAGACCGGTATGTCCAGATGATAGATCGCGCTTTGCCTTGGGGTTTACTCAGCTGTCGAATGAGTCGCGGTATTGTCGTTGCTTCGCTTCTCGCAAGGAACTCACAGGAAAAGAGCTCGACATGTTGTGCAACGTAGACGGCACCTCGCATGTCGCTATTGTGGTGGTGAGTATCGACGAGTATGGTCAGGAAAGTGACAGTATTGGCGGTGCACGCTTCATACGTATTAACCCTAAGACCGAAGATGCTGAGCTGGCCTTTCTAATCGTCGATGGATGGCAGCAAAGAAACGTCGGTCGCTTGTTGCTTCAACACATATTGGATGTTGCTCAGGCACAGGGTGTTCGTTCATTGCGCAGCTATCTGTTACCGGGAAACCAGAAAGCGAGAAAGCTATTGCACAGTGTGTCACGAGAGACGGGTTGGGCAATCACCTTTGATCAGGAAGGTGCTTGGCTAAACGTGCCTGCGCGACGCATGGAGCCATTGACCCGTGCGATAGGTCCCCTCAGTTTGCATGGTCACATGACAGTAGGTTGATAACTAACCGCTACTTGTAGCGGCTCGCACTTATCAAGCGACCGAACTGCACTTATCGCGATTTCTCGATCACTTTACGGGTTTTTCCGCGACCTCGAAGCCACATTTGCTGCGAATGAAACCACTTTGTTTGCAACCAGATCGCACTCATCAGTGGCCGACTCAAGGTCGACGTACCGACAGGCATTCGCGCGGAGTGTCCTGAAGCCTTTCGATCGGCGGCTACTTTAGCGTGTTGCACAAACGAGGGTATTCGCAACGACTTTTCCTCTGACGGAAATACTGGCGTTACGCGTTGCATAAACCTGTTGCAAAACAAAATTGAATTGCAATAGGTATTTGCACGATGCGATTGGGCTCTAAACGGGTCTCAACCCAGGATCAGGACACCACCGCTCAGCTAACCGAATCCTCTATCGCCCCCTATATCCCCGCGTAGTCTTGATGAACGATGAACGATGAACTAGGGCAGGGGAGTGGCCCAAAATACACTTGTGGGACATTGACACCCCGAGATCGCGATATGGATATTATAATATCCTGTTTAACATAATCATCATTAGCCGCAATTTTCATTTCACATGTGCTTTCACGGTGATACCTATAACCAATCTATCGAATACAGAGTAGGGCAGTGTGGACATCTTCCTTTCAGATGTACGGCAGGACTGTCCTCACAGCGGACATTCACTTCCAGTACTACAATTAGATATAGGTTAGCTGCACAAGCTCTGTTGAGTAAATTTTTTATTAGGTAATGATTCAAAATTTATTGCCGCCAGACTGAAGATGTTTGCGGCGTGCTTTACCGGCACATCAGCTTTTTTTGTAAACTTAGAAAAATGCATATCAAATGACGATAGATCTTCTTCGAGATAAAATATATCTGCTCTAGCTCCTGAAATGCTATCGAGTGCAATTGTACCGGGAAGATCGTTCAGATAACCGAAATAGTAGTCGTAGCGCATTAAAAACGACACTTGAAAACTCCGGACATCTTTTACTATTCCGTTATGCGGATCGATATAAGTCAATTCAGATCCAATTGGGGTTTCCCAAGTATTCAAGTACTCCCTAAACATTTCGTGATGCAATCGACTACCGCCAATTTGAATTCTGTCTGCTTCAGAATGTAAGCGAGCGATTACATCTCTGTCCTCACAAATTATCGGCGTATACTTCTGAGTTGCTAAGTCGTTTCGAAATAAATCTAAAATTGATATTCCACCAATTTTGAATTGCATATAGTCGACAGAAAACGTGCCCGGGGCGTTTATACTAAAATCAATAGATATGAGATCGAACTCCATGGCGTGTACTACCACCGGCGCCTTTGGCGTAAACTTTTCTATATTATGCAGATCGTGAGCTGTACAAAGATCTATCCCCAATCTACCAGCTTTTTTAACCGCTTTGGCTGAGAAGCCTTTCCTTGAGACCAGTATCGCTTTGTTTGCGTTCACATCTCGCATCTTTGAATGCAACCCGTCGACATGCGTAACCGATAGGTTTTTATTCCAGTCACGAACTTCGACAACTGTGAGTATTTCTATTCCTGCTACGGTTGAGCGAATTACGACATCAAATTGACGAGGACCTTCAGGCGATTCCAGGTTTTCATCCAACGAAACTCTAGTATTAGATTCGTCAGAAGAAATAATTGAATATATTTTTGCCACAAGGGCCTCGAACTCTTTTCCTGTCTTATCATTCATATCGTTAGCTTACAGAAATGTTGGCCGTGAGTTTGCGCGAGCGAAACAGTAGCGTAAGGAGTGCAATGTCACAGATAACTCCATGGGAGCGTTAGGCTTGCGATTTTGATCGCGACTATTTTGCTAAGGAATATTTTTAAATACGATAATTTACAAAGACGTTCTGAAGTCAGAAATATACAGTTTAATAACGTCCTCTGGTGGGGCTCCTTCTTTCTTGAGTTCTAGCATTTTTATCAAATCATCATCTGACAGAGAAACGATTAGTTTTCGACTGCCTATCCACTGTTCTTTGGCAGCGTGTTTCCCTGCGTCCCCATATCCCATTCTCGATACTATTATTGCAAACATTCCGCAGCCATATGGTTTTAAGTAGTGTGATATGTCTAATACAGGCCTCTTAGAGAGTGGTTTGCTGTAGTTCTTAGCATCGACAACAACATAGTGCCCTTGATAGATGTCCCTAGCTATACGCCAGAATCCGTTGTTTGATGCATTTTCAAAAATTATGTCACGCCTATTTCGCTTATCACTGTCGGCCAATTCGACTGTAGGCGGCTCCAGTGGCGGGCATAGCAAGAATTCTAAAACATCTACTACCAGTAATTGGTATTTAGACCAATTGGCTTTGCCAGCCTGAATACCTAAAAGAGCAGTTTTAAACGCTTCTATTTTCGCACTCAGGTCTACGCTTTCTGCAATTTTTGGTGATTCGTTATTTGTCGCTGAAAAGGTTTTAGTGGAATAAAATGAAAATAGCTCAATTGGCCCCCACAAAATAATTCCAGCACGTTTGGCTTTTTCGATAGCTGATTTAGTGTATCCGCTCGTTGATATTATAAGTAGTTTGGCAGACGGTTCATTCTGTTTAATGTCTTGCAATTTGCTATGAATAGAGTCAACAATATTAAGGGCGACTAAACTGCGATAATTTTTTATCTCAATAGCCCAAAATGATCGGTCTACTATCGGGCTTTGTGTGATTTCGGTTAGTGTTATGTCAATCTGGCGATCATTTACAATTTGGTTGAAGGCTATATCCGAGAACATTCCAGATTCGACGAATATATTGAATACAAATTTTTCAACCTCTATCGCTGGCAGTGAGGCTACATGTCTATTGAACTCGTCAATCGTTTCCATACAGCCATTATACTTGAGTTAATTTAACTTCCCAAAGGAAGAAGTACTTAGATTAATTTTGAAGGTATGGTTGCAACGGGTAGTTTTCTTCGAAGTGAAACTCAATTGCTGGGCAATTGAGCTTGCTACTTTTGTTTTTCAAATTTCAGATATATTTTTGGAGTAAACCCAAAATTAGACTTCGCGGTCAGGTTGACACAGCGCAAGACTTCATATTGAAAATATATCACCGAAACGAACTTTGTCGTATGTCCGGTTTAAGCTGATTGCTGCCTATCGGAAATCTGTCCTACCTCATCAGATTCTGTACTTGTCATATCAAAATTCGCTCTATTTCATCCAGCGTCAATTCTTGCTCTGAACGATCATAGATCTGAGTCGTGCGAGTCGAATCGTGACCAGCAATGCGTGCTGCTGTTTCAAGCTCGCCGCCGTTTCGCAGATACTCAGTGATACCCGTGCCTCGAAACGAGTGATTGCAAATCTCAGATGGCAATCCAACGTTCAACGCACGACGCTTAACCATCTGCAGTGCTGAGTTCCTCGACATCGCTTTATCCTGTAATTGGTTCTTAGCACGGCCACGTCCAGAACTGCGGAATAGAGGACCTTTACGATCCTCACCGATACCGGCTGCAACAACGTAGGCATCCACGTATTCTTGAGCAACATGATGAGCAGGAACCACGTTGTACTTGCCACCTTTTTCATGCAGCCGAAAGTACGAGCGCTTGCCCTGGGTGTAGTAGTCAGAGACACTCATGGCGGCGACGGCAGAAATCCGGCCAAAGCTGTACACCATGACGCTGATCAACGCACGATCACGCAGGCCTACCAGGGTATCGGTCTCGATTGAATCGAACAGCGCGCGTGTTTCAGCGGCGCTCAGGATCGGCGTCTTGCCAACCTTAACCGAATGCTTGGGGCCTCGAACCGAACTGGCGGGATTGGTGGCGACAATTTGACCAATGACCAGCCAGTCAAAAAGCATGCGAATGCCAGCCAGATGTTGCTTGACAGTGGGCGCGGCATACACCTGAGTCATCTGCTCGATGTACGCTGACAGATTCAGCGGTTCGACATCGTCAAGGTCGATGTGGTGGAACTCGCACCAGTCAGCGAAGCGATAGGCCGCCGTCAGGTACGCCAGGCGCGTGTTCTTGTTTCGGATGGTAGCGGCGAAGAATTCCCAGAAGCGGCGCTCACAGGCTTTAGACGCTGCGAAGAGCGTGGGGGTCTGGCCTGTGGCAATCCGGGCGGGAATATCGGCTGCGACCTTGATCAGAGCCAGTTCTTGGGTGGTTTCCATGACTGGAGTGTAGCCTATTTAATAACAGCATAAAGGACGTTATGCTGTTATTAAATAGCTATGCTAGGGAATCCATCTGCAGCCTCATTTTCGGACCACTGGACTCCAGACTCCTCTAAGAAGTTAGCGAGCTTCATTTTTCCGCAATATGAAAACCATAACAGCGGCAACTAGTAGTGCAATAAGCCATGGGCTCGCTAACCCACCACCACTGTCTGATGAACCGGAGGATGAATCAGTATTCACAGCATCGTTAGGTGCCGTGTCTTCGGGTGAGCCGGACTCTACCGGTGGTTCAACTCCGGTTGTTGGTGATGGTTCGGATTCTAGTACTCCGGTACCAGTTGCAGTAACGACTACAAATCCTTCATCCGGATCGTTTGACGGAATATCAAAAGTATCTGTAAATGCAATCTCTTCATCGGGCATGAAAATCACGCTGAAAGAGCACTCGGCATCAGGTGTGATCACAGCGCCTGAACATCCATCACTGTCCAGTGTGAATTGGCTGACAAGGGTATTGGCTTCGGCGATGTTACCAATAATCAGATCAGCAGTGCCACTGTTTACTATGGTTAACGGTACAGCCACGGTGCTGCCAAGTGGAACTGTTTCTCCAAAGTCAAGACGACGATCGTCTGTCGGCCTCGATTCGTCTCTAAGGACAATATTGGCGACTGTACTTGTTACACCTTCACCAGAAACACTAAACATTGTTGTCGATGCACCATTCGTTGTGACAGCTAATTCTGCTTGGTATTCTCGCGCTTCGGTAGGTGAAAACGTAATATCGAATGAGCAAATGGAATCGATTGTTAGTGAAGCACCTGTACACAAATCGTTTACGAACTGGAACGCATTGGCAGAATCTGGATTGCTATCACTGATACTGATTGTTGTGACAGTCAGTGAATCATCTGTTGTGTTTTGTAGAGAAACGGAGTGGGAATTGCCACTTGATGCACTAACTTCGCCAAAATTCATTTCACGATCGAAATTAGGAAACTTAGCGTCTCTAACAGCAAGTCCATCAATTTGTGTAACTTCAAAATTAATCTTTATGAATGTATCCGCATTGAAAGTCAGGCTCTCGACATTAACGAAAAGCTGATTCCCCTCAACTGTTACATCTGAATCTTCCAAGTTGAGATTAGTGACAGTTCTGTCTATCTGTGCATTTCCGATATTCTGTACGTTCGCACCCAAGAACGTAAAAACATAGGTATTTTGAAATCCAGAAGCGAATGTTGTAAAAGGTGGCGCATTGTCGAAATCTATCGTCAATGTATCAGTAGACACATCAATAGCCACATCTACCAATTGACCACTAAAGCCAGGTGGTGCACCAGAAGCAGGATTATCAATGGCAGCAATACTCGGAAACTCGACGTATCGTTGGTCCACTATAGCAAGCGTTTCAAACCCCAAGAATATGACTTCTGATTCTGGTGTAGCCTGGCCTATTACATTTATTCTGAGCTCTTGCCCATCAAAATCAATATTCTGAGCGATAGCAAGCTTACAAAGGGCAGCAATCAAGCATACCAATACACATCTATGCTTTAGGCGTTTTTTGCACATCTTTTTAGGGTTAGTAATCGCCCTCGGATTACAACATTCTATAATTTTCATAAGTGTCGCATCAAAGTGGATGAAACCAGCGAACCGTTCACTCTGCAATAGAGTCTAACTCTCCATCTTGGAAAGAGAGTACATCGATACTGCTATATGGCAATTGGAAAAGGCACAAACTACCGAAAAGACTAGGGAGTATTAGGGCTCCCAGTACATAAGCGGGTGCATATTTCTGTTCAGTAGTAACTTCTCAATAACGTGGGGCACAGGCACGTGCACGCACCAGATCAGAGAGCTGGGGTATGGTTGACTCAGAAGTGCCTATCCGATCGTGCAGGAAATCCCAGAAAGAGATATCCAGCTTTCGACACGTCTTTTTAATGCTGATAAATGTGTCTCGACAACGTTGACCGTCATCGCTACGAGTGCCACCACTGACTTTTCGCTTTTTTACGTAATCACGAATGTCTGTCTCACTGCCATTGGTATGCAATGGGATGTCAGGGCACTGCAGCACTTTGAGAAGTTCGGCCTTGTTTTTGTGAATACGTTTGAGTAGTTGGTTAAGCGTAGCGAACTCTGTTTTTTGTTTGAATATCTGATCAAAGCGTTGCGACAGCGTATCCTTGTCCCAAGCGTCCGGGTTATCCTTGAAGCTCTTCAGATCGGTGTAGAGCGACCATATCTGATCACGCACGTGTGCGATATCCTGTCTATGCGACTCATTCAAGGGCAGCATTTTATGAACCAGGCGCTCTGCATGTATCCAGCACAAGGCGTGCTCAAGAATGTTGAATTGTCCCGCATCATCGCTCACGATAACCAGATCGTTGCAAAAACCATGCTTCAGCACGCTACCGAACAACGCCCCTTCGGTGGCAATGCGAACATGTCGCTCGCCTCTGATGTTCACCGAGTCCAGACACTCAAGCCAATCGGTTTCATTCTCAAAGCCTTTACTCAGATGAGCGCGTAATTTGTTCACCTGCACCAACGCCAGTTTGTTGTGTTCCATGTACTGGATCGCATCCGGGCTAAGCCAGTAGTCTTTGTGCCCTGCACGCAGAATATCCAGAAAATTCAGGCGACTTTTCGACGCCGTGCTCTTGAACCAGGCAAATAGATCGTTGCCAATGTGAGTGACGTAGCCGTTTTTGCCCTTGTGCCTGGCGCCGCTATCGTCCACGGTGACATAGCTTGAGCTGGCCAAGCCTGCTTCGAGCAAGGCGTCCTTCTCGGCGTGAAGCTGTTCATGTCCTTTGGACAGAATCCAGTCAATCTGACCGCTGGAGATATCAATACCGTATTCGCGCAGTTGTTCCAACAGCAACGGTTGCGTGGTCTGACAATTATGATACTTATACAGGATGAAGCGAACGAGTTCGGGGCCGAAATGACGCCCACCAAGTTCCATCGGAAGCTCGCCATTCAACGTCTCACCCTCAGGGGTAACCCAGCACTGGAGTCGATAGCGTGTGTTGGGGTTTACGGCCATTTCATGCAAAATGTGCCGTTAAGGAATTCTTTATAAATCAATAAGATAAAATCGTAATTTGGTGAAAACATAGTAATATCAATCACTTGCTTTGATTTTCACTTTTCACGCACTTTTCGATGTTATTCCGCTGAATTGAAGGATCGCTTGAACAGCCGATCCTCACCCTGCTCTATCGGGAATGTAAAATGGCCATTGAAGTTGATGTATCGATGATGAATTGGCGCAATCTTGCTCAGGTGCTCAATGGATATGTCGCAGGTGCCTTGCAGTGATCGCTTGAAGTAACTCTGCAGATTGATCGTGTTCCAGGCCATCACGATATTGGTCAACAATGTCAACGAGCCAGAAATCGCTGCCATCTCCTCTGATCGACGCCCTCGCTTTGCTCCCATGCCGCCTTGGTAAATCTTCCTTTGCAAAGAGTGAACAGCTTCGCCGCGGGATAGATCACGATGCAGTTCGCGTCTGAAATCATTGCTGGTTAATATGTCGCATAGGAAGATACTTCGTTCCAGACGACCCAGAGTCCTGCCAGCCCGATACAGTGGATCACCCGACGCCATCGAACTAAACCGTTTGAGTACTGCCGTTGCAGTGATCTTGCCTGCCTTGATCGAAGCGATCAGTCGCACCAGCTCATCCCACTGAGGTTCCATGTCCGACAGATTCAAACCTGGTCGCACGATCGATGCAATGTTTGGTGAAAATGGAAAGTCAACGGGAACGTGCAGCAGGCGATCGTTCAAACTCTTCAGCCGCGGGCACAGATCAAACCCCAACAACCTCGCCAGAGCCATGGCGAAATCGGTATAGCCGTGCGTATCAACAGCGATTCGTTCAATGGTGTTAACCACCTGCTGGCGTACGGCGCCCTCAATAGCTGCACCGGCCTGCCGCGTACCCAGCACAATGGGTTGATTATAGATAATGCCCCATCGATCCAGCACATGTTGATACTGCCCCATGCCATAGGTACGCCGCTTTGGATCGACGCGGGCGTTCCACAAGTGCCGAGATGCGTCCAGACTCATACCATCGGACGACACGGTTTGGCCAGTGCCCCAATAAGTCGATATGGGTTGACGGAACATGAGTTCGACAACGGCGTCGCTGGCGGTACGCAGAACGTTACCGCGTTCAAGAACCGATTGTGCGTCGCTGATCGCATCCATGCTCACACCAGGCATCATCAGCGACACCTCTGACACACTGCGTGCTGTGCCATGAGCCAGCAGTGCACCATAAACCGACAGCAGTTCCTGCGTATCTCGTGGAGCCCGCTGCAACAACAACCCACTGAAACGAATTTCCTTGTCGATATCGACGATAATCTGTGGAAATTGAACCGTGCCAATCTCATTCAGGAACCGGTTTCGGGCTCGATCAAGCAGTCGATCTTCATCCAGGGCATGCAGTTTCTTCACGTGAAGTCCACGCTCATCTATCATCAGTGAATTGCGTTCGACGGCCTCCTTAACACCGGCCAAGCGTGTCCTTACGGCTGGTACGCGCACATAACAAGGTTCTATGGTCTATGTAGTTGAGCTTATTTGTCTTCTGGATAACTCCAGGGCATCCATTTCTCAGGCGATGCTTTGACAGACAGCTGGTTTCGCTGAACGCTTGTCAGGTAGTGAAACGCATTGACGTTATTCTCATGGCAGATTGCCAGAATCGAGGTAATGATGTCGGAGATATCAGCACCGACAGAAGTTTTAAAGAATAAGCTGTTTTTTCTGGCACGAACTATCAACTTGATCAAGCGCTCGATCTCGTTGTTATCTATCGGCGCTCCGAGCAATTGACAGAACGCCGTGAGACCATCGTAGTGGCGAATAAAGTACTGCATCGCCTTGCCAAGGTTACTGTTAGGCTCAACGACATCCGTATCCAGTTGTGTATGACACCACGCCAGGAGGGTTTGCATGTGTGGCAGCGAGTGCTCGCAGTGATAGTCACGACGCTGTTCAGGCGTCATCGCGTTGTCAGCACAATGGATATCGTTCACCCAGGCATGCTGATACAACTCCAGTGCATAGATAACCTCGTCTGGACTCTGTTCGATCAGTTCAACAAAGCCACGCCTGCCGTGCGCATTGCATAAACATTTGACAAACTCATGTCCGATCACATGATTGGCGCTCAGCGCATCGCTCATCAACGTAGGCGGTGCGCGGGTCGGATCACGGGCGCTGAGGATCTCCTGCATAAATTCACCCGCATGGCCCACGTTGGTCTGGAAGAGCACCAGACGCCGATCCTTGTCGTCAATAGCCAGCACTGCCGAGGTGTAGATTCCGCTACGTAATCGCTCACGTCCATCCCGGCCTTTTTTCATCACGGGTTGCTGCTCCAGTATCCGGTTTGTTGTGTCATCCAGATAGAACAGCCGGGCGTTTGCCGCTTCACACTTTATCGCCTTGAATATGGGATTGAGCGCATTGGCTACCTTTTCGCACTGGTCGAAGATCGTAGAAGCCGCGATGGGTGTTCCCAGCAGCCCATTGATATGTTCCTGACGATAGAAAGGGCTACCGGCAAAGTACTTGCCGATGCACATGACACTTCTGGGAGAGTACCCGTACTGCTGGTCCCGAGGACCATCAGCAATGACGTGCTCAGGCAGATCGGCGGTGTAGATTTCACCACAGCTGTTACAGCGTAATTGTTCCGCCACGTGCTTGTGGCAGCTTAGCGGCGCATTCCCGCTGACACGTAGCAATACCGCAGGCGTGTATTTGTACACCTTACCCTTGCTACAACAAGAACAATGATCGCCTTTGTTGATGCCATCGAGTGCATGATTGTGTATCTGTGGCTTGGCCGGCGGCTTTTTCCGGGGCTTGCTGCGGTTCTTTTTCCCCGCTCTGGCGTGGTGGGTTTTATTGTGACTGCCACCACCGGCGGCAGGTGATTGTTTGCCACCGGCATCGGGCAATACGTCACGCAGTTTCTCCGAAGAGCGCACCATGCCCAACAGTTTTCTGAGCTTGTGCACACTCAGATCATTGTTCTCCAGTCGCTCCTGCATATTGGCCAGCATCATGACGGCGCTAAACAACAGCTCATAGTCGCCGACACTGAGTGCCAGGTTGTGCGTCTTGGCCTGCTCGATGCGATCAAGCAAACCATCCAGATCACTCTCTGACAAATTCACAATCGCAGCCGATGCGCCATCAGGCGATGCTGTCTCATTAGATTGTGGTGTGTGCGTTGTCATGAGTGACGTGTGTACCGGTTCCATGGTGCTAAGGCGTGTTATGGATAATCGTAGCCGATCGTGGCGCAGGTGCAAGCGAACCTGATGCGAGAGTCGATGAGTTATCTGCATTGCCTGTGCTAGTCCATGCGCCACCACTGAGAATAATGCGCAGTTCACGGGCGCTGGTAGGTGATATTGCACGTTGCCCATCTGGCCAACCGGTGAACTTGCCGCGACTAAGCCTCTTGGTCATCAACCAGTATCCATTGACGTCATAGCTCAATGCGCGAATCATGGTCCGGGCGCGATTGATAAAAACGATGACGCTACCGTCGCGCGGTTGCAGTGCCAGATTGTTCTGACAGACAGCCACAAAGCCGTCTATGCCCTTGCGAAAATCCGCCGGTGCTACGCTCAATAGAATGCGGGTCTCATGGGTCAGTAGAATCATGAGCTGGCTCCTTGCTGATGTGCTCGTACCGCATGCAGTATCTGTTCAAGCGTAAAACAGCCATCGATGTGAAGCTCGATGGCATCACCTAAATCGATGCTGATAGAGCTTGTCGGGTGAGCCTGTGAATCGGCTCGTGTGGAAACACTGGAGTCGGCGGGCAACTCAACCAGCGCTGCCTGCTGCGAAGAAGGCACAAGCGGTGATGGCAAGGGTGTTTCACTTGCCCAGCGCTTGAGTGCAGTATCATTGATTTTTAACGCAATGCAGATATGCGACGCGGGGTACGAATCTCGTAACGCGACGGCCCTACGTCGCAAGCCTATCGGGGTACGGGTTCGCTTGTCACGCATCGTTCGCCAGTGATCAAAGGCCTGTTGGACGCTTTCCAGGGTTGGGCTGAATAACGGGGTTGCTGCTGACATCGGGAATCTCCATCGAATACGTTTGAGTTCGTGGAGAGAAGTTAATCAGAAATTTACACCGATTCTGCGCGTGCCAGCCGTAAGCTCACGGCCAAGCCACTACCCAGTGCGTCTAGTCGCTGTTGCAAAAAATCACCGGCCGCCAGAGGCAGATTGAAGCCCTTGTAAACTGTTTTCCGCTGTATTTTCCAGTCTTTTTCATCGATCATCATGGCATCGCGTTGTAGAAAACTCAGACTCTCCGGTGCCCACACCGATCCGTTGCGCAGAGCGCAGCGTAACTCGGTCAGCACCACGCAATCGAATGCCGCCCTGCCTTTTTTTGTGTCTCTCTGACAAACATGGTCACGCCAGCGTGGTGGTACAGCATCGATCTGATCATCGCTTACCGGCTTTTCTTTTGTCAGTTGGTAGCGTCTCCACAGTTTAAGCAGCAAATCAATGCTTGACCCTTCCACACACTCTAGTCGAGGGGTCGTCATGCAATGGAGTAATCGACGAACCCGGTACCCATCGGCTGTCAACGCGTCCCGGTAGCGATGTGCCCGGGATACGGTTGCACCGTGGGTACTGGGGAGCGTGTCAAGAACAAATTGCCTGACCTGGGCGTCAGATTGATCAGCATCTTCGGCGCATTGCCGAGTACGAGGCAGTAACGATCGGATTTCCTGCAACTCAATGCGCTCTGTTTTATTAGCAAGCTCCTGTGCCTGCCGACGAAGATCAGTGGTGCGCATATCGCACAATGAAAGTATCGTATCGTTGGTTATCAACAAAGCATGTCGAAGAAAACACGCAAGCTCAATTGTCCGAGTCGGTTCTCGTAACGTTTTAAGTCTGGATGGACGACGCGATCGGCAACGTTGGGATAGCTCAATCAGGTTCTCGAGACTGATACCTGGTAGTTTAATGATCGGTACAAAAAGTCTTCGAAGCGTCGCAAGTTTCGCAACGGCATCGTCCAGTGCACCAGTGGAGCGTTTATGGGGTGCCGATCCAAGCCACTGCAGGTGCGACTGTTGTCTATCGCCCTGTGAGGTGAATAATTCTTGCTCCCACGACAACAGGACGTAGTCCGGAATAGCCGACGTCACTGATGATGCCATTTCATGCTCAGCCCGACGAACCACTTTTAACGCCATCGCCTTAACACGTCGTGGCCCGGGTATGCGAATGCCCCGGGTAAACAGCCAGCTCATGATGTCGACCGCCATTGCACGGGAATCTGAAGCATTCGAAACGGGTGGGCGAAACGCGCGCATCAGAGCGCGCTGATGATGTTCGTTGAATGCGTCAATGCCCAACAACTGCATCGCCCATTGTTGGTGTTCGTACAGGGTGCGTTTTCGCCTACGATACAGGGACCGAACGGTAGCAATATCTACGTGAGGTAAATCGAGTTCATTGGCGACCTGCATCAAGACAAAAACCGGAATGCGATCAACGGCACTTAACGTGGTACCCGTCATTTTAAGAAAACCCAAATGGATGCCAAACGCGAGTCGCAGATGATCCCCTCGTCTTGATTGGATAGCACGACGCTCTTCATCGTTGAAGCTGAAGAAGGTGTCTATTTCAAACAGGGTCAGGCTTCGCGGAAACTGCCTGAGGCCAAGAAACGGAATTTGCCAGGATGGAAGTGTGCGCATAGGAGACACCCTCTTTGAAACGAGGACTCATTTACGCAGAATCGGTTGTCAAAGCCAAAATCAAAGCTAGTTATTGTTTTTTATATATTTTATCAATTTTAAAGTTTTAACCTGTTGATTTGCAAAGAATTCCTTAACGGCACTTTTTGCATGAAATGGCCGTAAACCCCGAATTATCCGGTGGGCAAATGAGCTTGGCTGATAGACCAATATTCGAAAAGTTTGCGCGTTGACGCCGTAAGCTCACAATCCTATACGGGGTCTGAATGGAAATCTGTACTTGTATCTCTAACTGTAGTCACCGCTTTGGTACATATGCTTTGGTAGTGGTTCCAAGGAAAGAGCCGTGTCGACGTGCCCAAAAAATTCATCGTATTTTCTACCATTTGAAGTTTTGATACCACCATCCTGCAGCATTGCCAATCTACTCTCGACAGAACTAACAGATGCAATTGCCTGTCTTACTTCGACAGATCTTATAAACCCATCTACTAGTCCCGCTAGTCTCTCGTCTCCGTCTCTACTGAACATGCCAAAACTTACTATTGACTTCCCCATATCAACTCCCCAGACAAAATGGTGATTTAGCGCCAAGTGAATAGACTCTCTAACATCTGTGTCGTAGACTTCAGAGTGGTTCTCCGCTAATTGCTCTATTCCATCGAATAGCTTCAACAACGCTTTTTGCATATCTTCATTTTTTGCCATGCTCAATCTCCATCTTCGTCTTCGTCTCTGAATCGATCACCTGGAGAGTTTAACTTATTGTAGTTGTCAGAACTGGATGCACCTCCTTGTTCTTCGAGCCTTCTAGATTCGTCCTTGAAAGCATCTCTATCTGAATCGGAAGATGTCCAATCTGTGGCTATGTGTGGGTCGTCGTGCTCGCGTGCTTTACGGCGCCCAGACTGCTGCGATCGTTTCCTACTTCCCTTGCCGCTGTATGTTTTCCCGCTTTCGTGTGTATTTGTGTACGAGCCAGTTTCATCCGGGTCATAGGCTCCATCTCCTTGTCCATCCTCTTCTTCTAGGCTTTCCTCCTGCGATGATTCGCTATGCATACGATCAATCTGGGGTTGCACTACGTCATTAGAAATGACGGCGGCGGTACCGATAATTCCAGCGCTAATCAGAAGACCTTTCGCTATCGCATATCCCGGTACGGCGAGAATTGCAAATTTCCCATCTGGATCGACATTAGCGTACGGATTATTGTTCGCATATGCATACCGATTAAACATCATCGGATTCGCTTCCGTGAATCCAACTGGATCATTTGAGTAAAATCGGCCTAGAATGGAGTCATAGTGCCGGGCCTTCATGTACGTTAACCCAGACGTATTGTCTTTTTCATGACCGGTGTAGCCCATCCGGTTGTCTGCAGACTCGACAATCGGATTACCAACTGATGTGATCCCGTCACTTGAATTACGCCCAAGCCCTTCTCCGTAAGGGCCAGTGTTCTCGTACCACAGAACACGCCCTTTCCCGTCGGACACGGCGATAGGACTGCCCAGTACATCGTGGTGGTAGAAGATGACGTATTCGTTGTCTTCTATGGGCGTCTCTGCGATCGTCACACCGCAAACAGTTACGAGGATGGTTAGCAGAAAGAACTTGGTATAATTGATCATGGTGTTCGATATTGCTGATTGGTTCGCTAAGGAGATACGATCTGAGGTGTAGGCAGCGCGAACAGACTCAACTGAGTTGCATCGGTACAGTCTTCAACCCCTTGGGCATTCGGGTGTGCAGTGATTTCAATCTCGTTACCATTGAACAGCGCTATG
>Ga0209186_1000511_pt1 | contig 30949 bp, 15 predicted proteins | sample SidtaG_FD_187426 | JGI IMG/M metagenome (GOLD analysis project Ga0209186, IMG submission 187426) | Marine algal microbial communities from Sidmouth, United Kingdom - Sidmouth_Male2 metaG (SPAdes) (version 2) | ecosystem: Host-associated > Algae > Red algae > Unclassified | place: Sidmouth...
ATCTGGTCGGCTGCTACGACTTATCCAACCCGATTACGGTCACCCGCAGCGCCCCTGCCGACGGCGGCACGCTCACCGGTGGCCCGTTCGATTTTTGCGTCGATGGCGTGGCTGACAACGTGTCCGGCATCACCCTTGCTGGAAACACCGGAGACAACACGCAGTGGGTGATCACCGACACCAATGGCGTGATCCTCGGACTTCCCCCGATGCCCGGCGTGGTCGACTTTGATGCCGCCGGTCCCGGTGTCTGCCTGATCTGGAACTTGTCCTTCGCGGACGGTCTCACCGGCGCGGCCGTGGGCAACAACGCGAACACCGATCTTGTCGGCTGCTACGACCTCTCCAATCCGATCACCGTGAACCGCAACGAGGCCGATGGTGGTACGCTCACCGGTGGCCCGTTCTCCTTATGCGTCGACGGCGTGGCTGACAACGTGTCCGGTATTACCCTTTCGGGCAACACCGGAGCCAACACCCAGTGGGTGATCACCGACACCAACGGCATGATCCTCGGACTTCCCCCGATGCCCGGCGTGGTCGACTTTGATGCGGCCGGTCCCGGTGTCTGCCTGATCTGGAACTTGTCGTTCGCAGATGGTCTCACCGGCGCGTCCGTGGGCAACAATGCGAACACCGATCTTGTCGGCTGCTACGACTTATCCAATCCGATCACCGTCACTCGCAGCGCCCCTGCCGACGGCGGCACGCTCACTGGCGGCCCCTACGAATTCTGCGTCGACGGCGTCGCTGACAACGTCTCCGGTCTAGCGCTCACCAACGCGACGGGGCCCAACAAACAGATCGTGATTACTGACACCAACGGCATGATCCTCGGACTCCCCCCGAGCGCCGAAGCCGTGGACTTTGACAGTGCCGGACCCGGCGTCTGCCTGATCTGGAACCTCTCCTTCGCAGACGGTCTCACCGGCGCGTCCGTGGGCAACAACGCGAACACCGATCTGGTCGGCTGCTACGACTTATCCAACCCGATCACCGTCACTCGCAGCGCCCCTGCCGACGGCGGCACGCTCACTGGCGGCCCCTACGAATTCTGCGTCGACGGCGTCGCTGACAACGTCTCCGGTCTAGCGCTCACCAACGCGACGGGGCCCAACCAACAGATCGTGATTACCGACACCAACGGCACGATCCTCGGACTCCCCCCGAGCGCCGACGCCGTAAACTTTGATGATGCCGGACCCGGCGTCTGCCTGATCTGGAACCTCTCGTTCGCCGATGGTCTGACCGGCGCAGCTGTCGGCAACAACGCCAACACCGATTTGGTCGGCTGCTACGACTTGTCCAACCCGATCACCGTCACCCGCACCGCCGTCGATGGCGGTATGCTGGTCGGCGGACCCTACGAGTTTTGCGTAGACGGCGTCGCCGACAATGTCTCCGGTCTAGCGCTCACCAACGCGACGGGGCCCAACCAACAGATCGTGATTACCGACACCAACGGCACGATCCTCGGACTCCCCCCGAGCGCCGACGCCGTAAACTTTGATGATGCCGGACCCGGCGTCTGCCTGATCTGGAACCTCTCGTTCGCGGACGGTCTAACTGGTGCGGCGATGGGCAACAATGCGATGACCGACCTAGTCGGTTGCTATGATCTGTCCAACCCGATCACGGTTACCCGAATTGAACCCGACGGCGGCACGCTCGCCGGTGGTCCGTTCACTTTTTGTGTTGGCGACGGTGTTGCCGACAACGTGTCCGGCGTCAGCGTCACGGGAGCAAGTGGCCCGAACCGGCAGATTGTCGTGACCGATCAAGTCGGCATGATTCTCGGACTTCCCCCCAGTCCGGAAGCCGTCGACTTTGATGGCGCTGGCCCCGGCGTCTGCCTGATCTGGAACCTCTCGTTCGCCGATGGTCTAACTGGTGCGGAGGTGGGCAACAATGCGATGACCGATCTGGTCGGCTGCTACGATTTGTCCAACCCGATTATGGTCACCCGTGATGAGGTCGACGGCGGCACGCTCACCGGCGGCCCATACAGCTTTTGCGTCGGTGACGGTGTTGCCGACAATGTGTCCGGCGTAACCCTCGCCGGTGCGGTTGGCGCCAATCAGCAAATCGTCGTCACCGACCAAGCCGGTATGATTCTCGGACTTCCCCCGAGCCCAGAAGCCGTCGACTTTGACGGTGCCGGCCCCGGCGTCTGCCTGATCTGGAACTTGTCCTTCGCGGACGGCCTCATCGGCGCGGCGGTCGGCAACAATGCGAACACCGACTTGGTGGGTTGCTACGATCTCTCCAACCCGATCACCGTCACCCGAACCCAGCCCGATGGCGGCACGCTCACCGGCGGCCCCTATCTGTTCTGCGTGGACGGCACCCCGGATATCATCAGCACCATCACGCTCATGGGCGCAACCGGTCCAAACACCCAGTATGTCATCACAGATGAAAACGGCATGATTCTCGGACTTCCGCCAACGCCTCAAGCCGTGGATTTCGACGCCGCTGGTGTTGGCGTCTGTCTAGTGTGGAATTTGTCGTTCGCGGACGGCCTCACCGGCGCGGCGGTTGGCAACAATGCCATAACCGACCTGGTCGGTTGCTACGATCTGTCCAATCCGATCACCGTGACCAGGATCCAGCCCGACGCAGGCAGTATCCAAACCGACAGCGGGCAAGAATCCGTCGTGCTTTGCATGGATGACAATCCAGATCCGATTCTCGTCAACAGTTTTGGTCGCGCCGAAACGTTTGCGCCGATGTATTATGTGATCACGGACGACGCCGACTCGGTTCTGATGTTCTCCACCAACAATGTCATCGATCTCAACGGCGCAGCACTTGGAACCTGTCGCATTTACTCGCTCGCCTTCACCGGCGAACTCAGCAAACAAGTGGGCGTTCCGATCAGCAATCTCACCAGTTCCGGCTGCGTGGATCTGTCCGACAACTTCATCTCGGTTCAACGGATCAACTGCGATGGCTCGTCCCCTGGCGTGATTTCCGGCGTGATCTGGAACGACCAGGGCAACGACGGTAACCCCGTCAATGACAACCTTGCGATTACCGGTCTGCAAAATATTCCGGTCACGATCAGTTTGATTATGCCCGGCGCCGCGCCGGTCGTCGCTGCCGTGGTTACAACGGGGGTTGGTGGTGCCTACAACTCGCCCATGCTCAGTGCTGGAACCTATCTTGTTTCGGTCGATCCCGCTGATCTGCCACCGGCGATGGTGATGAACAGCACGCCGCTGTCGTTCCAACTCACACTCGGCGCCAACAGCAGTCCAGACGCGATCAACTTCGGCATTCTTGCCGCGCCCAGCGTCGCGCTCATCGAGTCGTTCACCGTCAGCCCGACCGGGTCCGGCGTGTTGCTCGACTGGACCATCGGCGCTGAACTCGACCATCTCGGCTATGGCGTTCACCGTTCCGCCACGGCCGACGGCGATCGAGTGGCGATCACCGACAGCCTGATTCTCGCCGACGGACGGCGCGCCTATAGCGCGTTCGACGCGGCCGGCACCGCCGGGAGTTTCTACTGGCTGGAAAGCATCAGCGCCAATCTGGACCGCGAGTTCTTCGGTCCCTATCAGGTGCCGAACGCCTCCTCGCAGATTGTCGATGACCTGCAACTGGTCGTGGTGGAGCAACTGCCGTTCTCGGTGGTCGCCCAAACGGATCGGATGCTCGTTACCGGGCTTCCCGACGGCGCTACCTTGGTCCTTCCCGAGTCCGCCGAACAAACCTCCCTCGCCGGCGAGTCCGGTTCGGGAGAATACATCCTCGGTCTCGAACCCGGCGACGACGTTCGCGGCGAATAAATCACAACCCTGATCCACTAAAAACACCCGCTGGTTTCAGCGGGTGTTTTTTTTACCCCTCCAGAATGGGAGGTTCCAAGCCAGACTCCCCTTGTCGGACCGCTTTCCTCGGTCAGCTGGACGGGGACTTGGAACAAGATTCTGCCGGAACGAGTCAGCCACTTGGCCGGATCTGTCGAGCAACTCTTTGCAGATTTGAACCGTCCTGGCGCCCTTGATCGGGCTATCGAACTCCGCTCCAAGGCGGCGGCGATGGTTCCAGATTGGGGCAAGGCGCGGTTCGCAAGTGAACGGTTGCAAGTGGAGCGATTGCTGCAATCAAACCAATTGGCGAAGGCATTGCATCAGGGCGAAGAATTACTGGCCAAGGCAGAGAAGGCTGGGCCGCAGGCGTACCCAGACGCAGATTACGATTTGGCGGGGGCTAAATTTTTATTCGGAAGAGTTCTGGAAAGAGCAGGTGATTCGAGTGCGGCCTTGCCCCACTTGGAGGCGGCGCAAAAGATCTTTGAGTCTTTAGAAACCGGGGCAAAAATGGCCAGCGTGGCGATAAAGGGGGAGGCTGACTGCCTTCGGAGCCTCGGCGAACTCAACAAGTCGGCCGCCTTGTATGAAGAAGCAACTCGCAGGGATAAGGAGCGTGGAGACAAAAGGGTGACCGCCCCTTTCTTGCCAACCTCGGACAAGATTCGTCCGAGATGAAAAACCTAGCAGCAGCAAACCCAGAGATCGTTCGCGAACTGAAAGCCTTGCAACTGAAACACGCGGCTTCTCTGGCGAAGCCCTGAGTCCGTTCGACATCTGGGCGCATCTCGTTTGAGATCTGAAATCCGAAATTTGAAATCCACCTAGCGGGCCGTTTCTCCGATCAGGATCGAAGAAGCCCCGCGGATGCCGAGGCCGGCATCCCTCCAGTTTCATATTGCGGCACCCTGTTAAAATATCTGGAGGGCGAGCGGCCTCGCGGGCCGTTTCTCCGATCAGGATCGAAGAAGCCCCGCGGATGCCGAGGCCGGCATCCCTCCAGTTTCATATTGCGGCACCCTGTAAAAATATCTGGAGGGCGAGCGGCCTCGCGAGCCGTTTCTCCGATTTGGATCGAAGAATCCCCGCGGATGCCGAGGCCGGCATCCCTCCAGTTTTATATTGCGGCACCCTGAAAGAACACCCCGCGGATTTCGAGGCCGGCATCCATCCAGTTTCAATTTTCGGCAACTTGAAAAAGCACCAAGCCGGATGGCGTAGACCATGTTGGCCACACGTCAATCGCGGTCGCTGTTGTGCGCTATAAGATCGCGTTTTTGACTGCTCGGAAAGCCTATCTGTGCTAGCCTGAAAGCACGGACTCGTGACCTTGAAACTCCTCCTTCCGGAGCCATATTTTTCTCCGTACGCCTCCAGCCAGCGTGCGTACGCACCACCCGCATTTAATTTCGATGAGCAAGGTTATCCAACCGGCTCATTTAGAGACACTTGCGAAATCGTTATAAGCTCTCCTGCTTTTTATAAGGGACACCACCACATGCCGTGCATTACATTTTGAACATCCCAATATCTTATATTGATTATGAAAACCTTACTTAACATAACCAAAATCGCTTTTGCCCTCTCACTGCTTTTGACAGTGCTGGCGGGACTCACCTGCATCCCCAAAGGATCACCATTCAAATTCCAAGTTCCGCTGGAGAAAAACCTCGAATCCAATCTCCTATCTAACCTGGGTCAAATCTACTCCGGTAACAAACCGACCGAAGACGCCGAAGACGACGAAATCGATCGAATCAAAGCCGAAAACGAGGAGTACGCCCGTACGCGTCTCGGCGGCACCGGACTCGCCGTCGGCCCCGAAAAGAAACTAGAGGACGCCGATAAGAACAAGCCACGCGTCTATGTCTGGGGTCGCAAGCCTTATATTGAAGGCACTCTGCCGGAACCGCCCGGCCTGCAACTCAGTACCGAAGCGCTTCAACAAGCACGCGAGAAACTCGTCGCGAAAGCGAACGGCGACACGAAAATAACCGACGGTCTCGTTCGTCAAGCCGCCTTCAGTAATTGGCTGCAAGACGAAGTCGATGCCCTCGACAACGACCGCCGCAACAACCTGCGCAAGCTCGACGTCACAAAACTCGTGGCACCCGCAGCACCCGTCGACGTGCCTAAAACCAACCCCTACTTTGCCATGAATGTGTCCAAAGGCGCTGTTGCTCTTACGGGTTCACTGCCCTCTGAAGACGCCCGCCGCCTGCTCGTCACAAGCGCCCAAACCAACTTTAAAGGCCGCAAGGTCACCGACAACTTGTCCATTGACGCGGATAACCTCAACAGCCCCGAGTGGATTGGACAAACCGCCAACGTCGTCGGGCGCTTCTCCTCGACCGTTCAAGGTGACACCGGTTTTCTCGGAATCAATAAAGACCGTCTCCTCGAAGCCCGCGGTAGTGCCAAAGACGTCGCCGCAAAATCTGGTTTCACCAGCTTCGCCAGCACAGTGCCGGGGCTTTCCAACCGCAGCATTGACCTCACCGTCCTTGCGCCGAAACCCGCCCGGATTGTCAAAACCAATCCCCATTTCGTGATGAACGTCTCGAAAGGCGGTGTGAAACTTACCGGCGACCTGCCTTCCGAAGACGCTCGCCGTCTCCTGGTCACCAGTGCCGAAGCCAATTTTAAAGGCCGCCCGGTCACCGACAATCTGTCGGTCAACACCAAGACGCTCAATGCGCCGCAGTGGGTCGGACAAACCGGCACGATTGTCGGTAACTTTTCGAGCAGCGTTCAAGGGGACACCGGCTATCTTGGTATCAACAAAACCAGTCAGCTCACCGCGCGTGGCAGCGGCAAAGCCGCCACCTCCCAAGCCGGCTTTGCGCGCTTCGCAAGCGGCCTCGGATTTAAGAATCCGAACGTCGACCTGAAATATACCGCACCGGCGCCACCTCCGGTCGTGAGAACGAATCCGTACTTCGACATGAACGTCACCAAGCCCGCCGTGAATCTTGTCGGCGAACTTCCCACCGCCGCAGCCAAAGCCGCTTTGGCCAAGCAGGCCAAGGCAAGCTTCCCCGGACGGACCATCAACGACCAAACTACCGTCAATACGACGTCGCTCAACGCTCCTCCTTGGGTTGGCCAAGTTGGCCCCACGATCGGCCAATTCGCCACCACCGTGCAGGGCGACACGGCTCGTCTGTCGATTTCCAAACAGAACCAACTTGTCGCCGTCGGCAGCTGCAAAAACCAAGCCGCCTACGATAAATTTGCCAAATACACCGCGCGAATCCGTGGCGTGAAAAGCAATCTGACCGGGCTCATAGTGCCGCCGCCGCCCAAACCTAAATCGCCGTCTTACTACATGGTTAAGGTCGGCGAAAACGCCATCAACCTCGATGGACTTGTCCCCACCGACGCGACAAAAAGCAGTCTCGCCGCCTCCACCAAACGTGCCTTGCCGACCCGCACGGGTTCGTTCGTGGACACCACCACCACCGGTGGTGCTCCCGCCGCCTGGGTGCCCGGATTCACCAGCCTCGTCTCCAGTTACGGCAGCGCGGTTGACGTCGCTGGCGGTACCGTTGGCATCGACAGTTCCGGTAACGTCATCGTGACCGGCGTCGCCCAAACCAAAGCCGGACACAATTCGGTGAACGCCCTCGCCGCCGCCGTTCCCGGCTCTGGCGCGGACACGACCGGATGGACCTTCACCCCGCCTCCGCCGCCCGAACCCGTCCCGGCAGCCGTGGTTGAACGCCCAAAACCGAGACCGCTGCCCGCTCCGGAACCGGTACGCGCCGCCGTTGATAATCGCCTCCTCCCGACCATCCAGACCACGCCGCTCGAAGGCGGTCTCCGCGAACCTGCCCCGGCCCCCGATGGCCCAGGCACCGTCCGTGAAATCCGCAACGTGCCTACCGGCCGCATCATTCAAGTTCCCACAGGAGACGGACAATGGCGCACCGTTGATCGTCCGCCGGAAAACGGCGATTGGCGCACCATTGAAGGCGCGATTCAGCCCGACACCTATCGCCCGGGCATCATCCGCCCCGGTGGAACGCTGCAGACCGTTCCGGTTCAGCCGCTGCGCACCGTGCCTTTCCGCGGCACAACCCAGCCGATCCGCGGTACCTCTACCAGCGGCGACTGGCGCCCTGTCGAAGGGTCCGGTTCGAGCATCCGTCGTGGCACTGGAACGACGTCAGGCAACTGGGTTCCCGTGAGCCCAGGCGCCGGTGGACCCCGCGTCGTCCCCATGGCAGAAACCGCCTCGGTTCGCCCGAGACCGCGCACGATCCCGATCACGCAGGCGACCACGCCCGCTTCCGCTGCTACGGCCAGCAGCGCCACCAGCTTCGGCGGCGTCTCTCCCCGCATCACCATTTCGCGGAATGCTGGCAACTGGGCTGTGTCCGGCGTCGTGCCTTCCCAGTCCGACAGCGACAACATTCTCAGCGCGGTGACTCGCAGCAGCATCGGCCAAGGTGGCGTCCAAGTTGTTGACCGGATCAAAATCGATCCCGCCGCCACCCGCACCCCATGGGTTCGGGCCTACGGCAACATGCTCTCGGCCATGCGCGACGTGCAGGACGCCCAACTCAATGTCGACGGCAACCGGATTACCCTGCGTGGCAATGTGTCCAGCGAAGAACGAAAAACGGCTGTCGCCGCCGACGTTCGGACCCGCCTCGGCGACGCCTCCTGCGTCATCCAGAACGACCTCCAAACCCTTTAATTCAACACCCTATTTTATATAACACAAAACGGAAATTATCATGAACATTGCCTTTATTCAGAACCTCTGGAACTTCTTCTACGTCCTCCTCGAAATCTGGCTCTGGATGTTTTTCGGCTCTCTCGCCGCGCTCGGACTCGGCCGATGGCTCTGGGGAAAATACCGCGCCCGCTGGGTCGAAGCCAACGACCAGATCGGTGGCTACAAACGCGAACGCGACAACGCCGACAAACTCCGCCTCGAATGGGAGAACAAATACAAAAGCCACGAGAAAGAATTCGCCGGACAAAAACGAAATTTGGACCGCCTGCAAGGTCAATTCGAAGGCATCAACCTTAAGCTCAAACGCGAAGAGGAGCAACGCAAGAAGCTCTCCGCCGAACGCGAGAAACTCAACCTCTCGATCAATACCCTCACCGGCGAGCGCGACACTTTCCGAGACAAGCTCGGCCTGTTCCAAAACGTCGCCAGCGAAAAAGAAGGTCTCGAAAACGAACTCGGCGGCCTGCGCGCTAAACTTGGCGACCTCGAAGGGAAAAACAAAGACCTCAGCCTCAAACTGCAAGACGCCGAAGCCAAAGCCGGCGACCTCGGCAAGTTCCAGGGCCGCATCGACGAACTCGAAGGCCACAACAAAGACCTCAGCCTCAAACTGAAAGACGCCGAAGCCAAAGCCGGCGACCTCGGCAAGTTGCAAGGCCGCATCGACGAACTCGAAGGCCACAACCAAGACCTCAGCCTCAAACTGCAAGACGCCGAAGCCAAAGCCGGCGACCTCGGCAAGTTCCAGGGCCGCATTGACGAACTCGAAGGCCACAACAAAGACCTCAGCCTCAAACTGCAAGACGCCGAAGGCAAACTTGGCGACCTCGGCAAATTTCAAGGCCGCATCGGCGAACTCGAAGGCCACAACCAAGACCTCAGCCTCAAACTAAAAGACGCCGAAGCCAAAGCCGGCGACCTCGGCAAGTTCCAAAGTCGCATCGGCGAACTCGAAGGCCACATCGGTAAACTCGAAGGCGAACGTGATGAGCTTAACGTCAAACTTGGCGAAGCGGACGAAGATCGCAAGCGTCTCGGCCTGCTCCAAGGCCGTGTCGGCGAACTCGAAGGCGAACTCACCGCTATGCAGGGCAACCTTGGCGAAGCCAACACCAAGCTCGGCTTGTTCAGCAACGTCGAAGGGGAACGCAACAATCTCAAAGCGCGCATCGGTGAACTCGAACACGAACGCGACGGCCTCGGCGGTCGCATTGGCGAACTCGAAGGCCAACTCGCCCGCATCGGCGAACTCGAAAAAGACAACCACGGCCTCAAAGGCCGCATCGGCGAACTCGAAGGCGAACTCGCTGGCGTCCGCGGCAAACTCGGCGAGGCCAGCGACAAGCTCGGCTTCTTCGGCAACGTCGAACAGGAACGCGATGGCCTGAAAGGTCGCATCGGCGAACTCGAAGGCCAGCTCGGTCAAATTGGCGAACTCGAAGGCGACAATAACCAACTGAAGAAACGCATCGGTGAACTCGAAGGCGAACTGAAAAAAATCGAACAGCTCGAACTCGAACGCGGCAAGCTCCACGGCCGCATCGGCGAACTCGAAGACGAACTCGTTGGCGTCAACGGCAAGCTCGGCGAAGCCAGCGACAAGCTCGGTTTCTTCGGCGATGTCGAACAGGAACGCGACGGGCTCAAAGGCAAAGTCAGCGAACTCGAAAGCAAACTCGGCCAAATTGGCGAACTCGAAGGTGACAACAACAAGCTGAAACAACGCATCGGCGAACTCGAGGGCGAGCTCAAGAAAATCGAACAACTCGAACTCGAACGCGGCAAGCTCCAAGGCCGCATCGGCGAACTGGAAGACGACCTCACGCGCATCCCCACGCTCGAAGACCAACGCAACAAAGACAAACAACGCATCGGCGAACTCGAACGCGCCGTCGCTGACGCCGAACCCGTGGCCAAAGAACGCGACACGCTAAAAGCAAAAATCGCCGGTTTCCAACCCAAACTCGGACTCCTCCCCGGACTGCAGAACGACAAGTCTCGTCTCGAAAGCCAACTCCGCGCTCTTGAAGCCGAAAGCAAAAAGAAGGATGCCGAACTCAAACGCATCGCCAGCCTCGAAGCGGACATCGCCAAAGCCAACAGGGACGCTGCCGACGCTGACGCGCGCCAGAAAGCCCTTGAATCGCAAGCCAGAGCCAACGACGAAGAACTGAAGAAAATCGGCGCACTCGAAGCCGAACTCGCGAAGCTCAGAAAGGCCAACGAAGACGCCGCCGGTCGGGCCAAGGCCCTCCAAGCGGATGTTCAAGCCAAGGACGCTGAGCTTAAGAAAGCCGCAGCGCTCGAAGCCGAACTCGCCAAGGCAAAAAAGGCCAGCGACGACGCCGCAACCCGCGCCAATACACTGCAAGCTGACCTGCAACGCAAAGCGGACGAACTCAAACAAGCCGCAGCGCTGCAGGCCCAGCTTGACTCCAGCAAAAAGCAAGCGTCAGAGCTCGAGGCCAAACTCACCACCCTCCAAGGCCAGGTGAAAGCCAAGGACGCCGATCTGCGCGCTGCCGCCAACGTGCAAGCGCAACTGAAGAAGGCTCAGTCCGAAGCTGGCGAATTGCAGAAGCTTTTATCCGCGGCCCAAGGAGACCTCAAGTCTCGCGCAGCCGAAGTCGACGCCGCCCAAGCCGCTGCCAAAAAAGCCGGCCAAAGCGAAGCCGAACTCGCGCGCTATCGTAAAGAAGTGGCCGAGTTGCAGAAAAAGCTCTCCACCTCACAAGGCCAGCTCCGTGCCAAGGACAGCGACCTCTCGGTTGCGCTGAAATACCAGTCCACCGCCAGCAAAGCTTCCGCCGACCTCGCTGTCCTGAAAACGCAGCTCGCCGGCACCAAGTCCTCCAACGCGGATGAGATCCGAGCCCTCAAGGCGCGGATCAAGGAACTCGAAGCCCTGTTAAAAAAACAGGAAGCCGCCGCTGCTAAAGCCTCGGCCGCCGCCGCCAAAGCCACCGCCGCTCCGAAACCGACCGCAGCCCGCAAAGCCTTCGCCGGCGAATCGGTCAAGGAGGACGTGAAGTTCGGCGTCCTTTACACCGGCACACCCAACCAAAAAGACGACCTGAAACGGATTAACGGCATCGGTCCCGTCATCGAGAAAAAGCTCAACGCCACCGGGGTCTACCGCTTCAAACAGATCGCTGCTTGGAAGAAGGACAACATCGACAACTTCACCGAACACCTCGACAGTTTCCCAGGACGCATCGAAGACGACGAGTGGATCCCGCAAGCCAAAGGACTGGCAACTGGCAAGCCCTACACGTCGAAGAAAAAACCTGCTGCCGCCGCCTTTAAAGGAGAGTCGGTCAAAGAGGACGCAAACCTCGGGATCCTCTACACCAAGCGTCCGGCCCAAGTCGACGACCTCAAGCGCATCAACGGCGTCGGTCCCGTGATCGAAAAGAAACTCCACAAGTTCGGCGTCTACCGCTTCAAGCAGATCGCCCACTGGAACAAAACGATCACCGCCCAGTTCGCCGAAGAACTCGCCACGTTCCCCGACCGGATCGACCGCGACGAGTGGATCAAGCAGGCGGCCAAGTTCGCCAAAGAAGACTAAGCGGGTGTCGCCCACGAGACGTTAGTAGCCGGTAGCCTGTCTCCCAGTAGCCAGGTAGACAGGTTCTGGTGGCCAGTCGCTAGCTTGGAGGACAACGCGTCCTCGTTCGAACACGCCCCCGTTCATCGGGGGCGTTTTTTTTGTGCGTGGCCTTCCAGCATTGGTGGCCCCAGTTGTTGTTACTCTGCTGGCGCTTCGTCCCCGCCCAGCTCATTCAACAGATCGTCGAGGCTGTCGCGGATTGAAGGCTTGTTCCTTTCCCGCTTGCGCCTCTCTTGCTTCTCAGTCTGGCCTTGTGCTTCGCGACGTTTCTCCTCCTTTCGTTTCTCCCTCCTGATGTTGCCCACCTCGATAAACGCGTTGTAATTTTCGGGGTTGTCGATGCCATTGTATCGGTCCAAAAGATATTGCGCATGTAGCGAACCGGGCTCCTTCGCCAGCCACTCTTGTAGGTATACTTCGGTATCGCCTCCGGGCACCCCCCAGCCGTTTTCGGCCTCTTCACGCGCGACTTCGTCGAAGGTTGTTGCGAAACTCGAATACCAGAGCGCGTACACCACGGCACATTTGCCCAGAATCGCGAGCAGGCCTAATGTGGCATGCACCAAATTTGCTGTGCGGTGGCGCCTCGTCCGGCAGAGCGAGAACAAGTGTCCACCAGCGTAGATCAGAAAATGAACGGTCAGAGCGCCAAAGACGTAGAGAATGTGTCGGTGGGGATGAAATCCAAAGATCGTCTCCTTAAAATCATCATACAGCCAAGGGGTTTCGAGGATGAAATCCGAGGGGATGTAATTCATCCCAAGCCAGATATGGAGAAACTGTGTTCCCGCCGAGACGCACAGGACCGCACCCGTCAGATACCATGCCATACGGTGGTCAATTGAACGGTGGCGGATCACCCAGTGGATCATGTAGGCGATCATGACCACGAAACAGAATTCAGCGCTGCGTGCGAACAACCAATCGTTTCCTGTCACTTCCATGAGCGACCAACTAGGTTACCCGGGTGTGAAGGGAAGCGCATTCAAAAGATTTCGGATTGGCATCGACGGTCGAGGCGTGTTGGCTCGTCGCGATGAAACGTTTTGCCCTCTTCTGTTCGTTCGCGGTTGTTCTGACTACCGTTCTGACCACGCTGGGTTTGGCCAAGCCGGGCACGCCCAATGTATTATTTATTATGGCGGATGACCTCAACACCGCGTTGAGCGGCTACGGACATCCGCAATGTAAAACGCCGCAGCTCGACCGGCTCGCCAAATCCGGGGTTCGGTTCCGCAACATGCACTGCCAGTATCCGGTGTGCGGCGCATCGCGGGCGTCGCTGATGGCGGGGCTCTATCCGTACTCAACCAAGACGCTCGGCAATGCCGGCACCTTGCGCGGCAACATGCCGAACGTGGTCACCATGTCGCAGTTGTTTCGCAACAACGGCTACCACGCCGGACGCGTAAGCAAAATCTATCACATGCGGATTCCAATGGAGATCGTTGACGGCACCGCCGAATGCGACGATCCGCATTCCTGGGACGAGACGGTCAATATCACCGCCCCCGAACAAAACGCGCCGGGGGAAAAGACCAACTGGTCGCCGAACGACAAAGGGTCACAGGCCTTCGTCGGGGTGATCGCCGAGGGCGACGACCTCGTACACGCCGACGGAAAAGCCGCCGAAGCTGGCGTCGACTTTCTGAAGGAACATCATAAAACCCCATTTTTTCTGGCGGTGGGATTTGTCCGCCCGCATGTGCCCCTGGTCGCGCCTGCTGCCTACTTCGATGCCTACGACCGCGACGCGATGGTGGCGCCGGTCGTTCCCGAAAACGATCTCGACGATGTGCCCGGCATCATCCGCAAATACAAAAGCAACGAACATACCTACGGGGTGAGTCCGGAGAATCACAAAGGGCTGCTGCAAGCATACTACGCGAGTATCAGCTACATGGATGCGCAAGTAGGCAAGCTGCTCGACGCGGTCGACACGCTCGGTCTGAGTGACAACACAATCGTGGTGTTCAGCAGTGATCACGGCTACTTGCTCGGCGAACACCACAAGTTCCAAAAGCAGCACCTGTTCGAGGAGTCGACCCGCGTTCCCTTCATCGTCCGCGTTCCCTGGCTGAAAGACACGCAGGGCAAATCGACGTGGAAACTCACCGAACTCATCGATCTCTACCCGACGCTGGCCGACCTCGCCGGACTCACCCCGCCCGGTACATTACAAGGCCAGAGCCTGGTCCCCTTATTGGAAGACACAACGTCCGCCGCATGGAAAAAGAACGCCGTGTTCACCATCAGCCGAAACGGCGGCGAATCCATCCGCACCCACAAGTGGCGCTACATCCACTGGGGTCATGGCGAACAAGGCGCGGAGCTTTACGACCGGAAAAAAGATCCGCGCGAACATACGAATCTGGTGGATGATCCCGCCTACAAAGCAGATGTGGAGCGCCTGAAAAAATGGTTGCTGGCCAAGCGCAAAGCGGCGGGCTTTCGCAAACCCTGACGGTTGTTCATCCCCAGGTTGAGGGCCGAATAAGAAATCGACCGGTCTGCCGCTCGGTTCGAGATTAGATTTTCGGTCTGGTCGAACTGAAGACAGCCCCGCGCGTCTTAAGGTGCCACCGCTACGCGACTACTACATTACTTGGGGTTACTAACGCGGCTTTGGCGACTTTGGTAACTCATCGAAAAATGGAACAGGAACTCACAGGCAGGTATTTCTCGGTAAAAACACAACGATGTCATCGCCACATTCTGGCTCGATGGGATCACAGTGATCCGAATGACCGGTTGACAACGAGAATTGTGTCCTCATGTTGTTCAAAAATGTCCTCCACCACTGCCGGGAGCTTGTTTGGGATTTGCATCGAAATTAGATTTCATGCCCATGAATAAACGTCATGCGTTATTCTCGAATCTCGTTACGATCCTTCTCTGGTCATTTCTAACATCTTGCGCTTTTTGTGACGAGCCGTCCGGGCCGGTTCCTCTGGGTGATGATACGATCTATCAGGTGCAGGCTGGCGAGACGCTGGTGAGTTTGTCCCAGAAGTTTTTTGCCACCGAGAACACCACTGAATTGCGTCGGCTGCTGGGCAACCCGCGCGAATTGAAAGAGGGGGACTTGATCCTGATTCCCGGTCCGATTCGAGCTCAGGCGCTGGAGCAAATTGCCCTCGCCAATAGAGCGATCGAAGAGGCGGTGAAAGCGAAGGCCGAAGTCTACGCCAAGACCGAACTCGATCTCGCCCGGAAAATCGCGTTGCGGGCTGACGGTGATCGGTTGATCGGTGAATACCGCCGGGCGAAAGTAACCGGTCAAGATGCCATCGAGAAAGCGATCGAGGCCAAGCGCGCGGCGCTTGAAAATATGTTGCCGCCACGGACGCTGGACGGCTTTCGCTTTGGCGGGGATCTGCTGGTTGGCACGACGGACGGTCGCTGGGGCGCTCCCGGGGAGACGACCCAATACAAGGAAGGCACCCGATTGCGGACGCCGTGCCGTGCTCGGTCCAAGATGAATTTTCACGATGGGGTGACGGTGTACCTGGACGGCGACAGTGAGTTGAAGCTGGAGAAAATCCGGACCTCTCTGGAGGAGAATCATCCGGGACACTGCGTGACCCGTCTCGAACGCGGCTCGGTGCAGGTCGATGCGCGCATGATGATCCCCAACAGCATACACGAAGTAACCGTCGACGGCCATCGGGTCGATCTGAAACCGGGTTCGGTGCTCAGACTCTCGCGTAAAGGCGCGCGCCTGTTTTTCGTCTGCACCGCTGGCACGGTTGCTTTCGCCTCGTCGCCTGCCCCCGGTGAAAACAAAGTGCGCGCCACCTTGCCCGCCGGTAAGTCGGCGGTCTTCAGCCCCCAAGACGGTTTCAAGCCGATGGTGTTGCCGCCGTCGCCGACCATTCCACCGGCGATGCTGGAGCTGAGTAGTCCGAGCCAGCGACCGGACCTTTCTTGGACGTCGCCGTTGAAAGAGTGGCGCGTGGAACTGGCGCGAGACCCCGAATTTATCGATATCGTCGAAGACGTCACGGTCGCGACGCCCAAGTGGCGTTCCCTCGGATTGGTAGAGGGAGGGTATCATTGGCGTGTGACTGGCCTCAGTGCCGAAGGCAACCTCGGGCTGCCGACGGAGGCCTCGCTGATGGTTAAACCAAACTTGAACATTGTCATTCACCTCGATCCGGAAGTGCCGGATTTTGTCGCCGGTCGTGAGGTATTACTCACGCCGGATACCCGTCTCCGCGTTGAGCCGTTGCAGGAAGGCGTCAAACCGTCCGGTTACGAAATTCGCCTTTCTGGAGGCGAATGGATTCCTTGGCAGGGAGCCGGCCGCGCCGGTGGCTTGCTCGCGGACCCGGCCAAAAACTGGATTTTGTTCGAAGTGCGGGCTGTCGGCCTCGCCGGACAGCGCGGGGCGGTCTTGCGCCAGCCAATTCGCATCGACAACGCGGGCCCAACGCTCCTACTTAACACCAAGGTCGAACGCGACAACAACCGGGACTGGGTGGCTGCGGTGCTCACCGCGGAGGATCCATCCGGCGTCAAGGAGGTCGAGTTTAGTCTCGACGGCCGCAGCACTTGGAGGCCCTACGCCGGCCCCGTGCGGGTTCTTCTGGACGACTCTCGCTTGCTCTGGTTCCGCGCCAGCGACAAAATCGGTAACCGCTCCCGCGCGATGAATGCCGTCGTTCGTATGGAATGACTCGACCGGCCTTTCGCGTCTTGCTACGCGCCCTTCCATGTCTGTTTCCTCCGCTGAGCCACACGTCGCACCTTTGACCGAATCCGTTTGGGGGCGCCCACCCGGTTCGGGTTTCGCGTTCAGATTTGGGTCGGCACCGAACGAGTCCGCCCCGTCGCAATACGCTGGCTTGCCCTTCGCCACATCCATCCCACTGGTTCTCGGGGTTCGCGACCCGGCGTCGACCGGCGCGTCCGACGTCCTTCTTTTTGATGCCGCTACGGCCAGCAGCCCCGTTCCGGACGAAGATTGCTGGGGTCTCCAACGGTGGCGCAGCCAGGACGGGGGCACCGATGGCCCGATGCAGACTGCGATGCAGTTCGAACTCTTTCAGCCGCTCCCCGCTTTACTCGATTTCTCCTTGGTGCGGCGCATGCCTTACCACTCGCGTGAGATCTGCATCCCCGCGCTCAATGGCCACTTTTTGGTCGACAACCGACTCGGTAGCCGACCGGTCGAAGGCTTCGCCTTGCTCGCTGCACCGGGCTGGCGTCGGCTCGAACGCCACGAACCCGGCACCGTCGGATGGGGACGCGGAGTCGTGGGTGTGGCCGCCGCTTTCGAACGCGCGGCGGCCGATGCCGGGGCCGAACTGCACGCCATTCGGGCTGCTGCGGTCGATGCCGCGTTCGAGGACGCCGAGACTGAAACCGCCACCAACGCCTATGTGGGATTTGCGTTCACGGTTCCCGCCGGCGCCCGCCGCGAACTGCACCTCGCGTTCGGCATGTACGACCACAGCATGTACGGCCACAGCTTGAACGCCCCTGCCGAGTCTGCAGTCGTGTCATGGTCGCGCGCGTTCTTTGGCGGCCTCGAGGACGTGCTTGAACAAGCGTTGATGGAGGACGGGCGCAACGTCCATACCGCTCGCCATCAACACGCTGCCTTTGCCGAACTCGCCGGAGAGCTTTCCGCCGAGGACTTGGCGCTCGTGTTAGCCTCCGTTCGGGAAGCGGCGGCGCGGCCGGTTTTACTGCAGGGCGACCGTCGCAAACCAGACCGTCCGCAGGTTGCATTTTTGGGCACCGATCGCGACCAACTCGACGCCGCCTTTCAACATCAGTTCTTGAACAACGCCTTGCATCCTTGGGTGCTGCGCGCGTGGTTGGAGGACATGATCTCCCGCCCGACCGAAACCCCGAACCCAGCCCATTGGTTGATCCTCGCCGCCAGTTCGGCCGCCGCCACACGCCAGCACGACTGGCTCGCGCAACCCACGGGCGGACCCGAGGCGCTGGCCGCGTTCTGCAACTCGCTCCAGAGCGACGCCGATTCCTCCACTTCTGCGCCCATTCGTTGGCTTGCTGCTCTTGCGGCCGCCATGCTGTCGGACGGTCTCGGCCTCGCAGAAAACGCGAGCCGCCTCCGAGCGCTCGCGCAGACGGTGGGTGGTTCCGAACGCCCCGGATTCGACCAGCTCCTGCTCCCATGGACCGTCGCCAAATACTGGCAGCATCTCGGCACACCCGTCGATCTTGCCCCGTTCGAATCGTGGCGTTCGATCATGGCGGAACACGGTTGCGCGAATTTTGACCAGTGCTGCCGCTGCCTCGGCAAACGCGGTGGTGCTCTCGGCATACTCCTGCTAGGCGACCGTTTGATCGGCTTAATCGAATAATTTTCCCCGAACGAAGTCTGTTCTTCGCGCGCCGTCTTCGGGTAGCGTAACGTGTGCTTACCACCCTCCAGCTAGCAGGACGCGATTGGCTCATCCCCGCCATTCTACTTTATCTGCTTGCCTTGGTTGTCGTGTACCTCGCGTACCGCGGACTCAAGCACCTCAGCCCGCGACTCCGGCTCCTCTGCCTCGGACTGAAAACCCTCGGCTTCTTCCTGCTCGCCCTTTGCCTGCTCGAACCCGAGTACGTGAAAAAAAGCACCGAGGAACAACTCGAAGAAGGCGTCTATCAAGTCGCCTTGCTCTACGACAACAGCCTCGGACTCACCATTACTGACAGCAAGCAGAAGCAAAGCCGCGGCGAGCAAATGCGCACGTCTGTCACCGATGCCGCGTTCCGTGACGAACTCGGCGAGAGCTTTGATCTGCGCGAGTACCTGGTCGACAAACGGCTGCGTCGCGGCGGTCCCGCAGACCTCGACTTCACCGGAAACGCCTCCGAACTCTCCCGCGCCATCGCCTCGCTGGCCCGCCGCGCCAAAGGCCAACTGGCGACGATTGAGGCAGCGAACACGTCTGCGCAAGACCCGGGTGCATCCAACGCAAAAGACACCGAAGCCTCGGACGCCCTGCAAGCGATCGTTCTCTTCACCGACGGGAATGGCACCGACCGCGAACTCGCGACCCTCGACCCGTCCACGCTGCCACCGATCTATCCAGTCGTGCTCGGTTCGGACAAGCCGCGCGCCGACGTTGCGCTGGGCCGGGTCGAGACCACCCAGAGTGCGTTCGAAGAGGCACCCATCCGGCTGCGCGCCGACATCGTCGCCCACGGCGCCAGAGGGCAACAAGTCGCCGCTGTCTTGTACGACGAAGCCGGCGCCGAAGTCGGACGCGAGACCGTGGTGATCAGCAAAGACAGCGAACAGATCCCGGTTCGCTTTACCCACCGCCCGTTAAATCCCGGACCCGCGTTCTACCGCATGGTGCTCGGTTCCGAGATCGAACACGACATCGACGGCAACAACGAACGCCACATCGCTGTCCACCGCGACGTCGGGCCCTACCGGATTCTTTACGTCTCGGGCCGACCCAACTGGGAGTTCAAATTTCTCCACCGCGCCGTCGCGCCCGACCGCGAAATCGAACTCGTCGGCCTGATCCGCATCGCCAAGCGCGAACCCAAGTTCGCCTTCCGCGGGCGCGCCGGCGAAGCCTCCAACCCGCTATTCCGCGGCTTCAATAACGCCGACGAGGAAGACGGCTTCGACCAGCCGGTGATGCAACGCATCTACACCAAAGACGAAGAAGAGCTAGCTGGCGGCTTTCCCAAATCCAAAGAGGAACTGTTCGCCTACGACGCGCTCATCCTCGACGACGTCGAGGCCGCGTTCTTCTCGCAAGACCAGATGGACTTGGTCGACGACTTCGTCGCCAAACGCGGCGGCGGTCTGCTGATGCTCGGCGGCCAAGAGTGCTTCACTCACGGCAAGTACGAGAAAACACCCTTCGCGGATCTGCTGCCCGTCTATGTGGAAGGCCGCTTCGAAGCCGATGGTCCCTCGGGGACCTCGCACCAAGGGGACGCACCGGCCGCCCGGCCCGACGCCCGCGATCTGCGGCTTGATTTCACCCGCGAGGGCTGGCTGCAACCGTGGGTCCGTCTGCGCGAAACCGAAGACGCCGAACGTGAACGCCTCGCCACCATGACGCCGTTTGCGACGCTCAACCGTATCGGCGCGATCAAGCCGGGCGCCAGTGTGCTTGCCAGCGTCACCGTCACCGACACCGCCGCGAATCCGTCCAAGCAACCGGCGCTGATTGCCCACCGCTACGGCAACGGTCGCGCCGCCGCGTTGCTCATCGGCGACCTGTGGCGCTGGGGCTTCAAACAACCAGATCAACGGCCCGACATGGAGAAAGCCTGGCGACAAACCGTTCGTTGGTTGGTGGCGGATGTGCCGCGTCGCGTCTCGCTCGGCGCCAAACGCGAACCCGGCACAATCACCTTGAACGCCGACATTCTCGACGAAACCTTCCAACCCGCCACCGAGGCGGACACGGCCTTACGCGTCACCGATCCCAATGGCCAAGCGCTCGAACTTGAAGCCTTGCCCTCCGACGCGCAAGCGGGCCGGTTCGAAGTGAGCTACAAGCCGGTCGGCGCGGGTTGCTACAAAGCCGACGTGATGGTGCTCGATGAGAAAGGTGAAGAGCTTGGCAGCAGCGCCACTGGTTGGGCGCTCAACCCCGCCGCCGAAGAACTCCGCTCGATCGTTCCCGACCGCACCTGGCTCGCCGACCTCGCTGCCTCCACCGGTGGCGAGGTGCTCACACTCGACCAACTCGACCAACTCCCCAAACTGATCCAACACCCGAAGGTCACCGTCGAAGTTACCAAAGTCGTCTCGCTCTGGCATTTGCCGATCGTGTTTTTCGGCGCACTGCTCTGCTTCGTTCTCGAGTGGTGGCTGCGCCGCGAGAAGGGCCTCGCATGAGGGGTTCTAGCCCCGAAACCGATCGGACAAAGGTTTGCCATAGCGTGGCAAACCTCTGCCACCTTATGGCAAGAACTTGCCACGCTATGGCAAGGTCTTGCCATAAAGAATGTGGCGTCGGGATGGCCGTTTTTATGCTGCTGGGGGCCTTGGCACCGAGCGCTTTTGCTGCGCCCGACGTCATTCTGGTGATCGGCGAACCCGGCGCGCCGGAATACGCTTCGCGCTTCAAGTCCACCCACGAAGCGTGGACCCATTTGTTTGCTGCGGGCGAGATCGAGGCAACGGTGATCGGCGTCGGATCGAACGAAGCCGCGTTCACCGATCTCGACCTCCTGAAAGCCGCGTTGAGTAATGCGACGGACACGGTCGAAACAGCCGAAGCGCGCTGGCTGATTCTCAGCGGTCACGGCAGCTTCGACGGTCGCGATGCCCGCTTCAACTTACGCGGTCCGGACATCACCGCGAAAGAACTCAAGGCTCTGTTACCGGGCGGAACGTCGGCGTGCCCGGAAGTGTTGATTACCGCCTTCGCGAGTTCGATCGCCTTTCTGCCGCAACTCTCCGACACCAACCGCGTGGTGGTGTCCGCGACCCGCGATCTCAGTGAAAACAGTTTCTCTTACTTCGGTTCGTTCCTCCCCAAGGCGCTTGCCAGCGAGGTCGCGGACGTTGACCAAGACGGCGCGGTGTCCTTGCTCGAGGGTTGGCTGCTCGCGTCCAAACTCACCGCCGAACACTACGTTAACGAACAACGCATCCTCACCGAACACGCCTTGCTCGATGACAACGCCGACAAGAAGGGAACCCCGTCCGTTGCCTTCCGTGGTCTACGCGCCAAACCGATGAAAGAAGGCGCCACCGCAGACGGGCTCCGTGCCGGACAGCTCGCCCTCGTTCCGTCTGAGGCCGAACGCGCCATGTCGCCAGAAGCCCGAGCGAAGCGCGATGCGCTGGAACGCGAGTTGTTGATCTTGCGCGACAAGAAGGCTGGGTTCGAAGAGGACGAGTACTATCGGCAGTTGAAAGTGATTCTGTTGAAGCTCGGCGAGATGTATCAGGAGGAGTGAATAAAATTTCCTGGAGGGCGAGCGGTCGCGCGAGCCGGTTCTCCGATTCGGAACCGACAGAAAACCTGCGGACGCCGAGGGCGGCGTCCCTCCAAATGGAATGCGTTACGCCAATAACTCTTGGATCACCTCTCCACCAAACTGCGACAACTGCTTGTGCCGACCTGCGTGGTAATAGGTGAGCCGGTTATCATCGAGGCCGAGCAAATGGAGCAGGGTGACGTGGACATCGCGGATGTGGTGAACGCAGTCGACCGCCTCCAAGCCGAGTTCGTCGGTGGCGCCGATGGTATGTCCGCCTTTGGTCCCGCCGCCGGCGAACCACATGGCCATGGCGTTGGCGTTATGGTCGCGACCGTAGGATTTGCCGCCGCCGCGGTTGCCGTTGTCGGGGGTGCGGCCGAACTCGCCGCACCAGACGACGAGGGTGTCTTGCAACAGGCCGCGTTCTTTTAAATCACCGAGCAGGGCGGCGATCGGTTTGTCGACCGAACGGATGAGTGAACCGTGGGCGCGTTCGATGTAATCGTGGCTGTCCCAGTTGCCGGCGTAGGCCTGAACGAAGCGCACGCCTTTTTCGACCAGACGGCGGGCGAGCAGGCATTTGCGGCCGAAGGCGTCAGTTTTGCTATCGCCGATGCCGTAGCGTTCGAGGGTGGTCGCCTTTTCGCCGCCGAGATCGAGGATGCCGGGGACTTCGGTCTGCATGCGGTAGGCGAGTTCGTAGGAGGCCATGCGGGCGTTGAGTTCGCTGCGACCGGGGCGGGTGTCGAGGTGCTTTTTGTTGAGCGCGGCGAGTAGGTCCAAGTTTTTTCGTTGGCGTTCGCGGCTGACGCCGGGTGGCGGGTTCAGGTCGAGGATCGGACTGCCTTGGGGGCGCAGCGGGGTGCCTTGGTAGCTGGCGGGTAGGAAGCCGTTGGACCAGTTGGACGCGCCGCCTTGCGGGTAGCTGGTGCGCGGCAGAACGACAAAGCCGGGCAGATTTTGGTTCAAGGTGCCGAGGCCGTAGTTCACCCACGCGCCGAGACCGGGATCGCCGCCGAAGCGGTTGCCGGTGTTCAGGTGGTAGCAGGCGGTGGGGTGGTTGACCGACTCGACTTGCGCGCCTCGGTAGAAGCAGATGTCGTCGACGTGACGTTTGAGATGTTGCCACGGGGCGCTGATGTCGGCGCCGCACTCGCCGGCTTTGATGAAGTCGAACGGGGTCTTGACGAAGTAGCGCTTGCCGGACGACATGGCGCTTTGTTTTTCGCCGCCGCGATTGAAGGCTTCGAGGTGGCGTTTGGCGAGTTCGGGTTTGGGGTCGAAGGTGTCGATGTGCGACGGACCGCCTTCCATCATCAGGAAGATGCAACGCTTCGCGCGGGCGGTGTGATGCGGGGCTTTGACCGCGTCGGACGGTTCGGCGGCGGCGCTTTGCGCGAGCAGGGAGGTAAACGCGACGGAACCGAGGCTGGCCCCGAGTCCGTAGAGGACGTCGCGGCGCGTATAGGGGTTTTCGAAAGGATTCATCAGTCCAAGTACAGGAATTCGTTGAGGTTGAAGATGACGAGGCAGACGTGGGCGAGTCCGCGGGTACGCGCATCGGTATCGCCCGCTTGCAAGTCGGGAACGTAGGTTTTGTAGGCGGGCATGAACTCGGTAAAGGTGTAGGGTTCGCCGGTTTTTTCCGCCATCACGGTGCGTTCGATTTGGGCGGGGAACGTTTTTCCTTTGTGCGTGATGCTGTCTTCTTCGGTGGAGGCCCACGTCCAGAAGGCGGCCGTTTGAGTGTGTTCGGTGGCGGTCGGCGGCCGCGCGAGGGTTCGTTCGAACAAGGCCTCGATGAGCCTGTTCGGGTTTTTATGTTGCGCGATCAGATTGGCCGCGAGCGCGAGGGCGCGGTCTTGCACTTCCTCGCTGTTGATCAGGGTGAGGGCCTGCGGGGCGACGGTGGAGGTTTCGCGCATCTCGCAGGATGTATCGGGGCCGGGTTGGTTGAAGGATTCGAAAAAGGGATCGCGCAGGCCGCGTTGTTTCTCGGCGTACAGGCTGCGGCGGTTGCGTTGCGCCGGGAGCGGATCCGGTTCGTAGACGGAGGCGGTGCCGCCCATGATTTGCCGTGGTTGTAGAGCGACTTCGAGGTTGATGTCGGGGCGGGCGGGGATCCCTCCGACTTGGCGGTTGAGTTCGCCGCTGACGGCGAGCATGGCGTCGCGGATCTCCTCGGCGTGCAGGCGGCGCGGCAGGAAGAGGGCGTAGGATTGCTGCTTCGGATCGCGTTCGGCGAGGGTGGCTGGAGCTGGGTGGCGGGCTTGGTTCGAACTGCGCGCGTACGCGTCCGAACTCAGCAGCAGCGCGTTGAGCTGTTTGATCGACCAACCGTTTTCGATAAACCAGCCGGCCAAGTAGTCGAGCAACTCGGGGTGGGTGGGCAGGCTGCCGGTGGCGCCGAAGTTGTTGGGGTTGCCGGCGAGGCCTTGGCCAAAGTGCCAGGCCCAAACGCGGTTGACGATGACGCGGGCGGTCAGTGGGTTATCTTCGGCGACGATCCAATCCGCGAGGGCGAGTCGGCGTTTGCCCATGCCATCCGGAAACGAACGCGGGGCCATCTCGCCAAGTGCTTCGGCGGCACTGAGCGCGCCGGGCTGGACTGGGTCGCCACGGGTGAACGCGTCGCCGCCGGTGAGAATCGTGTCGGTTTCGATATGGCCTTTCGCCCAGGGATTTTCCGGCAGGTCGATCCGGCCTTGGACGTTGTTCTTGACGATGGTTTTGCCGGTGTAGACGGCGTGGGCGAGGCCCTTCACTCGTTCGGCTTCGATGTTGTGGCGGATCATATTTTTCTTCATCCGCGCCAGCGAGGCTTCGTCGCCGGGATCGAGTCCGTTGTCGCCGGTTTTCGCATCGCCCGTTTCTTTTTTGCGTTGGTCGGCCATGCGTTTGTTGAGTTCGGCGACTTGACGTGAATAGCCGGCGACTTTTTCTTTGGACAGGCGTTTGGCTTCTTCGAACCCACCTTGATGCTCGGACGCGAGAAAAGGCGCGGGGCGTTCGGCGAACTGGGTGGAGGTGAACACCGCCATCATCCGGTAGTAATCGCGGGTCGGGATCGGGTCGAACTTGTGGTCGTGACATTTGCAGCAGGACATCGGCTGGGCGAGAAAGGCTTGGCCGACCGTGTCGGTGACGTCGTCGAGCCAGAGCTGTCGGGTCTCGCGGAACACACTCATGCCGGTTTGTTCCCAAGCGCCCATGCGCAAGAAGCTGGTGGCGAGAATTCGTTCGCTTGCCTGTTCGGTGTTCGACTTTTTCCCCTTGGGCATCTCGTCGCCGGCCAGTTGTTCGCGAACAAAGTCATTGAAGGGTTTGTCGTCGTTGAACGCGCGCACGACATAGTCGCGGTAGCGCCAGGCGTGCGGGCGGGCGTAGTCGTTGGCGTAGCCAGCGGAATCGGCGTAGCGGCTGACGTCGAGCCAGTGGCGGGCGAAGTGTTCGCCGTAGTGGGGCGAGGCCATGAGTTCGGCGGCGAAGTCGCGGATGGCGCCGGCGGGGTCCTTGGCGTGCGCGCTTACGAAGGCGGTGGTTTGTTCGGCACTGGGTGGCAGGCCGGTGAGGCCGAAGCTGATACGGCGAACGAGTTCGCGGGGGCGGGCGGGCAGGGCGGCTTTGAGTTCGAGCTCGTCGAGTTTCTGCTGAAGGAACCAATCAACCGGGTGGGCGTCGGCGGGAACTTCTGTGGATTGCAGCGGCCGGAAGGCCCAGAGGTGTTCGGATTTGTAGCGGCGGTTTTGCCAGTCGTCCGAGAGTGCTTTGGAGGTCTGCACTTGTTCGCCAGTGGCGTATTTCTCTTGGATGGCGGCGACGCGTTCGTCGTCGAGCCAGGGCGCGCCAGCGTCGATCCAATCACGAATCATCCAGGTCTGTTCCTCGCTAAGTTTGTCCGCTTCCTTGGGCGGCATTTCGTAGTCCTTTTCCGCGCGGGTGGTGACGCGGTAGAGAAAACTTTTACTGCCCTCGCCGGGGATGAGGATCTCGTCGCCAAAGGTCTCGCCGCCTTTGAGGATGGCGTCGCGGCTGCGCATGTCGAAGTCGCCCTTGAGCTTGTCGGGTTCGTCGCCGTGACAAGCGTTGCACTTGTCGGCGAACAGCGGTTTCACGTGGAGCGCGAACAGCTTTTCGCCTTCCGTGGGTTCGGCGGTTGCGTCGGGGGCGGCGTGGAGGTGAAGCACCAAGGTGAGCAGCACCAGCAACGGCAGGAGTACTTTGCTTTTCTTCTCGGCTATCGGGATCATCATCATCCTTATCAAGTACGTTACTTGAATCTTAATTTTTCATGTCAGATCGTTCAAACTTGAAAAGATTTAGAGCAGTTTAGCTAATTTGAAGGGTACCCGCAGCGTTTGTTCCAGTGGCTATCGGGCAACACCAGCAACGAACGTGTACTATTATCGCGACGTCGCTGGAGAATGGTCCGGAATTCTCGGACCGCGCAGCCAGAACAGTTGCTGGATAGCGCCACAAGCAAACAGCAGGAAACCGGCGCCAATGGTGCTCCCGAGGAGGCTGGTCAGCAATTGGGCCAGATAGGAGGCGCCGGCTGCCCCCGGTAAATTCAACGACTTTACCGCGAACAAACTGTTACGCCCAGCGAACAGGAAAAAGAGAACCGCGAGGACACAGAGAACGAAATGGGTGATACCGGCCACCTTGTTTAAACTGGGCCGGCGTCCGCCGATCACGGAGATCGTGGCAAAGAGCAGACCGAGTCCGAACACGGCGAGTGCGCCCGTTTGTATGGTTTGGAGGGTGGCTAGGTACTGCGTTATCGATTCCGTGTCGGGAGTGCTGGTCGTGGCAACTTCTCTGAATTTTTGCCGGCACAGGAAGGCCGAGATCATCATGAGGATTCCAGAGCACATGAAAAGCAAGCCGCTGAGCGCTGCGGGAATGCGACGCGTTGCCAATTTCTGGCGGGGCAAGCGTAGCAAGCCCATGCCGAACATTGCCACGGCTAGTCCGAGTCCGAGAAGCCCGGGGCGGGCGAGTCCTGGGGGCAAGATCCCCGATTCCACGGTCTCGTAATCATAAGTCAACAAGGTCGAGATCACGTGGAAATCTTTGGCCCCGAGCAGCACCAGGAGGAAACCCAGCCAGATGAAAATCAGCCCCACAATATTTAGTCGCATGGCACACCGTAGTCTCTCCTTTCTGGCCCTGTCAATGGAGGTAAATCTCTGCGCTCTGGGATCGCTGCGATCTAACGCGTTTCAGTTTTCAGTTTTCAGATTTGGACATCTGAAACCTACCAGCCTTCGACGCGCGGCGACTTCGGGTAGGAACCCAGCACGGTCATGACCATGCAGTGGTTCATAATTTCTTTGAGCGCGACGCGGGTGGCCTCGTCTTTGGCGTGGCCTTCGAAGTCGACGAAGAAAAAGTATTCCCACTGCTTGGTGCGGCTGGGACGCGACTCGATGGAGAGCAGGTTGAGTTCGCTCTTTTCGAACACGCCGAGGGCGTTGACCAGGGCACCGACTTCGTGTTTCACGGCGAAGTGGATGGAGGTTTTGTCTTCGCCGGTTTGCGGGCCGTAGCTTTTGCCCATGACGAGAAAGCGGGTGACGTTCATGCCGACGTCTTGGATGCCGGAGCCGATGGTGTGCAGCTCGTGTTGCTGGCCGGCGAGGGCGCTGGCGATGGCGGCGGAGTTGGGTTCGTTGGCGGCGATCTCGGCGGCTTGCGCGGTGCTGGTGGTTTCGTGCAGCTCGGCTTTGGGCATGTGCGTCTTGAGCCAGTTGCGGCATTGCGCGAGGCCCTGCGGGTGCGAATAAATCCGTTGGATGTCGTCGGACGAGAAGCGGGTGAGCAGGCAGTGGTCGATGCTGTGGTAGATCTCGGCGCAGATTTTTAGCGGGGTTTGGCCGAGTTCGTCTTGGGTGGCGGTGACGTGGCCTTCGATCGAGTTTTCGATGGGGACGACACCGTACTGGGTTCGGCCTTGCTGGACGTTGGTAAACACTTCGCTGATGTGCTGGCAGGGGATGTATTCGACGCTGGTGCCGAAGCGCGACTGCGCGGCTTGGTGGGTGTAGGTGGAGGCGGGGCCGAGGAAGGCGACCTTCATGTCGGTCTCGAGCGACAGCGAGGCGGACATGATTTCGCGGTAGATGGCGCGGACGTTGGACTCGGTGAGCGGACCTTGGTTGAGGCGGGCGACGCGTTCGAACACGGCTTTTTCGCGGGCCGGCACGTAGACCGCGGCGGCGTCCTTTTCTTTGAGTTTGCCGATTTCGGCGGCGGCATTGGTGCGCTCGTTGAGCAGACGCACAATCTGCTCGTCGAGGGTGTCAATTTTTTTCCGGTAGTCGTCGAGGTTCATTCTTCTTCCGCCGTTTCTTCAGATGGGTCGGGTTCAAGGTCTACGGGGACCGCTTCGTCTTCAGTCTGCTGGTCCGATGCGTCATCGTCGAGCGCTTCCTGTTCTGCAAGGTCGTCGTGTTCTACTTCGCCGGCGTCTTCCTCTTCTGCTTCTTCGTCGATCGGCAGTTCCCCTTGAACTTCATCCTCTCCGGGTTCCTCGGCCGGTTCGGCGATGACTTGGCGGCGCAGTTCCTGAATGCCGGGCAGGTCTTCGAGATCTTTGAGTCCGAAGTGTTCCATGAACAGTTGGGTGGTGCCGAACAGCCAGGGGCGCCCGGGCAATTCGCTGCGTCCGACGACTTTAACCAGTTGCATTTCGAGCAGGTTGCGCACCATGCCGTCGACCGAGACGCCGCGGATCGCTTCGACATCGGAGCGGGTGCAGGGTTGGCGGTAGGCGACGATCGCCAGTGTTTCGAGCGCGGACTTGGACAGACGTTTCACTCGGCCTTTCTCCAGCAGTTGGCGGATCCACGCGCCGCAGCCTTTATCGTTCTGGAAACGGAAGCCGGCATTGCCTTCGGCGACGCGCATGCCGAACTTCGCCGCGTTCATTTCTTCGGTGAGTTCGGCGAGAGCCTCGGACACGTGCTTGGTGGTCACGCCCTTGTAGTTCTGCGCGATGTCCTCTTCGCCGTCGGCGGCGCGGCGGAAGACATTGGCGATTTGTTTGATCGAGAGCGGTGTTTGCGAGGAAAAGAGGAGGGCGCCGATCACTTGCTTTAGTTCGGGCAATGCGATGGCTTCGACTTCGGCGGATTCCTCTTCGGACGTTGGTTCCGGCTGGTTTGCGGATTCCTCTTCTGGGGATTCAACAACCTCGGGTTCGTCTTGGTCTTGGCTCGTTTCGGATGTAGATTCGTCGCTCATTCAGATTCTTGCCCAGGGGTGTCTTCGTTGATCTCTTGGTCGGAGGGCTCGCGGTCCTCCGGAGTGTCTTCGTTTTGGTCTTCGATGTCTTCTGCTGGTTCTTCCGCTGTCTGTTCCGCTGGTTCTTCCGCTGTCTGTTCCGCTGTCTGTTCCGTAAGAGAGGCTTCGTCGATCTTGGTCATATCGAAGCTGGACAGTCGTTCGCCACGGCCCAAGTCCGGTGCGTCTTCTACCCGTTCGATGTGGATCTCGTCAAAGGCTTCGTTCTGCGGTTGGATGGTGATCTGGCTGAGTTTGATCAGTTCGAGAACGGCCAAGAAGGTGCAGATGATTTCGGCGCGCGAACGCATGCCGACGAACAGGCCGCTGATCGACACGCGTTGGTTGGTACGTATGCGAATCATTAGTTCGTCGATTTTCTCGGCGACGGTATAGCGTTCGGTGAAGATCTCGCGGATCTTTTCCGCTTCGACCCGCTTGAGTGCTTCGTTGAAGGCGTTGATCAGGTCGAAAATGCTCACGTCTTTGAGTGACACGCCGGGTTGTTTCTCGAGGTCGACGTTGATCGCGCCGCGTGGAAAGACATTGAGCATTTCGCCTTCGAGTTGTTCGAGGTGGCCGGCGGCATCTTTGAACTTCCGGTACTCGACCAATTGCCGAACCAAATCCAAGCGCGGGTCCTCCTCTTCCTCGTCCTCCTCGCCGCGGTCCTCGACCGGAAGGAGCAACCGGCTTTTAATCAGGGTGAGGGTGCTGGCCATGACCAGAAATTCGCCGGCGATGTTGAGGTCGAGAATCTGCATCATCTTCAAGACATCCATGTATTGCTCGGTGATGTTGACGATGGGGATGTCGTAGATGTCGACCTCGTCCCGCTTGATCAGATAGAGAAGCAAGTCGAGCGGCCCTTCGAACACATCGAGCGTGAAGTTGAGCGCGTCCTCTTTCGCGACCGGAGGCGCTTCAGCATCAAGCTCCGCTTCTAGTCCAACCCCAGCTTTCACGCCGCCCTCTTTCACGCCGCCCTCTTCCGTGTCGCCCTCTTCCGTGTCGTCCTTCGCGCTTGCTTCGTCTGCCACGTTCGCTTCGTCTTCTGCTTCCGGTTCACGTTCCCCGGAAGCTTCGGTGTCAGCGGCGGCTTCGGTTACTGCCGTCGCCTCCGCTTCGGTCTCTGGTTCGTCGGCGTTCATGAGGTCGGGGTGGTAAGCGTCGCGGACAAGCCAACGGCTTCGCGTGCCTTGTCGAGGGTGGTTCGCAGCGCGGCGCGCGCTCGGGTGGCCCCTGCTTGGAGAATGTCTTCGACGGCGTCGAGGTCTTGGGCGAGGGCTTCGCGTTTCTCGCGCAACGGGGCGACGTGGGCATCGAAGACCTCGAACAGAGCTCCCTTCGCTTCGCCGTAGCCCATGCCGCCAGCGCGGTAACGGGCGGCGAGCTCGGACTGCTGTTCTTCGTTGGCGAACAGTTTGTAGAGTTCGAAGACCTTGCAGGTATCGGGATCTTTGGGGTCCTCGACGCTCTTCGAGTCGGTGACGATTTTGTTCATCAACTTGCGCGCCTTTTTCGGCGTTTCGAACAGCCCGATGGTGTTGTTGTAGG
>Ga0209186_1000516_pt1 | contig 30840 bp, 8 predicted proteins | sample SidtaG_FD_187426 | JGI IMG/M metagenome (GOLD analysis project Ga0209186, IMG submission 187426) | Marine algal microbial communities from Sidmouth, United Kingdom - Sidmouth_Male2 metaG (SPAdes) (version 2) | ecosystem: Host-associated > Algae > Red algae > Unclassified | place: Sidmouth, United...
TCTAACGAATGACAGGATAGAGGCACTTTCAATCTTAGGATTGCCGTTAGTGCCAGTTAAGTTAGATAAACTTAGCAAAAAAACATTTGTCTATGCTTGTCATATTTGACTATGTGTTTTATAACGGTTAATAAAGTTTTGAGTAGATTATAGGATGTTTAATACTATTGAGCTGCTTTCAATGTAGATAATTAAAAAATCATCTAATTATAAGAACTAAATTTGTGTACAAAATACGACAGTTAATTTATATGCTTTGTCGTAGTTTCTCATTTTGTAAGAATACTAATTTAAGAATAAATTCAATACCAATTTGGGTGGAATGGTTTTAAAGTATTGTTTACTCCTTGCTTGTGCTCAATTACATCTCATTCCCAAATGTGTTATGGGTAGAAATATTTTGTTATATTTGAGGTCAAGAAAAAATTAATATCGTGGTAAAGACCATGTAAGATAGACCTGATAGTAGCGGTATGGTGGGGCGTGGGTAGATGTAAGGCATCTTCAAGATACCTTACATCTTGTGCGGAGACCACCATAATAGCGGATAGCAGGCCTTTCCGCAACGACGAAGCAATTTACCGTTCTCTCCAAATAAAAAAAATAAATACAATGAAATCTACAATTTCCCTTTTGTTGTGTGCATTTCTTTTTTGTATAAATGCACAAGCACAGATTTATTATCTTCAAAAAAATATCAAAGGTACGCCCATAGAACTTAAAAGTGCTGTCTTAGCACAGCAGTTTGCAAACTATCAGCTTTTGGAAATAAAAGAAGGTTTGGCTCAGTTGATGATGAAAACTTCAGATAAAACCATTTGGGAATTAGGAGATTTGCCCAAGATGGAATGGGAACTTTCCGAAAACGACTTGATTGGTAAAACAACCCAAAAAGCGCAAGCTCCGAACACTTATCTCAACACAGCAAAAACATATGAAGGTTTTGTGGTTGGTGGTGGCAAAATTAGATTGACCCTCAATGAAAACTTTATATATGGTTTTTGGGAAATCAACAATACGACTTATTTTATTGAACCCGCAGCTCGTTTTTTGAACGACGAAAGCAAAGATCTGTATGTGGTATATGAAGCAAAAAATGCCCACCTTCCTGAAATTATGTGTACGGATGGTCATCATAAAGCAGACTTACCGTCAAGCAATGACTTAAAAACGTTTGATGTGGGAGGAGCGGATTGTAAAATTGTGGAAATAGCGATGGCTGCCGATTATAGTATGTATGAGAGCGTTGGAGAAAATGCAGCTGCGGTCAGTAATTATACGATGGGTGGTGTGAATAATGCAGAAGCCTTGTATGAAGTCTACAATATAGAGTTTGATGTCAGTCCGTTAATTAACATCATTACAGAAGAAGATGAAAATCCGTGGGATAGTAGCAATTCTAATGCTTCTGTGATTGATTCTGATGATATGTTGGAAGAATTTGCAGAGTGGGGACCAAGTGGTTTGCCGACGGTACACGATATAGGCGTCTTGTGGACAGGACAAAATATAGATTCTGGTGCGCCTTTAAATGATCCTGCTGGAAAAGGTCGGGCATATATTGGTACGGTTTGCGAGGAAGAACGCTATGCGCTCTTTGAAAACGCCTATCTAAATAACGCTGTCTTTACGCAAGTTTTGATTGCGCACGAATTTGGACACAACTTTGGAGCGCAACACAATATTCCTGCTATTGGTGGAATTATGGATCAGGTTTTGAGCGATACCGATATGTGGAGTGCCGCCGCTTTTAATGCCATTAATGACCATATTGATTCCCGAACTTGTTTGGCGTCTTGTGCTTGCTTGCGGATTGCGGATGTAACGACAAATTTGTGTGTAGAGGAAGATTATGAGGTCATTGTAACGATTGAGCATTTTATTGAAGAGGGCAAAGATTTTGATTTAGTCATTGATGGCGTCAATTATCCACAAATTGCCACAGAAAGCCCTCAAATCATTACGATTCCCCAAGATATTCCATTTGGTACAATTGATATTTCCCTGATGATAGAAGAACCCGACGACAACACAGGCAATTGTATTGATATGACGACTTTTAATGCCCCAAAACCCAACCAAACGTTTGATTGCTTAGATGTGGAAAGTGGCGTGTTTATTGCCGATTGGCAGGTTTTTAATGAGGATGAAGGTGTAACCATTGCGCCTTATGCTTTGGGAAATTGTAATGAACATGGCGACAATGTTTTGCGATACAATACAACGGATTTTTCAAGCTTTGACAACACAACAACCGATATTTTACAAAGTTTTGCGTTTGATTTAAGCGACTATGTTTCCGCAGATTTAACATTTGATCTTGCTTACAAACAATCCATCTTTATCAACCTCAATACGATTTTAGATGTTCGGGTTTCTACCGATTGTGGAGGCGCATATACCTCTATTTTTGACAATGGAAAAACAGCAGAAGATTTAGCGACAGTAGGCGGTTTTCAAGACACCGTATATTGGGAGCCAACCTCATGCGGAGAGTGGCGTACAGAACTCCTTGATTTATCGCCATTCGTTGGAGCATCAAGAGTTGTCATCCAATTTGAATTAAGTACAGGTCAAATATCTAATGACGATTATTTTTCTTTTGGACCAGCCTTGTTTTTAGACAATATCTGTTTTAATGGACAACTTGCCTGCGCTCCACCACAACCCACTATTATGCCCACAAACCTCAATATTTGTGGAACAAACCCCGCTATTTTGACGGCAAGTAATATTTCCTCTAATTATCCCGATTATGGTTATCAATGGTTTAAAAGTGGCAATGTATTGTTGGGAGAAAATAGCCAAGAATTAGCGACTTACTCGGAAGGAGTTTATACCGTTCAATTAGTAGACAATGCAGGTGTTTGTCCATCGCCTTTTTCTGAAAACATCATTGTTCAAGCACCCATCGCTTTAGAAAGTGGGGATTTTTGTGAAGATATGGAATCGGGCGACATTCCGATGGATTGGCGCATAGACAATTTAGATGGCGCAGTCACTTTTGATATTATGGATAATCCCGACTGTTCACAAAACGAAGATTACGCTTTGCGTTATGAAAGCTACGAAAATATCATTGGAGCGAATGGAACAACCGACATCTTGACCACACAAGCCATTAGCTTAAACAATTATACCGATGCCAATTTAACCTTTGATTTGGCATACTCTAAAACCTACCTCAATCGAACAACCATTCTTGACATTGCCATATCAGAAGATTGTGGAGCAACTTTTACCTCCTTATACAACAAAACAGAAGATGATTTAGCAAGCGTAAGCGGTTTTGATTACGATTATTGGAAACCCAACTCATGTAACGATTGGAAAACAGAAACCGTCAATTTAGATAATTATGTTGGTGAAAATATCCTCATTCGCTTTTCCGTCATTATTCCTGAAGAATGGGGACAAAATCTATATTTAGACAATATTTGTATAGAAGGGGAAGGCTGTGTTGAAACCATGTGGTACAGAGATGCAGACGACGACAACTTTGGCGATGCTTCCGATGCCATAGAAGACTGTGAGCAACCCAATGGCTATGTATCCAATGCCAATGACTGTAATGACGGAAATAGTAGTATCAATCCTGCTACTTCTGAACTCTGCGGCAACAATGCAGATGATGATTGCAATGGTTTAACAGATTGTGAAGATGCAGCTTGTATAGGCGAAGCCGTTTGTCAAGAAGAAAGTAGCATAAACCTAAGCGTCCGCATCTTTTTACAAGGAAATTACAACGAAGACAGTCAATTAATGGGCAATGCCTTACAACAAGAAGGGCTATTACCATCGGCACAACCCTACAATACAACACCCTGGAATTACAGTGGCAACGAAAACGCCAGCAATTTCCCTACCAATACAGTAGACTGGGTTTTAGTTGAAGTACGATCAGGCACACCAGCCATTAGCGGCGACGCCAACACCATACTTGTCGAAACAAAAGCAGGCTTACTACAAACCGATGGCGATATTGTCGATGCAGCAGGCAATGCCTTGCGCTTTGACAACCTTACCATAGGAGCGGATTACCACATTTTAGTCCGTCACCGCAACCACTTAGACGTAATTTCTGCCCAAGCCATTCAAGCTACAAGCAGCATGAACTACGACTTTACCACAGCCATAAACAAAGCCTTTGGAGCAAGCCAACAAGTCGCTACAACTGATGGTAAAGCCGTATTATACGTAGGCGACTACACTCCCGATGGCGTCATCCAAAATTCTGACAATGACGCATGGAAAGAATTACCAGCCATCCTATCAACCTATTACCAAACCGACGGCACATTAGACGGCATCGTCCAAGTCACAGACCAAGACGCATGGCTACCCAACAAAGCCAAAATCGGCACAATAGAAGTACAGTTTTAAATAAAATAGTGACAGTAGAGAAAATTCACAAATACAAACCACATAAAAACCAAACCACAGCACCAAGAACTACAGCACTAATTCCTATAAGGAGAGAACGGTCTATTGCTTCGTCGTGATAGAAAGGTCCTGCTGTCCGCTATTATGGCTTAAAAAGAACCAAAAATCACATAAGAACCAAACCACAGCACTAAGCACCAAGAACTACGGCACGATTTAAGCCATACCACTACCATCAGGTCTATTTTTCATGGCAGCAACCTCTATATAAAATAGCTGATTGCGTAAGAAAAGCACAAAATTGGACATTTAAGCAAGGGCAAAGAGGTTTTTAAGCAAAAAACATATGTATAGAAAGCTAAAATCAGGTTTTTCAACGAAAAAAGTATAAAATGCTGACACCAAAAATGATAGAAACTTCTTTTTTCGGTAGTTAAGCAAAAAAAAATGTTAAGTTTTTATAAAAAAACAGTTAATTATCAAAAAACAAATATATACTATTGCAATGTCCATGATTGGGTTCGTTATACCAAATAAGGAAAAGAAATGGCATCTAATTCTCTCTTTTTCTTGATATAATATAGATGAAAATAGTTAAATTACAATATCTATATGGAGTGAAGTATAAGGTGTAGAACAAGTTTGTAAGTTGAACGTGTAAGATTTTGACTTTTTTGTGCAAGGTACATCTTCACAATGCCCTTATCTTTGTATTGTTTAATTCATTCCAGTAATAGTTTAGTGTTTGTTAGGTTCAGGAGATAATATTGATTATTAACTCCTGAACTTTTTTTTTATAATAATCTGTGCTTCCTTTTTTTAAGAATTATTCAAATAAGTAGTATGATAGAATTTAAGTTATTTGTAAGTAATTGAATAGCAGATTTTTAAGTATTTAATTAAGTAGGTGGTAAAACAAAATGCATACTAAAAAAATCGTAAAGAATTGATAGTAAGGCAATTACTGCGTCTCTTTTGACCCACTAAAATGATTCCCTTACCAGGTGTAATTAAGATTGTCGTTTTTAATTTTTCATTAGAAAAGAAAATGTAATATATTATTTAACAATTGATTATATATTTTTTATAAATTAAATAGGTTTTGCCAAATCATAACTCATTGATTATCAGAATTCTGTAATTTTGTCATTATAATTACATAAAGTGCCTAAAAAAAGGAACTAACATTATATTGTGATTATAAATATGCGGCAATCTGAATTACACCTCCTTAGAGCTTGTTGGGACTAGTAAAAATAGTGACTAAATGAAGAGTTTTTTGATTGGGCTGGCACACCAGTAGGACTGGCGACCCAGTTCGTAGCAGGGCTACGGCACTGAAAAAAGGCAAAATTCAGGTGAAAAAGACGCATTTGACTGGCAGGCATTCCTGTTAAATCTGAAAATCCCAACAAGCTCTTACTTAAAGTAGTCTTGGCACTACAGGAAAAGCGTGGGTTAAAGAAAAATCTCATAGAGTTTTTTGCAAGTCGCTCAGAAATTGGTTTCTGTTGAGCTTTGGGCTTCTTTGTGTGACATAATTTTGTAACCATAGTACCATATTCTTTTTATGTGAAGATTTTTTTACATATGTCTTGGCTAATACAATAGATATCAATTAGGTGCTGTTTTTGGGAACAACACAACCTTTATTTCTGTAAAAAGTCATAAATTCAGGTTTAACCATTAGATAACTAAAAATACATATAACCTTATGAAAAGAGAAACTGTTTTATTTAAAAAAACAAATACACAACACACAACACATCTCTTTTTCCCCACTTTCTTCTTTATCCTAGCAATGATTCCCTTATTACTTTCTGCTCAATCACCAGAATCATTAGAAGCAGGACTTAAACATTTAGAAAATACAAGAGCAGAGTATCAGCTTTCCCAAAAAGATATTGAAAATCCAAAAGTAACAGATCATTATGTAAGTAAACACAATCAATTAACACATCTTTACTTAAAACAAACTTATGAAGGTATAGAAGTATTTAATACTTCTGTAAACATGGCTATTTTAAGAAACTACAAAGTAGTTAGCAGCCATATTAGTTTAATTGCTGACCTTGAAAACAAGATAAACACAACAACTGCCACGATTTCAGCTATCGAAGCAGTTGAATATGCCACAAGAAATTTAAATATTTCTCTAAACCAAGAACTTAAGACAGAAGGAACTCCAGAAGGAGCAGAACAGAAAACCATCATCATAGATGAAAATATTTCTCGTGAGGAAATTCCTATAAAACTAGTATATTTCTTAACAAAAGATGGAGCGGTAAAATTAGCTTGGGATTTGTCCATTCTTGAAGTTAACAGTACAGATTGGTGGTCTATGCGTATAGATGCTACCTCTGGAATGATTTTAGAGAAAACAAACTGGACAGTTCATTGTACTTGGAACACAGCACATGACCACAATCATGCGCAATGCCCGTCAAATCAAAATACTACTCAAAAAGTAGCCAATACAAATCCTCCTTTATTAACAGCAGCAAATCCAATAGTAGCCCCTAATTCCTATAATGTTTATGCGGCTCCTATAGAAAGTCCCAATCATGGAGTGCGGTCTATTGTAACCACACCCTGGCTATTAGATGGCGGTGTCGCTTCTCCTTTTGGATGGCATGATACAAACGGAGCAGCAGGAGCAGAATACACCATCACCAGAGGAAATAATGTACATGCAATGGAGGATCGAGACGGCAACAATGGAACAGGAGCGTCACCAAACGGAACAGCAAGTTTAGATTTTGATTACCCAATTAACTTTGCAGCAGGTCCCGCTTCTTATACAGACGCAGCCACTACAAACCTATTCTATTGGAACAACTTAGTTCATGATGTATGGTATCAATATGGCTTTGATGAAGCAAGCGGTAATTTTCAAAGCAATAACTATGGAAATGGAGGACTTGCCAACGATTATGTGATTGCCGATTGTCAAGATGGTTCAGGTATCAACAATGCAAATTTCTCTTCACCACCAGATGGATCAAATGGACGCATGCAAATGTTTGAGTGGGGATCTTCTGCAACAGTAACATTTAATGTCAATTCTCCAGGTGGAGTAGCAGGCGGATATTTTGCATTGCCCGCAGGCTTTGGTCCTGCATTGCCCACAGCACCAGCAAATATAACAGCAAACTTAGTCATTGTTGATGATGGAACTGCTGCACCAACAGAAGGGTGTAACGCTCTTATAAATGCGGCTGCTGTTAATGGAAATATTGCGTTAGTAGATAGAGCCAATTGTAATTTTACTGATAAAGTAAAAAATGCTCAAAATGCAGGAGCTGTTGCTTGTTTGGTATGTGATAATGGAGGAGGAATTATTACAATGGGCGGAACAGATAATACAATTACGATTCCTTCTATTATGATCAGTCAAGCCGATTGTGCAACCATTAGAGCTGCCATTCCAACCGTGAATGTATCTATGTCTATCACTGGAACAAGCAACAACATTGATGGTGATTTTGATAATGGAATCATTGCACACGAATACGGACACGGTATTTCTATTCGATTAACAGGTGGTGCTGCAAATGCAGGCTGTTTGGGCAATGAAGAACAAATGGGAGAAGGTTGGAGCGATTGGTTCGGACTCATGATGACGATTGAGAACGGTGATCTTCCTGGAGATTCAAGAGGAATAGGTACTTATGCCGTTAGCCAACCAACCTCAGGAAACGGTATTCGTCCAGCTCCTTATTCTACAAATACTGCTGTCAATGATTATACCTATGGTGATTTATGCAATGGCGAAGTAACTGTACCACACGGAGTCGGTTTTGTGTGGTCTACTATGTTGTGGGATTTATCATGGGCGTTTATCAATCAATACGGATTTGACCCTGATATTCACACAGGAACAGGAGGCAATAATATGGTAATGCAATTGGTCATAGATGGCTTAAAGTTACAGCCTTGTAGCCCTGGTTTTGTTGATGGACGAGATGCGATTTTATTAGCAGACCAAATGAATAATGGCGGAGCCAATCAATGCTTGATCTGGAACACATTTGCTGCAAGAGGATTGGGTTATAGTGCAGATCAAGGAGTAAGCACAAACCGCTGTGATGGTACAGAAGCTTTTGATTTGTCACCTGAATGCAGTAATGTAATTACGTTTGCCAAAACAGCCGATAGTGATGAAGTGTTAGACAATGGAATCATCCGATATACTTTAACAGCAAGTAATTATACAGCCAATACAGAGGCTGTTGTATTAAGCGATAACTTACCACCAAATACAGCTTTTGTTGCTGGATCATCACCTTGTGGTGCAACTGTAAACGGCAATACCATTACTTTCAATTCAATAAGCATTCCTGCTGGACAAAGCGGAAGCTGTTCTTTTGATGTACAAGTCAATTCACCTATTGCAACAACTTTTACTTTCTATGATGATATGGAAAGCGGAAATGCCAATTGGAATAGTACGACACTAAATGCAACTTATCCAACAATATGGGTGAATTCCACAACAGCGTATAGTGGTACAAATGCGTGGTATGCAGAAAACATTGCAACACAAAGCGATCAAGCTCTAACAATGATCAATGCTTATCCCGTTTCAGGAGCAAATCCTGAGTTGCGTTTCTATCATAGTTACAACACGGAAACAAGTTGGGACGGTGGCGTTGTAGAATATACCGTCAATGGCGGAACAACTTGGGCCGATATGGGTAGCTATATGATACAAAACGGATACAACAATGGTATTCAAGTAAATCAAGCAAGTGCCATTTCTGGACGACAAGCATTTACAGGAAATAGCAACGGATACCTCGAAACAGTTGCTGATCTAACCAATTTTGTGGGGCAGAATATAAGTGTTCGTTTTCGTTTTGCCAGTGATGGCTTTGTTGGTGAAGATGGATGGTATGTAGATGATGTACGTATCATTGATGCCATCAATATGGATAACATCGGTTGTGCTTCTACCACACAAGGCTTATTGTGCGATACCGTAACAACACTTATCATCGGTAGTACTTGTAATGCTGTGGCAGATATTTTAGAACACTGTGACGGACAAACTGCTATTTTAGATGCTACCAATTCTACAGGGATAGGCATAACATATAGTTGGACTGCCTTAAACGGTGGTAATATCACTTCAGGTGCGACAACCTCTATGCCAGAAGTAAATGCAGACGGAACATATGTCCTAACCATTACAGGTACAGATGGATGTGTCGATACCGATACTTTAGAATTATTGATTGATCCAGCAGCTTTAAATTTAGTTGGACAATTACCTTATACTTCAAGTCTAAACGATATTTGGGGATATACCGATGTCAATGGCAATGAGTTTGCTTTATTGGGTTTACAAGATGGTGTTTCTATTGTAGATATCGCAACAGATCCACCAACAGAAATACACAGAATAGCAGGGGTAAGTACAACTTGGAGAGATTTAAAAACATGGGGTAATTATGCTTATGTAATCAATGAAGCACCCAATGGTGGAGGCTTACTGATTATTGACTTAACAGGACTTACAACAAATCCACTTACGTCCACCATTGTAACCTATACCAGAGATTTTGGAGTAAGCTACACCGATTGCCACAACATCTTTATTGATGAGAATGGAGCAGGTTATCTTTTTGGAGCGACCTGTTCTGCTAATCCACCAGGACAAACAACCAATAGAGGAACTTTATTTATTGATATTGCAAGCAATCCAACAAACCCTGCTTATTTAGGCATGTATCCTCAAAATATCATTGGTTCAAATGATACATACATTCATGATGGTTTTGTAAGAGGGGATACGATGTGGGCCTCTCATATTTATGGTGGAACTTTTGGTGTTATTGATGTATCCAATAAAGCAGGTACTTTTAGTACAACCAACGGAACAATCTTGGCACTACAACCAACACCAGGAAACTTTACACATGCTTGTTGGCTCACAGATGATGGCAACACTTTGGCAGTTGTCGATGAAACAGGTGGAAACAATGGTTTAGGAATCAATACCTATGATGTTTCTAATTTGAACAACATCATTCACTTAGACAATATTCAAAGCAAGCCAGGTACCAATGTCGTTCCACACAATGTCTTTATCAAAGGCGATTTTGTCGTTGCCTCGTATTATACTTCTGGAGTAGTCATTGTAGATATTTCTGACCCAAGCAATACCGTTATTGTCGAAGACTACGATACTTCCCCCAATTCAGGAAACGGATTTGCAGGCTGTTGGGGAACATATCCCTTTTTCCCTTCTGGAACGATTATCGCATCAGACCGCCAACAAGGACTTTTTGTCTTTGAAGCAGAATGTCAATATGCCTCTCGTATAGAAGGAACAGTCACAGACCAAACAACAGGACAGCCCATTATCGGAGCAACCATAGATGTCTTAAACTACATAGATGAAGAAACAACAAGCAATGTACTTGGCTTTTACTCTACAGGTATTCCTTATTGCGGAACATACGATGTTGTATTCTCCGCACCTTGTTATGAAAGTGATACAATTCCTGTCAATTTTGAAAATGGAATCATCGTAACCTTAGATGTTGATTTAGTCTACAATTGTTGTGTTACACAAGGAGATGCAGGAGATATGGTACAACCAAGTGGATTAACACAAGTGATAGAAATTTGTGAAGGAGATGATATAGGAGCTTTCAATGTAAGTTACTTAGCACTCGACGAAAGTACACCAGGTACAGGATTTGATTATAACTTTATCCTAACCAATGAAGTAAGCCCATATACCATTCTTGATTTCAATACAACAGGAGATTTCGATTTTTCTGTTTTAACAGCAGGAGACTATTACATTTGGGGACTTTCTTACAGTACTACCAATACACCAACAAGTGGCACAGCGTATTTAGGAGGTGCTAGCACAATTACCCAAATTCAGCAAGACATCGCTAATGGTGTCTGTGCCGATGTAGAAGGAGCATATGCAAATGGAAATACGGCTATTGTTACTATTAACAATCTACCAACAGCTCCAACAATTACAGCAAATAGTGCGACAACCTTCTGTCAAGGTGGAAGTGTTACCTTAATAAGCAGTATAGGTACAAGCTATTTATGGTCTACAGGCGCAACATCACAAAGCATTACAGTAAGTATTACAGGTAATTATACTGTACAAGTGATAGATGGGAATGGATGCTTGTCTGCCCCATCACCAATAGAATTTGTCAAAGTAAATCCATTACCAAGCCAACCAACCATTACAGCAAACGGACCGACTTCTTTCTGTCTGGGTGGAACAGTTACATTAAGTAGTAGTGTGGGTATTAACCATAGCTATTTATGGTCTAATGGTGCAACAACCCAAAGTATTTTAGTCAATACATCAGGAAACTATAGCGTACAAGTTACAGACAACAATGGTTGTACTTCCATTGCTTCTGCTCCTGTGACTGTAACCGCCAATGTACCACCAGCAGCCCCAAGCATCACAGCCAATGGACCACTTACTTTCTGTCAAGGCGACAATGTTACCCTAACAAGCAGCTTCGGAAGTGGATATTTATGGTCAAATGGAATGACGACCCCAAGCATCACAGTCAATACATCAGGAAATTATAGTGTACAGATTACAGACGCCAATGGGTGTACTTCCAACAATTCAGCAACCTCAAACGTTTTTGTCAATGCTTTGCCAAATGCAAATTTCAACGGGTTAGGAAGTAATTACTGTGGAGTAGACAACCCTGTTACCCTTGTTCCTACAACAACAGGCGGAACTTTTAGTGGGGTAGGTGTAAGTGGAAATACTTTTGATCCATCCTTAGTACCTTCTTCGATGTGGGGCAGTCCTGTTACCATACAATACACGGTTTCCGTCAATGGCTGCCAAAGTACTTCAACAGCCCAAACAACTGTAAATACCTGCGTCGTACCAGGCTTGAACTTATCTGTAAAAGTGCTATTAGAAGGCGCACAAAACGGATTAAGTCCATTGATGCACACAAAATTGAGACAAGACAACCTAATACCAATCAATCAACCCTACAATACTGCACCTTGGAATTATGCAGGAACAGAATCTGTTGCCAGCGTCAGTGCTTTCCCAAGCAATATGGTCGATTGGGTATTGGTAGAACTAAGAGAAGGAACACCAAGCGCAACAGGAGCGAAAGGCACAACAATTATAGAAATGCAAGCAGGGATTTTATTAGAGAATGGGAATATTGTTGGTACAGATGGTGTATCTGATCTGGTATTCAACAGTCTAAGTCTTGGTATTGATTACCACGTCTTAATACGTCATAGAAATCACTTAGATATTATTAGCAATAGTACTGTAACTGCTTCAACCAATATGGTTTATGATTTTACAAGCTCAGTTGCTACCGCTTTTGGAGGACAGCAACTAAAGCTTATGCCAAACGGATTGTATGCCATGTATGCAGCAGATTATACAATAGATGGCGTCATTCAAATTACCGATTTTAGTGAGTGGAAAATCCAGCCATCCATATTATTTACCTACTTTGTTACAGATGGAAATATGGATGGAGTTGTACAGACCACCGATTACGATATTTGGGTCCCTAACAAAGCAAAATTAGGTCCAGCAGAAATAAGTTTACCATAATTATCAAATAGTTAATCAAAATAAGTAATGGATAAAGAATAAGGTGTCGATTTTATGGGAAAGAGCTTTTTTGATATTTAAGGCGAAAAACATAGACATAGTGCATGGCTATGGTGAGAATTTGCAACGAAATATATCAGCCAAAAACGATAAATTATTCTTTTTTTATTACTCAGGAGAGAACGGTTTAATGCATTGTCGCAACGCACGGTCCCGCTATCCGCTACTATAGCCAATTACGGATGATCGAGTGGAGTCGAGATACAACCACGAAAAAACGACCATAACATAAACCACAAAGACTACGATGGCTATAACACTACTATCGGGTCTATATTTGGCTGACAGTACGAGGTACATTCCATGCAAAATAGACCTGATAGTAGTGGTATGGTAGCAGTAGGTAGAGCAAAGATGTCTTGAGTGCAAATAGATAGGCACAAAAGCTTCAGGGAGTACGTCTAAAAAAAAAGACTTTTTAGTGTCTTTGAGAAAGGCAAGGCTATCATAAGAACGAATAACAGGGAAATTCATACCGATGAGCTTAAAAACGTTCTCTTTAATTGAAAAAATAAGAAAAAAGCTTTAATTGCAAGAAACAAGACAGTTTTGTTTATCCTAAACTCTAGCTCAATAATGCTAAATTGGTGTGAGGGTAAGGAATATAATTAATGTTTTTTTAAATTTATTTTAAATTGATTAACATATTTTTATAGTTGAATTAGATTTCTAATGTATAGATTTTTATTTTTAATTATTTTTTCTTTCTATTGATTTTTTGATATGAAAAGTTAACATCTCAACATTGTTAAAGTTTTTTTTGGTATTTGTGCTATTTATTAGCACTTTTTATCGTTCCTTTGTAGCTTATAATCTTACAATTAGAGCATAATCTTTACAGAATATCAATTTAATATGGATGTAAAGTGAAAATTTACTAAGAAATTCTTCACTTTGCAGTATATTATTTTGTAGCTTTGTATTGACTTGGAGTGTCATATGATAAATAAATATAAATTAAATCTAATTTGTAATATAAACCACAAAAAGAGTATTATGAATTTTAAAACTACACTTTCGAGTTTGTTCTTTACCCTCCTACTGTTATTTGGGGTAAAAGGTCAAGCTCAGTCAGTTGACTGTCAGTTTGTGACAAACACAAACGGATGTAGTGACGGACAATATTGTGTCCTTATCCAGATTGCTTCGCAAGATGGTGCCGACTATATTGGAAGCTCTTCGATCCGTTTTTCCTATGATGCAGCAGTACTCAATTTTGTGGGTACAAGCATGGACGGAATCACTGCTGGTTCTTATCAATCAATAAATTTTGATAATGATCAGGACAGCTTAAATCCCGAATGTCTGTCGGAAAATGGCGGACAGGGCGGAACACCTTATTCAGCGCATAGCTATGATGGAGGTACACCTGGTGACTTCTTAGTTACTTGGGTATTACAAGTGCCTACTGTTTTTGGCGACCCTACTGCTTGTCCAAATATTGGAACAGATTGGGAAGATGTTGCTGAAGTTTGTTTTGACGTATTAGATTCTGAGGGAGATCCAAATCTTCAATTCTCAGGAGACCAAAACGGTCCAGTTTCGGATCTTACAGGAACCAATTTTAATGACGACCATGATCCACCAGTAAAATACAATAATGGTGTATTTGGAGAGATGCATATGGCTCAAAGTGCCTTATGTGCTTCTGCTGCAGGTTCTTGTGAAATAGGTACCGCTTTTGCTGTGGAAGATGCACCTCCTACTATATCTGCAGGATGTGATGGTGAGGACTTAGTAGTAAACATCTCTACTTGTAATTACGCAGGGGAGTATGCTACTATTAATAACCTTAGTGTTGGTGAAACTTACTGTTTTTCTACAGATACAGGAACTGATGTTATCACAATGTATGATGCATTGGATGGTATCGCTTTAGGTAATGGTGTAGGAACTGTTTGTGTAGAAGCAACTGTTGGAACACTTTTCATGCAAATCAATTTAGAGGATTGTGGAGAGGAAAGTGTTTGTAGAGAAAGTAATGTAACTTGTACATCTTGTCCTGCTGCTGTTTGTGGCTGTACCGATGATACTGCAGATAACTATGATTCTAATGCAACACTTGATGATGGTTCTTGTACCTTCACTGTTGTAGGTGATGAGTGTGCAGATGCTGTTGCTTTATCAATCGGCTTGAATAGTGGATTAACTAATGCTAATGCAGGAACTACTGAAGGTGATGTTGAGCCTGGTTGTTTCTTTAACGAAGATGTTTATCAAAGCACAGTATGGTATTCTTTTGCAGGTAATGGAAGTACTTATGTTATTACTGTTATTGAAGATGATGATGATACTTTGACGGACACACAATTTGCTTTGTTTGAAGGTGGATGTGATGGTCCTCAAATTGCTTGTAATGACGACATCTCTAGCACAAACCTACGTTCTCAGATTCTTCTTTCTACAGAAGATGGTGTAGACTACTACTTATTAGTAGATGGTTTTAATGGAAGCACTGGTACTTTTACGATTGATTTCGTTGAGGAATTACCTGAGTGTACTTTAGAAGCTACTTTTGTTTCTGGTAATACTACTGATGGTTTCTCTTTATCTGAAACCCCTGTTGCTATTTGTGGCAGTGAGTTAGGAGGCTTACAAGAAGAAAGTATGATTTTTGTGATTGTTGCACCTTTATCTGATAGCAACTTCTCACCATATGCTGTAACTTCTTCTGCTGGAACGTACTATGATGCGCTTCCACTTGCTGATCCAGTATCTTCTTTAGAATTAGCTATTGACGCCTTTACAGGAAATTCTGAAATTGGTATGATTGCTCTTACTGATGCTGATCTTGGTTCTGATGTTACAATTAGCTTTAACAGTCTTGCAGACGGTTCTTGTGCTGCTACTTTGACAATCGAAGCAGGTTCTTTAGGTTCTTCTACAGATGCTGTTTGTCCTGCTTTAATTCCAGGATGTACAGACGGTAATGCAACAAACTATAACCCAGATGCAACTATTGATGATGATTCTTGTGAGTATCCTGTAGATGGACCTTGTGGAATTGGTACTTCTTTTGGTACAGAAAACAGCCCACCACTATTCTCGGCAGATTGTGATGGAGCTGGTTTTGTAGAAGTTATTTCTACTTGTAATTATGCAGGTGAATATGCTACAATTAATAATGTTGTTGTTGGTGAAACTTACTGTTTCTCTACTGACACAACTGATATTATAACAATATATGATGGCTTGGATGGTCTTTCTTTAGCAAGTGGTGTTACAACTGTTTGTGTAGAAGCTACAGATACTACGCTCTTTATGCAAATCAACACAGATGCTTGTGGAGTTGAGAGTGTTTGTAGAGTAAGCTCTATGACTTGTACTTCTTGCCTTGCTGCTGTTTGTGGTTGCACTGATGAAATTGCAACAAATTATGATTCAGCGGCTACTTTAGATGATGACTCTTGTGAGTATGCAATGATTGCAAATGACGAGTGTGAAGGAGCAATTAGCTTAGATGCTGGAAATAATGGACCTTTTGTTCTAGCAGGAGCTACTGGAAATCCTGATGATATAGCAGGTGATTGTTTTAATCCTGCTGATACAACATACCATTCTATCTGGTTTACTTATGAAGGTACAGGTGAAATTTTAGATCTTTATGCTTCAGGTTTGGATGATGCTGGTAATGCTTTAGATTCATATGAAACTGATCTTGAGTTCCAATTATTCCGTGGAACTTGTGGCGCACTTACAAAAGTTCAAGCAGATAATATTCTTCCAAGTGGAGATGCTGACAATATAGAAGGTTGTGGACAAGATCAAGTAGGGGATCCTGGTGATTCTTTTTTCCAACCTCAATATGCTTTTGAAACATTAGCAGGTGTTACTTACTATGTTTTAGTTGATGTTTATGGAACAGGAGAGCCTGACGGCGGTTTCTACTTAAAATTAGGTGGATCTGTTTTAGGTTGTACAAACCCTACTGCTGATAACTATGATGCAGATGCAACTGATGATGATGGTTCTTGTACTTTCTCTACAAATTGTGGTGATGTTTTCACTGACAGTGGTGCAGCAGATGATGTTTATAGTGCTAATGAAACAACTACAACAATAATTTGTCCTGATAACGCAGGTGATCCTGTGACAGTGACTTTCACTTATGTTGATATTGAAACAGCAACAACTGATGGTTCTGATGAGACAGGGTGTTGGGATTATTTATCAGTATATAATGGTAGTAGTGCTGCTGCTGATTTAGTAGGTACGTACTGTGGTGAAGAAAGTGGTGATGGAGGTGTATCGTCTATTGCTGAAAACAACTTGCCTGTTGGAACTACTTTTACTTCTACTGATGCTTCAGGATGTTTAACATTTGTATTTAACTCTGATGGTACTGCTCAAGAAACAGGCTGGTTAGCAGATGTTACTTGTGGAGGTGGAACTGATCCTTGTGATGACTTCCCTGCAATTGATATTCAGGAAGTTGTTAGTTGTAACGATGATTTAGGAGTTAATACTGTTTCTCTATTTGTAACAGGCGGTGCTTCGGAAGGAGACTATGCAATTTCAATTGATGGTGTAGAAGTACAAACAGGAAACGCTGTTTATGTTCAAGACTATGAAGGTGGTAACGCTTTAACTTTAGAAGTAACAGCTACTGACCTTGCAAATTGTTCTGTAACAGAAACAATTGAGGTGCCAGTTTGTGCTAAATTATGTGATGCAGAAGCAGGTGTAATTACAAATGCTTTACCATCATACTGTTCTGGTCAAGAAATTAGTGTGGCTTCAGAAGGATTTATTGCTGCATCTCAATTTGCACAAGTCTACTTATTAGTAGAAGGTGATGAGATTGTATCTATTTCTTCAAATGGAATATTCCCTGATGTTGCTGATGGTACTTATACTATCTATCCATTCAACTATGTAGCAGACAATGCGCCTGCTTTTGGTGAAGGAACAAATATCAATACACTTATTAATACAACAGGATGTTTTGATTTATCAGATACATCTTCTGTAAATATTGCAGTATCAAATATAGCATTGGCTATTGATACAACAAGTACTTGTGATCCTGAATCACAACAAACAACAATTACATTCTTTGTTTCTGGTGGTTCTGGTAACTACCAATACCAAGAAGATGATGGAAACCTTAATGATACAGGTGAGGCATTCACATTAGCATATGACGCAAACACAACTGTAACTATCTCAGTTTTTGATGCTCAGACAGGATGTTCTGTTGTTGAGTCTTATACAGTTGAAAACTGTGCTAAAGAATGTGATGCGAATGCAGGAGTAATAAGCATTGATTGTGATGGAGCGGTTACTACTAGTGACTTCCAAACAGGAGAGATTTATTCTCAAGCTTACTTATTAACAGAAACAGGAAGTCTTGAAATCGTGGCTATTAGCGCAACAGGAGATTTTGGTGATTTAAATGCTGGTGGATATTGTGTATATCCATTCAACTATGTAACAGATGATGTTACACCAATGGTTGGACAATCTGTAACAGATTTAGTTGGTGTAGGTTGTTCTGCATTAGGATTTGAGACTTGTTTCTCTCCAGCATTAGAGATTACTTTTGAAGATATTTGTAACGATGATACAGGTAATCACGATGTAACATTCACATTCAGTGGTGGTACTGGCAACTACAGCTTATCTGTAGATGGTGGTAATGCTTTTGATGTAGGTGGTACTTATAGCGATGTTTATAATAGCCAAACTGTTACACTTGTTTTAACAGACTTAGCGTCAGGATGTTCTACAACATTTGAAGACGACTTTGAAGAGTGTGTAAAAGCTTGTGATGCTGCTGCTGGTACAATTGCTACACCAGATGTATTCTGTGTAGGGGCATCTGTAGATGGTCTTACTGCTACTGGATTCCAAACAGCTGTACAATTCGAGCAATTGTATGTTCTTACATTAAACGATGTTATTGTTGCTTATAATACAGATGGCAACTTTGGCGTATTAGATGCAGGTGATTATTGTGTACATCCTGTAAATTATGTAATTGATGATGGAGATCCTTTGGAAGGACAAATTGGAAATAACCTAACAACTGTTCTTACTGGTTTTGATGGTTCTGTTTGTTTAGCATTTGATTTAGGTTGTACTCCTGTTATCGTTTCTGCTGGTCCAGATGCTGTTGCATCAAATGATGGTCCTGTTTGTGAAGGTGAAACAGTGAATTTAAGTGCAACTGGTGGTGTGAGCTACGCTTGGACTGGTCCTAATGGATTTGTTTCTATGAATCAAAACCCATCTGCTAACGCAACAGGAACTTATACGGTAACTATAACTGACGAAAATGGATGTGTTGCTACTGCAACAACTGAAGTGACTGTCGCTGATGGTCCAGATGCTACTGCATCAAACAATGGTCCTATTTGTGAAGGTGAAACTGCAACATTAACTGCAACAGGTGGTGTAAGTTACTCTTGGACAGGTCCAGAAGGATTTATTTCTAATCAAGCAGAAGTAACAACAGCAATTGGAGGAACTTATACAGTAACAGTAACTGATGATGGTGGTTGTACTGCAACTGCAACAACAGATGTTGTTATTAGTCCTAATCCAACTGCATCTGCAACAGGTGGCGAAACTTGTGCTGGTGGTAGTGTTACTTTAGGAGCTGATGGAGGTGCGTTCTATGCTTGGACAGGACCTAATGGTTTTGTTTCTAACGAACAAAATCCAACGGTGATGACAGGTGGAACTTATACTGTAACAGTAACAGATGCTAATGGATGTACAGATACTGCAACTGCTGAGGTTGTTATCAATCCTGATCCTGCTGCAACTGCAATGGGCGGTTCTATTTGTGAAGGTGGAAGTATTGCTTTAAGTGCAACAGGTGGTGTAAGCTACGCTTGGACAGGTCCTAACGGATTTGTATCTAGTGAGCAAAATCCAAATGTTTCTACAGCAGGAACTTATACCGTGACTGTAACAGACGCTAATGGATGTACTGCAACTGCAACTGCAATAGTAACTCTTGATGATAGTTTAACTGTTGCTGCTTCTAACGACGGTCCTGCTTGTGAAGGTGAGAGCGTAATGTTAGTTGCTTCTGGTGGTTCAAGCTATGCTTGGACAGGACCTAATGGTTTTGTTTCTAGCAGTCAAAACCCAAGTGTAACAGACGCAGGAACTTATACTGTTACTGCTACAAGTGGTGATTGTTCTGATTCAGCTTCTACTGAGGTTTCTTTTGTTGCTAACCCAACAGCATCTGCAACAGGTGGTGAAACTTGTGAAGGTGGTAGTGTAGAATTAAGTGCTGATGGTGGTTCAAGCTACGCTTGGACAGGTCCTAACGGATTTGTTTCTAGCAGTCAAAACCCAACAGTTTCTGATGCAGGAACTTATACCGTAACTGTAACAGACGCTAATGGATGTACAGATACTGCAACAGCAGAGGTAATCTTCTATGATAATCCAAATGCTGAGGCAGGAGTTGAAGATGCTAATATTTGTTTAGATGAAGATGAAGATACAATTGAATTAACTGCAACAGGTGGTGATAGCTACTCTTGGACAGGTCCTAATGGTTTTGTTTCTAGCAGTCAAAATCCAACTTTAGCAGCTACTGTAGATGCAGCAGGAACATATACTGTAACTGTAACTGATGAGAATGGTTGTACTGATACTGATGATGTTTCTGTAGCAGTGACTGAAATGTGTAATACAATGGCAATGGCTGATATTGGTGATACAGTATTCTTTGATGAAAACGGAAACGGTGTTCAAGATGCTGGTGAGCCAGGAATCGCAGGAGTTACTATCTATGTTTATGATGAAGATGGAAACTTAATCGAAACATTGGTAACAGATGAAAATGGAATGTACTTGTTCTGGGGAGACTTAGGAACATATACAGTTGAAGTAGATCAAGATTCTCCTGCTTTAGATGGACTTAATATCACAACAGTTGGTTCATTTACTTGGACTTTAACTGAAGATGGTGAGTTCTACTTAGAAGCTGATTTTGGATTTGATATTGAAACAGAAACATGTGATCCAGATGCAGGACTTTTAGTATTGACTAATCCACCTGAATGTTATGATACAGATTATGATTTCTTAGTAACAGCAGAAGGAAATAATATGGGTAGTGACTACAACCACGTATGGGTAATGGTTGGAACAGATGGTATCATTGAAGAAGTAAGCTTTATGAATGGAACACTACAGAATCCACATGCAGCAGATACTTACCAAATCTATAGCTATACACATGATAATGATTGTGATGAGCCAAGTGTCGGTGATAACTTCGCAGCATTACAAAATGCTTGTGATTGTGATGATACAGATGGACCTATTCAAGTTGTAGTTGTTGATGATTGTAGTACTCCAACAGGAAGCATAGGAGACTATGTATGGTTGGATGAAGATGGTGATGGAGTTCAAGATGCAGGTGAAGAGGGTATAGAAGGTGTTACAGTTTCATTGTTTGATGATGAAGGTAACTTGATTGCAACTACAACAACAGATGAAAATGGAAATTACTTATTTGATGACTTAGAAGCAGGTACTTATGTTGTAGAAGTAGGAGATGGTCCTGATGGAACAGAATTAACAACATCTGGTACAGATACAGTTGACTTAGGAGAAGGTGAAGACTATGTTAATGCAGACTTTGGATTTGATACAATAACACCAGGATGTGAAGCAGATGCAGGAACATTGATGGAATTATCAGATGGTCCTTATTGTAATGAAGAGGATGACATCTTAGTATCAGCACCAGGAAACAACATGGGTGGCGATTACAACCACGTATGGGTAATGGTCGGATCAGATGGCATTATTGAAGAAGTAAGCTTTATGAATGGAACATTACAGAATTCACACGCATTTGATTCGTATGAAATCTATAGCTATACACACGATACTGATTGTGCAGAACCAAGTACAGGTGACAGCTTCGCTGCCTTAATAGCAGCTTGTGATTGCTATGATACAGATGGTCCTTTATTGGTAACAGTAGGTTTAGATGACGCTTGTATATCACCACCTGAACTAGGAAGCATTGGAGATTATGTATGGTTAGATGATGATGGAGATGGTCTTCAAGATGCAGATGAAGAAGGAATCGAAGGTGTTACTGTTTCGTTATTTGATAATAACGGCATGTTGATTGCTACAACAGTAACAGACGAAGATGGCGGTTATTTATTTGATGATTTAGCAGAAGGTGTTTATGTTGTACAAGTAGGAGATGGCCCTGAAGGTTATACTTTAACAACATCAGGTACAGATACGGTTGATTTAGCAGAAGGTGAAGACTATGTTAATGCAGACTTTGGATTTGATGCTCCGACAACACCTCCAACACCATGTGAAGCAGAAGCAGGAACATTAATGGAATTATCAGATGGTCCTTATTGTAATGAAGAGGATGACATCTTAGTATCAGCACCAGGAAACAATATGGGTGGCGATTACAACCACGTATGGGTAATGGTCGGATCAGATGGCATTATTGAAGAAGTAAGCTTTATGAATGGAACATTACAGAATTCACACGCATTTGATTCGTATGAAATCTATAGCTATACACACGATACTGATTGTGCAGAACCAAGTACAGGTGACAGCTTCGCTGCCTTAATAGCAGCTTGTGATTGCTATGATACAGATGGTCCTTTATTGGTAACAGTAGGTTTAGATGACGCTTGTATATCACCACCTGAACTAGGAAGCATTGGAGATTATGTATGGTTAGATGATGATGGAGATGGTCTTCAAGATGCAGATGAAGAAGGAATCGAAGGTGTTACTGTTTCGTTATTTGATAATAACGGCATGTTGATTGCTACAACAGTAACAGACGAAGATGGCGGTTATTTATTTGATGATTTAGCAGAAGGTGTTTATGTTGTACAAGTAGGAGATGGCCCTGAAGGTTATACTTTAACAACATCAGGTACAGATACGGTTGATTTAGCAGAAGGTGAAGACTATGTTAATGCAGACTTTGGATTTGATGCTCCGACAACACCTCCAACACCATGTGAAGCAGAAGCAGGAACATTAATGGAATTATCAGATGGTCCTTATTGTAATGAAGATGATGACATCTTAGTATCAGCACCAGGAAACAACATGGGTGGCGATTACAACCACGTATGGGTAATGGTCGGATCAGATGGCATTATTGAAGAAGTAAGCTTTATGAATGGAACATTACAGAATCCACATGCATTTGATTCGTATGAAATCTATAGCTATACGCACGATAATGCTTGTGAAGAACCAAGTATAGGTGATAACTTTGCTGCCTTAACAGCAGCTTGTGATTGCTATGATACGGATGGTCCTTTGTTTGTAACTGTTGGTTTAGATGCAGCTTGTATCAACCCGCCAACACCAGAAGGAAGCATTGGAAACTATGTATGGTTTGATGAAGACGGTGATGGTGACCAAGATTCTGATGAAGAAGGAATCGAAGGCGTTACTGTTTCATTATATCAAGATGGAGATTTAATTGCCACTACAACAACAGATGAAAATGGATTCTACTTATTTGATAATTTAGAGGCAGGTACTTATGTTGTAGAAGTAGGAGATGGTCCTGATGGTTATGAATTAACAACATCTGATTCAGATACAGTTAATTTAGGAGAAAATGAAGATTATGTAGATGCAGACTTTGGATTTGATATTCCAACACCAACACCTCCAACATGTGAAGCAGATGCAGGAACATTGGTATTGACTAATCCATCTGATTGTTATGATACCGATTATGATTTCATAGTAACAGCAGCAGGAAACAACATGGGTGGTGACTATAACCACGTATGGGTAATGGTTGGAACAGATGGTATCATTGAAGAAGTAAGCTTTATGAATGGTACTTTACAAAATTCACATGCAGCAGATACTTACCAAATCTATAGCTATACACATGATAATGATTGTGATGAGCCAAGTGTCGGTGATAACTTCGCAGCATTACAAGCCGCTTGTGATTGTGATGACACTGATGGAAATCTTCAAGTTGTCGTTGTTGATGATTGTACACCACCACCACCAACATGTGGAGCAGATGCTGGAACATTAAACTTTGTAAATCCATCTGATTGTTATGATACAGACTATGATTTCATAGTAACAGCATCAGGAAACAACATGGGTAGTGACTACAACCACGTATGGGTAATCGTTGGAACAGATGGTATCATTGAAGAAGTAAGCTTCATGAATGGTACTTTACAAAATCCACATGCAGAAGATACTTACCAAATCTATAGCTATACACATGATAATGATTGTGATGAGCCAAGTGTCGGTGATAACTTCACAGCATTACAAGCCGCTTGTGATTGTGATGATACAGATGGTCCTATTTTTGTAACTGTTGAAGATTGTGATACACAACCAACAGCAACTTGTGTACCAGAAGCAGGAGATTTAGTATTGCTTGAAGCTCCAGAGTGTATTGACCAAGATGCAGACATCTTAGTAGCAGCACCTGGATTTGAAGAAAATGAAGACTATAACCATGTATGGGTAATGGTTGGAGCAGATGGCGTTATTGAAGAAGTAAGCTATATGAATGGTACATTACAAATGAATCACGAAATTGGTAGCTACGAAATCTATAGTTATGCACACAGCGAATTATGTAGCGAACCAGTTCCTGGAGATGTTTGGTCTTCTATTGTAAGTACTTGTGATTGTCAAGATATTGATGGTCCTGTTTCTGTAGAAGTTGAAGATTGTACTCCTCCTCCTCCAACAGATTGTGGAGCAGAGGCTGGAAACTTAGTATTGACTAATCCTGATGCTGATAACTGTTATACTGAAAATGATGACTTTATCGTAACTGCTTCAGGAAACGTTATGAATGCTGATTTTAATCACGTATGGGTAATGGTTGGAACTGATGGTATCATTGAAGAAGTAAGCTTTATGAATGGTACTTTACAAAACTATCACACACCAGATACTTACCAAATTTATAGCTATGATCACAGTACTGACTGTGCAGAGCCTGACTTTGGTGATAACTGGAATGATTTATTAGCATCTTGTGATTGTTATGATACTGATGGCCCTATTACAGTTGTGGTAGGTGAAGATGGTGATTGTGGTACAGGTGGAGACTGTGAAGGCGGTGCAAGCATTACAGGTGATGTTGTAGATGAAGACGGAGGTGAATTATCAGGTATTACAATCTTCTTATACAATGAGAATGGTGATGTTATAGACATTACTTATACTGATGATACTGGAGAGTTTGATTTTGATAACTTATGTGCAGGTGAATACACTGTTGTTGTTGGAGATGCTAATGCTGATCCTATTACAATCGTTGTTGATCTAATTGATGATGAAGATGAAACAGTTGGTCCTATTATTATTGTAGGTGGAGATTCAGTTACACCAGTAGCTGGTGAGCCTAATGCTGGAGATTTAGTTGTAAGTCAAGATGAGTACTGTTTAGGTCAAATCATTACAGTTGGTGCAGCAGGTAACAATAACAGCCTTTCTCAAGTGTTTGTATTAGTGGAAGGTGGTGATGTTGTTGCAGTAAGCTTTACAGGTGGTGTATTCGGAAACGTTGCCCCTGGAGATTACGATGTATACAGCGTGAACTATGATAACGACGAAGTTGATGCACCAGAAGCTGGTGATGACTGGAGTGATTACTTAGGTGATCAAGATAGTGATTACTACGATGTATCTTCTTCTGAAAGCGTAGAAGTAACAAGCGGTATCAACATTGACCTTGAATTAGGTGAAGAATGTGATGATGAAGCAGGTACTTATGATGTAACTGTAACAATGTTTGGTGGTTCTGGTAACTATACGGTTATTGATGGAGACATCAGTGGCAACTTTGATGAAGGTCAAGGTGAGACGTTTACTGCTAACGAAAATACTACATTCTCTGTTACTGTAATTGACGACTTAGGTTGTACTGCAGTTGCTGAGATCTACTTGGCAAACTGTACTAAGACTGCTATCGAGTTAATTAACTTTGATGGAGAGGCTAAAGCTAATGGTAACTACTTATACTGGGCTACAGCATCTGAATACAACAGTGAAGTATTTGAAGTACAACACTCTGTAGATGGTACTGAGTTTAAAGGTATTGGTGAAGTAAATGCTGCTGGAAATAGCAATGTACGTAATGATTATAACTTCTTACATACTGCTGCTCCAGAAGGAATTAGCTACTACCGTTTAGTTGAGAAAGACCTTGATGGTAATGCTTCAATGACACACACAATCGCTCTTAACAGAGAAAGTGGTGACATCAGCGTTATTAGCGTATCTCCAGTTCCTGCTTTGGATCAAGTAAATATTGAGTTCAATACAGTAATTGCTGAAGATGCAGTTATCAATGTTTATGATGTTGCAGGTAGATTAGTTGAGGTTGCTAATACAAACATTACTACTACAGCAAATATGGTTACTATTAAAGTAAGTAACTTCCCATCAGGAACTTACTTCTTGTCAGTAAGCACTAATGAAGCAATGACTACTGCTAAATTCATCAAACAATAAGATGAAGTTAGTTTAGTTTAAGATAGATAAAGCCCCACCAGTTAAACTGGTGGGGCTTTTTTTTTACCGTGACTATAATGTTTCTGATTGTCTCAACAAAAAGATAGAGTTTTACTCAGTTTTCTTTATATTGAGTTTGTATTTATATCCCCCTTATTCTTAATGATTCATAGTGTTGCAAAGGTATATATTGCTAAGGAAGAGAAATATTTGATAAGATTTTAGTATATTTATAGGACTGGGTTGTTTTTGATATGAGTCTAAAGCACTTTAGGGGAAAAAACCTCGTTTTAAGATAGAGAAAGTGAAAAATAGCCCTGATAGCAGTGGTAGGATGCAGCGTTGGCGATGCCTTTCGACTCCGCTCGATGACCAAAGAATCAGATTGGCTTTTTGCAGAAGGTATTGCAAAAAATGAAAGGCATCTTAGCAATGCCATCCTTTAACGGATAGCAGGACTTTCCATAACGACGAAGCACTGACCATTCGCTCCTTATTGCTAAATATCATTTTATATTGAATCATCTCTTCAAAAATATATTAGGAATATTTACAACACTTTGGCTTAAAACAAGTTTATTTTAATAACTAATAACGAAAGATTGAAAGAAACCGAAATACTAAAGCGAAGTGATCAAAAAATCATTGATGAGATACTTCAGTCTGGTGATACTGAACTTTTCGGTGTCTTGTATGACAGATACTCTAACAAAGTCTTTCGCAAATGTTGCTCGATGGTTAATAATGAGATGGATGCCCAAGATTTAGCGCAGTCTATTTTGTTAAAAGCCTTTTTAAATATTTCTAAGTTTGAAGGGCGTTCCAGCTTTTCTACTTGGATATATGCCATTACTTACAACTCCTGTATTAACTTTATAAAGAGCAAAAAAAGAAAAGATTATATAACAGACGAGTTTGATGAAAAACACGATAAGACCATAGAAAATATGGATGAGGAGATAGAGAATAAAAAGCTTTTTGAGGTGGAACTAGACCAGTTAAAACTACTGCTTGAAAAAATAAAACCAGAAGATAAAATGTTATTGCTGATGAAATATCAAGATAACATGTCTATAGAACAGATTGCCAAAGAATTAAATTTGACAAATAGTGCTGTAAAAATGCGATTGCTTCGTGCAAGAGGGCGTGTGCAAAAGCTGCGAGAAAAATACTTCAATAACAACTAAAACTATACGTCAATGGATCATAATGTGAATATATTTGATAGGTTACATGCAGATAAAGAGCTGCCCGAAAAAACAAAAAAAGAGTTGATGGGTAAGCTTGATGCATTTAGGCTTTTTTTAGATATAGCGGACTTATTTACAGTGAAGAATGCTAAAGTTGGCGGCGAAATGCTTGGAACTGTATCAGGAACAATAAAAAATGCTAAAAAATCTTAGCCCCTTTTTATATGTGAAGTTACTATTTGTTTTTACCTTGCAAAACAAAATAGAATTAGGTATTTGTACATTGAAAACAAAATATTAAGATATTATGGAAGAAGTCATTAATTCGACGCAAATCATCACAGAATCACTAAGTTCTTTTGGAAAACAATTTATGGGGGCATTGCCACTCATCTTTACTGTAATCGTTATTTTAGTTGTTGGTTGGATCCTGGCACGAATCATACGAGGTGTTGTTGCCAAATTATTAGATTTAGCGAAGTTTGACGAGGTGGCGGATAAGATGCAGGTTACAGAGATGTTAGAGCGAGGCAATATTACAGCAAAACCCTCTGGAATTGTTGCTAAATTTGCTTATTGGATTGTGATGTTATTGGTCTTTATTACCGCTACAAATTCATTAGGATGGACAGTCGTTTCTGAAAAATTAGGAGACTTAATTGATTATTTGCCTCGGTTATTTTCGGCTGGAATCATCTTTGCCATTGGTATATGGATTGCCTCTTTTATTCGAGATATTATTTCAGCAGCAACCAGTTCAATGGGTGTTTCTACAGGAAATATAATTAGTAGCTTTGTTTTTTATTTTTTAGCAACAATGGTTACTTTGACAGCACTCCAACAAGTAAATATTAATACAGACATTATCACTTCTAATATTTTTATCATTTTGGGAGCGGTCTTAATTGCAGGAGCCATCGCTTATGGTTTTGCTTCCAGAGATATTTTAACCAATATTCTTTCTAGTTATTTTAGCCGAAATAAATATGAGATAGGGCAGCATATTCGTGTGAGAGACGTTGAAGGAAAAATTACAGACCTTGACAATATTTCGGTAACGATACAAACCGCTAATGATATTGTCGTTGTGCCTATCAGAAAATTAATCGAGAACGATGTACATATTTTGGGATAAAACGAGTTTCTCTCAAGAGTTTTAATCCTAAGAAAGACCATGCTTATTGAGTATGGTCTTTTTTTTTGGAGAGAACGGAAAGTGCTTCGTCGTCAAGCATAGTCCCGCTATCCGCTATTATGCTGAAGCCCTCGCAAAACCCTTGGCCTTACATATTCAGCATATCACTACTATCGGGTCTATTTGGAGACAGTTTTTACTACTATTTAGGTTTTTAGACTTTATAAAAAAATACTTTTTTATTTGCTTCTTCATTATTGCTTTTAGAAAAAAAAACTAATAGTAATTCTTTGAATAAGAGATATTTACCCAAAGGTAATCAATATATTTGAAAGCTTTTTATATGTTAAAAAGACTTAATCTGAAATGATGGTATAGTTCTTGATATATATAGTTCAGGATTCAATCTACATATCATAATCAATACTTTCTAGCCTTTAATATACACTATAAATTTGATTTACTATTATTGTGTTATTATTTGGCTAAAAGAAAGACTACTCACCTTCTTTCAAAAACTAACCCTTTTATATATTATGATGCCCTTATGGGGCAATAGGGCATTGCTGTGCCTTTAAACGATTGAAAACCATACATCAAAAACACACGCTTATGTTAGCATTATTAAAGGGTATGAATAGTAAAGAGTTGATTTATTGTTTTCAGCAAAATCAATATACAAAGGAAATTCCCCTTGTCGTATATAAAAGACATTGTAAATTTATCTATAAGCAATGTCTACAATTTTTTTATGAATACCCCAAACGAACAGGATGGGGATTGCACTATATAGATAACCTTGTAGGGGAGATAGTTATGAAGTTATTAATCAATAATGTTTCAGAGATAAAACAGGTCGTTTTTGAAGAATATATTAATATCTTAGTTCAAGCTCATTTGAAAAGATGGGAAAAACAAACCGTTCTAACAATACAAGATCATCAGCCTGATTTTACGTTTGAAGAACAGGAAAACGATAAAGTAAGTTGTGTACATTTAAAAAGAACAAACTTAACTTTAGAACAATTAGAAGAAGCTCCTCAAATAGCAGATACTCTATTATTTGAAGCCATTAATAAATTGAACCAACAAGAAGCTTTGTGTATCCAAGCATTTTATATTCAAAAGAAAAGTGTTGCAGAAATAGCCAAAGCCTACAGCTTTCATGAAGCACAAGTTTGGAAATTTCTAAAAAAAGGTAAGCGACAATTGTGCTTGCTTTTGGAATTAAATATCCAAGAAGAACATGCCAAAAAAGGCAGCCAGTATATAGAAATAGCTCGTACACCAAGAGTAGCCAATAGACAATAATTTATAAGAATAATGGTAGATAAAGAAAAAGAAGCAACGGCAATAATAAACCGTTTGCTAACCAATACGGCTTGTCCTCAATCCAGTCAAATGTTATTTTATCTTGAAGGAATTCTTCCTATTGAAGCACGACAGGAAATGGAAGAACATTTGTTGAGTTGTCCTGTCTGTACTTTGGTCAAAGATATTCATAAGGAATTTGAAACGGATGCTTATGAACGGGGAGAGGCAGTTGTGCGAGAGCAATTTGGTGATTTGGACGCTTAGTTTTTTTAGTGCTTGGTGCTGTGGTTCTTGGTTTTAATGGGGCTTGATAGCGTTTAGACTTTTTTGATATGAGATAATTTTTTCTGGACGCTTTTTCTCTGAACTTAGTTGTTGAGACCGTGCAAAATAGCCTCGATAGAAGCGTTATACCAAATGTAGCGTGGGCGCATATGCGGAATGTATCGCATATGCCTGTGGAAGGGCTTTTGGTATAGTAGCGTATAGCGAGACCCCGCGTCACGACGAAGTTCCTGGCCTTTCGCTCCAAATTAGAAAAGTATAGCAATCCTAATTCAGTTCAGGAATTTTCTTTCACGCAAAGACCGCAAAGAATTTTGACGCAAAGACCGCAAAGCTCAACAGAAACCAATCTCTTTGCGACCTTTGCGAAAAACTCTGCGACC
>Ga0209186_1000521_pt1 | contig 30712 bp, 19 predicted proteins | sample SidtaG_FD_187426 | JGI IMG/M metagenome (GOLD analysis project Ga0209186, IMG submission 187426) | Marine algal microbial communities from Sidmouth, United Kingdom - Sidmouth_Male2 metaG (SPAdes) (version 2) | ecosystem: Host-associated > Algae > Red algae > Unclassified | place: Sidmouth...
CTTGGCTTTGGAAGCAGATGTCTTGGCTTTGGAAGCAGATGTCTTGGCTTTGGAAGCAGATGTCTTGGCTTTGGAAGCAGAGGACTTATGCTTAGAAGCAGAGGTCTTGGCTTTTGAGGTTCTGCTTCGCGCGCGAGAAGCGGAGGTGCTGACTTCTTGGGCGACAACCATTTCAGAAGCATCGACGGGATCTTTTGGCACGGCTTCACGAACGTTTTGCATGGAGGGGGATTCAACCGACCCTTCGGTTACCACGCGGCTTTTGAATAAGGCAATGGATTCTGAAACACCTGCTTCTGATGTCCCTGTTGCTGAAGGTGTCGCTGAAGGTGTTGCTGATCCGGCTGGTGTATTGGATCCGGCTGGCGTATTGGATCCGGCTGGTGTATTGGATCCGGCTGGTGTATTAAAAGCGCCAGTAACTGATGGGGTATCTGAAACCGAAACCCCAGATCCGAGCGCGGAGCCGCTAGAAAAGCTTGGTTTCCAGCCGAGGGCTGGCTCGGTGGCTGCGGTTCCAGCTGAGGCCGCGTTTGAAGTCGTCGAGCCTGTTGCTTCCGCAAGTGCGTTGGGTCCTGTTGCCATCGTTCCTTGAACCGTACCAGTGGTTATATAGCTAGCTGAGCCAGATTCAGCCTGAGCGCTACCATGTTGCTTTACGGCAGCGGATACAGCCGGGCCATCGGGGTCAGAGGCGCGCCTACCACCTAGAGGGTAGGCCTCGCTCCACAACCAGGGGTTTTTGCGGGAGAGCTGGAAGCCAAACCAAAATCCGAGGATGGCAAAAAGTAAAAGAAGTAAAAAAGCTAGAATCCAAAGCATGGTTATATGTCCTGATATGTCAATATGTTATGCTAAACCTCGCTATGACTTGATTCAACTTTAATATTGTAAAGAATCACCTTCTTATCATAGTGCAAAATGCCTGTTGGACATCTACTGATCAGCAAGGTAAGATAGTTCTACTGCCTATGAAATCAAGAGCCTATACTGAACTGTTTCTAACCACGATTACCATCCTCGTCGCAGCGGCCTTGGCCGCATGGATTTGGGTGGGCGGTTATTATTCTCAACGTGCAAAAGCCCAGTTACGGAATGCGGAGCAACCGGAACGCTTTGACGACCTTGGTCTCTCGGTTAGTGGTTCAACCGCAGTCATCGAAGATACAGATTCCTCTTTAGAGGCCCAGCGCCTCTTGCTGGATGCCGGTATCCCTTCGGTGCGCATTAAAGGGCAGGAGGCAATGACCCTCGCCTCCCTAGCCGCGCTAAATGTTTCTTCAGAAGACACCGTTTCTGCAAAAAATTCCGTTTCTGCAGAAAATTCCGTTTCTTCCGAAGATAAAGTGGCTGTTGCTGCGTCAGAGGCCTTGACTGCAGATGATACGGACAAACCCGTTGTAAACCCTCCAGACGAAGCCGAAGAGAACGCTTCTGCTACAGCTAAAATCGAGGGGAACAACCCATCTGCGGTTGTTACAGGCATTGTTGCCGCCTCTGCTGCTCTTCCCTCAGTTGTGAATGCATTGGGTTCTTCAGATGAAGCAAAACCCCGCCCTGCCAAAGATAAAGCGGATGCACCCTCATCGGTCGCTGCGACCGCGGAGGGGGACGTAAAAGGCCCTGAAAAAGCGGACACGAAGCCTGAAGTGGCTAAGGCTGAAAAAGCACCAGATGCAGCGGTAAAAGACGTCGAAAAGGCGGAATTGGTCTCAGATGTTGCTGAATCGGACGCAAAATCGGATATACCGGACGCTGAAACGGCGAAAGCTGATATTGAAACCGCTAAAACCGACGCAGAATCTGCTAAGGCCGACGCACAAACCGTTAAAACCGACGCAGAAGCTGCTAAAACCGACGCAGAATCTGCTAAAACCGACGCAGAATCTGCTAAAACCGACGCAGAATCTGCTAAAACCGACGCAGAATCTGCTAAAACCGACGCAGAAGCTGCTAAAGCCGGCGTAGAAGCTGCTAAAGCCGACGCAGAAGCGGATAAACCGGGCGCAAAAGTAGCGAAAACGGATGAAGAGACTTCTAAAGACGAAGCTGAAGTGGCAAAAGCCGGCGAAAATGACGCCGAAATGGATGCAGATGCCGATGCAGCTGACGCAGACGGAAATACGGTAAAGGACGCTAAAAAGCCTGTCGATCCAGCTGAAGCGGTGGTTGCAGAGGTGGTTGAAGAAGCGGTTGAGACAATCCATGTCGCATCTGATACAGAGATCTCTGCGACCGCCAAAACCAAGGCCATGGTAGAAGAGCTTAAAGATTTTCAAATCTCCTTCGGACAATCTGAAACCGTCCTCTCTCTCTTCGAGAAGGATCAAATCCGCGTAACCCTTCTAAAGTTAAACGAGGACCCTGAGCTCATGCTTCGTGTAGTTGGGCGTACTGGTTTCGATATCAATCAAATCGGTGGAAACCTTGAGATCTGTCGCCGGCATTTTCAAACCATTCGAGGTATTTTGACCGCTGGAGACAACGGCATTGCGGCTGAGCGTATGGACTTTGTTGTCATAGCCAATATGGACCCGGTTCAAGACTCTAAAGTGGTTCGCTCTGGATCGATTTCCTTCGAGCTTTATAAGTGATCAAAGCAAGCCTTGTCTAAAACCGGCTCACGAGAGCACCAACGCATTATCAATCATGCACAAGGTTTCAATCTTGTGCATTTTTTTGCCAAATTTCTAGTGATTCGGCGGGCTTATGCCTCTTTGGCGAGCAGAGAAACTTCGGTTATTCTCAAGGTATGCGCTTGATCATGATCGCGCTTGAACCTATCAAATGGACAACTATAGCCCAACCATGACAGACGCGACTACTTCTTCTTCAAGCACTCCACAAACTGCTAAATTACAGCTTCCTGACCAAGAGATCGATTTTCCGATTCTGATCGGAACGGAAGGTGAAAAAGCGATCGACATCCGCGCCTTACGGTCTGGTACTGGGTATATTACCTACGATCCGGGATACGGGAACACGGGTGCGGCTAAGAGCTCCATCACCTTCCTGAACGGTGAGAAGGGATTTCTTCGTCATCGTGGTTACTCGATCGAAGATCTTGCTGAGCAAGGCGATTTTGTCTCTGTCTCGTATTTGTTAATCAAGGGGGAATTGCCGAACGCGGCCCAGCTCTCGGATTTTAACAAAGTCCTTGCAGAAAATTGTGCGCTTGAGCAAGAGCTGGTTGATTTGATTCACGCTTACCCAAAAAACGCCCATCCAATGGCCGTCCTGATCTCCTGCCTTACAGCGATGTCTGCTATCTACCCTGAAAATACCCAGGTGGATGACGATACCATCACAAAACTTTTGGCGACTGTTCCCGGAATCATCGCGGCGCATCATCGCATTAGCCAAGGGCTAGACTTCATTCAGGCCGATCCTTCGCTCGGTTACACCGAGAATTTCCTCCACATGCTCTTTGGCAAAGAGGAGCACAGCGAGGCCGTATTGGCCATTATGGCCGATGCGTTGAACAGCCTCTTGATTGTTCACGCTGACCACGAGCAGAACTGTTCGACATCTACTGCTCGTATTGTGAGCAGCGCCCAGTCCAATTTGTTTGCAAGTATTTCTGCTGGTATTTCCGCCCTTTGGGGACCGCTTCACGGTGGTGCGAACCAAAAAGTGATGGAAATGCTGAAAGAGATCCGCGACTTTGATGATGTCGACCTCAGTGCAACCCTCGAGCGTGCGAAGGACAAGTCCGATCCCTTCCGTCTCATGGGCTTTGGTCACCGTGTGTACAAAACTTATGATCCGCGTGCGCGTATCGCCAAGGCTGCCTCTAAAGAGATTCTGAAAGAACTCGGCAAAGGCGAACAGTTGGTCAACATCGCCATGGAGCTTGAAGAAGTCGCTCTGAACGACGAATACTTTAAATCACGAAATCTGTATCCAAACGTCGATTTCTACACCGGTATCATTTACCGGGCCATGGGATTCCCGACTGAAATGTTCACCGCGCTATTTGCGATGGGACGTCTCCCAGGTTGGTTGGCCCACGTGGTCGAGCTTCAAAACGATCCAGACAATCGCATCGGTCGTCCACGCCAAATCTTCATGGGCGAAAACGAACGCGAATATACCGGATTAGACGAACGTTAAGCCGGACTCAACGAAGGTTGGACCGAATGAGACGAACGCTACGTCGTTCTCTTTTTCCGCAACAAAGGCGCAGATGTTTTATCTGTGCCTTTTTTATCACCATCGCTTTTCTTCGTCTGAGCTCTTGACATAGTGTCACATGCACACTTCGTGTTGAGTAATGAAAATTGAAACAGAATTACATTCTCTTCAGAAATCTCAATGGCCAGATTCTGGTAAAGTGATTATGGCCAATTTTGGTGCAGAGTCGATTGTGGTTTATCAGGCCTATCGCGCTTCCATTGGGGAGTATGCTGCTAAGAACCAATGCTTTGGTGGTGATTTCAGCTTCAACCGCATGAGTTGGATTAAGCCAAATTTCCTTTGGATGATGTATCGTTCAGGCTGGGGGCGCAAAGAACACCAAGGGGTCACCCTTGCCGTGCGTATTAAAAGACCGGGCTTTGACCAGATTCTCGCCGAAGCAGTGCACTCTTCATATCAAGCTCATCTATTCGATTCAGAAACGTCACGGAAGCAGAAGGACCAGATCTCGGAAGTTCGCTTACAATGGATCCAGATCACGCAGCTAATGGTTCCAAACTCGCCCGTCGTACAATTCAACTTGGATTAAGCGGAAATATTTTACGAAAGTATTCATCCGATTGGATTGTGGATATTGAGGACATATCCGATTTTGTCTCAGAGCAACGTGATTATATCGGAAACGATTCCAAATTAGTTACGCCGGTTGAATCTGTTTACCCGATTCCCGAAGGAAGCTCTCACTTAATTGCCTAAGCAATGCGAAACCTAAACATAGGTCAAAAATGCGGTTAAGATAGCAAGGGAGGCGCGGTGTCCTCAGGAAGAATTACGTCCCCTGGATCTTCTTCTTTGCCCTTTGAATTGCTGTCGATTTTCGCGACGTTTTTATCAATCTCCAGGGTGATCAATGCACGTTCGGTTGATTCATGGATCTTGATGATGCAGGTCCTAGTTGCAAGGACGTCACCACGTTCTGGAATGCGACCGAGCTCGTAAAAGACAAAGCCACCTATGGAATTGTATTCTTCACTCTCTGGAATATCGAGTTCGAGGGTATCGTTTAGCTCGAAGACGCCAAGGTGGGCATCCACAATCCAGATATCATTGCCGATCTCTCGCATGCGGAATTCTTCGTGATCATGTTCGTCTTCAATCTCGCCGACGAGTTCTTCGATGATATCTTCAACCGAAACGAAACCAGCGGTGCCACCATACTCATCAACCACGATGGCGGCTTGGGTTTTTTCGCGCCGGAGTTTGGCTAGCAGCTCGTCGATCGGCATTTTTTCCGGCACAAAGATCGTGGTCTTCGACAAATCCAGCAAGGTGAGGTCATGGTCGTCATTGATGTAGGCACGGAATATATCCCGTACGTGTATCATGCCAGTGACATTGTCGATTCTCTCATTGTAAATGGGAAAGCGGGAGTAGGGGGCTTGTGCGATTTCATGTATGACTTCTTTTAACATGAGGGTGTCCTCAAAGCTCACGGTACCAACGCGTGGGGTCATGATTTCTTCGGCTGAGGTTTGGTCTAACATAAGCGCGCCTTTGATCATTTCCGCTTCGTCATCTTCAATGTCGTGATCTGAGCTGTTCGCAATCAAGCTGAGGATTTCTTCTTCAGCACTATGGTGAGCCGCCGCGCCTGCATTCGATTTTTTAACCGTGCTTGGTCGGTGTTGAACACTTTTGATCATCTGGGTTTCCAACCAAAATAGAGGGGCGGTTAAGGGGCCAATAATTCTGTAAATCACTTTTGCCCAGGGCAGCGCGTGTCTGGAGATCAGGTCGGAGGCATTGGCGGCTAAGGCTCTGGGGAGGGAGTGAACCACCAAGAGAAAGCTTAACATGAAGCCGATTCCCATGGGGAGAATGGTGGCTGGATTTTGATCCCAAAGGCTGAAGAGGCAGAGCCCAATAAAGGCACTGGCCAAGGTTTGGGTTAGAATGGAGGTGACGAGGAAGCTGTGCACCAAGCGGTCCCAACGACCGACCCAGGGAAGGAAGCGTTGAGAGCGACCCTCTATACTTTTAAAGCGAGTAAGGCCGGCTCGTCCCGTTTCTTTGAACGAGAGGTACAATAGGTTGATGGCGGCTGCGCCTAGTAGCAGGGGAATGATCGCGAGAAACAGGCTCATGCTCCTGTACTCGGTTCCGTAATCAAAAGGTGATCCAACAGGCCCAATGCGTCGGCTTCTTTCAGCCAATCTAATTCTTCACGTATCATATTTTCTTTTTTAAGTTCTGTGTCGTCTTCAGCCCCAGTGAGGTGATGACATCCATGTACTAAGTATAACGCAAATTCGTGATTTGTATTCCCATTTTCTGCACCTAGTTTTGCTGCGAGTGGCGCATTGACGATGACTTCTGCGGTCCAGAAATCATCTGGAGGCATGGGAGGATAGGCAAAGCTGATTACATCGGTGACATAATCATGGTCAAGATAGGCGCGGTTGACTTCTTGGATCCCCTCGTCGTCCATGATGGCTACTGAAAGGTTTGCCCCGATGAATTCAGGGCAAAGGTCCTCAACGATCTTCATGTACCAGTTCAGAAGGTTCCGGCACATCTCTTCGTTGACGAGTACTTTTGTCTGACGGTTTTGGATTTCGATCTTCATCGTCTTTTGGGTAGGAAATGCGGGTGTGCAGCATGTTGGTTAGGTGAAAGACAAAGGACTTTTTGATCTCCGCGAGTTGCGAGAAGGTGAGTTGGCTGCTGTCGAGTTGGCCGTCGCGCTGATAATGTTCAACGATGCCGTTGACCATCGAGGTGATATTTGAAGCGGTTGGCTTTTCCAGGCTTCGCGAAGCAGCTTCGACCGAGTCAGCTAGCATTAAAATACTCATCTCAGGGCTTTTAGGAAGCGGGCCGGGATAGCGGAAATCAGCTTTGTTGACGTCTGAAGGGGAAATACTGCTATCCGGTGAGGCGGCTTCTTCTTTGGCACGATGGTAGAAGTAGCTGATCACGCTTTTACCGTGGTGGGTGTTGATCGCTTCTAGAATTTCGGGCGGAAGTTTATGGCGTCGCGCCAGAGAGAGGCCCTCTTTCACGTGAGCGGTGATAATGATGGTACTCATATTTGGGGTGAGATCATCATGGGGATTGCGACTGGCGCGGTTGTTTTCGATGAAAAACTCCGGCTTCACCAATTTCCCGATGTCGTGGTAATAGGCGCAGACACGAACCAGAAGGTCCCTTCCCCCAATGTCTCGGGCCGCTGATTGCGCCAAATGGGCCACCATAAGGGAGTGATTTAAGGTGCCTGGAGCCTCGATGGCAAGGCGTTGTAAAAGAGGGTGTCCCATGTCGCTGAGCTCGAGGAGCCGAATATCCGACGTCATGTTGAAAGCAGTTTCAAGCAGGGGGGTTAGAAGTAGGGCTAGAAATGCACTGACAAAACCTGCGATGAAAGCAACCCCGAGCTGCGGTAGAATGCTCTGTAGCATCACGAAGTTGTCACTAAAGAAGCTATGTTGCTGATTGAGAGTTGTGGAAACTCCGAGAACGAAAGCGGCCTGTGCTAAACCGATCCAGAATCCTGCACGCACAACATTGCTTCGTTTTTGCAGACGTGATCCTGAGCGAACCGTACGGGTAGAGCGTTCTTCGAGTGATTCCTGCTTCTCATCTTCTTGCCCTTCTTCTAGGGCCTTTAAGGTGTCTTCGAGGTTCTCTAATGGAGCGCGCCGACGCATGGCAAGGGTTGCAACAACTGTCACCAGCATGCCCAGAATGAAAATGCTAAAGCGTTGTTCAAGCATAACTGCTACGGCAAAGCTCGTCCACATGCCTACGATAAGCGCGAAGCGCGTGTTCATCATCAACATGGCAACCAATGGAGCCAAGGAAATCGGGATGAGGTAAACAAGTACCGACATATTATAAGCGGGAAACCATTCGCTCACGAGGAGTAGAACTTTTCCTGTGACCAATGGAATTAAACTGAGGAGGCCCGCGAGGAGGATTTCGTTAGTCCGTCGCATAAGGCCCGGACGGTACACCAAAATGAAGCCACCGAGAATGAACAAAGCGGAGAGCATCATGGTGCCGTAGCTGAGTAGACGGGAAAGCCGACTGGCATAGTTGCCGGAATTTTGCAGGGCTTCGCGATGAGCCGCGAGCATCTCACAAATTTGTTCGTCGGCAACAGCACCTGCGGCAACAATGGTGGCCCCTTTGTTCAACTTCGCAAGTTCGGGTTGAATGCTTTCCCCAGCACGCTGTTTCTCGGATTTTGTGAGCTCTGCATCGAAGTCCAAATTAGGTTTTACGAAGTTTGAAAGCAGGCTGCGAAAGGTGGTTGTGGAGAGATCGGGCACATCCATCCGAACCGAACTCGTTATCATGTCAGCCGCCTGTTCGGCCAACAACAGCCGTGAAATCCGAACCGGAAGTAGGCCTCCCTCTTCGTCTTTAAGCGGTTTAACCTCTGTGGACAAATTGATCTGCCCCGATTTGCTTAAAACGAGCATCGAAGCGGATTTTTCACGGTCTGTAATGCCTTGCATGTAAATGCTATGCATGTGGGTTTTGATCGATTCGATAAGGCCCGCTACCTCGGTTTCAGGCACCAGATTGCTAAGTGCTTCTTCGTCAAGCTGGAGGCCTTCCTTGGCAATGAGACGGGTGAGGCTGTTGCTGTTTACGGTGCTGACAACTTGAACATTTCCGTTTGTTGCCACTGCTACCGGGGCGTTTTTTTCCGCAGCGGCCTCTTTTTTTGCCTTAGAGATGCGTTCTATTAGGTCGCAAAAAGCCAGTATATCATTGTCGCATTGTGTCTGGTTGATGGACCACACATTGAGAACATTTTCTCGGGCTTTTTGACGCTCGAGTTCGGTTTCGTCCAAGTCGGTATAGGCAAAGTCGACACTAGCGGCGATGGTGGTACCGACCTTCTGGCCAGGGGTAAGATCCAAATAATGGACGGGTCCGCCTAGAGAGAGAACCAAGACCACGGCAACCCAAATCCCTAATCCGGTTAGGTATGCGCTACGTGGAATAGAGCCCCAAACCGTATCTCTACGGTCAGGCTTTACCTTCCCTTCGCGCTTTTCACGTACTTTTCTGCGAATGTCCTGCATAATCCTATCCTTGTTTACCTCTCACAAACACGGCGTTAGGCTCCCTTTCGCGTCGGTCTTCGTTCGCGGTAAGCCAAGATGATTTTCTGAACGAGCTCATGGCGAACTACGTCGGTGTCATCCAATTTCGAAATAGCGATTCCTTTGGTGCCGTCGAGGTTTCGTAAGGCCTCGGCGAGCCCTGAGGTTCGGTTATGCGGTAGGTCGACCTGTGAAGGGTCTCCAGTAATCACGCATTTGGAGTCAAAGCCCATACGGGTAAGAAACATGAGCATCTGTTCTGCCGTGGTATTTTGCGCCTCATCCAAAATAATGAACGCATTGTTCAGCGTACGACCACGCATATAGGCAAGGGGAGCAACTTCGATGATCCCTTTCTCCATGTGCTTCTGAATCGAGTCGCCATCTGTCATGTCATACAAGGCGTCGTAAAGCGGACGGAGGTACGGCATTACTTTTTGGTGCATATCTCCTGGAAGAAAGCCAAGCGATTCACCCGCCTCAACCGCAGGGCGGGTAAGGATAATTCGGTTCACATTGCCTTCCATCAGATGCGAAACGGCTAAGGCCATAGCGAGGTACGTCTTGCCGGTTCCAGCCGGTCCGACGCCAAAGCAGATGTCGTGTTTGCGAATCGCGTTGATGTATTCTTCTTGGCCAAAGGTTCGGGCGAAAATCGGACGTTTACCGGTCGCAACGTCAATCCGGTTGCTAAATAATCGGTCAACTCGATCCATTTCCCCTTCGACGCAGGCATGAAGGGCATAGAATTTCCCATGGTTGGTGAGTGGGGCACCGTTGGAGCGAGCCCTCCGAAGGCAATTGATGAAGTCTTCGGCTTGGGTGATCGCTTCGTCTTCGCCTTGAAATTTCACCCACCCGTCACGGGAGGTTAGCTTCACGTCAAAGCAGGTCTCGATCTTGTCAGAGAGCTTGCGCGTCGAGCCCAGGATGTCAGTGGACTCGTGTTGATTATCAAAATATAGGATTTGTTCCTGCATGTAAATATCTTGCCGATTCACGGCATCTTAAAAGTGGTGGGAGTGTAGCCGTTTGTCACCGTCGAGGTGCCCGTTGAAGTGCCCGTTGAAGTGCCCGTTGAGGTGCCCGTGGAGGTGCCCGTGGAGGTGCACAGTTTTTGAGGACGAACCGGGGTTGGACCACCGTGCAACTTGTAAATGGAGGGAAAAGGGCAAACAAGAAAAGGGGAGGGTTGCGTTAGGCATTGAGTAAATGCGCAACTGAAAGAGGCGTTAGGTCGCTTAAAAGAGAACCTAGCCTTGGGTAGTACATGCTAATGTTTGGAAGAAGAACTTCATGTCTGATTAATCACTCAGGATTCGCAGACCGTCAATCCTTTTTGGTGGTATTTCGGTCAGTTAAATCTCTAAGGCGTTGATCAGTAACGCTTTATCGAAATATGATTCTGGATGGTTTAATCGGCAAAAACCTTTGGAGGCCCGTGGAAGCATCGTCTATTTAAAGCGTTTTAAGCTTGATTTAACCGGGAGCGAAGCCGGTCGATACCCAGATTTCCAGTTGAACCGAGGTGAGTGCGTTTTTTTAAATCAGCCACGAGGTCGTCGGGCATGGAGACACTATCAAGGTTCGTGCCGATATGTGCGTAGGCCTCACGGAAGGGCATGCCTTCTTCTAATACGAGACGGTAGGCTTCATCGGTAGCAAAGACATCGGTCGTAAAGGAGGCCGCGAGATTTTCGGGCACAGGTTCAAGATGTTGGAAGAGCAGGTTGGTGATCTCAAGGCTGGATTCCGCGAGTTCAAAAGCGCTCAAGGTAATGCTCTTTGTCGTCTTCAAATCTTTGTTGTAGCCGCTGATTAGATTTAGCCCGACGGTTTGGGCTTGTAGCTGAAAGGCTTGCATCTGTGCCGTATTGGCCCGCAAGACTTCCATGATATCGAGGTTTCGTTTCTGGGGCATAATGCTGCTACCCGTGGTCAACGAATTGGGCACCTTGAACCAGCGAAAGTTTTCGCTCGAAAACCAAACGAGATCATTTGCAACCCGATCAAGGGTTAGCATGACTTGTAGCAAATTGCTGATAATCGCAGCTTCCACTTTTCCTCGGCTTAACTGAGCGTACATCGGGTTGATTTGCACTCGGTCAAAGCCCAGGAGTTCGGTCGTAAGCTCCCGGTTGATGGGGAGTCCGGTTCCAAAGCCAGCTGCCGTCCCCAATGGATTTTGATTATTCAGTTTAGCGACCGCAGCGAGGCTCTGCATGTCATCAAGAAGGGCTTCTGCAAAGCTACTCGACCATTGCCCCACACTGCTTGGCATCGCAGGTTGGGTATGCGTGAAGCCGACCATCGGCACCCACTCGTGCTTGGTGGCGAAATCGAGCAAAGTGTTTACGAAGCGGTTTGCGGAGTTTTGTACATCGGAGATCCGGTCGCGGCACACCATGCGCATATCCACCAAAATTTGATCATTCCGAGATCGACCGGTGTGAATTTTTTTTCCGAGATCGCCGAGGCGCCGGGTCATTTCCGTTTCGACGGATGAATGAACATCCTCACTGGAATGATCGACGCGAAACGCGTGCTCCTGCCAAATGGCAACTTGTTTAAGGTCGAGTTGGGGGAGGCCAGTTGTCTCGTCAGTCGAAATGGTCGCGTGCTCAATCGCGGCTTTTACCCGTGCATAGGCGGGGGCGCGCAGGCTGGCCAAAGGATGGTCGTCGGTTTCGAGGATGCGTTGTACTGATTTGATGCCTTTTTCAGCCGCGACCCCAAGGAGGTAATTGGTTAGCACCTCGTCAAAGGCTTCGAAGAGGGCTAGCTTTTCATCCGCGGCAAGAAGCCCAACGGATTCGAGCATGCTGACATGCGCCTTGGAACCGAGGATATCGTATTCGACGAGTTGGGCGTCGGCTGGATTCCGGCTGATGATGTAGTCGTGAACCGCAGGATGGCGTTCGCCACCTTTGGACCAAAGTGCGCTTTGTTTTTCCTTCGACACAGATTATCCTTTTGCGTGCCAAATCCGCGTTTCGAAGGAATGCAGCTTCGCGGCTGCCTCTGCTTCAGGGCCGGTGTAAAACTGGGAGGTCTCTCCGTAAGAAGCGCCTTTGGCTTCCAGCAAATTATGTGGCGACGTCGCACTGGCGTGGGTGATGTGGAATGGCGCAAGGCCGAGTTCAACGCTTCCAGAAACCCGTCGCTGCGTGCTCTTGAGGAAAGCTTTGAGATCATCTACGTACGGATCCATGATTTTTGCTTCATGCACGAAACGACCAAATTCATCACTCACGGTTCGTTTGCCGAAAATTTGTGCATTGGTCAGGGTGACTTTTTCAAGCTCGTGATGCGCGGTATAAATCATATCAGCAGCTGGAGATTCGTAGGCCAAGCGACCTTTTTTACCCGGAATGGAAGTGCCAATATGGTAGTGGCGACCAATTCCGTAACGGGTTCCGAAATTCCCACAGAGTTTAATAATTTCTACTGGATCGGTGCTGCTCCCTTCAGAGGATTCAAGCTTGGTCAGGTTACCTTGCTCGAAATGAAGCGTAATGTTCATTGGTTTCGCGTCTGGATCAGGCTGGCTCGTCCACGCTTCTTCGGGAATTAAACCGGTTGCTTTGTGGGTTTCTTCGCCACCGATACTCACGCCCCAAAGGCCAACATTGTAGGAGTATTTCGCTTTTTCAGAGACGCCGATTCCGCGTTCGGCCAAAAAGGCCATGGAGTCAGCGCGTTCGACATTGAATTCACGGACAGGGGCAACGGAAAGAATTTCTCCCTGACCCGATACGTGAATCACCGAATCAAACCGGTATTGATCGTTGCCAGCTCCGGTTGATCCATGAAGCAAAACCGTGGCTCCTTTTTCTTGGCAGATGCGGAGGGCTTCACTGGCTTGCACCAGCCGCTCGGATCCAACGCACATGGGGTAGCCGTCACGGGTGACGTTCCCGTAAATCATGTACTTCAGGACATCTTCGTAAAATTGTTGTTCGGCATTGACGTAAATGTGTTCGTCGGCGCCGACTTCTTTGGCGCGGTCTGCGATGCGTTGTTGTTCTTCAGGAGGAAAGCCTCCGGTATCAACGCAACAGGTAATAATGCGCTCGAACCCGTACTCTTTGCGGGAGAAGGGGACGAGGAATGAAGTATCAAGGCCGCCTGAAAAGGCAACTACGGCAGTTTTGTGTTGGGAATAGTCCGTCACGAATCGTTTTTCTGTAAAGTTTCTGGTCCGTTGCTCTGACAATCTTTCGGGATTCCTGCAAGTGCAGACATACTCCCTTTTTCAGGTCCTGTTAGGTGGGGCAGTCAAAAGCTGGCTCTTCGGTGGCCAAAACCAAGGCTCGCAGGCTGAAAATTATTGGATAGAGGTCTTCGTAATACCAAAGGCTTGCGAAATAGAGGCCGATAGGGGTTGCGCTAACGTGGCCGGTATCAACTTGGTTGATGAGCCATTCGAATCCATTTTGAAGCGTAAGGGCCTCGACTGAAATCCCAGACTTTTGTGCCAAACAGAGCGCCTCTAGCGCCAACGCGGTTTCTTCGATAGAGGCCAGGTCGGATGGGGCGTCACGCCATCCGGCCCAAGCACCTGAATCGAGCTGAGCGCTGAGAAGGTAATCAATGCCGTTGGTCAGCATCTTTGGTGGGTAATGGAGGGATGCCGAGAGCTCCTTCTGAATCGGTAAGAGGGCGATAAGCACTCGAGAACTACCAAAAACTGGATTTTCTCGGTTTGGGGCAGACTCATTGCCAAACCATAGCGGAACCCAACTTCCATCGTCTCGTTGCTGTTTTTCAAGAAAGGAGAGGGCGCGTTGCATAGATCGCAGTAGATTTGCGGTGTGTAAGTCGGTAGAAGCGCAAAAGGCACGTAAAACGTGGGCGGTTAAATCGCAACAGGATTTGTCAAAAGGCAGGGTGCCCCAACCTCGGCAAAAGGTTGGGAAGCCTCCATCCCGGTTTTGTAGGCCCAATAACCAGTTTAGGCCGGCTGCAATAGCGGTTTCGATGGCGATATCGTGAATCCCGACTATTGGCGGGGGCCCTTCTGTTGAAAAAGGTGTCGAAAAAGGTGTCTGACCCTTTCCTTGTTCTGCCTGAAAATGAGTCTGACACCTTTGATATTGACCTTTTTTGCCCGCAGAAGGAGTCTGACACCTTTCGTCGTTCTCAGGAGGTGTAAGACCCTTTTCCCCAGCAGATGTTGAAAAAGGTGTCGAAAAAGGTGTCTGACCCTTTCCTTTTTGCAGAGCTAAAATCGCGCCTGGTGTGTCATCTGCGTCTGGCACAGAAGGAGTCTGACACCTTCCGTCGTGACCCGCAGAAGGAGTCTGACCTTTCTCGTCGCTCTCAGGAGGTGTCTGACCCTTTTCCCCAGCAGATGTTGAAAAAGGTGTCTGACCCTTTTCCTCTTCCTCATTACATAAGGTGTCTGTCCCTTTTATTGATACGGAAGGTGTCTGGCCCCATTTTGAGGATTTGAGCTTTTGCAGGGCTAAAATCGCGCCTGGCGTATCATCTGCGTCTGGAACTCCTCCGGTTAAAGGGGTCCAGGCCCAGCCTCCTGGATCTGCATGGGTATACGGATGGGTTTCTATCCATTGTTGCCCTAGCAGCCATTGGATTGTCTTTTGTTGTTCATCCGGTGGCAAACTGCCTTCCGGGAGGGCTTGAATGGATAAGCTCGTCACCCAGGTCGCCAAATGGGTATCAATTGGCCAGCTGCCATCTTCTCGCATCGATTCGACTAAAAAGGATTCACACCGCTGGCTCACTTGATGGTGTTCACGCCCACTTGCCGCGAGGCTCATCAAAACAAACGCAGTCAACGGCGTGGCTTCAAGGAAGCCCCCAGAGGCAGGCTGAATTGCCGTAAGGATCTTTGTCGCCTTCCTGAACGCTAGCTTTCGACAGCATCGAGCGATGGGATTTTTTGAAGGAGCGAGTTGATGTCGAACTTGGCCGATGGCGATTAAGGCGGGTAGGGCATAGCTGACCACCGGCATACGAACCCATTTGTAGGCCTGATGCGGAATCACGGAGAGTTCGAAGGGAAGGGGGATGACGTGCTTCCAAGCCGACGTATCGTTTCCTAGCCGTCCACTCAACGCGGTCATGGTCAGAATCGGCACGGAAAACGTTCGGTCCTTGCCGTAGCAACGTACAATTGCTCGTGCGAGCTGTTCTGGGTCTAGATCGGAGTCCAGCGGTTGTTTGAGCTCCCGTTTCAGCCAATTTTCCGCGCTTTGGATAACGGTGGCATATTCAGCCCCGGCTTCGCTTGCCCCGAGAGCATCCCAGACTAAAGTCGTTGTACTTAAGTTGCTCGCACTGCGATCTGTGTCGCCCCACCCTCCGTCTGAGTTCATGTTTTCACATAACCAGTGCAGACCGTTGGCAATCATCGCTTGGTGCGTTCGGTTCCCTCGAAATCGATCGAGAATCGCCAAGGCGGTGATCGCGGTAGCGGTGGACAATGCACTTGAACTTAACCGGCCCTCCCAAAATCCCTCGGGGTCGCGGGCATTCATCATGCGGGTTTGCACCGCATCCCGAGCTGTGCGTAGGCGGTCTGGATCGATGCCTTGGATCATAAACTTAAATGGCCGAGGGCAAGCAGGGCGTAGAAGGTATATTCACAGTCCAAGCTGTCTTCCATCCAGTTGCCGTAAAAACCGCCTTTGTTGGTCCACAAGGTGTCGATAAAATCGAGGCAGGGTTCTTTGACGCGGTCTAGCGGAACCTGCATCCCAGAGAGCGCGTGCAAGGTTACCGCGGTGGAAAGCAGATCTGGAATCGGAGCTTGAGGCATGGCGAAAAAGCCGCCCTCGGGATGACACCGGTTGAGCAACCAGTCGCCAACTTCTGTATCGACCGGATGTCCTAAGACGCGGAAGGCATCGACTGCTGCGGCGGTTGTCGGGGTGGTTCCCATCGTCATGCTCGCTTCGTTAGAAAAGCCCCCATCGGGGGTGCGAAGGCTCGAGATGCAATCGATGAGTCGTTCTGGTTCGGGTAGATCGAGTCCAAGATCTTGGAATGCTCCGAGAGCTAAGTAGCAGGCGTAGACGGTTCCGAAGCTCGCCGCTTTTTCATCTCCGTTATAGCCGCCATCAGGAGTGCGATACATCGCGAGTTCGCTTATTAAGGCTTCACGAAATTCAGGGCTTGGTTCGGATCCAATTGAAGCCAGGCATCGGGCGAGGCAGCAAATGTGAATAAAATCCAATTCGCTCGCCGATTGGAACCCTTGTAGATAGGTCGTTAGAGACGCAACCGGGAGGTCTTGTTGCAAGGACAGCAGGGCATTGCTGCCAAACACCGAATAATACAAATCCGGCGAGCCATCGAGATCGATAAACCCACCGTAAGTATGTTGTTGGCTTCGAATAAAATCGGCAACCAGCGGGGCAGATTCACCCAGCAGATTCGACGATAGCCGCGCTACCTGCAGCATTTCCAGTCGCATGCTCATCAGTATCTGTGGATGTTTTGTTACAAAATGTGACCACGTTATCGGCGTCAAAGATTCGACCCAATACGCGTCGTAATAACCCTTTTAGGGTCGCGGTCTCTAAAAAGCGAAGCGAGCGAACCGCTTCGTCTTTATAGCCATCGAGTAAAGCGTGGGCGCGTTCTTCAACCAGAAGGTCTTTTATGATCCGGTGAATATCCGCCTCATTTTCCGTGAAGGAAATGGTTTTGCCCCACAGTCCTGCGAGGAGCGCTTTGTCATCGCCTTTGGCTTTTTCATGGGCGAGAGCGAGGAGCAGGGAGGGACGCACATCGCGCGCGTCGTTGCTGTCGATCTCACCAAAGATGTCATCGAGGTCGTCGCGGATCTGATACGCGATGCCGAGGGCTTCGCTGTAGTCCTGAATGATTTGAATCGTTTCTTCATCCGCACCACCGTAAAGCGCGCCGAGGTAAAGGGCGACTTCGAACGCTGGAGCCGTCTTCTTGCGGAAAATATCCAGCACCGCTCGAGAGGTCATCGGCTTGGGGTCGTTGGCCCAAATAAGTTCAGCGCCTTGCCCCATGCTAAGGGTTCGGTGTCCCATGGCTGCAACATGCATCATGCGTGCTTTGGCTTCTGGTTCGACCTTGGTTTCTGCGATTAAACGGTATCCTTCGCCGAGCAAAAAGTCGCCAACATTTAGCGCTACGGCTACGCCGACTTCGGCGTGCATGGTGGGCTCGTCGTAACGAACATCGTCTTCATCTTCGATGTCGTCATGAATGAGCGATGCTTTGTGGAAGCACTCTACGGCAAGCGCGAGTTTTTTGAGATCATCGCTGACCACCAATTCGGATTCTTCTTGAAAAGCTTGCCAAGCGCAGGCGGTCAAGAAGGGGCGCCATCGCTTGCCGTCTTTGGCCATCCATTCATAAGCAATCGCGCCGGTAGGGTCTTTAACGACTTCCCCAGCGAGTGCAGCCAGAGACTCTGGCGTAAACCAGGAGTTTACTTCGTCGCGGACATCGTCCAAATTGAGGCGGTATGTTTTGTCGTCGCTACTGAGGTGGATCACATCCCACAACCATTCGAGGTCGATGTTTGTGTCCGCGCAATCGTCTTGTAAAAGTGGGATGGCGATTCCTGGAGCCGCGGCGGCTTCCATGTAGGGGAAAACGCGTTCCAAAACATTGATGCAGCTCACACCCACCACCGCGTCGATCTGACCGGTTTCGATCAGCTTTAAAACAATCGGGGTGCCTTCTGCGACCAAGGTCGCATAGCCGAGACGGTCCGCTTCTTCTTTAAGATAGTGGATGGAGCACTGACCGCATTTTTTGCAAAGGAGTCCGAATTCGTCGAACGGGGCTGGGCAATCATTTTCAACCCGCAAGCAAACCGGAAGCAAAAGGAGCCGGCGGTTGTAAGGGATGGTTGCGAGGATATCTCGCCAGGTCTCGTTGTTCAAGAGAATGGCCAGAAACTCTCGATAGATCGGATCTGCACCGCTAAAGGCGAGCAGCTCGTCGGCATGGATCTTCAGTTCTTCAAAGGGAACCGGAGGGGTTAACTTCGCCTTTTCCTGTGCGACATAAGCTTTCACCGCGGTGTGCAATTTTTCACGTTCGAACCGAGTAGGCGGCACATTTTTCTGCGGTGTGCGCGGCGGGCGTAAGGGGATTGCGGTGGGGATTCGCAACGGTTTTTGTTTAAGAAAGTCTAAGTCGAGTTCCTGCATAAGGTATCCTATACTCTATTCGCCTACGAGGAGCGAGACGTGACCCCATAAATCTGCTAAAGCTGAAAAAGTTTATTGGGTGTATACGTTCAGTTTAGGCGCGGTCTTCAGGTCGGACGCTGTCTTGTCGCCAATCGAGTACTTCTTGGGCTTTCGATTTTGCTTCTTCGGCCCGCTTTTGGATTTCATCCATGCTAGGCAAGGACATGAGAACTTCGGTTGGGATGTCCATATCTTTTTGCATTTTAGCAAGGCAGCGCTGGCGCTCCATGAGGGCACGATCATCGTCACGCTCCTTGGCAAATCGCTCTTTGGCTTGTTCGGATCGATCGCGCAAAGTCGCGTAGATATCGCCACCGAGGAGGGCTGAAATGTCGATCTTCATACTTTCGCGACTGACGCTATCTTCGTTGACTTTGTCGCCATTGACCGGGCCATTGCGGTATTTGGGAAACATGATGGCCGCTTCCGGACAGACCCGAGAGCAGGCGGGGCAATTGGTTTTGCATTTGTCACGATTCTCAACTCGAATCTCCTTTTCTGCGGAAACATTGTACACGCCAAAAAGGCAGAAGCTAAGGCATTGCATGCAATTGGTGCAGCGATCGTAATCAATCACGGGGAACCACGGATGCCACTCACCAGGTTTGCGTGCTTCGGCTTCGGTACGAAAACCTTCGATGCGTTTGATCAAGGCGTCGTCATCCAGCTCGCTGATATCGAGGAAGAAAACCGTGACGTCTTTGGCTGGGTCTTTTGCCAAGGACGGGGGATCGCCATCAAAGCGACCGAGGACGACGAGGTGGCAGGCGTCTGCAGGCGAAAGCGCTCCGTCGGCACGAACGCAGCTGACGGGGTAGCCGGCCGTGAGCAGGCGATGGAGAAGGCGACTGCGATCTTCTGGAGGCAGGGACTGGCTACCGCCGCCTTCAAACAGGAGGACGCGCATCATGGTTTGAGATAGTGCGTTTGAACTCATTTATTCGCTCTTTTCGGTTGGGCTAGAATCAGTTGGCGCTGCGTCGCTGTTGTCCGCATCGTTTTCGCCTGCATCGCGTTGGCGGGGATTGGGATCAAAGATATCCTCCATGATTTCTTCCACGCTTTCGGTGCGCATGTTCAAGACGGTGGCGCTATCGGGTAGAGGCGCGTCGGCTGCATTGAACAACCATTTGACTGCGCGCGGATAACACGCGGCAATTTTCACCCCATCGGTTCCAGCGAGGCGTTTTAAAGCGGGATCTTTTGACGCTGCCATTTCACACAAGTCAGGAACCGCTTCAAACGCTACCTCGGAAGCGGCTAGCTTTTCGAGTACCCCATTCTTGACGTCCTCGGGCACGATCTTGGTGTAGGCGCAGTGACAGTACAAAATGCAGGGCTTAGGATCTGACGATTCGGTGGTCATGATAGAAGGAGGGTCATGAAAGAGGGGGGTCATGAAAGAGGGAGGGACTGCTCGTCACGATATACGGGCACGGGTTGGCCAGGAGCAAAGGCTTCAAGGTGTGAGACACTGATCGAAATCTCAGGGCTAGAGAGTGCTTCGATCACCTCGGTGACAATATCTTGTAAGGCCTCGGGAGGGGATTCCGCGCGGATGTTGAGAATGAGTTCACCAGCATTGAGTTCGTCGGCCAACTGCTGCGATGCCTCTGGGATGAGTTCGTTGCTCACGAGGTTGAGAATCGCGAGGCCAATGGAATGAGATGAGGCACTTGGGTTGAGCGTCATTTTGAGGTGGGCGATTTCGGTGTCAGCGGCTTTCAAGCGGGCTTGCAGGTTTTCCGCGAGGATTTGTACCAGCTCGTTCCCGTCAAAATAGTCGTTCGCTTTTACGGAAATCGCAGCGTTGAGCCAGCCCAAGAGCGCTTCACCTTCGCCGTAAATGCCGTAATCAATCTGCATTGCTTCGCCGCCAGGCATGAGGTCGTTTTCAACCTGCTCGAACCAAGGGGCGAGGCCGGTGAGTTCGCGAGCAGATACTTCGAGTAAGTTCGCGCTTGGGTAGGTGCTTCCGAGGCAGGATTTCAAAGCTTGCTGTTGCTCGGGCTCGAGAATGTCGCATTTGTTTAGTAAGATGATCTGCGCTTCTTCGAGTTGTTTCTTATAGATGTAGAGGACCTTGTCGGAGAACTTTTTCCCGTCTTCGAGGCCGAAGACGCGAGCTGCGCGACGCGGATCAACCACGACGGTGAAAGGCGCGATGGCAAACTGATCGCCATAGATTCTTCTAAGGGGGTAACTGACAGTCGCGACAAGGTCGGTGCAGCTTCCTACTGCTTCAGCAATGAATACATCGGGCCGCGTGGCTTGGGTCAGATGCTCGGCAGCTTCTTGCAGAGATTGGAAGCGACAGCAGAAGCAGCCGCCCGCGATCTCTTCAACCGCGAATCCGTGGGATGCAAGCATGGCGGTGTCGACCAGATTTCGCCCTTGGTCGTTCGTGATCAGCCCGACACGTAGTCCTTTGGCCTTGAGGTGCTGGGCGAGGGCAAGAACGGTTGTAGTTTTACCAGCGCCAAGGAATCCCCCGAGCATGATATAGCGTGGGGTTTCACGGATGTCTGATTGAGCTTGGTTATTCACGAATGATTCAAGGTTGAGTTTTTTTTGTTAAAAAATAGTGGTTGGAAAAGGTTCTGATAAGATAAGTTACGCTTCGGCATAGCCTTCACCGAGCATTTTATCGATGGTTGCGTCTAATACCTTGGCGTAGTCTTCAACTGACATCGCATCGGGTTCAGGTTCGCCCTTTGCGAGATAGAGCCAGCCGCGCCCGTAGGAGTCCGCGTGGACTCGAGCTGGATCTTCTTCGATGTCGGGATTGCCCCCTTCGAAGCTACCTTCCAAAACCGCGTAGAGATCAGTGGTCGCCTTGAAGCCTTCCATCCAGCCGACGATTTTACCGACTTCAATGTGGGTTTGTAGCTCGGTTTCAAAATCAAGTTCCACCATCTCACCTAGCATACGGGTGGCAAAGCGAGTGAGCCCAATGCGCCACGTGTCCATTTCTTCGGTGGGTTCGAGCCAGTAATGTGAGGCGGTATACAACCGGTGGTGAGGCAAGCGGGTGCGAAACACAGCACGTTTGTACGGAAAATTTCCCGAAGATTCTGCAGCAGCCGCGCGAAGTTGCTGGTACCGGGATTGTAAAGTTATGTCGTTCTCGTTTGTCACGCTTGTTATCAAGGTCTACTCAGAATAAAGTACGCATTCCAATGCCAAAGTGTGCTGATGCCTTGGAATCAACTTAAATTAAAAAGGCCGCCAAAATATTGGCGGCCTTTCGTTCAACGGATGTGAGTCCGTCTGTCGATTACTCGTCGACGAAGAAGTCTGCTTCAGTCGAGTAATGGTAGTAGGTTAAGCCGTCTTCGAGCACGACGCCGATGAGCAACACGGGGTTGTTCGAGTCGGTTACGTCAAACAAGCGGCTATCGCCGATGAGAACAAAGGAGGCGGTGTTTTCGCCTTCGGTGATTGCATCTGCAGTCTGCATACGAGTCGGAGCGCTAGCAGCGGTCAAGCTGACTTCAGAGCCTGGCTGAGCGATGAAGCAAGCCAAGCCACCATCAACCGCGAGAGACGCAACCGTCTGGCCATCAACTTGTAGGTCTTGTGTGTCCGCGTTAGCGGTTTCGACGAAGTGAAGCCCGCGTTCGATATCGCTTCCACCCACACTTATGACGATGGTTTCGTAATCGTTATGTCGTAGGCTGATGGTCGTTTCACGGACCACATAGGTGTAGACTCCGTTTGGAACACCGGTTTCTGTCACTTCGTAGGTCGAACCATGCAAGTTGTTTTCTGCCAAGATTGGCGCAGGGTTGACGATGCTTTCATTCCCTGCAGCGTCGATCCGGATGACGTCGAACAAGAGCGCTTCGGATTCGCTGGCAGTTGTGAAGCTATAGTTCACCGTATTGCCTTCAATCGTTGCCGAGGCGTCTGAGATGACAATTGCGGTTGGGTTCGCAGAGAAGCCGAAGTCTAGAGTTTGATTAAACTCACCGGAACTAAGGGTAACGCACTGTTTCACTGCGGTAGATGTTTTTACGAATTGAGCTGGAATGGTCGCTTCGTTTAGTTTCACACAGTACTCGCCCGGCTCAAGATCACAGAACTCGTAGTAACCAGCATTGTCTATTCGAGACTGGGTGACGGTACGCTGTACTTCAGTTTCGGATCCGTTGATGATTTGGCAGAGGATAACTTCAACCCCAGGGAGTCCGGTGGTGGTAATTACATCGTTACTTGGGTTGCCGTCGAAGTTGAGGTCTTCCCAAACCGTGTCGCCTAAGCAGGCTAGCTTGTAGATTCCCATGTCGAGGTTAAGGTTGAACTCACCACCTTCGAGGGGGCCGGTGAAGACCGTTTCGCCGTTTTCATCTGCTTTTGATGAGGTGGTTGGATCGCCAACGCCTTGAACAGTCACTTTGCAATCAGTGGGGACGACAAAGCACACGCGGTAGTTACCTGGAGGAAGGTCGGTGAAGAGGTAGGTTCCGTCTTGGCCTGTGGTCGTGGTTTCTAGAATCGCGTCTCCAACACTTTTTAGGTGGACGGTTACACCGGGAACAGGGGCTTCACCAGGCTCTTTAATGCCGTTGATGTTGCTGTCTTCCCAGACGCAATCGCCAACCGATACCGTGCTAAAGATTCCGAAGTCGATGGTTTCATTGCGTTGGCCGTTTTGATTCAGGGTCACGCAAGGAGAGCATCCATCTTCGTCCGCATCACTGTCGGTTTGATCCGATCCTTGATTGGACTCGGTAAGGCGGTAGGCCCCTGGAATGGAATTGAGGTCGAGTTGCACTTTGTAGCTTCCGAGTGGAAGGTTATCAAAGCTATACGACCCGTCGGCTGCGGTAACAGCGCTGCTTATCGGCGTTCCGTTGCAGGCGGTAAGCAATACGGTCGCGCCGGCAACGCCAGGCTCTTCGCTTGCAGGCCCTTGTTGGCCATCATTGTTGTTGTCGAACCAGACGTAGTCACCGAGGCTGACTTCTTGTAGGGCTACTTCAGCTGTATCGCAGCTTTCCAAGCTGTCGAAGGAATCGATGACTTGTCCATTCGCTGCCGTGACTTCAAGTTCTGCACAGGCGGTGTTGACACGTGATTGCGTCAACGTGGTCTGGTAGAAGTAGGAGATGCTTTCGCCCGGAGCGAGCGGTAGGGTGCCGGTTACCAGATTCAGCGCGTTTTGGTTGATGGATAAAGTCGGGTCATCAAATAACAAGTTGCTGAGGAAGGTGTCACCTGAGTTCACGATGGTGAAGCAGTAGGTGATTTCAGTGCCGTTCACGTCGCCAACAAAGTCAGGTGCAGTTGCACAGCCAGATCCGTTGTTGTGACCTTTGTAAACCGTTTTGATCATTTCCATCTCTGGATCGGCTACGAGAACAATTGCAATGTCGCTGTCCTTCATGAGGTCGAGAGTTGGGATGTCGACGCCATTTGAGGTCGATGGATCACCACAGGAGGTTGCAACGTTGGTAAGGGGGCCATTGATGGTCGTGTCGTAGTAGAAGACCATGGTTTCGCCCGGTGCGAGAGGCTCGCTGCCACTGAGAAGAGTCATGGATCCACGACCAATATTCAAGGTCTGGTCGTCGACCGTAATGCTGTTAAGTGCGCAGTCGCCTGTGTTCTCAACCTCAAAGCAGTATGTGACGGCTGCGCCAGTCGCGCCTGTTTCCAGATCGCCTGCGCTTGCACAACCCGTGCCTGAATTGTTGCCGAGATAAACCGTTTTGTTCAGTTCGATGGCTGGGTCGGCTGTGATCCGGACAAGGTAATCTTCTACCTCGCCGTCAGGCGCACGGTCGCAAGGTGTGGTTGCGAGTGTGCCACTAGCCGTGGTGAAGCGGAAGCGAGCCCCCGTGTCTGAATTCAAGGTCGCATTGACCGGAATATTAACCGTTAAAGTAGAGGTGCCGGCAGGAACTGGTAAGTCAGCCGCAATGCGATTTGCGCTCTGGTCGTCGAGAACATTGTTCGCTTGCCAGTCAATCCAGCCGTTCAAGAAGCCAGCCACAGAAGCGGTGATTTGTACTTCAACCGTGCCCCCAGGTTTGAGCGAGTCGAGGAATAGAATACCATTGTCATCCGGGCCGTCGCCGTCAGCGAGAATGCTTTCTTGACCATCCATTTCCGCGTCGATTCCTGAGCCCAAAAAGACGCCATCGACAAGGATGTGGCCTGCACCGCCGTCAGACAGGGTGGTTTTGTTGTAGCCGGCAGGAAGGTCGCCGAAGTCGGTTGGAGGAGGGAAGAAGCCAACGTCAAGACTGTGGTTGATGGTACCCGGTCCGCCTGCATTGAAGGGGATCTTCGCGTAGACGGTGCCGTTGACATTGCTGATCACCGCGTCGGAGTCGTTCAAGTCGCTGTTCCCATTGTTGTTATTGTAGTCTGGGTTTGACAGGGCGAGAAGCGCGAGAGGGCCTTGGCCCATGTTGATGCAGATGCTGTAGTCGCCAAAGAACCCAAGGCCGTCGAGGCCCGTGAAGTAATATTCACCGTTTGCGTCGGTGATGGTGCTGCTAATGGGGTTGTGGTTCGCATCACGTAGTTCAACTGTAACGCCACTAATTGGAGCTTCGCCTGGATCTTGAACCCCATTCCGGTTTTCGTCTAGCCACACATAGTTCCCCGCTTCAATCGGAGCCGGAGGACAAAGCAGCTCGAGGTCGCCAAGTCCATTGACTTTGCCGAAGGTTCCTGCGCCCGTGCCGCCAACTGAAGTGTTGTCGAAAATACGAAGCTCGCCACAAGATGCGCCATTGGTGTTGCTGAACCAGCGAACCCCAGCTGAGTCGGTGTCAGCCGTGACATCGCCAGAATCAATTGGATCGGAAACTGCGACCAAGATTTTGTCATCGCAAGGCTTGTAGATCAATCCTCCGAGGACGGTTTCTTGGAAGATTGGATCTGAGAAACTATCGGCGTGATAGAATTCTCCGTTGCCGGGGCCTTGTCCGTTATTTGCACCAGCGGTTGGACCGTTTGCACCCGCGATGGAGTTGTTTTCCATGGACCAATTTCCGTTTCCGACGGCAGAAGCGCGGAGGAGGTCACCAGCACCATAGCCTTTATATTCAAACGTATCGGAGGTATCAAATGGATTTAGGGTGTTGAACCCAAATTGGTCGGAAGCGCGGTCACGCATCCCGATGATCATGTCGCCTTCGCAGTCGATTTCGATGTCGACGAACATGGCTTGTGGGTAGCCTACATTTGCGAATCCGAAGTTTTGATTGACTGCGCCGGTAATGGTCGCGAAGCCATTTGTCCAAGGGTTCCAGTCAGCTGGGATTACCCCACCGGTTGGTCCAACGTACGCGTTACCGCGTGGGTAGGCGAGAGGCCATTGGAGGACTGGAGTCGGGTTGAAGGTTTTTGTTACCGTATCAAACTCATAAACATAGCCGTGCATGTCGCTGCGATCTTGGGTTGTCTCCGCAGAGCAGATCGCTCCAACATAGACTTTTCCTTGGTGATACTTCGTCGCGAAAGGACGGAAGTTGCTTTCAACGTCTGGGCAATTGCCCGCTGGACGTGGAATATCATAGCGAGACATGTCGCTTGATGTGAAGGTCTTGCCTGGGTCGGTCACGTCGACTTCGTACAAGCGGCGGTCAACGAGATTTACTACGTAGAGAGTCGAGTCGTCGCTGCTAAGGTCGAGGTCGCCCAAGCCAACTTTGCCAACCGCATCCCAAGAATTTGGGTCACGCAACCAGCTTTCATCATAGGTTGTTGACGTAGGGTGGGGGTCTGACGCGGCTGCATCTGGGAAGAGCGAGTAGAGGTCGAACGAGTTGGTTACCGATGCGTTGGTGCGGTCGACGAGATATACGCCACCCGGTCCTAGCGGTCCATATCCACTGTGACGCTTTTGAAAAGCTGCCAAGTAAATGATGTCTGATGCACTTTGGTACGCAGTACCAAAAACGGCTCCGACTTCACCTGCGGTTGAGACGGTGTCATGTGCGTCATCATTTCGGTTGGTGTAGTTGAAGAGGACAACCGTGTCATTGGTCAATCCAGCTTGTGGACCTGTAATATAGCAGGTGAGGACTACGTCCGGATTTTCATCGCAAAAGTTGTCCGGATTGGCGACCGCAAAGCGTAGGTTGCCAACATCGGATGAACCGCCTGCAAGAAAGACGACAGAGGATGCACTGTCAGCGCCGCGAAGCGATGGGGCATATCCTGCTGGAAAGTTGCTGTATTCCAAGCGAATCGCTTGGTTGTCGGTTACGTTAGCGGTCCAAACGCCGCTAGCATCTGAAATGGCAGAAACTACACTGCCGTTTTCAAGAAAGAGGGTTGCTGTAACACCTGCAACGGGGGCTTCTGTGCCCGGATCCATTACACCGTTAAAGTTAACGTCTTCATATACAAGTCCGCCAATTTGGCGAGCCATAGCTGTCCCAGCGGACAGGCAGAGCATGATAAGCATGCTTTTCATCATGGATGATTTTCCCATTCTTCTATTCCCAATTTATGTGTTAATTTTGTTCCCATTAGATGTGATGTGAAATCCGGTTTTGCAATCCTGAATTTTATGCTTGTTTATAACTTGTGTATATCCTGTTTGTAATGCTCGTAAGATGTTGGCAATGAGCTGCTTACATGGTTAGTGACGAGATGATAGCTTTTAAATTCGAGAATTGGATATAAGCGTATTCTCGTTCTTAAATCACACAAGGTGTTAAAAATGAGTAGTTTATGATGAATCTAACCCATTTCGAATGTATGAACAATTTCAGTTCTCAAGGCTAAAAAAATGTCAGGACTACAACATATAGTAGTGTATCAGGCGGATTGCGAGGCGGGCTTCCCCGAGAAAAACCTGTTTAAACTGAAAGGTCAGCTGCGAGACCAGAATGAATGGTTTGGTGAATTTTCTGATCTAGCACCCAAATTGTTCCTTGCGCCAGAGATGTTTGACGTAGGATATAACCTTCCGGCTCTCTCGTCGCTGGCAAATCAGGAGGGTAGTCGGCCCGTGTCATCTACAAGCATGGTCAAGGAGTTGGCGGTGAAATCCGGTGTGAGTGTTTGTGTTGGTTTAGGAGAGCCTACCCGTAATTCAGCATGGAAAAATACCCAACTTTTCGCGGCAGCAAATGGCGATACCGTGACCTATGAGAAGGTGCACTTAGCGACGGTGCTGGGAGAGGAGCGGTACATCGAGGCGGGAGATACCTTAGTCCATTTTCAATGGGGCGCATTTCATGTCGGTCTCTTAATTTGTTATGACCTGCGTTTTCCTGAATTGGCGCGACGGCTTGTTGTCGATCACGGGGTCGATCTTCTTTTGCTCTCTTCTGCTTGGCCATTTCCTCGGGTAGCGCATTGGCGAACCTTGATTCAGGCGCGGGCGATTGAAAACCAATGCTATGTAGTAGCGGCCAACCGGATTGGTTGTGACGTTGCTAACGGACCTGTGTTTTGCGGGAACAGTATGGTGGTAGATCCGTATGGAGACATCCTGGCCGAAGCGGGCTCTGATCAGGAGGAAATCCTTCGGGTTTCTTTAGATCCCAACCGGGTAAAACAGGTTCGTAAACATATGACACCACTGAAGGAAGTTAAATTTCTTTAAGCGAATAACTTTGACGTATAGGGCGATGCATCCCGATTTATGAAGAACGAAAAAGCCCACGTAATAACGTGGGCTTTTGGGGGTGCTGAGGGGCAGTGTTTAGCGCTTCTTAGCTGACGACCTTTGCTAAGAATCAGCGTTTGGGAATGGTTTCCATCTCCGCTTGGCTTGGCCAGAATTTACCAATGTCTTTGGCGTCTGGAATGGCAAGCGGGCGAACGATACGCATCCCGACCATTTTTGCGTCCGTAAGCCACCAAACGCTTTGTGGGATTTGCGGGTCGCGAGCTTTCCACGCTTCGTTTGATTCCATGCGAGCCGCGCTTCGTTGTTTGTCAGCCTTGTCATCCCAGCCGCCACCACGGACCGTCCGGCCATACATTTCTTTCGGGACACGTAGAGGGTTTTCGAGGATTTCTTGTGTGGCTTTGGGAATGACATAGTCATCAAGTACCCATTCCCACACGTTACCGTGCATATCGTGTAAGCCCCACTGGTTTGGCTTTTTCTTGCCGACTTTTTGGTACTGCCAATCGCTATTGTCGTAAGTCCACGCGTAGTTTTTCAGTTCGGACTTATCGTCACCAAAATGGTAGGCGGTAGTTGTGCCTGCGCGGCAGGCGTATTCCCATTCTGCTGCGGTGGGTAGACGGTAAAAATGTCCTGTTTTAGCGCTAAGCCACATGCAGTACATGCGAGCGCTAAGGTGGGTCATGCAGATGGCTGGATAGCCTGTTTTCCCCATGCCAAAGCTCATTTCCATGTAAGCAGGGGTAGGGCGGGACACTGCATCTGAGATCAAATCAACCTCGTTGGTGCCCGCTTTGAGATAGTTTCGCTCGTCGATTTCAACGCTTGCTTGCCATAGCTCGTACAACTCCCAAGTAAGCTCATGTTTTGCCATCCAGAATGGATCAACCTTTACTTTGATTGGAGTGCGTTCGTCCGCTTTGCGTCCTGGCTCATCTTCTGGGCTTCCCATTATGAATTCGCCGCCAGCGATTGGAAGCATATCAAATTCAACATCGAGCGGAGGAATATTTTGTGCATAGGCTTCCATGGTATTGGCTTCTTGCACCGGCCCTGGTTTTAAGCCGAGGGTGGTGTATAACTTTTCAGCAGACATCCCATCAAATGGTTTCGGGCCTTTGATGGAAAAGTCGAGTGTTGCTCCCTTTGGAAAGGTGCCTCCTTCTTGCATCCAGCGTGTGATTATCGAGAGGTCTCGTTGGTCCGTGAGTTGTTCTAGCACGGGTTGGATATCTTTTTTGAAGTCTAGCTTACTTGGTAGTCGGCGCTTAGGGGCAAGAACAACGCCATCGGGCCATTCAGCTCCTTGTAGAATCCAATTCTTTAAGATCTCCTGGTCAACGATTGAAAGAGGGTAAGGGTCACGTTCTTTTTTATCCTGCGGAGGCATGATTTCATCTTCATCGATGTCCAGTGTGGTTGTCCAATAAAGTGAGCTGTCATCCGGGTTTCCGGGCGAAAGAACTTCCTCGTCTTCAAAGGCAAATTCTTTTGTATCCAGCCTTACTTTGCCTTTGTCTTTTTTCTCGTAGTGACAACTTAAGCAGTTTTGCTCTAAAATCGGTTGGACTTGATTCACAAAGTCTACGTGCGCGACAGCAGCAGGCTTCTCCTGAGCTACTGCCATAAAGGGGGCGGTGAAGCTCAGGCTGAAGAAAAGTCGAAGAATAGATGAGGGTCGGTTCATATACGTTCCAAGGGCTTGTATGTGTTTGACGAAGTAAATAGGATGAAAATTCATGGGGCTAGGGCTTACTAATCTGTTCAGCCGTTTAACCTTATTACGACCGTATCGAGAAATACTTTGGCTCAATCCTGCAAAAACGTCGATCAATTATGCCTCACATCCCTCTGAAACAGGTTTTAACTAGCTTCTCCTGAATACCACATTACCAAGTTCTTAGGCAATAGTAGTTCGGCCGATGAGGCTGAATTGGTGATTCCTTGGCTGCCTCCGACTCATGACGGTCTAAGCAGTCCCTCTGAATTAAACGTTACAGGCCAAAAGGCTATCGAGACCGTTTCATTATATATTGCTATTATTGCTAGGAGTCTGTCGGACTTAGGCTTTCGAGCGAGGATTTCTCAGTTTGAGACCAGACGGTTTGGACGATTCGTGAGAATAGTTGAGACTATTTAATCGATTCGTCCGGATCGTATGGGCCAAAGTGAGGAATTCGCAGCCGAATCTGCAAAGTCCGATAGGCTCCCAGGAGTCTGTCGGGCTTTAATGGCACTTAGATAAGCGGTCCAGCGTATTTTTTTTGCGTCATTCTACATCGTGGGAATCCGCCCCAAGGGGGTGGGATATGGTCGCCCGTGTGCAAGGCCGCGAAGCGGGCGCAGCGCCGGGTTTAGTGCAGACGAAAGAGGCAACGAGAGGTAATCGTTATATTTTGAGAGAACCCGAACCGAGACGCAGAACATAGCCCTGCGCAGTTTATATCCTGTGATGCCCGAAATTCACTAAAACGAAACCCTCAAAATTACCATGAATCGTTTATCCTACGCTTTTCATCCGGTTGGGTGTCGCCGCTACGCGGCTTAGAGGAGGAGTCCGCCGGGACCACGGCCTCCTCACTCCGTTCGTCAACCATGGCTATCAATGGGTCAGCGCTACGCGCCTTTAGTCATCTGAATTT
>Ga0209186_1000523_pt1 | contig 30622 bp, 22 predicted proteins | sample SidtaG_FD_187426 | JGI IMG/M metagenome (GOLD analysis project Ga0209186, IMG submission 187426) | Marine algal microbial communities from Sidmouth, United Kingdom - Sidmouth_Male2 metaG (SPAdes) (version 2) | ecosystem: Host-associated > Algae > Red algae > Unclassified | place: Sidmouth...
GGTGGCAAGAAAGTAGCCACGGGTGGAGCGAGGTACGAGCGGAACCCAGGGGTAGTTGAGAGCCTTTTGAGCCGACCGGCCTGCCCCTTTGCACGAGTTCTTCGCTTTGGGTCCGGTCGGAACGGCCTCATGTTTCTGAGGGCATCCGCTCCCTGCATTCTTCGGTCGGACGTACCATTAGGTGCCCTGTGTCACCGCTACGCGGCTACTCTTCATGCTCGGCCCAAACCCCGGCCTCGCCCTGCGGGCTACAGCCGGGGCTATTCAGGGTGCCACCGCTACTGCGGCTCTTTTCAAGCTATCGCATAAACGACTGAACGTCCTTTCTTCTCGATTATCTGGCGGCGTGCCACGGTGCCTCAACTTTGCAGGCGGATCGTGATCGAAAACGGCGGGGTTCCGACGTACTTTCGTGCGATTATCTTTTTTAAAATCATAAACCAAGGATCGGTACGATGAAGAGGAAGCCCGTGTGTAACCAGATGCTACGAAAGTTCCGTGGCATGGCCTTTGCCGAGACATGGGGACGATGAAGAACGTCCTTTGGATTTGTGCCGACGACCTCGCGATCGATGTCATCGGCTGCTACGGCGGACGCGTCGCGCGCACCCCGAACATCGACCGTCTCGCCGCCGAGGGCCTCACCTTCGATGCGGCGTTCGCGAACGCACCGCTGTCCACACCGTCGCGGCAGGCCTTCTGGACCGGTCGCCATCCGCGCAGCATCGGGGTCACGCGAACGCCCACGCCCCTCCCACGCGAGGAACGCACGCTCCCGGAACTGCTGCGCGAAAAGGGCGTCTTCACGGCCTCGTTTGGAAAAACCCACTATTACGCGCCTCGGACCTGGGACTATGACCGGTGCGTCAACCACAAGGACCACCAGCACTGGATTGACAAAAACGACTGGTGCCCACCCGTTGAAACGGGAGGCCCCGTGCTAGGTCCATGGCGACCGTTCGTCGACCCCGGACGCATCTGGCTGAATGCCGACTGCCTTCCCTGTCACGCCGAGGACGAGGCGATGTTGGACACGTTTTATGCGCGCCGCGCGGCAGCGTTTCTCGTGAACGATCTCCCTGCGGATCTGCCCGCCTTTACCTACGTAAGTTTCAGTGCGAATCATTCTCCGTTCCGCTTTCCAATCGAGTTCCGTGACCGCGTCCGTCCTGATGGAATCGATGTGCCGGATGTTCCGCCCGTCGAACGCGCGCTTCTTCCACCGGTGTTCGCAGAGCTGAGCGAAGCCGACATTCGCGGCATCATCGCGGCCCATTGCACCGCCACCGAACACCTCGACAAAAACATTGGCCTCGTTCTCGATGCCCTCGAACAATCCGGGCAGGCGGAGGACACGCTGGTGATTTTCACGACCGATCACGGCTACATGTTGGGCGAACACGGGCGCTTCGAAAAACATTGCCTCTACGAACAGGCCATCCGAACCGCGCTCATCCTCCGCCACGACTCGCTCAGCCGAGGCGCGCGTTCGTCCGCACTGGTGCAGCTCTTCGACCTCATGCCCTTCATCCTGCAACGCTTCAACGTAGAGGTTCCCCTGAACGTACAAGCCCGCCAAGATTTTGAACAAATCGTCCATCGTCCCGACTCGGAGTTCCGCGACCATGTCTTCATCGAGCACGCGGAAAGTGCGGAGGCCTGCGTGCGCACGCGCACCCACAAGCTCTGCTTTCGCGGGAGCAACTGGATGCGCATGGATGGATACGCGGGGCAGAGATCGCCACCCCTCCGCGTCCAATTGTTCGACTTGGCCGTCGATCCGAACGAGCACCGGGACTTGGCCTGCGACCCCGCCCATAAAGCCTTACGCGACGACCTTCTCGAACGACTCTACCAACACCTCATCGAGACGCTCCGCTTCCCGCACTTCGCGGACCCGCAGGGGCAATCCAAGTTGGCGCACCTGTCCCAGCTGGTGCGTCCGGCCGAGTGGTTGGGTTCGGTTCGCGGAGGTCTATGAGATCGACCGACTTGCATCCACACGGAAGTACACGCTTAGCTTGGCCACCTTCTAAGAATATTGGCTCCCTCAAAGATCTCCAAATAGCTGGGTGATTTGACGAGATCTTGAAACACGACGAGATTGAAACCACGTCGCCCTTTTTTCATCATCGCCTTTGAGGGGTATCGGATCGCCGCAATCGACGACTGGCGAGAGACCGCATATCCGATCTCTTGAAGAGGAATCAGGTCTCCAGATTTCGTTGCGTAAGGCCGAGTGAAGTCACGGTTTTTCAGTTGGAAGTGGTCACGCGTTTTAGCGTTCTCGAAATCTAATATGGTTTTGAGGCGAATCCGGGCAAAGAAACCTAACTCGACGAGTGCTTTGTTCCGATAGGAGTCAAATTCCGCACGGGCCGTCTCAGCACCTTCGCCGAAATAGACACAAAGAACGCCAGCGGGGTTGCAGCGATTCAAATTACCGGAAGCATAAAGAAAGTCCGGCGGTGTCCCTTTATCGAATGAAGCCTTGGAGACATATCTGCCGAGCAGGTTCGACTTGTTCTCAGAGGTTCGTTGGTAAGACCGAGTCGGCGCGGTCGCCACCAATCGTTGCCAGTTTTTCGCCATGTCGATCCAGTCGGCAGTATCAGGTGGGAGCGCCAGTCATCATGTTTTCGGCAAACGCGGCCAAGGACGCGCTGGCACCTTCTTTGAGGTAGCCAATCGGCGCGTCTCCATCCTCCAAATTGTCATTTGGCGTATTGAGCCAAATCTTGAATTCGACATCGGAAAGCTCAGTACGCAGGCGCGCAATGCGCTCGTACTCTCTCAGTTTTGGCTGAAGTGCCAAACTGTCCGGCGTTTTACTCATCGATTGTTTCGACACGTTGATTTGGCCAGCCAACTCGCTGAGGCTCATACCAAAAACCTTGGCGATTTTTTTTGCATCCAATCGCCCATTGCTCGCCCGTAGAATCTGGCTGGATTCAATGACTGACCGGACCTGTGCTAATGGGTCCGTTTTATGCCGACTCGCCAAGACCTTCGTCATCGCCTCGAAGGTTGCAGATTTTAACTCGTCTTTTCCCGAAGCAAATTCCACTCGGCATTCAAGCCCCGGAAACTCTCCTAAAATTGACACGAGCCTAAAAAGCTCTTTGGGGTCCGAACGTTGAAATCCGAAAACCACACGGGCAGATCGATTGGATTGCTCCAAAAGTATGTGGAAGAGTGGTTGCAGAAGAGGGCCAGCGCCAACCAACTGTCGGGGACCCGTTGATTGTAGCACGGAGATTTCAGGCAGCCTCGCCGCACGACAAAGGTCGGCGATGGTGGCGCGTGTCGCATCGAATTCCTGCGCCCATCGAGGAATTCGACCGGGCATTTTGAGACCGGCGAAAGCAAGGGGCGGCATTTTTGTTCCAAGGGTGTTCATCTTGTCGGAGACAATATCACGAATGACAACTTTTTGTCAACATATCGTCAACCATTCAAACCAACTGAACATCGTCGATTGAAGTCAAGTTCCACGTAGGTCAAGAGCCGCTTCCACCGCCTTCGCGCTCCGCGTGATCGACAAGCCGCCCAGGCAAGTGCAGCGCAGGCTGCTGGGGAGATTTCGACCGACGTCGTTATGAGTGGCGATCACTTCATCGAGCGGGATCACTTCGGCGAAGTCGGCGAGCGAAACGTTGGCGCTGGTGAAGGCGTTGGCGGCACCGTTGATGTTGCGTCCGAGGCAGGGCACTTCGACGCGGTTGGCGACCGGGTCGCAGATCAGTCCGAGGCAGTTTTGCAGGGCCATCGAGGCCGCGCCGAGCCCTTGTCGAACGCTGCCGCCGGCCATGTCGACTAAGGCCGCGGCCGCCATCGCCGCCCCCGAACCCGTTTCCGCCTGGCAGCCGCCAACCTCCGCCGCGAAACTGGAATGGGCCGCGATAAAAATGCCGATCAGCCCGCCGACCAACATGCCTTTGGCGGCCACCTCGTCGGTAAGCTCCATCGCTTCGGCCGCTGCCAAGACAGTGCCCGGCAAGGTGCCGCAGGAGCCGGCGGTGGGCGCGGCGACGATGATGCCCATCGAACTTTTCACCTCCATCAGCGCCGTCACATATAAAATCATCCGGTTAAGCATACCGCCTTCGAGCAGTTCGCCGGCGTTCATCATGTCGTTGAACTTGCCGCACTGGAAACCGAGAATGCGATCTTCGAACTCGGTCCCGGCTACGCCTTCTTTGATCGATTGTTTGAGCAGGCGAACGATCGCCACCATGCGCGCGAGCACCTCGTCGCGTTCAAGCGCGCCGCGTTCGGCTTCGTAGTCGACCGCGAGTTCCCAGAGCGCCTTGCCTTGGTTTTCATCTTTGCCCAAGTGCGTCAGCATTTCGTCAACCGTAATGAACGGCACCGTCATGTCGCGCCGCGAGGAAATCGGCAGCACCGGGTTGAGGTTGAAAATGTTTTCGAACGCCACGTCCAAGTCTACCAAGCTGCTATCCGGTACAAAGCGCTGGCCTTTCACTTGGATGATCGACGGGGTTCCGAGCCCGCCGAGAATTACTTCATCCCACTCGGGGTCGGACGAGAGCTTTTTGATGATCGGATCCGGATCGTCGTGGGTGACCAAGAGTGTCTCGTGGTAGTCGCCGTCGATGTGCAGCGGGATCCCGTCGATGGCGATCACCTCGATCATGCCGCCGCCGGTCGAGTTGGCGACCAGAACGTGTTCGCCGGCGTCGTTGCGCAGGGTAATTTTGTAGGTGTTCGGATGGCTCGCCTGAATGTCGCTAATGCGAATGTCCACCTCGATCCCGGCCGCGCGAATCGCCTTTTCCGAGTCGACCAAACGCGCGTCGGTTGCGTCCCAGCCGAGGAAGCCGCCGCACAGGCCCATGTCCGAACCCTGCCCGTCGTGGGTGGTCGCCAGCGAGCCGTTCGGGTCGAACTCGATCAGCACACTCGTGATGTCCCCGCCCATCAGATCGCGGGCGAGGCGGCCGATGCGCACCGAGGCGGCGCAGTGCGAACTCGACGGACCGCGCATCACCGGGCCGATGGCATCGTTGAAAATGCTCGGCAGCAAGGCGGTGTTCAGGGTGTGGGTCGCGTTCGAGCAGGTGGCGCAACCAGCGGATGTTGGGACGGCGTTCATAGCGGAATCTACTGCGTGTGTTCGAGGAGTTCAACGCGTTTTGAAGGGAGCGGCTATTCTCTCTGATTTCTTCACATGACGCGTCGCAGCAAATGGTGGTTAGAAAAGCTGTGCGCGGACGCGATCGAGATCGACTTCGACCCCGAGGTGCCCGCTCCCGGCTGGACGCCGGTGGCGGTGCTGTCGAACCTGATCGTTCAATGCTCGACCTTCGACAACAGTCGCCTGCATCCTCCCGCCGCGTTCGCGAACGATTTGCCGACCCGTTTCCTGCGCCACCCAACCTTCCAACGCGCCTTCTACGACCGCATGCTCGAACTCACCGACACGCTGCTGCGCACGCCCGCGTTCGACGAGGCAGCGGATGTGATTTCGCCGCCCAGCCGTTTTCCTTGTTCGATACGCGCGTTGCTGGATCAGTATTTGCAAGTCGAACTAGCTCGGATCGCGTTCGAGATTCGAGCCTGGTGAGTCTGGCGCCTTGTTCAAAAAAGCGGACTAAAGTGAAAACGTTGGCAGCAACGTGGCCAAGCGAAGACAAGCGGACATACAAGTAATCGAATTGATTAACTATCGTCCCCGGCCATCTCGACCACGACCCCAATCACCACGTCCTCGGTCCGGACTGGTGACCCGGGCTTGGGACTCGGCCGACAGACCGCTGACCGGGAGCCAAGCGGCGACCGCGTCGGGGTTTTGACGGTTCAGCGCACGCGCCGAACCGACCAGAGTCCGCTCGCGCCTTCCCTCGTCCTGAATGGTGCTGGCGACACGGATCGCCTCGGCGGGATCGTCGCCGGTCAAGCGCCAGGAGACGGCTTCGCGGGCACCATCGTACTGGGCGCCATCGCCTTCTTTCGCGAGCCATTCGACGGCTGCGGGCAATTCTGCTTGGGGCCACTCACGACCAATTCGGTCAAAGGACTCACGCTGTTTGTTCTCCGGCAGGCTAGCGACCCAATCTAGCGCGGCTTCGGGATCTTGGCCGGCGATTGCGCCGCTGGTGCGAGCGATCGCGCCGCCATCCATGTCGTCGACAAATTGGTCGACCCATTCGATTGCCGCCGCCGGGTCCTTGCGCGCCCACTCGCTGGAGAGTTCGCCGATGACGCGGTCGTTCACACGTTCGTCTTCGAGATGTTTCTCAATCCAGACGGCAGCACGGGCGGGATCGGTCTTGCCCCATTCCTCGCTGAGTTCGGCGATCACTTCGGAGTTCACCCGCGGATCATCCATGTGGCCTTCCAGCCAGCCGGCGGCGGCGCTGGGATTCGACTCGGCCCATTCGTCCGCGGCCTCTTCAAACATTTTTGAGTTCACGTACTCAGACTCGCCATGCTGGTCGAGCCAGCCGGCCAGTTGGATGCCATCGTCGCGGGCAGCCGCGTAGGCTGCGCGTTCGACCACGCGGCGGGCATAGCCCTTGTCCTCGTCGTTGAGTACCGTGGTGGACCAGGCGAGTAGCTCGCGGGGACCGTTCTCGGCCAAATTGCGAACGACGATATCGACCGAGCCGTCGCGCATCCGTCCGGGTTCCATCTCGGCGAGATACTGTTGCGCACCACGGGGGTCCGCACGTGAAAGACCGTACATATAGCCGCCGTGCATCCGGTTGAACATTTCTTGGTCCTGTTGTTCCATGTGGGCCATCGCCGCGACGGGATCCTGCTCGGCCCAAGCGGACATGGCCGAGTCGCCCCGATACGAAACCTCACGACCTTCGTTATTCTGGTAGCCGTAGGCCACGGCGGCGGGGCCATCGACTTTGCCCCACGCGTGCATGAACATGCGGAAGTGCTGGTCGGTGAGCCAGTTGCGGTTGGTCTTTTCAAAGGCCTTGAGCATCGCCGAGGCGTTCTCGGGGGTGACCTGCGCGAGCATGTTCGCCACCGCGAGATTTTGGGCGATCCGGTCGCGGCTGTTGAGCATTTTGGAAAGCGAACCTTCAACCTCGGAGAGCGGGTAGATTTTCCCGCCTTCGGTACCTGCAGTAGCGGCCGCTCCGCCAGCGGTGAAGCGGGTGGCGTCCGAGGATCCTGTGATGGAGCCGCTGTCCGAACTCGGTTCGCCGGTGAAGATCACCTCGCGTTCGCGGACTTTGACGATTTGCACGCCGGGCTCCGAACCACCCGCGCTGACCGTGTTGGTTTCAGGGGCGTTGTTTGAGTTGCCGAGGAAGTAGGTGACAACAAGCGAGAGGATCCAGAGTCCGCCAAGGGCGAGTGCGAGGGATTTTTTCATGGGGAATTCCAATCAATGATGACAAAAGTGTCTTGAGCTATATACGGAACGCATGTGCCAATATTGTAGAATTTCTCAGAAATCTTCGAACGGCGAACAGGGGCCAAACGCGTCTTTCTTAGCGCCGCCTATTCCACGGTTTGCCAGACGGCGAGTTCGTTGCCGCAGGGATCGGTAAAGTGAAATCGACGACCGCCTGGGAAGGAAAATGGCTCCGTGGAAATCGTGCCACCCGCTGTTTTCACTGCGTTCAGCGTGGTCTCAAGTTCGTCCGAATACAAAACGACCAAGGGCGCACCCGTGGGCTTCGGATGGGGTGTCCCCAGACAAAAGCCTCCCATTTCGAGTTCATCGTCCGGCGCCGCTCGGATGCCGACATACTCCGGGCCGTAGTCGGTGAAGTGCCATTGAAAGACCTCACCGTAAAATTGTTTCGCGCGTTCGAGGTCGACGACCGTGAACTCAATATAGTCGATGCGGTGATGCCGGGAGTTGGTCATGGTTGCGGAATTCGGGATACGGGATGCGGGGTGCGGGGTGCGGGTTTACGGGATCCGAGGTGCGCGGTGGGATGCGCGGGTGGGATGCGCGGTGCGGAGATTAAAGTGGGAGGCCGAACCCGCCCGGGGCGACCATCCGCAATGCACGGCGTCCAAGCACTACGCCGAACGCGCGGCGATCTCGCGCTTCTCATCCAAGAACAACTTGTACTCAACCGAGTCGACCAGCGCCTTCCAACTGGCTTCGATGATGTTTTCGGACACGCCGACGGTGGTCCAGGTATCGGTGCCGTCGGTGGACTCGATCAGCACGCGGGTCTTGGCTGAGGTGGCTTCTTCGGGATCGAGAATCCGAACGCGGTAGTCGATCAAATGGACTTGGGAAATTTCTTCGTTGAACGGCGCGAGCGCTTTGCGCAACGCGCTGTCGAGCGCGGCAACGGGGCCGTCCCCTTCGCCGACGGTGTGTACCATTTCGCCGTCGATCGACAGCTTGATGGTGGCCTCGGAAATTGGCGGTTCGTCCTGGTGGCGCTTCTCCACGATCACCCGGTAGCCGTCGAGTTCGAAGAAGGGTTTGTGACCTTCGACCACTTTTTTCACCAGCATCTGGAACGAGGCGTCCGCCGCTTCGTACTCGTAGCCTTCGCGTTCCATCTCCTCGAGCTTGGCCAGGATGGCTTTGGTTTCGGGCGAGCCGCGTTCGATCTTGAGCCCCATCTCGGCAGTTTTGAGAAAGATGTTCGAGGTGCCGGACAGTTCGCTGATCAAGATGGTGCGTTGGTTGCCGACGACTTCGGGATTGATGTGTTCGAAGCTGCTGGGATTTTTGCGCACGCCGTCGACGTGCATGCCGGCCTTGTGCGCGAACGAGCTTTCGCCGGTGTACGGCATCTTCGGGTTCGGGATGACGTTGGCGAGTTCGTAGACGAAGTGGGAGACGTCGCGCAACTGGCTGAGGCTGTCGTCGCGCAGGCAGTCGTAGCCGAGCTTGAGTTTGAGATTGGCGACGATGCTGTTGAGGTTAGCGTTGCCGGTGCGTTCGCCGAAGCCGTTGATGGTGCCCTGCACATGAACCGCACCGGCGGCAATGGCGGCGAGCGAGTTCGCGACGCCGAGTTCGCAGTCGTTGTGAGCGTGAATGCCGACTGGGCAGGAAACGGTGTCCATGACGATCTTGATGATGCCGGCGAGCTCGTCGGACATCGTGCCGCCGTTGGTGTCGCAGGGCACGACCATGTCGGCGCCGGCATCGGCGGCGGCTTTCAAGGCGGCGAGCGCGTATTCAGGGCAGTCTTTGTAACCGTCAAAAAAGTGTTCGGCGTCGTAGATCACTTCGCGGCCGTTCTCTTTCAAGAACGCGACCGTGTCACGGATCATGGCGAGGTTTTCTTCTTCGGTAGTGCGTAGGACGTCGCGCACGTGGAGCTTCCAAGATTTGCCGAAAATGGTTGCGACCGGCGTGTCCGCTTCGATCAGCGCCTGGCAGCCGATGTCCTCGGAGCAGGCGATGCCAGCGCGGCGGGTCGACCCGAACGCGGCCACTTTGGCGTGTTTGAGTCCGAGCTTTTTCACGTCCTTGAAGAACGCCATGTCTTTGGGATTGGAGGCGGCGTACCCGCCTTCGATGTAGTCCACCCCGAACTCGTCAAGCCGCTGGGCCACGCGGAGTTTGCCGGCGGCGGAGAAGGAAATACCCTGCCCTTGGGCGCCGTCGCGCAGCGTCGTGTCGTAGATGGCGATGTGTTTGCTCATGCGGCGCAATAAAGGCGGGTTTCCCGCGAATTCCAGAACAAACAAGATCGAGTCATCAGTTATCAGTTAGGAGTGATCCGTGATTTCGCGGCCTTCGGCCGAAGCTAGCACGCGCTTCCAGCCGGTGTTCGTAACGGCTGACCTCCGTGTCTGGCGAATAACAGGCGACACGGAGGTCGCCTGATTACGAACACCGGCTGGAAGCCCGTGCTACGGCGTATCGACCACAGATCTCAGAAGACGGTGGTGCATTGTCTGGCGAATTTCACCATCCTCACTACTAAGCAGATTCTATGAGATCTATGACCACGCTCCTCGTCCTCTTCGCTACGGCAATCATCGGCGTGAGCGCCAAGGAATCACCAGCAAACGCGCCGAACATCTTGTTCATTGCCGTCGACGACTTGAACGACTGGATCGGTTGCCTCGGCGGGCACCCGCAATCGAAGACGCCGAACTTCGACCGACTCGCGGCCAGCGGCGTCCTGTTCGACAACGCTCACTGCCCCGCGCCCGCGTGCAACCCCTCGCGCAGCGCGATCATGACCGGCCGCTCGCCACATACCTCCGGGTTCTATGCGCAACGGCAGAAGATGCGCGACGTGATGCCGGATGCCGAACTGATCCCTAAACATTTTTCCAACCACGGTTATTGGTCGGCGGGTTCGGGCAAGATGCTGCACTACTATATCGATGCGCAATCGTGGGACGTCTACTATCCGAAGAAGGAAGGCGAGAACCCGTTTCCGCGCACCTTGTATCCAGAAAAACGGCCGGTCAATTTGCCGGTCGGCGGACCCTGGCAATATAAGGAAACCGACTGGGGCGGACTCGACGTGACCGACGAGGAGTTCGGTGGCGATTGGTTGGTGTCGAAGTGGATCGGTGAACAACTGGCACGCGATCATGACAAGCCATTCTTTCTCGCCTGCGGCCTATACCGCCCACACGAGCCGTGGTTTGTGCCGCAGAAATATTTCGACGCCTTTCCGCTCGAAGACATCCAACTACCGCCCGGCTATCGCAAAGACGATCTCGACGATGTGCCGCCCGGTGGCAAACGCCGGGCTATGTCGCCGTACTTCCCGCACATCCGCAAACACGGCCAGTGGAAGCAGGGTGTGCAAGGCTATCTCGCCTCGATTGCGTTCGCCGATGCCATGCTCGGCCGCGTTCTGGATTCGTTGCAGAACAGTGCGCACCGCGACAACACGATTGTGGTCTTGTGGAGCGACCACGGCTGGCATCTGGGCGAGAAACAGCACTGGCAAAAGTTCACGCCGTGGCGGGTGTGCACCCGAGTACCCTTGATGATCCGCGTACCGAAAGAGACCGTCGGCCTACCCGAAGGCACCACGGCCGGCACGGTCTGCAAGGCCCCGGTCAATCTGCTCAGCCTCTACCCAACCCTCACCGAACTGGCCGGGGTGCCGAAGAAGGAAACCAACGACGGACCGAGTTTGGTGCCGCTGCTCAAGGACGCCGGCAGCGACTGGCCGCACGTGTCGATCACCCACCTCGAACACGCGAACAGCTTCGGCCTGAGCGACGACCGCTGGCGCTACATTCGCCATCACGGCGGCGACGAGGAGTTGTACGACATTCAAACGGACCGCTACGAACTGACGAATCTGGCGACGCACCCGCAGCATCAAGACCAGCTACAGCGGCTTCGCGATCTCGCGCCGAAAACCTTTGCCAAGATGCCAGCGCCGAAAATCAATCCGCGGTCGAAAGCGGAATGGACGCCGGCCGATCTCGCCATGATCGCGAAAGCTGAACGGAACGCCCCAGCGTCTAAGCCGGCGGGATCATCGTTCCTGATCGCATTTTCGACCAAGCGAGCCGACAAAACCAAGCTGTTTTGGATCAATCAGGAGGGCGAACCTCGGCCCTACGGCGCGTTCGAGCCGGGCAAAGACAAGCGGATCAAGACGCGGGTCGGCGCGGTTTGGTTGGCCACCGATGGCGACGAGAAGCCGTTGGGCTACTTCAAGATCAAGAAGCCGGTGGCGCGCGCAATTGTTCCGTAGGTCGGTGTGTCCGGAAAAACGAATCCCAAAACCGCTCAGTCTTCGAACCAGTTCTCGAAGACGAGCCCTTCGATTCGTTCGAAGTGCTTCACGTTCCGGGTGACCAGCACCAGATCGTGCACCAGAGCCGTTGCGCCGATCAGGCAGTCCTCGCTGCCGATCGGAAGACCCTTCTGATATAGATCAGCTGCAACGTCACCCGATCGGATGGCCACATCATAGTCCACCGCGAGCCAATTCACTTTGCGAGAAATCCGCTGCTGGATATTCGCCCAGAGTACATCGGAGTCGTTATGACGCATTGCCCCATGGCGCAGTTCAAAAAGGGTGACCGCACTCGCGAAGCTATCTCGAACGCGAAGCGAGTTGGCCCGATTTGCCACACCTGAGTCGGGCCGCTCACGTATCAATTCACTCAAGATATTCGTATCGAGCAGCCAGCCGTTCATCCCGCTCGAAGTCCGCGCTTTCGCGAATCCTCGCGAATTTCGTCCAAGGTCTCGAAGAACGGATGGTCGTTTGGCATGAGCGGCAAGTCCGGATCACCAGTGTCCCACTCAGCCGGGACAAGCTTGGCCACCGGGACATTCCTCCGACAGATTGTCACCGATTCGCCGGCTTCCACCCGGCGAATGATCTCACTCAACTGGTTCTTCAAATCCACAACATTCAGGTTCATGCTAAAATATATGGCCATCTACATGGCCATGTCAAGGGGGGACACCAAGGGTTCCAGAGACTTGTGCAGCGTCAATTTAATTTTTCTGGATCGTTCGAAATCAAAAACCTGGAGGGCGAGGGGCCTCCCGAGCCGGTGCGAGTGAGGACGACCGAGATGGTAGCGGACTTTGGTTCGGGTTCATTCCACTCGTTTGGGATCAAGCGTGTCCATATATAAATTAATTTATAGAACGCTAGACAACTTCAACGCTCTCGACGTTCCGCGTTTCGCGGCGGGGCGTTTGAGGACAAGGGAATGGGGACAGGGGAATGGTCGTGTCGTTGGTGCACGCTTTGGTTGTTCTTGATCTGGCGCAGCTGGGCGTGGTGGTGGACACGACCGTGGCCCTGCCCTTGCACGCGGGGTTATGCATCACCATCAACAACGCGCATGACCAACGACATGGCCATTCCCCTGTCCCCATTCCTCTGTCCCAAAAAACATGCGCAAAGAGGTTCGATGAGCGAGCAGTCGCGTGTTCGAAAGACTTGTGCAGCGTCAGTTCTATATTTCTGGATCGTTCGAAATCAAAAACCTGGAGGGCGAGGGCCTCCCGAGCCGGTGCGAGTGAGGACGACCGAGATGGTAGCGGACGTTGGTTCGGGGTTCATCCCATTTGTTTGAGATCAAGCGTGTCCATAAATAAAAAAATTACAAAACACTAGACGACCTCAACGCCCTCGACGTTCCGCGTTTCGCGGCGGGGCGTTTGAGGACAAGGGAATGGGGACAGGGGAATGGTCGTGTCGTTGGTGCACGCTTTGGTTGTTCTTGATCTGGCGCAGCTGGGCGTGGTGGTGGACACGACCGTGGCCCTGCCCTTGCACGCGGGGTTATGCATCACCATCAACAACGCGCATGACCAACGACATGGCCATTCCCCTGTCCCCATTCCTCTGTCCCAAAAAACATGCGCAAAGAGGTTCGATGAGCGAGCAGTCGCGTGTTCGAAAGACTTGTGCAGCGTCAGTTCTATATTTCTGGATCGTTCGAAATCAAAAACCTGGAGGGCGAGGGCCTCCCGAGCCGGTGCGAGTGAGGACGACCGAGATGGTAGCGAACTTTGGTTCGAGGCTCATGCCATTCGCTTGGAACCAAGCGTGTTCATAAATATAAAAATGATAAAAATGATACAACACTGGTCCGTCCGCACCCCGCGCCAAGCTGCGGCGGAGCGGCGGGGAGACAAGACTTGAACCCGTGGCATCCTATGGCAATGAACCCCGTAACATGAAACATCTCGGACTTCTTCTCCTCCTCCCGCTACTCTCGTCCCTCGTCCTCTCCTCGTTCGCCAAGGAAGGTGAACTGCCCCGGGGCTCGCTGGTGTTCAAAGCGGCGGACGCCAAGAAAGACGGCAACACGCATGCGTGGGCGTTCAAAGCGGAACGCTGGGGCATGTACGAAGTCCGCGCCGCATACAGCAGCGAAAAGGAAACCTCCGCCACGGTGACGCTCGGTGACACGAAGTTCGGCGACACGCTTGCCGCCGGCGAGAACAGCATCGCCAATCTCGGCCGCCGCTACCTGGCGGGACAGGGCAAACAGACGCTGGAAATTTTCACCGACGCCAACATTACCTACCTGCTGCTCGAACCCGCACCGGAGGGCGGCGAGATCACCCAAGGCGAAGACGGCGACATCGAACTCGCCAGCAAAGACGCGCTCACCCACTCGGTGAAAATGCGCTACGAACCCAAAGCGAACAAGAACTGCCTCGGCTTCTGGGCCAACCACGAAGACTGGGCCGAGTGGTCGTTCGGCGTGACCAACGGCGGCGTGTTCGAAGTGGAAATCACCCAAGGCTGCGGCGGTGGCGGCGGCAGCGATGTCGCCGTTCACGTCGGCGAGCAAACCCTGAACTTTGTGGTCGAAGACACCGGCGGCTGGCAGAACTGGAAAGCACGCAAGATCGGTACCGTCACCCTCGAACCCGGTCCAGCCTCGTTGCAGATCAAACCGAAAAATAAAAAAGGCGGCGCTGTGATGGACATTCACAAGATCCGTTTGGTGAAACGCGCCGCCAAGAAATAGGGCTGCCCGCGAATTCTGACGCTGCCATGTCCGGCCTGCGACGCATCGATTGCCACGTCCACCTCGTCGGCGACGGCAGCTCGGTTGCTGACGGTTCATCCGATCCGCGCAGCTGGTTCAAACTCGACAGCGCCTGGCAACGCCTGCAAGCGCGCTTTATGCTGCGCGGCCTCGGCCTGCCGGCCGAGATTTTAAACGGCGGCATCGATGCGGCCTACGCCGAGGCGCTGCGCGAGATGGTGGGTTCGTCCTCGCTCGACGCGGCGGTGCTGCTCGCCCAAGACATTCCCTACGATGACGACGGCCGACCGATCCCGGACAAGGCCGCGTTCTATGTGCCGAACGAATTTCTGTTCGAGGTGGTCGAGTCCGCCCCCGATTTGTTCATCCCGGCCATCTCGATCCACCCCGGACGCACCGATGCCATGGACGAGCTCGAACGCTGCATCGCCCGCGGCGCGCGCGTGCTCAAACTTCTGCCCAACTGCCTCAACGTCGATTGTTCGGACCCACGTCATACCGCGTTCTGGGAACGGCTGGCCGAAGCCGGCATCATCCTGCTGGCGCATACCGGCGGGGAAAAAACGTTGCCGGTCCTGCGCCCCGAACTCGCCGATCCGCGCACCCTCGCCCTCCCGCTCGAGTGCGGCGTGACCGTCATTGCCGCCCACCTCGCCGGGCGTTCGGGCTTGTTCGATCCAGATTACACCGACGCGCTGCTTGCGATGTTCGCCGACCACCCGCGCCTGTTCGGCGACAACTCGGCCATCAGCAGTCTCAACCGCGCGCGCACCGCCAAACGCGTGCTGCGTCATGCCGCGAGTTCGGAACTCGGCGCGCTGGCCCGCGCCCGTGTGATTCATGGCAGCGACCTCCCAGTGCCAATCACCGGACTCGGCGGCTTCTTTGGCGGACTGGTTTCCCGAACCGAGCTCAAGGCTGCCAAGAAAATCAGCAACCCGCTCGAACGCGATGTCCACCTGAAGCGCGCGATGGGGTTCGGCGAGGACACGTTCACGCGGATGGATGAGGTGCTGCAACTCGCCTCTACGGGTTCCCACGGATGAACCAGCCGCGCAGGTAGCTCACGCTTCCAAGCGGGAGTTTGGACCGCCTGCCTCCGCGGAGGCAGGACTGCCGGCTAAGAAGCCAGCGGCCCAGACGCCGCCTTGGAAGGCAGCGCTACCTTCGCGGGTTTCGTCTCTATCAATTTCCCGATTCGAACTGTAACGTACGGCAAATGGATCGGACCAAAAAATGATGACTACTAAAAAGCTTCTTCTTATCTTCGGTGCCGCGCTGCTGTGTTGTTCGAGTCTGGTGCTGCCCGCCCCACCCTCGTTGACCATCGATCTCGCGGACGAAGACACCGCGGACACGACCAGCCCAAACGGCGTCCAGAACCGGATCAAACGCGTGTTCGGAGCAGACGGCAATGGCGCGGTAGGCGTACCGGTGGCGGGCGGCTTCGACTGTGACGGCGACGGACACCTCGACACCGCCTTCGCGCAAATCCAAGCCAATCCACTGTCCCGAACTCGGGCTGGCCAAATCACGCTGGTCTTCGGCGACGGCACCATTGGCGGCCAAGCCGACAGCGCCGGTTTTCCAGCCGACATGCTGAAGATTATCGGCGACCAAGACAACGAAGTGGCTGGCGCGGAAATCTGGATGGACGATCTCGACGCCGATGGCCTTGGCGACCTGATCATCGGCCGGCAAAACTACACGCCCCGCCCCGGACGCGACGGAGCCGGTGCGCTGACCATCCTGTTTGGCAACGCCACCTGGCGAACCACCGCCCAAGCCGGCGAGGTGCTCGACTTGCGCAGCCTGCCCGCGGGTCAACGCGTGTTCAGTTTGTTCGGCCGGGCCGCGTTCGACCGACTGGGCATTTGGATGCGCACCGGCGATGTCGACGGCGATGGCATTGCCGATGTCGCGGTCGGCGCGGACCAAGAAGATCTCGAAGGCGAAGCCAACACCGTGAACAACGGCGCGGCCTACCTGCTGCGCGGTGGCGCCCACCTCGTTCCGCCCGGCACGCTGAGCAACGCCGTGGACTTGGCCGTGTTCGAAACCCCGGCCTTCGCGGCCCATCCAGTCGCCGGTCACCTCGCCTGCATCCGCCCCCCCGCCGCGTCCACCAACTGGCATTTTGGTGCCACGGTCCAACTCGGCGATCTCGACGGCAACGGTCGCAGCGAGTTGCTGATCGCAGCCACCCTGAACCGCGCGGGGGCCCTGTTGACCATTCCTGGTCCGCCAACCGGAACCTACGCCGCGTCCGGCGGCGCGCCCAACGGCCGCGCGATGATCGCCTGGAGTGAAAATTTTCCGCCCTCGCTTTGGCCCAGCAGCTACAGCTTCGCCATCGACGCGCCGCTGCTCGGACAAACCACCACGCTGATTGGCGACGCGGTGATCAACGATTCGTTCGGCGAAGAACTAATCGGCGGCCGCGACTTCAGCGGCGACGGTGCCCCGGATCTGTTTGTCGGCGACATCGTCGGTGACGGCCCGAACGGTGCCAACGCCGGCGTCGGGCACGTGTTCTACAACCCCTCGCGACTGCGCGGTCGAACCATCGACTTGAGCACCGCCGCGACGACCGATCCGGACGTGGCCTTCAGCGTCATTCACGGCCCGGTGGCCGGCGCCATCGGCGCGGATACAGTGGCGCAAGGCGACTTCGACGGCGACGGGATCTGGGATCTCGCGTTCGGCAATCCGCACGACAATCCCGAAGGTCGCGGCAACGCCGGCAGCGTGCACGTGCTGTTCGGCCAACCCGGCGGTTGGCCCGCGTTGATCAATCTCAATCCCGCCACCCTGCCGGGTCCGGAGGAGATACGCATCACGCTGGTGCAAGGCGCGATCGGTGCCTCCGGTTCGGACTTTGGCGACACGCTTTGCTACAGCGCAAGCAGCGCCGACCTCGACCGCGACGGTCGCACCGACTTCATCCTCAACGAAATGACCGGCAACGGCTTTGGCGGCATGCCGCTCAATGTCGGCAACCTACTGGTGATTTCGGGTCCGGCCCTGACGCCGACCAACACGCTGCCCACCTCGCTTAGCGCATCCCCAGCCGAACTCGGGTTTGGATTGTTCGACATCGATAACCTCGGCGCGAATACCAGCAGCCTGACACTGACGTTGCGCAACACGAGTGCCGCACCGCAGCTCTTGAGTTCGGCTGCCTTGGCCGGGCCGGGCACCAATGTCTTCACGATGGTCAACCCGCCCGTGTTCCCACTCGCCCTCGCCGCGAACGCGACCGTCAGCTTCACCGTTCAATACCGTCCCGATCTGGTTCCCGAACCAGGCTTCCACGGCGCGGCCCTGGTGGTCGGGATCGACAACGAACCGATCCCGTTCCGCGTGCCGATCACCGGCACAGCCGTCCGTTCGGCGCAGCCGATACTCGCGGCGTTGGACCTCATTCCTGCAAGCAACCCGATTGGCCGAGTTCGAACCAGCGGCAGCCAACTCGGTTTCATGTACCAACTCGAGTCGACGACCTCGCTCCTCCCAAGCCCTCAAGTGTGGACGGATCTCGGTTCGGCCGCGTTCGGGACGGGCGGACCGTTGATGCTTTCGACCCCGTCCTCGAACGAGCCGCTACGGCTGTTCCGGGTTCGGCGTTTCTAAGAGAGATTCGACCAAGTCGATCACGGTCACCGAAGCTATGAGGACGGTCAATTGGTTGCCCAGCAATCGAGTCCCTCCACCTTGGTCAAGTACGCCGATTCGGTGCGTAGCCAAACGGTTGCAGGCCGCTATTCGAGCACCTATTTCGAACTGAAGTAATTGGGGGCTTTTCGCCGCCTACTTCTTTTTCAACGACGCGAGATACTCAACCAAGTCGACCAACTCCGCCTCGGACATGGTCAGCGCTAAGCCTTCGGGCATCAGCGAGGCGGGCAGCTTGGTTGTTTTCACCTGCTTCTTTTCGAAGGTCTGGGCCAAGCCGCCGGGCATGCGCAGGGTGATGGATTTTTCGGTGTCGCTGGAGAGAAAACCGATGAAGGTGCCGCCGTCGTTCTTCACGTCCACCTGCACCGCTTCGTAGCCCATGCTGATGCCGGCGTTGGGTTCGACGATGGCTTGGAACAAGGCTTCGCGCGGCAACTTGCTGCCGATCTCGGACAGGTTGGGTCCGAAGTCGATCTTGAACGCGCTCGGCAGGTGGCACACCGCGCACGAACGCGCGTAGACGGCTTTGCCCTTGTCGATCTTGCCGCGCCGCTTGCCGAGCACTTCATACGACGGCAGGGAGCCGACGGGCAGTTCGGCCAGTTTGGTCGCAGCGTCGCGAACCGCTTTGTCGCGATGGGTGAGCAGAAGGTCGAGGGCGGGTTTGCGTTCGGGCAGGCCGTCGAGCATTCCGAGCAAGGTTTGCGGGTCGAGGTCGGCCATGGCTTTTTGCGCTTCGAGCCGGACCGCCGGTTCGAGTTTCTTGTCGCGAACGAGTTCGGGCAAGCGCTGGTTCAAGTCCTCGGTCTCACCCAGGGAACGCAGCAAAATAATCGCGCTTGGGGCGGACGCGGCTTCCGACAGGGCCTTGCCGATGTCGCCGGTCTTACCACGCTTCTGCAAGATCTTGGCGGCGCGGGTGCCGAGCGGATTGGCCGGGTTCGCGAGCGCGAATTGGAGCAGGGCTTGCTCGCGCGGCAAATCGTACTTTTCGATCAGGCGGATGCCCTCTTCGGTGCCGAGATGCTTGGCGAGAAACCGGTCGACCGCGCCTTGCGCCTTCTCCGAACCCGACAGATCGAAGTTCTCCATCCGCAGCAGCGCTTCGACGATCGTTCGGTCCTGATCGGCGAAGGAGAGACCGGTCAAGAACGCGAGAATGAGGAAGATTCGTTTCATCGAGATGGTTTCCGTAATTCACCCCGGCTGCCGTTGGCCAAACGAAAGTCGGAAGAATCTACAACTTCCAATCTTCGTTCCCGCGGATTGAAAATCCACGCCACCAACACGGTTTTCAAAACCATGCTACATGCCGGCTCCGCCGGCAAACCACGTGACAGTCGTTCCACCTTGATCGTCCGCTATAGCCCAAGAATAGCTTGCAAGGCCTTATCCTTCTCCGGACCCTTGTGAAAATCGAACGCGCGCATGTACCGAGCATGCTGGTCAGCCGGGATGGATTTCACAATCTTGGCCAGATACGCGGGCGCCTTCGCCGAACGCGAACGCCAGAGAATGTCACGGCCACCAGCCGTGTTCCAGCCGTCGACGGCATGGTCGCCGACGTGGTCGAGCCAGGCTTGGAGAAAGGCGTCGTCGTTGCCGTGGGCGCCAATGCCGAGCGCTTCGAGATACCAGCGATCTTTTCCATCGTGCTTGGACGCGAGATGCGCCCAGTGTTTTGCGCCGTCGGCTTGGCCGCGTAGCGCGATCGCGCAGGCACGCCGAACCCCTGCGTTGTTGTCGTCTTTCAGACGGTCCACGATCGCCAGCGGCGTGCCCAACTGACGCGCCATGCGCACCGCGGCGATCCGCAGATCGGGATCTTTATCGGACGCGGCCATGTCCACCGCGTCCTGTCCGACCATCTTGCTGAGCAGCCACAGCGCCCGGGCCCGGTAACGCGGGTTGTTGTCCTTGGCCATTTCCTTGAGCGCGGGCACCGCCGAATCGCCCATGCCATGCAAGGCGGTCCAGCCCAGATAACGGGCGTCGAGGTTGGCATTTTTCAAGGCGACAATCGCGCCGTCCACCGAACCAAAATCAAAGCTCGGCGACTTGTAGCCCTTGTGGCCCGAGGGCACCACGCGGAACAAACGGCCGCGGTCGAGATCGCGCATGCCGTGTCCACCGACGCCCGGATCATACCAGTCGGCGACAAACACCGAACCGTCTGGAGCCGCGCAGACATCGGACGGACGGTAGAAGCGGTCGGCGCTTTTCAACAGCGTTTCCATCGTGCCACTATAACCCGCGCCATCAGCCTTCACCGGATAAACGCGCGCGATGTTGTGTCCCGCCTCGGCGTGAAGCATCTGGTTTTGATAGGCCTTGGGCAGGAGTTGGCCTTCGTAAACCATGATGCCGCAGGGCGAGCCCGAACCGGTGTCGATCAGGTTCGGCACCACGCCGGGATCGTTCTGATGCCAGTGGCGCAGTTGATTGGTGTCGCCCTGACCGGTGCGTTTGGTCTTCCAGCCGGCGCCGGTTTTTTCGTCTTTGTAACCGAAGTTGCCGAACTCCATGACGTAGTTGATGCGCACGCCTTTGTTGCCGTCGTCGTCATTGTCGGATTGCCAAAGCGTGCCGAACGAGTCGACCGCAACCTCGTAATTGTTGCGGAAATTGTGGCCGAGCGTTTCAAAATTGCCGCCGTCCATGTCACAGCGGAACACCATGCCGCCGATGTAGGGCTTGCGGTTGTCGCGCACTTCATTGCCGGCTTTGTCGACGACGATCTTGCCGTCTTTGTCATGCACCGCCATGCCGGTGTTGCCGACGTTCCAGTAGAGTTTGCCGTCCGGACCGAACACAAAGGCGTGGGTGGAGTGGTCGTGTTGCGGGCGTCCGACCTTGGAGAACAGCGTCTCTTTCTTGTCGGCTTTGAGGTCGCCGTCCTCGTCAGTGAACACGAACACGTTCGGCGCGACGCTGACGATGACCTTGTTGCCGAGCACGCAGATGCCGAGGGCGCTGTCGATGTCGCGGCCTTGGTAGAAGGTGGTCGACTTGTCGGCTTTGCCGTCGCCGTTGGTGTCTTCGAGGCAGAGAATACGATCACCTTCAGGGCGCTTGCCGTTGTTGCCGCGATAGTTGACCACTTCGCAGACCCAGGCGCGGCCTTTGTGGTCGATGTCCATGTCGCTGATGCTGAGGGTCATCGGTTCGCTGGCGAACAACTCGGCGGAGAGTCCGGCGCCGGTCTCCATGGTGCCGAGGGCCTCGCTGGCGTCGACGCCGCCGACCGACTTGGCTTTGACGGCGGCAAAGGTCGGCTTCTTGGTGTGCACGCTGAACGAGACGGTGGAACCGCAGTCCTGTTTGGTGCCGCCCTCGTCGAGAGCAGCTTCCGCTTTGAACCGGGTCGCGCCTGCGGGCACGGCGTATTCGATGATCGAGATCGCGTGCGCGCCGATGCCGTTGTCGATGGCGCGTCCGTCGACTTTAATGGGCGCGCCGCCGCAGTTTTTATTGATCCGAACTTGGCCGTATCCCGTGGAGGCGTTCTTCCATTTCAGGTCGGTCAGCCGGACCTCGCCCTTCGGCGTTTCAAAACGCGGGTTCACCCAAGCCACCCAGTCGCAACCGAAGCCGTCGCCGCCGTCATCGGCGACCAACCAGACGCTCTTGGTTTTTTTGAGTTCGACGTCGACCGGCACCGCGTGGCCTTTGGTCGCTTTGGAAATCACCTTGCTGCTCCAGGCCGCTTTGGCGGCACTCAATTTTTTCGGCTTGGGATTGGGACCGGCTTTGGGTTTGGCGCCGTCGTCCGGGGTCTCGGGTGTTTTGGATTTCACGCCGGCTTCCGGAACCTCGGCGTTGGCGATCCAGACGATGCCGTTGAGCACGCCTCGGCGGAAGTCGTCGTTGGCCCAGTTTTTGTGGAAGTGACCGCCGGTGATGCCGAAGCCTTTGCCCTCATTCTTGCGTTCGGCGACCCAGTAGAGGTGCTGCGCATCCTTGGCGGCGACGCTAGCCCGAACGTGCGGGTTGCCGCTGTGCGCGCCGTCGCGGCGCTTCATGGTCGCGTCGGGCGCGACCGCGCTGAAGATCGGGGTGACGCCCTTCATGTCGTCGCGAAAACGCATGTGGAAATACCACTCGTCGTTCAGGGAGAAGTCGTTCACGCCGTTGGCCACGGGGTGCGAGTCGTGCACTTCCAGGTTGGCGACCCAGTGCGGGTTCACCGACCAATTGGTTTCGAAGTAGCCGCCGATCCATTTCTTGAACAGGTCGCCGCTTTTTCCTTTCGGCACTTCGACGCCATAGTGGATGCAGCCGAGTCCGACGCCCTTGTCCATAATCTTGTCGAAGGCATCGAGGTGCTTCATCACCACGTGGCGTCCGCCGCCGTCGCAGTAGATGATGACCGCGTCGACCCCGTCGAACACGGTCGGATCTTCCGGCCAACCGCCGGTGACGCGGGTGGCTTTGACTGGCAAGCCGCTCTCGTTGATCGCGTCCATCAGGATTTTTGTGCCGCTGCTGTGGTTGTGGCAGCACCCGCCGTGGCTGTCGCTGCCGGCAATGAAGAGAACGTGCTTTTTGTCCTGCGCGAGACAGGCGAGCGGGAGGAGTAAAAGGGTGAACAGAAATTTGTGCATGAGCGGGGTTCTCTGGGGTTCGAAATCGATGAGGATGTGCTAGCAAAGTACGAACAACACCAAGGCCATATGACCTTCGCGGGAGGTTCTCGCGACACACCATCCCACGTTCGCAGTGCGTTCGTGCCCCAAAAGCAAAAAATCTCTTGCAAGAACAGGTGATATATTATACAGTTAAAGCGTGATCAAACTCATCAAGCTCATCAAACAAGAGTTAGAGATAGCGCCTTTCGTGCCCTTTACAATCATGACAAGTGGCGGGAACGCATATAAAGTCCCGTCATCGGACCACGCATGGATCATTCCAACAGGGAGGTCGGTAGTAGTGGCCTTCGACGATGATAGCAACGTGGCGATTCCGGGCCTTCATATTTCAAGTGTCGAACGCAATGGGCAATCCATTGCGCCCGATTTATCCGAAGCGTGACAGAGCCGTGACTGAACTGCCCCCAATCTTGGTCTGGTTCCGCCAAGACCTGCGTCTCGCGGACAACCCGGCGCTGCAGTACGCCGCGCAGCAGAAGCGCCCCATTATTCCAGTGTACATCTGGGCCCCGGAGGAGGAAGGCGACTGGCCTCCGGGCGCGGCCTCGCGCTGGTGGCTGCATCATTCCCTGAACGCGCTGGATGCGTCGCTGCGCAAAAAGAAGTCGCGGCTCATTCTCGGACGCGGTCCGAGCGAGCAAACCCTGCGCGCCTTGATGGAACAAACCGGCGCCACCGAACTCGTCTGGAACCGCCGCTACGAACCCGCGATCATCGCCCGCGATAAGCAGCTCAAGCAGACCTTCAAGTCGGAGGGCTTCGCGGTGCGCAGCTTCAACAGCGCGCTGCTGTTCGAACCCGGTTCGGTGCTGACCAAAACCGGCACACCCTACCAAGTCTTCACCCCGTTCTATCGCGCCTGCCTCGCTCAGGACGAACCCGAAGGACCACTTCGAACCCCGACCAAGCTGCCGGCCCCGGAGACCTTCCCCGAGTCACTCGATCTCGACAGTTTCGAACTCCTGCCGACGATCCCCTGGGACAAATCGTTCTACGACCATTGGACACCCGGAGAAGCCGGTGCCGAAGCCCAACTCGAACGCTTCCTTTCTGCCGACCCGCCGGACGCCCCGAACGCGCATCACCGCGCCAACTTCATCGACTACCAAGAACGCCGCAACACGCCATCGGTCACCGGCACCTCACGCATGTCGCCGCATCTTCACTTCGGTGAAATTTCACCGCGCGCGGTCTGGCACGCCGCCCTCGAACGCGCCAGCGCCCTTGGCGGTTCAGACCCGATCCACGGCGCGGAACAATACACCCGCCAACTCGTCTGGCGCGATTTCGCCCACCAACTTCTGTTCCATTTTCCGCACACGCCGAACAAACCTCTCCGCCCCGCCTTCGAACATTTCCCTTGGCGCGACGACCCCAAACAGCTCGCCGCCTGGCAACGCGGCAACACCGGCTACCCGATCGTCGACGCCGGTATGCGCGAACTCTGGACCACCGGCTGGATGCACAACCGCGTGCGTATGATTGTCGGCTCCTTGTTGGTGAAACATCAGCTTATCTCCTGGCAGGAAGGTGCCGCTTGGTTCTGGGATACTTTAGTCGACGCCGACCTCGCCAACAACACGCTCGGCTGGCAATGGATCGGTGGTTGCGGCGCCGACGCGGCCCCCTACTTCCGCATCTTCAATCCGATGACCCAAGGCGAGAAGTTCGACAAGGCGGGCGAGTACACCAAGCGCTGGTGCCCCGAACTCAGCGGCCTGTCCGGCAAGACCCTGTTCGCCCCGTGGACCGCCCCTTCGCCCCCGGCCGATTATCCCGCCCCTGTGATCGAACACAAAGCCGGACGCGAACGTGCCTTGGCCGCGTTCGCGGAGATGAAAGACGGTCGATAGAAGATCGAAGGTGCGCCGTTCGAAAAGGTAGCTCTCCCTTCCAAGGGGGAGTCTGGACCGCTGGCTTCTCAGCCGGCAGTCGCAAAGCCTGACCAAAACGTATGGCAAACTCTTGCCATAGTATGGCAAACTCCTGCCACCCTATGGCAAACGCTTGCCACTCTATGGCGAACTCTCGCCATAACAATTTCGACGCCGAATCATTTGAACATTGGCAAGAACGCCGCGCCTTCACGCTTCCATCATCGCCATTCCCAGCCTAAGGCAGTCCGCATGAACGTAGACGGAAAACCCATGCGCACCATCTGGTTGGAAAACCCCGAGACGGTGCGCGTCATCGACCAACGCCGCTTGCCGCACGAGTTTGTCACACTCGATCTGCGCACTTGGCAGGACGGCGAGGTAGCGATCCGCGACATGGCGGTTCGTGGCGCACCGCTGATCGGCGCGACCGCCGCTTGGAGTCTGTACCTCGCCGCGCGCGCCTCGACCTCCGAAGCCGACTTGCAAGCGGCCGCCGAAGGCTTGCTCGCGTCGCGGCCCACTGCGGTGAATCTCCGCTGGGCGGTCGAACGCATGCAAGCGGCTTGGCAAGGCGAACGTGATCCCGCCGCGATCCTCGCCATCGCCGAACGCGAAGCCATCGCGGTCTGCGACGAGGACGTCGCCATCTGCAAAGCCATGGGCGAACACGGCCTGCCGCTGATCCGCGCCATCGCCGAACGCAACGACGGCGCGCCGGTGAACATCATGACCCATTGCAATGCCGGCTGGTTGGCCGTGGTCGATTACGGCACCGCCACCGCGCCGATCTACTGCGCGCATGACGCCAGCGTGCCGGTCCATGTTTGGGTGGATGAGACGCGTCCGCGCAACCAAGGCGCGAACCTCACCGCTTGGGAGCTGGGTCAACACGGCGTCCCGCACACCGTCATCACCGACAACGCCGGCGGGCATTTGATGCAGCACGGGCAGGTCGACATCCTGATCACCGGCACCGACCGGACCACGCGTTCGGGCGATGTCGCCAACAAGATCGGCACCTATCTCAAAGCGCTCGCCGCCCACGACAACGACATCCCCTTTTACGTCGCCCTCCCCTCCCCGACCATCGACTGGACCATCTCCGACGGCTTCGACATTCCCATCGAAGAACGCAGCCCGGACGAGGTGACCCACATTCAAGGACGCGCGCCCGACGGGTCCGTGACCACGGTACAGTTGACGCCGGACGGTTCGCCGGCGGCGAATCCCGCGTTCGATGTGACGCCCGCGAAGTACGTGACGGGGTTGCTCACCGAACGAGGAATCTGCGCCCCCGGCGAGTTGGCCAGCCTGTTCCCTGAAGGCGCTGCGTCAGTAATCAGTAATCAGTAAATAGTGATCAGTGGTTTCGGGCCCTGCGGGCGGATTGATCTCAAATTTCGAATTTCAAATTTCAAACCCTGGAGGGCGAGGGGCCTCCCGAGCCGATTGCTAGTCGTCAGTGATCAGTGGTTTCAGGCTCTGCCGGCGGGTTGATCTCGAATTTCAAATTTCAAACCCTGGAGGGCGAGGGGCCTCCCGAAGCGATTACCAGGCGGAAGGACTGTACGCAAAAAGGCCGCGTCGAACGCGGCCTTTTCTCGTTGGAACTCGAAAGTCGGTTACTCGACTTTATCACCTTCCGGGGTGAACTTGGTTTCTTTCCAGTCGCCGAACTTGGCACCGGCTTTGATCCACTCGGCCACTTTGGCGATGTCTTCTTTCGGCACGCGGTCGCCTTTGGTCGGCATCGCCCAGTCGTCGTCTTCCGGGAGGAGCATGTATTTGTAAGCCGGGCTGTTCTCGGGGTCGCCGTCCTTGATGTTCACTTCGTTTTCGCTGCCTTCGCCCTTCAGGAACTCAGCGCTGTCCATCCGGTAGCCGCTCTTGGGCTTTTTGGTGCGACCGCGGACCGGATCTTTGTAGGCGGCGCGGTGGCAGCTCATGCAGTGTTTTTCAAACACGGGCAGCACATCTTTTTTGAAATCCACTTCGGCTTGGCCGATAGAGACAAAGGACAGGGAGAACAGAGCAATAAAGAAATATTTCATATCCAGTTTGTTGTTCGCTAGGGTCCGTTTATTCAACAAAAACCGTGTGGCAAGTTACGGTCGTACAACGCGATAGAAATATTGGCAGCCGGGATTGGCGGCGATGTTGTCGCTAAAACTGCCGACCAGACTAGCCGCAGTGACACTACCGATCATGTTCCAGACTGACGCGTCGATGTTGGGGGAGCGTTCGATATTGTAAACCAAACCCGGTTGCGCGTCCCAGAGGATGGCCTCCGTGTGGAAGTCGGTTGAAGCGGGATCGTAGCGGAGAGCGAGCGGCCGATCTTCCAAATAGCGGAACAGGATGGGCGTCGGCTGCCCCGACTCCTGTTCGCTGGCCGTGTAGTAGCGGTCACCGAACGCGCCCCAGGCTACGGCCTCGCCTTGTGCTTCGACCGTGTACGGAACCGCAATCGGCGCGGATTGCAGGGCACTGATCATCGTCTGGCCCGGCGCGCGGCAGTACATCGAGATCGAACCGGCGTCCTTCACCAGAATGCGCGTGCCATCGGGCGAAAGGTCGCCGCCGAGAAGGACGTTGCTGTGCTGCGGCATCGTGCCGAGAAAATCCAAGGAGGTCGTCCCCGAGTTGCTGTGCGGATAACTCGACCGATACACCTGCGGCGGGGTCTCTTTAGAGAGGATATAAAAGTCGCCGGTGGTCGGTTCGACCAGCAGGGTCTCGGCGTTGCGTGGCCCGTCGGGATAGTCGAAGCGGTAGCGTTGCACGTCCGGGTTGGCGATGCTGCCGGTGACGTAGCTTTGTCCGGGAATCACGCCGCCGGGTTCGCGGGCGCGGTACACGGCGATCTCGCTTTTCGACGCGCCGTTGTCGCCAATGTCGGCCGCGTAGATATACCACTCGTTGTTGACTGGATCGCGGGCGGTGGCGAGGTCCTCCCAGTCCGAATTGCTGGCGCCGTTGAGCGAGAAGCGGGCGACCAATTCACCGGACTCGTCCAGTGCGTAGATCCGCGCTTGGTCGCCGGAGTCGTTTTGCACCCACAGGATGCCCGGATTCAGCCGACTCGCGGCCATGCCGGAAATTTCATCGGTCTGGCTATTGTCGATGTCGCCTAACGCCTCGCTGGGTTCGAACACGGCTGGCGGCGTCCCAGGGATCGCGGGCGGGTTCGAGCAGACGAGTTGCGCCAGCGACAAACCAAGGCAGAGCAATAGACGGCGGGTGTTCATCCCCACAACTAACTCAGTTCGGACAAAGTGCAAACGGGACAAACAGAGAGGCGAACTCAGCCCGCGTCGTAGAGTCCTTCGCCGACGGGTTCGTCATCGGTCGACACGCCGCAGAACAACGAGCCCTTTTCATCGAACGCGGTAAAGTACACCGGTCGCTCGGTTTGCAGAACGTGGTACATGTGCTCGTAGTCTTCCAGCGGCATCACCATTTCCGAACGCCCGGTCTCGACTCGAAGATCTTTCACCCCCTCAACCACCGCAAACTTGATCACCGCCTCATGCGCCTCCTCACCTCCCACATGCGCGAGTTTCAGACGTAGCACCCGGCAGTAATTTAAGCGGCTCCCTTGGAACACACTCACTTGGTATCCGGTGACTTCACGACGCATGATTTTATTCATGGGTGTAAAAACCAAAATTTACGTCGTGAAGCGAGGGGCGAATGCACATGGGACCAAGCTCCAAAACCGGACTGTTTTCATGGAGAACCCCGCTGTTTTTCCCGATATTGAAGTGTTGGGGGTGAAGGAAAAACGAAAAAAAACGCAGTACTCGTGTTTCAATTTTCCGAAAGTGGGGTATGTTAGTTCTGCAGTGAGCCTCCATGGTCCGGGTTATTGGCGCAAGCCAGTAGCCCGGATCTTTTTTTGTGCCCACAGAAAAACATGCCCCTGGAAAACTTGGCCCGCGTCTCGCACTTGTGCCCCGAACCAAAAAAGGCTTAGAAGCGCACATGAATAAAAAAGTCCGCATCGCTGTCATCGGAACTGGCTATATGGCTGGTCGTCATCTGGAATTTCTAAAAGACTACGATCTGTGCGAGGTCACCGCCGTGTGCGACGTGAATCCCGACCGCGCAAAAGAAATCGCCGAGAAATACAACTGCAAAGCCTACAGCGACCACCAGCAGCTGCTCGCCGACAAGGTCAGCGACGCCGTCCTGATCGTCACCCCCCACTTTTTCCACACCAGCATCGGCATCGACGCGCTCAACGCTGGCCACCACGTGCTGTGCGAAAAACCGCTCTCGGTACACAAAGCCGACTGCGAACGCCTGCTCGCCGCACACACCAACAAAGATCTGGTGTTCGGACTGATGTTCAACCAGCGGACCAATCCCGCCTATCGCAAAGTAAAGGAACTCATCAGCTCCGGCGAACTCGGCAAAATTAATCGCATGAGCTGGGTTATCACCAACTGGTTCCGCAGCGATGCCTACTACGCGCAAGGCAGCTGGCGTGCGACTTGGGCCGGCGAAGGCGGCGGCGTGTTGCTCAACCAATGCCCGCACCAACTCGACATGATGATCTGGCTGTGCGGCATGCCCGAACGCGTCCGCGCCTATTGCCGGTTCGGCCATTACCACGACATCGAAGTCGAAGACGACGTGACCGCGTACATGGAGTTCCCGAGCGGTGCCAGCGGCGTCTTCATCGCCAACACCGGCGAGGCCCCCGGCCAAAACACCCTCGAAATTTGCGGCGACCGCGGCCGGCTTGAGATTCGTCCGACCTCGATCCATTGGTCGCGCACCGAACACGGGGTCGAGGACCTCACCCGCAACGACCCGAACCCGATGCCCGAACCCGACACCTGGGAGATCGACTTTACCTTCGAGGACGAAGGGCGGCAGCACCACGAAATCATGGAGAACTTCTGCGAAGCCATTCTCAACGGCACCGAACTCATCGCCCCCGCCACCGAAGGCACCGCCTCGGTCGAACTGTGCAATGCCATGCTCCTGTCCGCCTGGAGCGAAAAGATGATTGAGATCCCGATGGATTCTGCCGAGTACGAGGCGCAGCTGAAAGAGAAGATGGCCGGTTCGCGCTTCCACGACAAAAAAGCCTAACGGCATCCATCCCCTCCCTTCCCTCATGCGTCCCATCGGAAAAATCCACGACGAACAACTCGCGCAGGCGTTCTGCGACTTGTTGTATCTGGAAGGAATCGAGTCGGAGTTCGACGAAGAAGACGGGACCATCTGGATCGAGGACGAGGAACAGATGGAGGCGGCGCAACGGGAGTATGCCGCGTTCAAAGTGGCGCCGCCGAGCGAAGCACGACGAGTCGATTTGCATCTGGAGTCGGAGAGCAAACGCGAACAGGCCTACATGGAAGACGAGCGCGCGGCCGCGATGCAAAAGTCGAGCAAGGATGTGTTCAAAAACCTGCGGGGCGGTGGCATGGGTGGCATGTTGCGCAACAAACCGGGTCCGCTGACGCTGGGCTTGCTGGGGTTCAGCGTGCTGGTCACACTCGCCTCCGCCTTCGGCAAGGCCGGCTGGTGCCTTGAATGGATGTACATCGCCGAACTCGAGAAGGTGCTTGAAGGCTACCGCTACATGCCGAAGTTCGATGATCTGTTGGGGGGGCAATTCTGGCGCGCGCTGACGCCGATCTTCATCCATCTCGACCCGCTCCACTTGCTGTTCAACATGTGGTGGCTGTACGATCTGGGTTCGATGATCGAACGCCGCAAAGGCTGGCCGATGCTGCTGGCGCTGGTGGTGGTCGGCGGGATCGCCCCTAATTTACTGCAGGCGGCGATCGACGGGCCCGTGTTCGGCGGAATGTCCGGCGCGGTGTTCGGACTGCTCGGCTACGTCTGGATCCTCGGTGAGCGCTCCTCCGACTCCGACCTCAAACTGCATCCGATGATCCCGATCTTCATGGGTGGCTGGTTGCTACTCGGCTTCGTCCTACCGCAGATGGGGATGGCTAATTGGTGCCACCTCGGCGGTTT
>Ga0209186_1000534_pt1 | contig 30261 bp, 32 predicted proteins | sample SidtaG_FD_187426 | JGI IMG/M metagenome (GOLD analysis project Ga0209186, IMG submission 187426) | Marine algal microbial communities from Sidmouth, United Kingdom - Sidmouth_Male2 metaG (SPAdes) (version 2) | ecosystem: Host-associated > Algae > Red algae > Unclassified | place: Sidmouth...
GGACGGTCGACGCGGTCGCGTCGGCGCCGGTCGTCGTGTCTGGTACGTCGGTGCGCCCGACGAGGCACGTCGGCGTGCCCGCCGTGGTCGTTTCGTTGGTGGAGATCGTGTTGGCGGCCGTTGCGGTTGGACTGCCGCTGCCCGGCGTCCAGTCCTTTTTCGGCTTGTTTGAGACGCTGAAGTAGGCGACAGCGGACGTGTTGACGGACATGTCGGACAAGCCCCTATTGTGCAACGTGTCGGTGGGGGTGTTGTGGTGCGCCGACCACTTTTTTTTTGTCCGCCGCGGCGGCCGTGTCGGTGTCGAGGACGGTCGACGCGGTCGCGTCGGCGCCGGTCGTCGTGTCTGGTACGTCGGTGCGCCCGACGAGGCACGTCGGCGTGCCCGCCGTGGTCGTTTCGTTGGTGGAGATCGTGTTGGCGGCCGTTGCGGTGGGACTGCCCCTGTCCGGCGTCAAAAACTTTTCAACTTGTTCGAGACGCTCAAGTTGGCGACAGCGGACGTGTTGACGGACGTGTCGGACGAGCCTCTATTGTGCAACGTGTCGGTGGGGGTGTTGTGGTGCGTGGACGTGCTCGCGCCGGGCGCGTGCGCGTTGTTGGTGCTGTTTATGGTTTTTTGGGTGGACGTTTTCGGTGGCGGTCATCAAGACGGTGGCTGCGTAGGCGGCGCCAACCACATTCTTTTTTGTCCGCCGTGGTGGCCGTATCGGTGCCGAGGACGGTCAACGTGGTCGCGTCGGCGTCGGGCATCGCGTCTGGTACGTCGGTGGGACCAACGGGGCACGTCAGCGTGCCCGCCGTGGTCGTTTTGGCGGCGACGCTGCTGCCGGTGATCGCCGCCGCTGCGCTTTGGTGTACATCTTGGGCGCGTGACGATGCTGGTATCTTCATGAGCTCGTCCGACGCCGGCGATTGCAGGGCGTCGGTTTCGGGCTGCGACGGCCCATAACCCGCCCCAGATGTCAACAGCCAAGTCAACGCCTCGGCAACATCACCATCGCCTGTGCCGTTGGACGAGGAGGAACGTGAGGAGCTGCCGAAGCCGCGTAAAAAGCGAAGGACGTGGCCTTGAGCAGACGCGGACCTTCTTTTTGCAACGGCGGACACAACGGTTGGTGCGCATCTGGCGGAGTGGGGCCGGGGGGAGCGGATGTACGAGAGGGCGGCGGAATTGCTCAACGAGCAGCCCCGCCGCCCGTTTGAAACGGACGGGAGGACAATGAAAGGTCATTTTTGTAATATGCTGCGCAAGTCCAACAAGCGGGACAACGTCCTGGAATCTCGGAGTGGACTGTCGGAGGCGCAGACGAAAGTCAACAGCTTGCTGGACGAGGCCAACTCGGCCATCCGGGACGGCAAGCTACTTGCTGCCGCGGCGAAGGGGACGCAGTCCAAGAAGGATGAGGCGCTGCTGCGAGCGGGCGAGACGGTGCGGCGGTCCGCAATGAACCGACGATTGGCTTTCCGTGCAGCGGGTGGGGAGGCCGCGGCTATAACCAAGGGAGCGGCCGCGCGAGGTGTTGCTCCTGCAGCGGCCAATCGTGACGGCGACGGGGTCGGCGGCGGCCAGCGCCGCGTGGCAGCCAAAGATGAGGACGGCTCGGCTGCAGACGGAGGCACGGAGGTTCCTGATAAGGCACCGTCTCCCCAGGAGCCCTCCCCGCGCCCCGCGGCAGCGTGTAGACGGCGGCGGGAGGACGCGGAAGATGAAAAAGACGAGGCAGTGTTTGAACTGTTGGAGCGGAGCGCGCGCGAACGGGATGCGGCGCAAGAAAGACACTGTGCGGCGGAGGAGAAGCGCCTGGAGCTCGACGAGCGACGCCTGCAGCACGAGCAGCGTGTTAAAGAGCAGTTGTCAAGGCAGCGCGCTACTGAAGAGGCGTCCCGAGTCCAAGCCGCTGCGAGTGCAGCTGCCAAGGCCGCGGCCGACGGAGCGGAGCGAGCAAGGATGCTGGACCTGAAGTCCGCTCTGGCGCGCCGCATTGGGTAGGGAGTTGGTTTGGTGAGAGGTGGGGGGGAAGGGGGAAGCTGGGGACGGGGCCTTCCGAGTAGATATCGTTCGGGTAGAGTTTGGATTTTTTATTGTGTTTCTCGACTGCCCATTCCTTGAATGGGTCAGAACGCGCAGCGTACATGCTGGCGGGGGACGGGGGGGCGGGGGGTTGGCCGTGACCGCTTCAGGGCGTGCAAGTTGAGTACTGGTGGGGACCGGGGGAGACGGGGAGCGGCGGTGACTGGGTCAGAGCGTGCGAGCTAAGGCCGGACACTGAGCCGGGGCGGGGGGGCGTGGCAGTGAGGGGGTCAGGGCGGGCGGGTTGAAGACGGGTGGGGGCTGAGGGTTGCAGGGGGCGGCCTTGAGCGGGCCAGGGCGTGCGGGCTGTGGACGGACAGGGGTCCGGGTGTGGCGGTAAAACAAAAAGATGTGTCAAGGCGTGTGAGCTGATTACAGAAGAGTAGAAGGTGGCTGCACGGTGCGGCGGTAGAGGGGCCGTGGGGGGGGCGCAGTGGCAGCGGGGAGTACGTCAGCCGACCTTGCGGCTGTGATGGCAGCGTCCTCAGCCCTTCCATGCTCTGTGACGTCCGTAATATGCGTCCATGTGTGTGAGTAGGGGCGGGGGGAGGCGGCGCCAGCCGCTTTTCCAGCCACGGGAGGGGGTAGCAGCGCACATTAAACATGTTGTGAGGCGAAGGGCTCGAGAAGGAAAAGAACATGAAGCACACCAACTTCGCTCACAATCACTCGAGGCTCAAAATATTCTCCAAGTCCGGGGGGTCACAGCGAAAAAAAGAGGCAGTCTGGGTCCCATACAGGCAGGTACGCATATTCCAAAGCAAGGCGGCGCACCGGTACACGAGCGCTACGGGGCCCTCCCGGATCTTGAGCTTGCGCTTGAGGTCCAAACTTGTAAACACCTGCTTCACCTCCTTGTATCCCCACTCGACAGAAACTCGGAGACCGGCCATGTCGGTGTTCTGGGTGTCTTCGTCGGCGTCCGCCTCGCCCCCCAGCGGCGCCGGGAAGGCAACCTGCATCCATGGACGAATCAAGTAGGCCTTGTCGCCGTAGATGCAATACTGGATGCCGCCTATGTGGAGGCCCGCCTGCAGCATGTCGTCCATTCCCGCCTCGCGGTACATGGTAATGTCGTGCCGCCGGCCCTCGACAGGCCCGTAAAAGTGGAAAATCAAACCGTCGGGTGTGGTCACCGATTGAAACTTGAGCATGTGGGTGCGCATGTGGCCGCTGTAGACGCTGCGCTGCAAAGCCCCGCCCGGGCGCGCTACAAATAGACCCGTCCCATCAATGAAACCCACACAGTTGTCCAGCGCCCCGCCCTTCTCAAGTACGCGCTGTGCGTACATTTCCGCACGCTCCTCCATGAGGTCCCCCCGCCACGAGCAGAGCAGGCCGCTGCAGCTCATGTCCACCTGCTCGATCGTTTCGTAGAACAACTCACACAAGGAAGAGCGACCTCTACCAAAGAGGATCTCCAGGTCGCGCCAGCGTGCGGGGGAGGAGAGGCGACGGAGGACCACACAAAGCTTCTCCACAGGTGTCGCCTTGTAGCGACGGCGTGACGACCCGCCCTGAACCTCAAGCAGGCCAGCAACGCATCTCACGTCGGCAGGTTTGAAACCAAAAAGAGATAGAGACTCCTCCGTAGAAAAAGAGTTGATGTTGAAGGAAGAGCTAGACACAGCCCATGTGCGTGCGACACACCGCGAACTGTCCCGCCTCACGCGCAGCAACCGTAGAACGACGAGTCCCAAGTCAACCGCGTCCTCCCCACCGTGAAGCCGCACAAGCAACGCACGGCGCAGGCGACGTCGGGACCTCATCAGGCGACCGATGGAGTAGTCCTCAATGGCAACCAGGGTGCTTTGGGGGATAGCGTCCTGCTGCACTTGCACACAGGCGCAGAAGGTCGGCCAGGAAACAGGATTGCTGGTTGGCTGGGGAGGTGACTTACATGCCACTCTGACGAGTTCTGTCGACTTCCCACAAAGATACATTAAATGGGATGCCAAAAGTCATGATCCAACTGTATTTTCGATGATCGTAGCGCTGTCGCGATGATGCAAAGTAGCCGCAAATTCCTTCAATAAAGCGGTTGCCAAAAGACTTTAATGACACCACAAGTGACGCTTTCTGGTGACCCGTGCGTCAAAAGTCGCACTGTGTTATCCTCAAACCCACTTTCTATGGACCATTTTGCGGGCGCCATTTTTCCGAGGGCATGCACGCCTCGTGTGACCTCCGTATTCACGGGCTCGTGGTGTCCGAGTTGGATTCCACAAGATGGAGCCTGGGGACTTCGTCGTCACGGAGTGCGGCTTTTTGCACAGCGGCTTCAATGCGGGACCGAACGTGACCTCTGCCGTGAACATTGCATGCAAAGCCTGGTTCTCCTACGCGATGGAACACGCAGGGCACTAGCGCAAGAAGCTGACTATCCACATTCCTCTGGAGAAGTTGCTGGTGCTTTCCGGCCAGAAGCTCGTTGCTGGGGAGTGGTGGTGCGGCGATGCGCGAACATATGAAGCGCTAGAACCAGCACAGTTCCAGCGGGACGTTCAAAGCACTGTGTCGTACTTGGGAAAGTACCTTGACGATACCCAGGCCTTGTTGGAGATGCTTCCTGAGGCAGACTGGGCTGGAGAAAAGGCCACCACTATTGACATGACGCGTGCGCCGAGAAGTGTGGCAAAGTTTATCGTCCACAACTCCACAAAGCCGGAAGGGGAACCCTTGGTTCGTGCCAACCAGCAAAGGCGATTGGTCACCGACTACTCCGTTGATGGAACGGCATGCCCTGATTGGGGTGTAGTTGTTTAGCTCTCTGTCATTGTCTGTCCGACTTTAATTGACCTGCTGGGAGAAGAAGCTGGATCCTTTGCTGCTCTGTGCTGCTGGCGCTGCGCACGGACCACGTTCGAAAGCGAGCACGATCGGCTCCGTCTGGGCTGTCCAGCGGTGATGCGTCCAATAGGTCTCCATGCTCCGGTTGTAGTGCAGTGGCTCTCGAAGCGCTCTGTGAACCTGTTGGTGGATGGGTTGAGGAAGCTTATAAGGGGGAACATTTCATCAGAGTGATTCACTTACGTGTCTTTTTTTCTGTGTTCCGTGCGCACTCTGTTGGTTTATTCTTTCTGTGTCCCGACACTGGCCGATACCCATAGGCTTTTTCAACAATGATCAACCTCTGCTTGCTTGTTTTGAAGCCTATTCTAGGACCGTTGTTTCTTTTTTTCGACATAGTACAGAACTCAAAGCAATAAGCAAAGTCTGACGTACAGATCAGAGAGAAAAAGGAATCCCAAAGCACTCTCAATCACCCGTTCTTGAAGTGGAAGCCGGAGTGTTTGGTAAAAAGGAGGCTACGCTGCCCACAAGGAAGCAGAAACGCCAGCTGTCCGATGCGGTCGGCCGCTCCGATAGAAACAGCAGCTTCTCCGTCAACGGTGACGACTGCAGGATCGCCCAAGACAGAGAAGGCCATGTTCGGTAGAATCCAAGGCTCGTAAGCAACCTGAAGCACACCGTTAACGGTTGCAATGGAGTGGGCTCTACCAAAGCTCTTGTGGCTCCTCTCGTTTGTTACAGAGATGGGCTCTTCCGTTTGGGAGTCCAAAATCGATACAGTGGACCCTTCCTTGATAACCAGCGATCCCTCTTTCCTCGTGGCCTTCCGCCATATCTTGAGGGCCTCGTTGGGCGCATGACGCTTCCAAAAATCCTCTCGGGACCCCATCGGTGTGCGTATGGTGTGCATGGCACGTCAAGCACCATTCGCAGTTTCCGCATTTTCTGTTCTCGGACCCAGGCTCTAGATAGACACGGCCTTCAGCATCTTTCCTCTTCTACCAATGAGCTATGCAGAGGGTATTCCGTATGCATCTGGCATTGATAGAACTCTTGAATACTGTTCTGTTTTTCTCCACCCCTGTATGGCATATTCCGCAATGTTCCAGCTGTTGCTCCGGCTCACTTCTCGCTTCGTCAGCTGGTGGAACCTCTCAAAAATGAGCTCCCACATGGCCGGCCCGAGCTGCACTAGCGGGAGAGTGCGGTACCATAGCTCTAGTACACGGTGCACAGATGGTCACTCCCAAGTCCCGTTGAAGGACAGCAGCCGACGCAGATCAATCATCAGACTCTCGCCTAAGACTTGGAGTGCAGCGACGGTGGGTCTTGTTCTCACGGCCTCTTCTCCATCAGAGAAATCTGTTGGAAGGTAGAACAAAGCCGAAGAGAACAATCTGAGAGCTTTAAGAGCATTGAGAGCGGCAACTGCGTGTGGCGATGTTGCTGTGGGGTTGATCAAGTATTGTAGCACAGTAGGTCCCACCGTCAGCAGCACTGCAAAGTCCGACATTGAGAGCGTTGTGCCACCCATCTTTCCGGGTTCAGGAGACGACAAGACTGTGTGCGTCGGGACAGGCTTCGAACAGCGACGCATCTATTGGTTAAATGAGTCCCGCTGCTGTACTGACAACGCATCGTATGCCTCTATGAATAAGTTTGAACCGATTTTGTAGTAAAGTAGGTGGGAGGGAGCGACAATCACGTGCTCGTGTATGTCGAAACTCCCGGAACCCCGTGCCTCTTCAAGCCGCATAATAAGGCTGCCTGCCTTCTCGGATATTCCATTCAGAAGCGATGCACCCTTCACGGCATCCGCGGACGGCTGTGGGGAGCTCTTTACGGCCGAGATTACGAGCTTCGTACGCTCCTGCCTTCGAGAGTACCGAGAGTCCTTCACATCAAAAGATGTGGTGCTGCTCGTAGCTCTCTTTTTTCGCAATGTCGTGGTCTTCAATTGGACATTGTCGCAGCTGGTGCAGTGCTCTATACCTGGGGCACCGACAGAGTTGGAGAACTTCGCAGCCATGGGGCAGTCAAACAAACCAAGGCACATGTACAAATGAACAACGGCGTTCTGCTGTTTGAAGGCGTCATAGACGTGGACCCCTTCTTTGCTCGCGCGGAGTACGTCTTCCACCACCCGCTTCAGCAATGCGTCCGGGTTGGCTCCTGGTGGCAAAGAAAAGAGAGGCCGAACAGAAAAGGCACGGTCTTTGATACTCAAAGACGTGTATGCTCCATAGTATCCCTCCAGACTTCCACGTCGCCGTTTGTAAACGTTGAAAGCATCACCGTACAAGGAAACGTACGGCGTGTAGGGATCCTTCTGTGGCATTGCGCGCTCAGGGCGCTCTGATTCTTGAAACAGTTCGAGTGGTCTTAATGACTGTAGAGCGGACCAAGAGTCTTGCTCCATGCTATTAGATCCTTTCACTGCCAGAACAAGTACGCCACCAGACCGAGTGAGCCGCAGAGTAAGCTTGCGTTCGTCTTTGAAACATGACGCCCCGCGTTCGGGCGGCACAAAATCAGGAAACGCACAGATCTGGGCGAGGGAGTCCCGAAGGCGAAGCGTGCTCTGCGGAACATAAGTGGACGCGGATGTGGTAACGCCGCCGTCACAAGCAATGGCTGTGCTCACCAGAGTTGCCTTGAACGTCGTCACTGCATCAAGAGACACCTGGGCGATACATCCAATGTCGTAATGGTACCGGTCTCGAAACAGGACGTTCCTTACGTTATACCTCGCGAGATCCCTCGCCACTACAGTTTGAAAACATTCTGCGGGCCGCTCAGCTGTGCCCATGTACGAGTCCTCTTTGCTGTGGAATAGAGTAGCACTTTTCGAATCTCCAAAGTCCCTCTTCACATGCTCAGAGAATGGCATGTACGATACGACCGCGTCAGAAAGTTTTTGCAAGGAATTCCTTTTCCCAACGGGCAGCTGGCGTGTCGTCGTTTCTCTTCGCAGTGGTATGGCAGACTTCAGCCTGTGCTTGCGCAACTGCCGCAAGCGCCACCGCGAGGGCCAATCCTCCAGAGGAGTAAAGGAGTTCTTAGCCTCTCGCATCATGTCATACTGTCTAAGGGTCACGCGGACGCGCCCATAGAGGTACCCAAAGCACAAAAACTTGCGACGTGTGGCAAACCCCTCGTCAGGGCGCTCAGACGTACTGGAAAAGACTGTGTCATCTGATGGGTACGTTTCTCACTCAGTTTCTGTTGACAAGGCGACGTCATTGTACTACTCTACGTCGGGCGCGCGTGGGATTCCTCTGCCTGGGACAGACTGGGGTCTGCCCGCCGCGGCCCCACCGTCGCCCTCACGGCCAAAGTCTCGCGTCGCGGAGTTAGAGCTCTTTGGCTGTGGCGAACGTCGGGGCGCTCTTAAATATGGCGGCGAACCACCATGTGCACGTCCCAACGCGCACGCCCGTAGAGGCGCACTCCGACTGCGGGACGCGCGTGCGGCAGCTGCTGCGCGCTGCTGACGACTACCTCGGCGCACCCTGGTATGATGCAGTTCTCTACCACGCTTGTGCGGACGAGTTCAGGGTGTGCATTGGCGAGTTGCGGGCGACTGTGCGTGGGAGCAAGGGCGATGCCGTCGTCTTGATGGCGAGGCAGGTCGTGCCTGCCGAGCCCCTGTGCCCGTTCGCTGCGCAGGGGTGCGTGCATCTCAAGTGGTATACGGCGGACAACGCTAGTGACGTGACACCGCGGCTCGTGCCGGCGGACCATGTGCGACGGCTTGCGTTCATTGTCCCCGACTTCGCAGACCTTGCGCACCGCCGTGGGGTCGACGCGGACCTCTCGGCAATGGACGGCCCGCTACAGGACCGCCTGGATATGCGCTTGTTTCTGAATGTAGTTTTCCGTTGGGATGTGAAGTAATAGTCTATGCCCCTTGCCATTGTGACCCTCGCGACTCGGCCAACCCCGCCGACCCCGCAGACCCCCCTGTAGTTGCTTATCACCCAATCAAATGCCTTTCCATTCCTGCCAAACGAAATGTTCCCCGCTGCAGCCCAACAGACAAAGCGGTGCCGCGACCGCATCGGCCACGGGGGGGAAGGTTACCCCCGCTGGAGCGTTGGGTTCACTGGTGGAACTGCCTACGGGGACCATCGCGTCGGCGTCGGGTCCGTCGGCCGCAGCGGCCAGAAAGCAAGCCGACGCCGACGCATCCGCGCCCCGCCCCAGACTCGACAAAACTAAGCCCGCCACAGCCGGCAATGCGCGGCGGGCGTCGTGGACGGGGTGCGCGGGGGGATTCCCGAGCACCCATCCTTCCGCTCCCGGCGCGCGCCGCTGCCGCTGCCACTGCCGCTGTCGTGTTGAACATCGGTGCGCTGTTCTCGGACAAGCGAAGAAAAGCACCGCTGCCGTCGTCACCGGCGCCCACGCCGCAGGCTACTCCGAGCCGCGGCGACGGCAGCGACGCCGACGGCGGGGACGGCAGCGACGCCGACGGCGGCGACGGCGACGCAGCGGCCAAGCACAGGCACCCCCGAGACGAAGACCACGAGCTTCCGTGCCGTCCTGCGGGCCACTGTAAGCCACAATCAACAGCAAGGATGGGCTCGACCGCCACTTCGCGTGATCTGTGCTGGTACAATCAGTTTACGAAGGGGCTCCGCGGACCAGAGCGACGAGTGGAAGAAACGGCCGCGCTGTGGTCCGGGTGCTCATCCTTGCAGCTGTTCTTGACCCTGCCGTGACTCAAAAAGCTCATCCAAAACGTCTTTGGATGGGGAATCGGGGGGCCCTCACAGTGGTCAAAAAAGCGCATCTCTCAGAGTTTTGGATGCGGATGGGCTTTGGATGGGGACGGATGGGGATTCTGCAAGCCGTGACGATGACGTGTCTGGCTCGAGCCCCCCGGCGCCACAGCGCGGCGCGCAAGGACAGCTGCTGATTGGGTAACAGCAGATGCCTGCCGGGCGTGGTACTGGTCAGCAATTCTTGCGAGAGCACCCCCGGCCCCCCTGTTCACGACGGGCACGACCACCTAGCTCGGCCGCCCGGAGACTGGCATGACTGGGATCTGGCGATTCCATTGGCTGATGCCTGTAAACTGACTTGGCGCCCCGGATTTCATCCTTTTCCCGGGGGCAGTCCCAGACTCGGGCCGTGGCCCCCATTGAGCAATTTTCGCACCGTTTGAATGGGCTGGAGGAGTTTTTAACGGGCCGAGCCCCTGTCCAGTGCCACCGCAAGCCAAACTGCCGCCGAGTGCCGACCGCACGTGCGGCAGGGTGCTCTCCCGCGTGGCGGGATGGGACGCTGTGGGCGGCTGGGGGGTTGCGGTCTCTCCACTACCGAGGGGCAGTGGTCATCCATCCGTCGTTGCATCGCCCTGACGTCACCCGTGCGTATCTCGCGCCTCTGATCCGCCCGTCCCCTTCCCCCCCACCCCCAGTGACCCATGGGCCCTCCGCTTCCTGGTGTGCCCCTGGCGGGGGCGGCCGCGTGCCAAGCGGCCGACTGTGCGCTGGAGGCGGCCACTCAACGTGCGGCGGCCGCGCTGTCGGCTGGCGACACTGGGGTTGCCGTGTATCCGCTCGCCCCCGGGGCAGCCGCCACGCCATCTGAGACTTTCCGCCCGCCATCTCGTGACCCGCCGCCACTCGACCCTCGCGCCTCCCCCGGTCCTTGTTCTGCTCGTGTGCTGCGTCCTGTCCCGCTGCTGTGCGCGCCCGCTGTCGCTCTCGACGGTGATGGATCGGTGTGGCCCGCTGGCCTGTCCCGGGTGCCGTCTGCCCCCGCTTCGGCCGCTTCCGCAGCACAGCCTTACTCCTCACCCGCTGTGTGGCAACTCGTGGCCGTACGTTATGCTGCTCCGCTCGCCGGGACACCAGTGGCGCGAGGACTGCCAGCCGTTTTTGTCCCTGCTCACGGGGCCGCCGCTGTGGCAGGCGCCGCAGCGGCGCGCGCGTCTGCCGCGGCCCGCGCTGTTGGGGAGACTGCTGCGGTCGAGCGAGGGGATGCCCGAATGCGGAAGAGGCCGGCGCCCACTATGGGGTCTCTCGAGGCGACGCTGCACGGCGGGGTTGATGCCTGGGCGGGGTCCAAGCGCCCGCGTGCGAAAGATCTGGGGGGGTCCTTCATTCGCCCTGTGCCTCAGCAGGTTCTCGACAACGCGTCGACGACCAAAGCGACGCTACAGGACCTGTGCCGAGAGCGGACGATCGCTTTCGGCGACACCGACTCGGAGCAGTCCCTGAGGACGAGTCTTCGGCGCTTGAATGCATCCTCCACCACAGTGTAGGCCGCGTGGATGCCTTTTGCTGCCATTTTAGTGCGTGGACGCGCTGAGCAGTATCATGGCAAGCTCCTACCCAGCCAGGCTGCCACGTACCACCGCCCCGACGTTGGGGTGGATGGTACGTCCGACCCGTCGGCCGCCGGTCGCCTTCCCCGTCTGCCTCCGGTGCCCCTCCTCCGCGCCCGGCCATCTGCCGACGCCGGGGGTGCCACGACCTCCTCGTGCCCGTCGACGGCACCCTCTGGCCGGCCGCCTCTCAACTCCAGTCCCCCCGCCATGCGACAAAGTCGCCCACCGTCTCCTTTGCCAGCGTCGCGACTCCCAACACCCACCGGCCGACAGCCGCTCTTCAAAACCCACGGCGTCGCTGGGGGAGTCGCCGGACGCCGACAGCAGCGCCAGAAGCGCACGTTACCGGCGGTCCTCCACCTTCTATGCGGCCAAGATGGCCGAGGCGATTGCTGAGGAGGCCGCGGAGGTGGCCCAGAAGCTGACCACGGTCGCAACGGCTGACCAAGTGGCGGCTATGCGCGTCGCTGTCGACCACATCTCCAGGCGGCTGGAAGTCCATGCGCAGTCCCAGGCGGCGGCCAACGTCCGCGCGGACGCGGCGCTTGCAGGCCTAGCGAATTACGAGACGGCGGTTGCCACCGCGACGGCTTCCATGGCGGCACCACACCCCAGGCGGGCCGCGTCAAGGGCTTGGGGGACACACAGGAGTGCTCAATGCGCGCGAGAGGCGGGCGGGACGCTGGTAGGACCCTCGTCGGCCCCAGGCGTTGCCACTCTTGCGGCCCTGCCGTCTGCTGCTCCGGCCGTCTTCTCCTGCCCGCTCGTCCTTGACTGGAAGATTCCCGTGGAGATGATGACGGCGCGCATGACTTTCCGTCCGCTGATGTTGCAGCTGGCGGAGATGGTGGCGCTGCTGCATGTCTCCACCGACGAGCCGGGGTTGCTTGGCTCCGTCGCCTGCCTCCGAGTGTACGAAGAGGGGGTCGAGCGGATCAAAGCGCTGCAACCGGACGGTGGCGGGGTCGTTCACGGCGCGGTCAACACAAAGAAATCCGAGCGCATGGACAAAGTGGTCAAGAACGATGGCCATAGGTACCTGAAGGAGCTGTTCGTGGTCCAAGGAGTTTTGCCACAGCTCTTCAAGGCGCCGGCGGAAGCGAAGTACCAGAACATGAAGGGCACCTCTGTCGATGCTTCGACGCTCCAGGTCATCCTCAACCGCGAGGCCGACGCGCTCGGCTTGGCACCCGGCCATGCCATCCGCGTCGTGACCAAGGCCAGGTAAAATACGTTGCGTGCCCTGCTCGCCGCAAAGGTCGGACGGGCTGGGGCGACGATCACTGTGGAGCATTTACTTTCTCCATCGCCGTTCAGTGAGCTTTTGGCACAAGCAGAGAAGACCGTGCGGCAGAAATACGCCTAGCACTCATTTGTAATAAAAAAACACATTCACGTGCAACTGTCTCTTAGCTGTTCTGCGATCTTTGACTCGAACGCGGGGGGATGGCGCAATGGGAGCACGACTTAGCACTCACCATTGACGGCTCTGTTGTCAGCCCGCTGCTCACGTGCTCGGGTTTACGTTGTGCTACCGTCCTGCAAAACGAGCCACCAATGTGGTCTCCTCACGTGTCCGCTACTATGAGAGTACAGAACAGGCCGGCTTCCCTTCTGTTCCGACGGCGGGGCACTGCCTGTTTTTATCCCACGCTCGGGCAGCGTCCGTGCCGCTTCTACTTCGATGGCCCAGTATTGTGAGAAAACGCACGAGCGCAACTGGATGTTTTACGCTGACATGGTCCACTTAAAGTGTCCACGTCACCTGATTCTGGGTGCATTCCTTCCTCGCGCCTCAAGATCCGGCTGGAGGGCAAAAATCATCGGATTTCTTGGTTCTATGAATTCATTAGATAGTCTCGGATCAACAATCGCTGCGGCTCTCATCGGGGAACGGGCAAGTGGCGGCACAACGGACTGCCCCTGCCACCTCGCCAAATGGTGTATTCTCTCAAAGCATTACAGCCACCTTTTTGGCTGGGTCATCACGCGCTCGTCGGCGCCGCCACCGAGGCGACTATCGGGGGCAAGAGGTCACGGCGACGCGGGGTGCATGCGTCCCCGTCGGCACCCAACCATCAATCGTAGCCTGGTGGCGGCGGCGGCACTGGTGGCGCGCGTTGCCACAGCCCCCACTTTGTCTTGTGGCGGCGGCGGAGCTGAAGGTCTGCGTCGCCGCCGCAACCACCCTTTCTTTCCGCAGCAAGTGGCGACGGAGGAGCTGGTGGCTCTCTTCCGCGCCGCCACCGAGGCGGAAATGGGCGACAAAGAGCGGCGGCGGCCCTGATGGCACTCCTCGCCACCACCTTTGACGCGACCATGCGCGGCTAGTGGCGGCGGCGGCGCTGGTTGCCTGCGTCGCCGCCGCCACCCCTATTATTGTTGGCAGAGAGCGTCGGCGGCGCCGCTTGCTGCGCTCGTCGCCGCCGCCACCGAGGCGACACTCGGCGGCAAGAGGCGGCGGCGGTGCTGGTGGCGTGAGCCGCCGCCGCCACCGAACCCACAATCGGCGGCAAGGTGCGGCGGCGGCGCTGGTTGCGCTCGTCGTCGCCGCCGCCGAAGCGACTATCGGCGGCAAAAGGCGGCGGCAGGGATGGTGGCGTGAGGCGCGGCCTCCCCTACCTGTTTATTCGGCGGCACGTGGCGGCGGTAACGCTGGTGGTGCTCGTCGCCGCCGCCACCAATGCGACAATCGGCAGAAAGAGGGGGCGGCGACGCTGCTGACGCTCGTCGCCGCCGCCACCAGCGCGCCAGTCGGCGGCACGCGGCGGTGGCGGCTATGGTCGCGGTCGTCGCCATGACGACCGAGGAGACCGTCGGCGGCATGTTGCGGCGGCCGCACTTGTTGCGCTCGTCGCCGCCGCAAACGAGGCGACAGTCGGCGGCAAGGCGCTGCGGCGGTGCTAGTGGCGTGCGTCGCCGCCGCCACCGAACGCACAATCGGCGGCATGATGCGGCGGCGGCGCTTGTTGTGCTCGTCGCCGCCGCCGCCGACGTGCCCATCGGCGGCTAGTGGCGGCGGCGGCGCTTGTGCGGCGCGTCGCCGCCGCCACTACCTGATTGATTGCCGGCACGCTGCCTCGGCGGCGCTGGTGGTCCTTTTTGCCGCCGCGACCAAAGCGAAAGTCGGTGGCACGCGGCGGTGGCGGCGGTGGTGACGCTCGTCCCCGCCTCAACGGAGACAACAATCGGCGGCACAGGGCGGTGGCAGTGCTGGTGGCGTTTGTCGCCGCCGCCAAGAAGGCGACAATTGGAAGCTCGTGGCTGTGGCAGCGCGGGTGGAGCTCGTCGCTGCCGCCTCCACCGGCTCTGTCGGAGTCAAGTGGGGGCGGCGGCGCTTGTGGCGCTCGTCGCCGCGGCCACAAAGGAGACAGCCGGCGGCAAGCGGCGGCGGCGACGGTCGAGCTCGTTGCCGCCGCCTCCAAGCCGAAATCGGCTGCAGGGGTCACCGTTGGCGCTGGTGGCGCTCGTGTCCGCCGCCATCAATGTAATGCTTGGTGGTAAGGAGTGGCGGCGGCGCTGGTAGTGCTCATCGCCGCCGCCACAGAGGCGACCATTGGCGGCTAGTGACGGCGGCGGCGCCGGTGGCGCTTGTCTCAGCCACCAGAACTGCATCTCCTTGTGGCAATGGGTGGTGGCAGCGCTGGTGGCGCTCGATGCAGCTACCACTGAGGCGAATTTCGCCGGTAGCGGACGGCGGCGGCACTGGTGGCGCGTGTCGCCGCCGCCACGGACGCAACCCCTAGCGGCAGACGGTGGCGGCGTCTTGGGATGCACGAGGCGGCGCCGCCACCCAAAGATCATTCGGCGGATGCTGGCGGCGGCGGCTCTGGTTGCGCGTGCCACTGCCGGTACAAAGGTGTCATTTGGCGGCAAGGGGCGGCGGCGGAGCTTGTTGCGCTCGTCGCCGCCCCCGCTGATGCGACAAATTCGTGGCTAGAAGAGGCGGCGTCGCTGGTGGCGCTCGCCTCCGCCGCCACCACGGCGACGATCGGCGGCAAGGTACGGCGGCGGCGCTCATCGCGCTCGTCGTCGCCGTCACCGCCGCGACCCTCGGAGGCAAGATGTGGCGGCCGCGCGGGGTGCACATGTCGTCGTCGCCAACCAACCAGAACTCGAACACTGTTCGCGCCGGCGACGCTCGAGGCGCACGCAGCTGCCGCCACCACAATATCATTTTGCGGCAGGCGGTGGCGGAAGCGCTCGTTGCGCTCGTCGTCGCGGCCACCGACGCAACCAAGAGCGGCTGGGGGCGGCCGTGGCGCTGGCGAGGTGTGTCGCCGCCGCCACTACTTGCTCTTCCGGCGGCACGTGGCGGCGGTTGCGCTGGTGACGCTCGTCGCCGCCGCCGTCAACGCGGCTACCGGCGCCAACGGGCGGCGGCGACGCTGGTGGCGTTCGTCGCCACAACCGCCGACGCGACCATCAGCGGCTGAAAGCAGTGGCGTGCGTCGCCGCCCCTACAAAGGCGGCAATCGGCGGAAGGGGTCGGCTGCTTCGCCGGTGGCGCTCGCCTCCGCCGCCACGACGGCGACGATCCGCGGCATTTGACGGCGGTGGCGCTGGGTGCGCGCGTCGCCGCGGTCCCCGACGGGACCATCGGCGGCAAGCGGTGGCGGCGGAGCGGGGCGCAGGCATCACCGCCGATACCCAATTGTAAATCCCTCGATATTGGCGCAGGCAGGGCTAGAAGCGCGCGCCGCTGCCACCACGACGTTGTCTCTTCGCGGAAAGGGGCGGCCACGGCGCTAGTGGCGCCCGTTTCCACCGCCACCGACGCTACCACCAGCGCCTCGGGGCGGCAGAGGCGCTTGTGGCGTACGTCGCCGCCGCCACCACCTGCTATGTCGGCGGCACGTGCCGGCGGCAGTGCTGGTTTTGATCGTCGCCGCCGCTACCGAGGCGACGGTCAGCGGCAGCGGGTGGCGGCGGAACTGGTGGCGTTCGTTGCCGCTGCCACCAAGGCGCCAAAGGGCGGCAAGGGGCGCCGGCGGCACTGGAGGCGCTCGTCGCCGCCGCCACGGAGGCGAAAATTGGCGGATAGTGGCGGCGGCGGCGCATGTCGCGCCCGTCGCAGCCACCCCCGACGCGACCATCGGCGGGCAAGAGCGGCGGCGGCGCTGGCTGCGCACGTCGCCGGCGCCACCCTACCATCCATCGCCGGCCAGTGGCGGCGGCGGGACTAGTGGAGCACGTCTCTGGCGCCACCACTTCGACGTCCTAGACGGTGCTGGAAAGTGGCGGCGGCGGCGTTGCCTGTGCGCCGACTTGCTGCAGCCCGCGAAGCCATAAGACGCCAGTGGCGGCGGCGCCGCTGTTTCTCTTTGTCTGTTTCCAAAATCGCTGGGGCGGGTTGTTGAACTGGATTCAGCAACTCCCCAGCACCAGTCACACCGGTCTTGTGGCGTAGTTGGTTTTTCGACCTCAACAGGTTCTGGGCCCTGCTCGCGCTGGATTTCGTTCTGAGAGGTCGCGGGTTCGAGAATCGCCACGGCTGCGCCCCAGGAGGGTGACGGAGGAATTTGCGGGAGAGGCATTTCCGAGTCGTGGGTCAGACGAGCCTGGCCCGGAGGAGCGCTGGCAGGAGTGTTGAGGCAGCCCCCCAAGCCCGCACTGGTAAGTCGGAATTACCGCGGACTGCCTGGATAATTACAGGAGTACTCATGCGGTGATCGGCTTGTTTGTCTGTGCCTTTGACATGCATTGCTAAATGAGGGTGATGTAACTACTTGTACTTGTATATCGAGGGGAGCTCATTTTGGAGCTGAGCTCGGGGAGATTCTCGTGGGCTCCTTGAGGGACGTCGCGATTTGTGAGCCCTGTCACTGCGTTTGCGGGGGTGTGCCTCCAGGACGTTGAGAGAGGGCCACACGAGGCGGGGAAGAGGCTGCTGGCCTCGCGCCTCGGACCGGTCTTGAGTAAAGCAACGCATCCACCAACTTACCTCCCGCTTCACAGGTTATGGGCCCAGTTGTCGCTGGTGGTCATCATCGTTCTGTTCCACGGTCGCGAGGAGGACGACGTTGCGCGGGTTGCGGTGCCTTCCGGCGTTGGTTGGGCGGGTACAGCCGCTAGCGTCGACAGGGTGGTACCGGTCGGTGCCACGGTGGTCAACATGTCGGACCACGGCCGCTTTGGCGGCCCGCGGTTCGCACAGCTGGACGACGCCTACAAAGTGTGGGCGGCGTACCAACGTGCGCAGCTCAAGAAGGAGAAGCTGTGGAAGGCGGTCGTGACGGACCGTCCTGCTTCTGGGTCGGACGACAAGAAGGCCGACCCCGTTGTCGAAGAGTGGGACGCCATGAATGAGGCGGCTCTTGCGACCATCCAGATGTCGGTTAAGCCCGTGCATCTTAACACGGTGACGTCAGTCGACACGGCCAAGGAAGCGTGGGACGCACTTAAGGTCATGTTTGAGGCGCGCGACAACGCTCAGCTGCTTTGGCTCATGGACGAGCTGAGCAGCATGAAGAAGGGCGACGACGAGAACATCATCAAGTTCACGCCGCGCACCAAGAGGATCCGGGACGAGCTGGCCATGCTCGGGAGCCCGGTGGACGACAACGCGCTCGCACTGCGTGTCTTGTCGGGGCTCCCGTCCGAGTACGGGATGCTCAGGACGGTCTTGGAGAACAAGGACGTCAAGCTGGTCATTTCTGACGTGACAGCGAAGCTGCTTCAAGTCGAGCAGCGGAACATTGCTGGGGGCTCGTCGAAGCCAGCTGGTGGTGTCAAGTCGCAAGCTCTCACGGTGGCGGCGCCAAAGAAGCCTTTTGACAAGAAGTCGGTCGTGTGCTACTACTGCGACAAGAGAGGGCACATGAAGCGTGACTGCTACAAGCGGAAGGCTGACGAGGCCAAGGGCAAGAACAAGGCCGGTGGCGGCCGCCGTGATTGTGGCCATGGGGGCGGGCTCCAGGCAGCTGCCGCTCTGGCATACACTGCTTCGGCCGGTCAACCCGGCTCCAACAAGGCTCACGGGAGCACAAGCGGGTCGTCGACCTGGGTGCTAGACTCCGGTGCGACCAACCACATGGCCGCCGGGGACAAGGGCTTCACCGTCCAGGCGGCGGGGAGCGGGGCCAAGGTCACCTTGGCCAATGGAGATAAAGTCCCTATCAAGGGTCGCTGCCACGTCTCTATGGACGTTGGCAAGGTAAACACCAAGGCGCGCATGGGCCTAGCAGAGGCCATGCTCGGGGCCGACATGACTAGCAACTTGCTGTCAGTTAGGGCGGTTGACCGCAACAGCGGTGCCCTGGTGTTTGTCGGGGACGCCTGCTACATCCTCAGCGACGGGGATGGCGCTCGTTCGAACGAAGTGCTCGACAAGGCTTCGGTCGTGGGAAAGGTCAACGACCAGGAGCAGTATGTGCTCAAAGTGACGCCGGTTAAGGCGTCGGCGAACGCGGCGTCCACGCGCATCGCAGGGGAAGCAGAGCTTTGGCATCGTTGGTTCAACCACTTGGGGATTGAGAACCTCAAGCGGGCGGCCAAGATGGTCGATGGGATGCCGTCGTCGGTGGCCGACGCTGAACGCGTGGTCGGCACTGTGTGTGTGCCGTGCGTGGATGGGAAGATGGTGCAGGCGCCGCATCCGCGGTCTTCCACCAATACCACCAAGTGCGCGTTGGTCCACACCGACGTGGGTGGACCTCTCACGGAGTCACTGCGTGGCTCCATCTACTTCATCACGGCGCTCGAGGACAGCACTGGCTTCATCAAGGCGACGCCCATCAAGACAAAGGGGATGGCGTCAGAAGTTCTCAAGACGCGAATCAAGCAGCTTGAGACGATGACTGGTGTCCACGTCAAGCGCGTCCGTCACGACGGTGGCAAGGAGTACCTCACTAATGACCTGAAGGCATGGTACGAGGACAAAGGCATCACGTCTGAGATGACGGCGCCGTACAAGTCGCAGAAGAACGGAAAGGCAGAGAGGGTCAACCGCACGCAGATGGAGCGCGTACGTGCTGCACTGCTTGATGCCGGGGCGGAAGAGGAGCTGTGGGCTGAGGCCCTGGCTTCCGCCGTCCATGTCCTCAACCGGTCGCCCAAGGCGGGGCTGGACGTGACGCCGCTGGAAGCGCTGATGGGGCGACGCCCTAACGTGTCGGGCTTCCGCGTCTGGGGGAGCCGCGCTTGTGCGCTCAAGCCCAAGAAGCAGCAGTGCAAGCTGGAGGCGAGGACCGACGTGGGCCGCTTTGTCGGCTACACGGTTGGTGGAAGGGCCTACCGCATCCTCGAGGACGGGAAAAACAAAGTCTTCGAGCGTCGCGACGTCCTGATGGAAGAGAAGCCGGCCAAGGCTGACTCTTCGGGCGACGGTTCAAGCGCTGGTCCCCAGCTGACGATGACCGAGGACAGAGACAACAACGGCGGCATGGACGAGTCAATGGATATGCTGGATGCCGATGGAGAGGGCGGGGAGAAGAATCTTCCCGTCGAACACTCCGAGAGTGAAGACGACGGCGATCCTGACAGCCTCGCGGACGACAACGACGACGAGGAACGTCAGGGTCAGAATGAATCGATGCTTCCTGTCCGTACCTCTACCTCGGATGTTTACAATGCTGCTCCGGGGCCGCGTCGCTCTACACGTAGGCCAGCCCCCAAGGTAACCTGGCGGGAGAAGGAACCGAAGGCGCACCTGGCCACCGGGTCTGAGTCGGCAACCAAAGATGGCTGCGACTTAACCAGTCCCCCTGCAAACGAAAAAGAGGCCCGCGCTCGTCCGGACTGGACGCTGTGGAATCAGGCCATCAAAGAAGAACTGGCGGATCACAAGAAGCTCGGCACGTGGTCCACGACCAAAGGCAGCAACAAGCAGCACAAGGCTGTCAAGACGCGTTTCGTGTTCGACATGAAGCACGACGCGGAAGGACAGAAGACGCGCTACAAGGCGCGGCTGGTGGCCCAAGGCTTCAACCAAGTTCCTGGGCACGATTTCTAAGAGACGTGGGCGCCTGTACCCAACACGGCGACGTCACGTGCCCTTCTCGCCGTAGTAGCAGCCAACGGGTGGGAGGTCCACCACGTTGATGTCAAGACAGCCTTCCTCAGCGCTAAGATGAACAAAGAGATGTACATCAACCTCCCTGAAGGCGTCGAGTCGGGGGAGCCTCCGGATGTGCGCCGGCTCAACCTGTCCCTGTATGGGACGAAGAAAGCGGGGCGGCTGTGGGGCATTCAGCTCAACGAAGCGCTCGAGCAGATGGGAGCTACGCGGTCTACCGTGGACCCGTGCCTGAACGAGTGGCACCACCCTGTGCACGGGCGCGTCTTCATCCTCGTGTAGGTCGACGACTTGATTGTGGCGGGCGAGCGCTTTGCTGGCATGGAGGCCATCAAGAGTGGCGTCGCGGCCAAGTGCGAAGTGCGCGATATGGGGGAGGTCAAAGAACTTCTTGGCATGAAGGTCATGCGCGATAAAAAGACCAAGAAACTCACGCTGAGTAACCCCGGCCACATCATGGCGCTGCTCCAGGTTTTCGGGATGGACACGTGCACGCCCTACAAGACGGCGATGGCGTCGGGCGTCAGGATGAGCAAGACGGGGGAGAACCTTCTTCCCGACGGCAACCGGTACGCGGAGCTGGTAGGCTCTCTACTCTACTTGTCGACGACGACGAGGCCGGACATTGCCTGTGCCGTCGGAGTGCTCTCCCGCTTCATGTCATGCCCTGAGCAAGACCATATGCTCGCGGACAAGGGTGTGCTGCGCTACCTTCGCGGGACTACTCGCCTTGGTGTGATGTATGGAGGCAATGAAGCGCTACAAGGGTATGTTGACGCAGATTGGGCGGGCGATATTGACGGCCGACGCTAGAAAACAGGCTTTACCTTCACGCTCAACGGCGGGCCCATTTCGTGGGCGAGCAAGCGCCAGTCGACGGTGGCGACGTCGACGGCCGAGGCTGAGTACGTCGCCGCCGCGATGGAGACAAAGGAGGCACTGTGGCTACGTAAACTGCTGTTGGCGCTGGGCGTTGATGGCGGGGCCGTGCCGATGGGAGAGGACAACCAATTTTGGCTCGTGCTGGTCAACAACCCCGAGGCAAAGCGGACCAAACATGTCGACGTCGCCTACCACATGGTTCGCGACTGCCAGGCGCGCTGGGATGTGGCCTTCTACTTCCTCCCGAGCGCCGACATGCCGGCGGACGGGCTCTTCAAGCCGCTGCCGTCGCCGGCGTTCACGGCTTTCCGGGCTGCTGTCGGGGTTGGTGAAGACCTGGGCGCCGATGCGCGGGGCGCCGAGCTTGGCGACCGCCACTTGGGGGAGTGCTGAGACGCCATGGCGCCACTGGGGGCGGCCAGTGGCGCCGCCCGGGTTTCGCGGCAGCGACCTCCGTCGACGTTGCTGCGGGCCAGAGTCGGCCGTAGACAGTTGCGGTACCATCCACTGGCGTAAGGACGGCATTGGGGCGCGTTTGCGCGGGGCGCCGACTCGGGGGACGGCCGGTTGGGACCGTCCTGGGGCGCTGCGGCGCCACTGGGGACGTCCAGTGGTGCAACCGTGGGTTCGCGGTGGTCCGTTTTGTCGATTTTGGCGCAAGTCGATTTTGGCCGTACCAGTAGGCCTACTGGTTTTACGGGTCGAGCCGATTTCGGCTAAGTCGATGAACCGGGTTTCCGACCACACTTTGACGGGCCGCCGACGAGCCGGATCGTCTCCGGTCGAGGCGGCATCTAGTGCGCTGTACTCCCCTCGACGTCTGCTTCACGTCGATGGTGATTTCTGATGATTTGATTTTTTTGCGATGCGAACACGATTTTGGCCGTACCTGTAGGCCTACTGGTTGTCGGGCCGAGCTGATTTCGGCTAAGTCGATGAGCCGCGTTCCGACCAAACTTTGACGGGCCGCCGATGCGCCGGATCGTCTCCGTTCGAGACGCGACCGGGTGCGCTGTACTCACCTCGACGTCTGCTTCACGTCGATGGTGATTTTGGCACTTTCGTCGGAGGTCGATTTTTCCAGTAGTGCTACTGGAGACTTAGGGCTTTTTCTCGACTGCGGATTCTGGCCGGAGATTTTGCACTGGTCGGGACCGGCTGTGGCCGTGCTGGAGCGTCGATTGTGCGGCGTGGGGCGCTGGGGGGAGTGTTGAGGCAGCCCCCCAAGCCCGCACTGGTAATTCGGAATTACCGCGGACTGCCTGGATAAATCCAGGAGTCCTTATGCGGTAATCGGCTTGTTTGTCTGTGCCTTTGACATGCATTGCTATATGAGGGTGATGTAACTACTTGTACTTGTATATCGAGGGGAGCTCATTTTGGAGCTGAGCTCGGGGAGATTTTCGTGGTCTCCTTGAGGGGCGTCGAGATTTGTGGGCCCTGTCACTGCGTTTGCGGAGGTGTGCCTCCAGGACGTTGAGAGAGGGCCACACGAGGGGGGTAAGAGGTTGCTGGCCTCGCGCCTCGGACCGGTCTTTAGTAAAGCAAGGCATCCACCCACTCACCTGTCGCTTCTCACGGGTTTGTGTCTGGCGGGCTTGGCCGGCGATTCGAGGGATGGCAAAAGTCAAAAATAAAATGTCTTGGCAACATTTACGCGATTCACTCTTCCATCTCTTCGACCTCCTCCCCAAGTCCAATGTCCTCGTCAGAAGCCTCCTCCTCAGGATCGTCCCCGCCCTGGTAACCCTCGTCCTTGCCGCTCCTCAAAGCTAACACACACGCGGTCAACAACGTGCACAACACCTTCCCATTTTTCCCCTCAATGACAACAAGCGTGGCGTGATCTAACTCCCTGTCTAGGGTCAACGCCCGCTGAACAACGTCCCGCACCACAGCCACGGTACACCGGCTGTATGTCAACGACAGCTGGGCAACAACTCGTGTCACCTCGTTATGCGAGAACGAGCGGAGGGTAGACCGTAACGTCCCGCGGCAGTTCATCGCCGTGAGGTAGGAGAGGATGGAGCTGGACGTAACAGTCCAGCCGCCAAGCCGCATGACGGGCTCGAACTTTCCGGTGAGGTCGAGAAGGAACTGGGCCCCCCGACGACGGAAGCCGTACATACGGCACGCCCGCTCGCCATTCATCAGCGACATGCCGATGCGCGTCAGATCGGCGATGAAGCGAGCGTTCATTTCGGTCTCCAACCGCCTCTTCAAGAAGGACACGACCCCTGACAAGCTGCGACCGAGCAAGCTGGGGAACAGCGGCTGCTTGTGCAGCAACCCGACGTCCGTTCCAATGCCTGGCGGTGAGCACGCGAAGAGCAGCAGCTTCATGAAAAGCAGCGGCACGTTCAAATGCTCGCTCGGGCGTTGATCGTGGGCGTCGGACCCGAGCTCGTCCTCGTCGGTAGCGCTCACCGTCGAGAATTAGCTAAAGATCCGCACGGTCATCACGTCGACGGTGCCAGTCCCCGTCTTCACGATGCGGAGCTCGATGTTGATAAACCGGTAGTGCTTGTGCCTGCCGGGGGGATCCATCGCAGACCACGAACAGAAGCGCAGGTAGCAAACAATACAGAGGGAAAGTTAGCAACTGCTCACACGCGGCATTTTCAAGACACGAGTCCCACGCCAAACACATCACTGTGAGAACTGCACCCCAGCGCGGTGAGCAATGCACCCCAGCACGGTGAGCACTGCACCCAAGCACGTCCAATCATACCTGTTGAAGAACTCTTGCTCATTGGCCAGCATCAGGTCCGGAAAAGAAATGTCGCAAAACATCAGGTTGATCAAGAAGACCGGTCGCGCCAGCGTAATGAACGCGGAAACATAAAAGATGTACGTGAGGATGTCTGCCTGCAAAACGGAGGCTGGCGTCAAGGTGGCATTGTTGTCCGAGGATGTGGGTGCGGCAAGCGTCTGCCGCATTGCCTGCATCACAGCGTTTTCGGCGGCGCCTATGTCGGGAAAGTGCTTCTCGACGAGCTCGTTGTGGAGTGACTGCATCACTGTGGGCGTCACCGGCGCGGAGCTCCGCGAGTGCTCCCCGCTGTGCCTAGCGTCCTTATGCGTGGCACCGCGAAAATCCTTGAGGTCGTCTGCTGTCATGGGGTTGCCGATGTGAGTGCCGGCGTCCGGTCGCACCTTCTTCTCTGCCTCCAGCTCGTTGATGCCCTTGAGTGCCAAGGGCGCCGCCGTGCCGGAACAGTCCCCCACCACCATCTTTTCTCCGCCGTGCCCATCCATCTTGGCAGCACCAAACAGGAACGACAGCCCCGACGTGTAGTCCTTCAGCGTCACTGCAGAGATGCGCTTTTTCCCGCCGGCGACCTGGTACCCGAGGCGGCGACACATGAGGAACAGCGTTATCACCTGGTGCGTGCCGGCAGTCAGGCATCGGAAAACTTTTGAACGCCGCGGTCTATCTCCTCGTTGGACGGCCGTAGCGTGACCGGCTGCACGCACAGCACCTCCCCAACGAAGTTTGCAAACGCACAGGCCGTCCGAATGCGCGCCTGCCACGTCTTCATGATGGCCTTCGTGCCGCTTGCCGCCGTAGTCCCGGCGCGCGAGCAGTAGATGCCGATGTTGTTGAGCTTGCGACGCTTCCCGGTTGTCGCCGTTTGCGGCCACGTCGAGATGATTTCGAGCATCCACATGCTGACAAGCTTCAGCCGGTACTCTTTGAGGGAGTCGAGGGAGGGAAGCGCCGCAAAGTTCAACGGCCGCTCCACGGCTCGCGGCGGGGACGACCGCCGATGTGCCTCACCCCGACCAGCAGCCTCCACCAACAAGCGTTGCTGCGCCTCGCCGAGCTCTGCCGCCTCCTCCCTGTCGGTGATGTCGCCCAGCACGATTTGCTGCAGTACAGGCGACATTGGCGGCTCGTGGTCGGGAGCCGCCGATGCCGCAGTCGCAGCCGACCGCCCGGCTGCCAATGTCGATGCAGCCGTCGCCTTCATTGTCATCGGCCGCGCCAGTGCGGACGCCGGAAGCGTCGCAGCATGGCGGGGCCGCACAGCGGCAGACGCCACCGCCTCCCCCAGATTGCGCAGCTGCGCCTCCATCGCCGACGGCATGGGCTGTGGCGAGCCGTCGGCGGAGACGCGGACAAGGAAGCCAGCGACAGCAGCGACCGCGTCAGTGGGGTCAAGCGTGGGGTGAGCAGGCAGGGATGCGAAAGAACAGACACCGAGAAGAGTTCGGCAAGCAAGGGGGAGGGGGGAGCCAATGCGCCGTGCCGAGGCGACAGGAGTGTTGACAGCTGGAGCGGGAGACGCAGCGCGGTTGACTGGAGGCGATCGCAACCGGGCAGATTGCCAGCACAGGCGCTGCAGGCGGCCACGGACGCTCCTCCGCTGTCTGGTGTCCGGGCTGACTGGGTGGCTGACAAGCACGCTGGGCGCACACGATAAATATCCCCGCCCAGATACGACCGTTGCCCAGACATCCGACATCGATATCCGGGTTGACACCGGGTTGACATTTGAGCATTGCACTTAATTCGACTTAACACAGCATACATAAGTCGAAACTTGTATGATGATAAGTTGGTTTTTCATGTGCAATCAACACCGGCACAGCACGCGGTTCGCTGGCGGCACTCCGCATCAGCCACAACAAAGCGAAGTTCTTCGAATGGCCGAGACACGAGCGCAACAGAAAGATGTTTATTCTCATGCATGCGGACCCTCGTGCAAAGCAAGGGCGGCGCTATCTACCAATCTTTTAGACTCGTCGAATCCGACGAGATGCAGGCCCTCGAGGGTAGGGGTGCGGGAAAGGCCAGAGAGTGCTTGGCCAGCCGCAACCCCACGCGAGCCGGACGGCACCCCTTACTTCGATAGGCACCCAGTGGGCACCGCAACCATCGCCCCCACTCTCAAATCCAACACGCGGACGCACTTGACAGTCGTGTCTCAGAGCGCCGACGCCTTGTAGCGGGTGAGGTACGGGACCAACGCCTTGTCCACCGCACGGAACTCGACCGGCGTCCCGGGCAGGCGCTTCAGCTCGTCCGCGTTCTTAGTTAGCGCGTCGAAGATGTGGCAAAAAAGCCACATAGCGTGCCGCGGTGGATACAGAGACCGCCTCGTCTCCAGCACAGTCATGTCCTCGCAGGTGTGGGTGCCTGCGCGCAAGCGCAGGAGGAGCCTGAGAGTTTTGCTGTCCCGCACGTGCCGCCAGTGTGTCTCCAGCACGACGGCGCAGTTGGCAAACACCGCCCGCCAGACGTCGCTCAAAGAGGCGTACTGCCCCTTGGGCGGCGCTAGCTGCAGGAAGTCGCCCAGAAACAGCACGGTCATCCCGCCCAGAGGGGAGCCCCGCCGACGCACCGCGTGGAGCACCAGGTCCAGGCGCGTAAGAAACGCGGCCGACAGGGTGCCGACCTCGTCCACGACGAGGACCGTGGTGGAGCACACGCGCACCTGGGCCGCCAGTGGGATGACCTTCTGCAGCAAAACGTCCAGAGGCGACGTCACGTCGGCGTCCCCTTTGCAGAAGCCCGCCCAAGAGTGCACCTTGATGCCATTGACGAGCGCCGACGCCACGCCCGTGCTGCCGCAGGCTGCCACGCTCTGCACGGATTCTCGCAAGGCGTCGATGACTTTGTTGGCCATGTAGGTCTTGCCGCATCCGGGCGGCCCCGTCAAGAAGACGCTGGTTCCGCCCATCAGCAGCTCATATGTCCGCAGGGTTTCGACTGCAACGCCGTCGGGCGCGACCCAGTCGGTGGGGGGAGTGGCCACCTGGAGGGATGAGCGCTTGCCGGCCTTGCCGCCCTTTTCGAAGTCTCTGGCGGCAAAGTATGACCACGACACGAGGGGCCGCGGGGGACTGCGCTTGCCGACAGGCCCCGCATGGCCTGCAACGGGAAAAACGGGAAGCACTGCGTCCCCCACCACGCTCGAGATGTTGGTGGCCGTCGCCTGCAGGTTGATGGTTGCCTAGGCGCTACTGCCTGCCGGCGTTCCGTACGCTGCCGCCCCAATACGCCGCCGCTTGGATGTGACGGGGGTACGTTCCAGCCCCGTTGCGGACGTCAAAGCGACGCCCTGCACCCACACCCCTGATGCGCATGAGGACGTCGCGGCAGCCACGAAGAAGGAAGACGCGCTCGTGCGGTCGGCAAGGTCATACATCGCCTCCCCCTCAGGGGAACGCGGCCGCAGCAGGGAACCCTGCTCAACAGAGTGGGGGCGCGGCGCAGGTGGCGCGGAGCACGGCACCGAGGCACCAACCGCGGCGCCGTCTGCGGCCTGGTCCGCCCAAAGGTCGGCGGCGGCGTCGTCCTCAAACACCTTGGCCTGCAGCGTCCACGGGCGCAGCAGATGGCCGCGCTGGTCGGCCGGCGACGCAGTTGCTGGCCCGGCGAGGGCGAAAACGCGGCGAGCCTACGGGAAGGTATCGTGGCGTGTAGCAACGAAAAGACCACAGGGAGCCATAGTCCCTGGAGGGGGCTTGACCCACCGCACGGCTGCCACCGGGGAGCCGAGAGGCGGCGGGTGGAAAACTTTGGTGGCCGAGGAGTGGGGTGGGGGAAACACCGAGGGTGGGAGGGCTATCACAAGGGGGGGGACCGGGGGGGAAGAGAACGAGAAGACACCGTGGGTACCAGAGGCGCGATGGTGGGTGGTAGATTGTACCGCGCGAGCGAGGGGGCGAAGATAGAGGGGGGAGGGGCACCAGTCAGTGGCGAAGAGGCTGGCCGCTGTGGCCTGTCACCGAATCAAGGGACCCGCAATGACGCGGTGCCTCGTGCGCGCGCGTGTGACCGCCGGGGGGGCGTGTCGAATTCCGTGGGGACAGCCTGTGCTGCTGGTGGCGGTCACAAACCCAAAATGCAGCCTGACGCTGGAACCCCCCCCGCCCACTCGCCCGCCCGAGCGCTCAGTCGACGAGCGGTTGGTGAGGAGGGTGGGAGGGCGACCAGCCGTTCGCCCCGCGCGGGGCATCACTGGGGCGTCAGTCCCGGGGGCATCGCCCAAGCCGACGCCAGGGCCGCTACGGCAGTGGCGGCAAAAAAGGCGAGCAACGTCAGGCGCGGCCACAGCTGGGGCCACAGCTCTCCCACTGTTTGGGTGGGTGGCGGCTGCGTGGCCCATGCGGCGACTTTTGGCTGCCGCAGCCGCTCTTGCGCTGCGGGCTAGAGCCGCTGGCTGCCGAGGCCACGACATGGGCGCTTGCCTGAAGAATCTCCACTGCAGCGCCTCGATCGGTATGATGTGGGGGGGGGGGGGGGTGCAAGCGCCCGCGCACAGCGCGCACAAAGTGGCGTCGCGAGAGCGCGTTGGGAGGTGCTGTGGTGCAGTGTGAGCGTGTCGTGGGCGGCCGGGGGCCGTGCCGGCGAGCTCGCGCAAATGGGCCGGGTGGCGTTGGTGGCGGTTTCCCAAATGGATTGTCTGCGGCGATTACTGGCGATTGGGGCTTTCGAACGAGGTTCAAATACGGTCGGGCCCCGGCCCGAGCAAGGAGGGGGCTTGATCAAATTTAATCTAGGGGTTTTTCGTGGGTGGCTGTGGGTGGTTGTGTGTGCGGTCAAGGCCGCCGGCCGGCGGGCCGAAGTGCGACCGTGCCAGATATGGGATGGGGGTAGGAGGGGGTGCTACCATTACTTGCCCTCCACTCGGCATCCCTAGCCCCCCCTTGACTACCGAAACTGACCATGACTGCCGCTATCTGACTATGCTCTCCAATCGCTGCACGATTTGGGGATTCGGAGCTCTGCTCCCCACCTTGTTCCGCTCTCTCATTGGCTGGCGCTGCTTTGGCCGCCGTTCGACATGCTTGTAACGTGGCATCCGGCATTTTAGAACGACTCAGTGACCAACCATGCACTCTGTGTCGCGGGAGAGCGTTTGAGGCCTGTTCTCAGTTGCAGGCTCGTGTGATGTTACGAGCGCTGCGGGACATCCGATTGGCTAACCTCTGTGACAGTGTGATCACTGTGACGAACGTACGCGGACGAGCCGCGTACGTTCGTCACAGTGATCACAATGCAAGCCCACTGCTGCGACAATGAAAGACAAGATAGAAGTACGTGCTGTCGATCAAATTTGGTTTCAAGGTGGGACCGTCGCTCCCCAAGCTTGCGGTCTGAAGACGCCACCGCGGACGCAATACGCACCCCAACGACACTGACCTGAGGTGCCCCTCTCGCCCAGCTTGGCGCCAGGTGTGCGCCGGCACATCTGGGGAAAAGCACAGCTAGGGAGAACGTCACGGAAGGGAATGGTGGGGGGAGGCGTATGGCGCTGACAGACAGCGTGGCGGGGTGTACGCGACAGAAGGGGTCGACGGCGGGCGCTGGTCGTCTGGCCTTGGCCGAAGCGAGGACCGGACAAGCAGAGTGGATCGCAGTTGGCGTTGCAAGTGCCGCCATTGTTCGCACCAATTCCTCAGTACCGCGTCACACCAAGGCACAGGCGCGCATTCGTTTCTTAGAGTTTTGGGCATCACACGAACAGTCACAGCACAGAAAGCTCGACTAAGAACAGGCCTGAGCGCTCACCATTTGCAACGGTATCGCAACTGCTACAGACTGTCGCATCGAGCACGCGACCACAGGCGACCGTGCCTCCACCCCGGGATGCGACCGTTTCGGGGCTCCAGCGGGTGGCATTAGAACGGTCTGCCGGGGGGGCGGGCGAAGGGAAATCTGCTCTGTCCGTGCGGTGTGTTCTCAGTGGGGTGCTGGGGAGATCCGAGAGCAGGTGGCACCGTCAGCGCGGCGCCGTCGTCGTCGACGGCCGTCCGCCGCCACCATCATGGCGATTGTCTTCTTCGCGCGATGGAAGACTCTTTTGATCTGTCAGAAGACGCGATACTGGAGGATACGGAGGATCTACAAACTGCTTCGGCGGTTGCGGCACACCTACAGGCGTTGCGTCATTGGCGGAAGCGTTCCCGTGGGTCTCAGGTGCACCGGTGGCCGGGTTTTGATGGATCTGTGCCGGGCCGCCGGCCGAATGAGCGGCGTAACTTCCGCTCAGGTTTGCGTGCTATTCTGAGAGATGTTTTTGGCCTTAATGGGAAGTCGCCTGTCTACAACGAGGGTGACTTTGAGCGTCGGTTCCGCGTGCCGCGCAGCGTGTTTCGTCGCATAGACAATGCCGTGAAGGACCGACCTTTCTTTGCGCAGCG
>Ga0209186_1000536_pt1 | contig 30199 bp, 19 predicted proteins | sample SidtaG_FD_187426 | JGI IMG/M metagenome (GOLD analysis project Ga0209186, IMG submission 187426) | Marine algal microbial communities from Sidmouth, United Kingdom - Sidmouth_Male2 metaG (SPAdes) (version 2) | ecosystem: Host-associated > Algae > Red algae > Unclassified | place: Sidmouth...
CCCGACAGCACTGCGTTCAGACTCTCTCCTGCACCAGTCAACGCCGCATAGTGACGGGCATTAGTAACCACACTACCAGAGGTCTGTACCCGCTCTTCCAATACCGATTGGTGCAAACACTCCTTGAGATATTCGAGGTTCATATTATTGATCGCGGACGCAGTGATCAGTTGGTCAGGCTCTAGGATTCCCTCCTTGTGATACCATTCCGCCCTTAGGGTAGGGTTAAGGTCCATCTTATTGGCTACCACCAATACATGCAGGCCATCTCGAACCAGTTTACTAAGATCCGCATGAACATCCTTTTCGTTCAGTTGTGCCGCATCAAATACATAAATCAGTAATGCAGATTGCTGTATTTTTTCCAGCGTTTTCTCAACGCCAATGGCTTCAATCGTGTCTCCTGCATCTCGAATTCCTGCGGTGTCAATCAATCGAAACTGGATGCCATTAATGTTGAGGACTTCCTCAATGGTGTCTCGTGTTGTCCCTGGAATCTCGGAAACAATGGCTCGATCCTCCTTGAGCAAAGCATTGAGCAGTGTTGATTTTCCAGCATTAGGACGACCAGCAATCACCGTACTGACACCGTTTTTAATCACATTACCAAGTTTGAAAGAATCTGTCAATGCAAGGACAATCCGTAAAATCTTATCCACTAAATCAATCAACTTGGGTCGATCAGCAAACTCAACATCTTCTTCACTGAAATCCAGTTCTAATTCGATGAGACTCGCAAAATCAACCAACTGTTGACGTAGTGTACTGATTTCTTGAGAAAACCCTCCACGCATCTGCTGAATCGCCAGTTCATGTGAAGACTCAGAATCAGAAGCAATTAGGTCTGCTACCGCTTCCGCTTGAGACAAATCCAGTTTCCCGTTTAAAAAGGCGCGCATGGTAAACTCACCTGCAGTAGCGGGTCGTGCACCATTCCGAATAAACAATTCAATGATTTGTTGCCGTATAAACGGCGAACCATGACAAGAAATTTCAATCACCTCTTCTCCAGTGTAAGAATTTGGATTCCGAAAAATTGAAATTAATACTTCATCAAGAATCACCTTGTCTTCATTGCGTAACGTCCCATAATGTATGGTATGCGAAGGCTGCAAGCTTAGATCTTTAGCCGGAAAAAAGGAATTACAAATAGCAAGCGCCTTTGGTCCTGATAGTCGAATGATTGCAATGGCTCCAATGCCTTGTGGTGTTGCCAACGCAACAATAGTATCTTCAAAAGAAGTATTCATAGAGTGCAAAGATAAGCCACAAAATTATAATTTTTAATTATTTTATTATTATTGATTCTAACCTGAAATCAGGATGATAAAGTTACATTTTACGATAAATTCAATAATTTCAACTTTAAACAAGAAAAAACTAAATTAGGAGCGTGTTTTACCCTACAAATGTTTTAAAATCATTATCTTTCTAGTCAAAAATAAATTTTAATCTTAATGTAATCGATCAACCCAAAGTCAGGAACATAGTTTAACTAACTGATAGTTAGTCATGTAAATGAGGGAAGATTTATTTTTATAATCTATTTATTTTAAACAAATAAACAATTTAACTATCTGGAACATAATTTTTGTTGATCCTAACCTACAGAAATGAGAAATGCTATACTTAACCTAATTTTCTTCTTCTTTGCGATTCCTGGATTTGTAATTGCACAAGAAAATCTGGCAACATATGATGGGGGCGGAATTCGTGTAGATAATCAGGAAAATATTCGTGTAGATGGAAATATCTACAACGAAGGAAATGTTAGAGTTGAAACTGACGCTATTATTTATCTTCATGGTGATGAATGGAGTAACCACACTCTTTCTAGTTTAGGTATAGGCGATGTCCCTGGTAACGGTTGGGTATACTTCGTAAAAGATGCCTCCTCTATTACTGGTGCATCTGTACAGATCCTCGATGGAAACAACCCTGGAGCTAAAGGAACTGGCTCTTCTTTCCCAAGAATAAAAATCTTAAACGTAGATAATGTTCAACTGGTTGATAATGGCACCAGAGTTCGCGCTCAAGTTGATTTTGCTGTCGATGACGGACATATCATTACTAATTTTGAAAATGTTTACATGAGTTCTACTGCAAACTTTACGCAGTTCACTGAACTTCGATATGTCGTTACTAATGGAACACCTACTACAGGAGGATTCGTTAGAAAAGAAAATCTAAATGGAAGCTTTATATATCCTATTGGATCCTCTGAATTAGATTATACCCCTGCTACTCTTACCAATTCAGGTACTGCAGATTGTTATGACGGACGTGTTTTTTTCAATACATTCCTAGACGGTGTATCTGGTGGTTCATGGAATCCACAAACCGTTGCTAGAACTTGGAAATTTGAAGAAGAAACTGCCGGTGGCTCAAATGTTATTGTTGACCTTCAACACAATACACCAACCAACGGAGGATTCTACGACCCACTTAAAGCTTATGTAGCTAACTATATTGGAACAGTAGGAAATACAAATGGAGGCGCCGCATCTCCTAATAAATGGGATTTAGTTACCTGCCCTAATACAAAATCAGATGTTTCTCCTGGAACCATGACGACTGGAGCTTCAATCGCTCAAGGCGTAATGCTCGACAGAACATTTACCGATTTAAAAAACTACCCTCTGTTTACTAAAAAATCTAATGAAGACCCAACGGCTATGGCAACCATGTCTCCCGATGATTGTGACGGTTCTGGCACTGGATCTGCAATGGCTACAGGCGCTCAGGGAATTACACCTTATACTTATCAATGGAGCGCTAACGCTAATGGACAGACAACACAAACTGCTACAGGATTAACAGCTGGGACATATACCGTTTCGGTTTATGATGTGGCAGGATGTCTAGATGTTGCTACAATTGTCGTTACGCAAAATGCAGCAATCTCCTTAAGTGTTTCAGGCTCAAATGCCACTTGCAATACCGGAGGAGATGGAACAGCAACAGCGACAGCCGTAGGCGGAACACCTCCATTACAATACACTTGGAGCGCTAACGCTAATAGTCAAACAACGGCTACCGCTTCTGGCTTAACCGCAGGAACTTACATGGTATCCGTAACTGATGCTACTGGTTGTATGCAAGTACAATCAGTGATGATCAACGAGCCAGCCGCAATCACAGTAAGCTTCACTTCCGCAAACGTAACCTGCGAATCAACGAATAACGGATCAGCAACAGCAACACCAGCACAAGGAACTGCTCCATTTACTTATGCTTGGAGCGCTAACGCTAACGGCCAAACCACACAAACAGCTTCTGGCTTAGCAGCAGGTACTTACATGGTATCTATCACCGATACCAACGGTTGTACCGCAGTGGACAATATCACCATCAATCAAAACCCAAACATCACGTTGACTGTTTCGGGTGCAAATGCCTCTTGTTATAGTGAAGAAGATGGAACCGCGATTGCAAGTCCATCTGGCGGAACACCTCCATTACAATATACATGGAGCGCTAACGCTAATGGCCAAACAACGGCTACCGCTTCTGGCTTAACCGCAGGAACTTACATGGTATCCGTAACTGATGCTACTGGTTGTATGCAAACGCAATCGATTACAATCACAGAACCCGATGCAATTGCTGTAGTATTTTCAGTGTCAAATGTATCTTGTGATAGCACTGCCAATGGGTCTGCTACTGTTATGAATGATGGTGGAAACGGACAGTTTACATATCAATGGGATGTATCAGCGGGTAATCAATCTACCTCAGTTGCCACAGATCTTGCCGCAGGTACGTATCAAGTAACTTTAACCGATGCCACTGGATGCTCAATTGTTGCTGGAGTAATGGTTAGTTTGGATGATTGTGATCCTTGTCCATCTGATTTCTGTAAAGAAGTGTTAATATTAAATACGAATATTTGTGTACTATTGGCCTCAGATCCCACCCATCCGTTAGCCAATTTAGATTGCGATGGTGATGGAGTAACGAATGCCACTGAATGTACAGATAGTACTGATCCGCTTGACCCTTGTGATTTTGTAGATGCCAGTATTACATTACCTGTCATAGCTGATCAAAGTACCTGTCCTGGTCCTTGCCCGGACCTGACACCAACTATGACTATTTTGCCGGGTAACATTGCAGGCATGTCGCCAGTAGGTGTCGCAGTTCAGGTTACGGAGTTAGAAACTGTTGATACAGATGGGGCAATCATCATTCGAATTCCATCTGATCCTAGATTCGTTTTTACTTGGGATCCGACGCTAACTCAAGCGGCTTTAGTTCCTATTTTGAATTCAGAATGGAATTATCTTGGAGATAATGGATTTGTTCATACATGGACTTATAATGGTCCTGGAGTAGTACTTCCAGGAGGAGGTGTTGCTGGCTTCGGATTTGAAGCAATATATGACCCACAAGCAACAGATGGACAAACAACATTGACCGCCACTATTTTACCATTTAGCGGTGGTGAGTGCAATATTTTAAATAATACAGATTCGGAGCGTTTAGTTTATTTTCAATAAGCTTCTAGCCTAATTAGTAAGAAATAGGTATTTTGTTTAAACAGTTATAAAATGATACAAAAAAACGAACAAGGCAGGAAACAACTTTCAGACTTGATTCCGTATGATTTGATAACTAATAATTCGAATTAAGATGAGTAAGTACTTATATTTTAGCTTGATCATAACCACTTTCAGCATCAGTCAGATGTTTGGACAGTGTACTTCTATAAACAATCCAAACCAAATTACGGTTATCCTTAATGTAACGAATGTAGGATGCGATAGTCTTGATAATGGAACAGCCACTGCCATGAATAATGGTGGCGTGTCACCAATTTCTTATCAATGGGATGCTGCCACAGGTAACCAAACTGGAGCTACAGCCAATAATTTGACCACAGGTATTTATAAGGTTACCCTAACTGATGCAAACGGTTGTAGAGCCATTGGAGCCATTGCTGTTGCTCAGGATATTTGTCCGCCACCATGTCCAGAAAGCCCTTGTGTTGAAGTAATAATTAATAATCAGGATATCTGTGATATTTTGATTGTCACCACAAATGATCCACTCTCTATGATAGATTGTGATGGTGATGGTGTTTTAAATGTAGATGAGTGCGCTGACGGAACGGATCCTCTTGATCCTTGTGACTATGAGGATGGTAGTATTACTGTACCTGTTACTGCAGACCAAACTGATTGTCCAGTTCCTTGCCCTAATCTCACGCCTATTATGACAATTTTACCTGGTAATATTGCAGGATTTTCTGCTGTTGATGTTGCTGTTCAGGTTTCGGAGGTGGATAGTATAGATACGGATGGTTCAATCATCATTGTGCGTATTCCGTCTGACCCACGTCTTATTTTTGTGTGGAGTATAAGCCTAACACAGGCCGCTCTTGTTCCAGTTCAAAATGCAGATTGGAACTACTTAGGCAATAATGGATTTGTTCATACCTGGACTTATAATGGTCCTGGGCTAGTCATCGCTGGAGAAGGAACCGCTGCTTTCGGGTTTCAATCATTCTATGATCCGCAATCAACGGATGGACAAACGACGCTTACCGCAACCGTCTTGCCATTTAGCGGCGGGGAATGTGATATCACTAACAATACGGACTCAGAGCGATTGGTTTACTTCCAGTAAGATTTCACCTAAGGCAAGTTGCTATTAGACTATATCTCTCCGAATTTAAAGATTTATTTTTGGGCGCGATTCCCGGCCATACGCTAATACTCAGCACCACATCAGTCGGTGCAGTATAGTCGTGGCTTGTCTATTCTAGCCTTCTCCACTCCTTACTGCACATCGTCTGTTGTAGTACTTCATTCCGCTGCTGTCCGGCGCGCGGGTTGCAAATTATTCAGTATTGTGAGTTGAATAGATTCAAGCAATAGTATTTATTCCCGATAACGAGTTGTTATTTTTAAAGTGTAGCCTAGAGGAATAGAAAATTCTGTTAAGTAATAAATATATTACATTAAAATTTAATAAGACCACGACTATTCCCTATATTTATTTTTCTAGACTATTACAGGGTAGAACAACGCTACTTTGTAATTTGAAATAATTAAATCAAAAAAATGTAAACAAATGGAAAAGTATCTATTAATGAGCATATTAGCAATGTTTACAATCAATCAAACCTTTGGACAATGTACATTAGGACTTGGTCCGAACTTAGGATACACCGCAGGCACCAACTATGTAAACTGTTCATCTCTTACTTATTGTGGTATTACCAATGGCGCTTGGATCGGAAACGGTTCAACACCAGGGAGTGTTACCTATTTTTTCATTCCAGCAACAAGCTACGTGGAAGTTGATTTTAACGCATTATCTACAACAACTGGAATTTATGAATATCTGGAATTTTGGGTAAATGGCCAGTTCTATGATTTGAATAACGCTGCTACCACATTTACTACTGGATTACCAGGGTGCGCAACAGCTACTGTTTCTTTCGTTACCTCTGTTGGAAATCTAGGAAATTCAGGAGTAGTCGGAGTTATAGAAGCACTAGCAGATAATGGAGCAGGAACAGTAACAATTAACTTTGGATGCGAACTAAATTCTATCGAAATTAGAAACCAGAATGTAGGAGCTTCCAATGGTAGTGTGATTCAGGTGCGTAGATGCCTTGACAATGCTACGGGAAATGGGAATTGTATGTGTACTCTTGATGCTACTATCGCTGCAGTCAATGTGACTTGTCCAGGAGGTAATAATGGAGCAGCTTCTGCTTTAGCAACCAATGGCACGCCTCCTTATACTTATCTATGGAGTAACAATTCAGTTTCAGCTGGCATTAACGGGCTCGGGGCAGGGACATATACAGTTTCTGTAACAGATGCTGCTGGATGTGTTGAAACAAGCTCAGCGGTCATCTTAGAGACTAACACAAGACGTGATATCTTGTTTAAAATATCAAATGTAGCATGCGACAGCGTAAATAACGGTGCTTCGACTGCGATCAGTGATGGGGGAACAGGCCCATTTACTTATCAGTGGGACACTGCTGCGAACAGCCAAACGACTGCGACTGCTAGCAATTTGACGGTTGGAACCTACAAAGTTACCCTTACCGATAATGGCGGTTGTGAATCAACTGGAGGGGTCATCGTTGAACAATTAGACTGCCCACCACCATGCATCTCAAATCCTTGTGCTGATGCCGTCTACAATAATACAGATATCTGTGCCGTACTTACTGCTGATCCTAGCAACCCGCTTGCCGTTCTTGATTGTGATAAGGATGGTGTTACCAACGAAAGGGAGTGCGGAGATGCTACTGATCCACTAGACCCTTGTGATTTTATAGATACAAGCATCACGTTGCCTGTTACCGCTGACCAAACGGGTTGTCCGTTTCCTTGTCCTGATTTAACACCTATTATGACCATTTTACCCGGTAATATCGCAGGAATGTCTGCTATAGAAGTGGCGGTTCAGGTTACGGAATTGGATAATACGGATACTGATGGTTCTGTAGTGGTGGTGCGTATTCCTTCAGACCCGCGTCTAGTCTTTGTATGGAATATAGGCCTCACCCAGTCAGCCCTTATTCCTGTTCAAAATGCGGATTGGAACTATCTAGGTAATAACGGTTTCGTTCATACCTGGACATACAATGGTCCTGGGCTAATCATCCCTGCCACTGGCCTTACAGCACTTGGATTTCAAGCATTTTACGATCCGCAAGGTACGGATGGTCAAACTACGCTTACTGCTACCATAGTACCATTTAGCGGAGGAGAGTGCAATCCTTTGAATAACACTGATTCTGAACGACTGGTGTATTTTCAATAAGGCGTGATTCACAACCATCGAGGTCAAAATTTGTAGGATAGTCAACTCAGAATTGTACGGATTTCCTCAGCTATCCTTCAATAGGTACGGGAATATAATATCAAGAAGTGAAATTAGCATTAGCTTATCCTTATATTTATAATCTAAAATTATATCATTGGTATGTAATAATAATCACTTAAAAATGTAAACTGATGAAAAATTATCTTTTAATGTGCGTATTAACAATGGTTTCATTCAATCAGGCTATAGGGCAATGCACCTTGGGATTAAGTGCGAATTGGGGATATGCTGAAGGAACGAATTACGTAAATTGTCAACCTCTTTCTATTTGTGGTATTACCGATGGGGCATGGGTCGGAAATGGATCAACACCAGGAAGGGTTACATTTCTTTTTTCCCCGCCAACAGGTTATGTCGAAGTCGATTTTTATGGCTTATCTACCACTCCTACAATTTATGAATATCTGGAATTTTGGATAAATGGTAGCTTCTATGATTTGAATAACGCTTCCACCACGTTTACTAATAGCTTACCGAGTTGCACTCCAGGTACAGTCTCTTATGTGACTTCCCCAGGAAATCTAGGTAATTCTGGAATAAGCGGAGTTGTGGAAGTAGTGTCTGGTCAAGGAGCAGGATTAATAAGAATTAACTTTGGTTGTGAGCTAAATTCTATCGAGATTAGAAATCAAAATTTTGGAGGTGCAAATGGCACTGTAGTTCAAGTAAGAAGATGTCTTGATGATGCTACGGGAAATGGGAATTGTGGTTGTACGCTAGCTTCTAGTATAACGACAACAAATATAACTTGCTTTGGAGAGACAAATGGTGTAGCAACCGCTATAGCATCCAATGGCACACCTCCTTATACCTATCTTTGGAGCAATAATTCAAATACCGCAGTCATAAACGGTCTCTCTGGAGGCGTTTACACGGTCACAGTAGCAGATGCAGTCGGTTGCGTTGAAATCGCTACAGCGACCATTTCTGCGCCTTCTAGCAGGAATGATGTCTTGTTTAAAGTGTCCAATGTAGGGTGCGATAGTATTAATAACGGTTCCACGACTGCCGTAAGTGATGGTGGAATGGCGCCTTTCACTTATCAATGGGATGCTACTGCTGGCAATCAGACCACAGCTACTGCAAGCAATTTGACCGTTGGTACTTATAAAGTTACCCTTACGGATAATAATGGCTGTGAATCAACTGGAGGGGTCATCGTCGAACAACTGGATTGTGCACCACCATGCTCCACAAACCCTTGTGCTGATGCAGTCTACAATAATACAGACATCTGTGCCCTACTAACTAATGATCCTGGCAACCCGCTTGCCGCTCTTGATTGTGATAAGGATGGTGTCACCAATGCTACAGAGTGTACAGATGCTACTGACCCATTGGATCCTTGCGATTTTGTGGATACCAGCATCACCTTGCCTGTTACAGCTGATCAAACGGGTTGTCCGTTTCCTTGCCCTGATTTGACACCAATTATGACCATCTTGCCCGGTAATATCGCTGGAATGTCTCCCGTAGAGGTGGCTGTGCAGGTTACGGAATTGGATAACACTGATACTGATGGTTCCGTAGTGGTGGTGCGTATTCCTTCAGACCCACGTCTGGCTTTTGTGTGGAATATTGGACTCACTCAGGCAGCCCTCGTTCCTGTTCAAAATGCGGATTGGAACTATCTGGGTAATAACGGTTTCGTTCATTCCTGGACCTACAATGGTTCTGGACTAATCATCCCTGCCAATGGGGTCACAGCCCTTGGATTTCAAGCGTTTTACGATCCGCAAGGTACCGATGGTCAGACTACGCTCACGGCAACAATAGTACCCTTTGGCGGAGGCGAGTGCAACCCTTTAAATAATAGTGATTCTGAACGTCTGGTGTATTTTCAGTAAGGTACTACTCAAACTAAGGGTTTTCCTGAAAGTAAAGCCCTTCGTAACTGTGTACTCTAAATCCACTCAATACAGTTAATCAGTCATTTAAGGCCTGCCGGCTGACCGCAGGAAGGCAGGCCTATTTCCGCCGTCGCGGTTCCATCACTTTTTAAACTGCCGAAAGTCGGACCACATTCAAAACTCTTCGAGATCGTGATGGAATCTTAGGAACTGGGTTTTAGAGATAGGTGCGGGGTAGGGATGGTAGGTGTTGTTTGAACTCTGGCAAAGCGATAGCGTGCCAGAGAGAGTGCCGGACAGCCCGTTAACCCCCCCAAATAATTTGTCGCCTACCCTAGTATATCTCCTAGGCAAATTCTAAGTTTAGTTGTAAAGGGACCGTACATTGCGTCAATCCTTAACCGCGTTCAATACGTCAAATAATTAAACACTAACCATTAATCACTAAAAAAGCTTTGTCCAGATCGTCGATCAAATCTTTAACGTCTTCGATCCCTACGCTGAGGCGAATCAAGGAGTCTGTCATGCCGATCGCCAGGCGTTCTGCACGCGGGATGGAGCCGTGAGTCATGGTTGGTGGATGGCCGATAAGGGATTCGACACCACCAAGGGACTCAGCAAGCGAAAACAGTTTGGTGTTTTCCATGACATGAGAAGCAGCTTCCAGCGTGTCGTTTTTTAGTGTAAAGGAGACCATTGCTCCGAAATCCCGCATTTGCTGGCTGGCAATAGTGTGGCTGGGATGATCTGGAAGTCCTGGATAAAAGACGTTTTGAATGTTAGAATTTCCTGTTAGATATTGCGCGATCTGATTTGCGTTTTGACAAGCACGTTCCATCCGTAAATGTAGCGTTTTGATACCCCGCAATACTAGGAAACAGTCTTGTGGTCCAGGCACAGCACCTGTACCGTTCTGAAGGAAATACAGTTGTTTAGCGATTTCCTCATCATTACAGATCACAGCACCATGAATCACGTCAGAGTGTCCACCGATGTATTTGGTGGCGGAATGCAAAACGATGTCAGCACCAAGATCCAACGGGTTTTGAAGATAAGGAGAAGCGAAGGTATTGTCAACACAAACCAGGAGATTGTGCGCTTTGGCCAGCTTGCAAATTTCTTTGATATCGATGATGTTGAGCATTGGGTTGGTAGGGGTCTCCAGCCAAAGCATTTTGGTGTTTTTGTTTATCTTTTCTTCTATTTCCACTGTTCCTTGCATGGGGATAAAGTGAAATTTCATCCCAAATCGCTCAAATATTTTGACGAAAGTTCGGTAACTCCCACCATACAAGTCATTTGTAGAGATGACCTCATCACCCGCACTCATTAGTTTCATGACAGCGTCTACTGCAGCCATACCGCTTGAAAAGCAAACACCGAAATTCCCGTTTTCGAGGGCGGCGAGGTTGTTTTGCAAGGCGTCTCTAGTAGGATTCCGAGTCCTTGCGTATTCATATCCTTTATTGACACCAATGGCATCTTGCACAAAAGTAGAAGTTTGGAATATCGGAGTCATTATTGCTCCTGTAGTGGCGTCTGGCTCAATGCCTGCGTGGATTACTTTAGTACCAAATCTCATAATTTATAATTTGATTGGCAAAGTAATAAATTATGAACAATTAACAAGGAATAATTAGGAGGAACAATTAATAATGAAAAAAGAACTTAATAAGGGATGATTTGCAGTGGTGAATTGGAATTCCTTAAAATAAAATGGGATCTCTTAAAAATAAGAGATCCCAGGAAATAAGTTGCTTGATTCTAGGTTTACACAGAGAAGCTTTCTCCGCAGCCACAAGTTCTGGAGGCGTTTGGATTGGAAAAGAAAAAACCTTTACCTTCTAATCCACCTGAGAATTCTAGAGTGGAGTTGCATAGATAAAGAAAGCTCTTTAAGTCAGTGACCACTTTGACACCATTATCCTCAAAAATCTGATCGTTGGCTTGTGATTCATTATCAAAATCCATTTGATAAGATAAGCCAGAGCAGCCACCACTGGTTACAGAGACACGAATAAAGAAATCGTCCTTTATTTCACCGGTTGACCGGATAGAATCAATTTTTTCTTTAGCAGATTCAGCTACAAATAACATAATCTGTAAATTAGTTTACTAGTAATAATTGGATTAGTGAGTTGCTTTGATTTCAGCAGCTACTTCAATCCCATTTTTCTCCTGATAATCTTTAATAGCACTTTTGATTGCGTCTTCCGCTAATACAGAACAGTGAATTTTAACAGGTGGCAGCGCCAACTCTTCCACAATATCCATATTGTCGATAGCCATGGCTTCATCAATTGATTTTCCTTTTAACCATTCAGTGGCAAGGGAAGAAGAAGCGATAGCAGAACCACAGCCAAACGTTTTGAACTTAGCATCTTTGATCATATTGGTGTCTGAATCTACTTCGATTTGTAGCCGCATGACATCACCACATTCGGGTGCACCAACTAAGCCAGTTCCAACATTTTTACTTGCTTTGTCAAGTGTTCCTACGTTCTTTGGATGTTTGAAATGTTCTAAAACTTTATTTGAATATGCCATAATTATTTTGGTTTGAATTCTCTTACAATTTATTAATAATACTTGGAACTGTCAAATGGAAACTAATGTTCGGACCATTCAACGGCATCCAGATCAATGCCTTCTTTATACATTTCCCAAATCGGGCTTAAATCTCTCATGTGTTGTACGCCATTGCTGACCAACTCAAGTGCTTTGTCAATATCTTCTTTTGTAGTGAATCGTCCTAGGCTGAAGCGGATTGAGCTGTGTGCTAAATCGTCTCCTAGTCCTTGTGCTTTCAATACATAAGATGGTTCCAAAGATGCTGAGGTACAAGCAGATCCGGAAGATACGGCAACGTTTTGGTTGAATGTCATCATTAGTCCTTCCCCTTCAACGTGTTTGAATGAGATATTAGTGACATGTGGCATTCTGGCTGCTGTTGTTCCATTGATGTAGACTTCTTCGAGTTTACTGAAGCCTGCTTCTAGATGGTCGCGCAGTTCACTAAGGCGTTTGGCCTCTTCAATCATCTCTAACCGACAAAGTTCAGCTGCTTTCCCAAAACCAACAATCGCTGGTACGTTGAGTGTTCCTGACCGCATGCCTCTTTCGTGTCCGCCACCGTCTTGTTGCGCAGTTACTTTAACTCTAGGTTTTTTACGACGTACATAGAGCGCACCGACTCCTTTTGGGCCATACATTTTATGACCGGTAAATGCCATGAGGTGAATTCCATTTTCTCTTACGTCTACAGGGATTTTACCAACTGCTTGAGTCGCGTCAGAGAAAAACAGTACTCCGTTTTCTTCGCAGATTTTACCGATTTCCTTAACAGGCTGAATGACTCCAGTCTCGTTGTTGGCCCACATGATGGATACCAAAATCGTATTTTTCTTAATGGCTGCTTTTAATTCGTCTAAATCAATCAACCCTTTATCATTCACTTCAAGGTAAGTGACCTCTCCGCCCATTTTCTCAATCTTCTTGCAGGTATCTAGCACAGCTTTGTGCTCTGTTGTTGCAGTAATGATGTGGTTGCCTTTACGAGCATACATCTCATAAACACCTTTGATGGCAAGATTGTCAGCTTCTGTAGCGCCTGATGTGAAGATAATCTCTTTAGGGTCTGCGCCAATCAATTGCGCTACCTGTTCTCTGGCATAGTCAACGGCCTCTTCTGCTTCCCAACCGTATTTGTGACTTCTGCTAGCTGCATTCCCGTGTTTCTCGTAGAAATAAGGAATCATTGTGTCTACAACCCGAGGATCGGTAGGCGTTGTTGAATTATTATCTAAATAGATTAATTTTTTCATGATAGTTACGTTTATCTTGCGATAGTTTTTGTCGATTATTTAGATTTCGTCTAAACATTGCTTTGGACTCACAAAGGTAACGTTTTCCTTTCTAAAAAGTTCATTATTTGATATGATTTTAATGGTCAATACAGGATTTGTTTATAATTGATAAACGAATGCAAGTGATTTATGTAACAACTTGCGTACTTCGACCAAACTGGTAGCACTTACAGCGCTACGTAGTGTGGGGTGGTGCTATGACTCCGAGGTTTAACCCTGGGCTGATGCCGCACCTTCAGTCCTGCCTGCTGCGCAACGGAAGGTAGGGCTCAAACTAGAAGCAGCCTAGAAATTAGTTAAAATAAGTCATCAATTCAGCATCTGCATTATTATTGTATTGCGTTTCTCCACCAGACGTTGGTACAATTGTCATCGTAATAGTAGACTGACCACTCGTGTTTTGTGGATCATACGTCGAGACATAGCCGAAAGACAAGTTTGCCCCACCAGCAATTACGTTATTCGTTTCAAATGTGTGAAACAGTGTATTGGAAGAATAGGTCCATTGACTATTCTGTACTTGATCAAACCCTACATTGGTAAGGGATGGATCCCAAGTAAATGTCATTCTAGGATCAATTGGGACTCTAACAGTGATCGTAGAGCCATCCGTATCTCTTAAGGATACTTCACTTACCTTTACTACGATATTCATCGCAGAAACGCCTTGAAGCGTAGATGGAACGACTTTTAAAGTAGGCGCCAAATCGCCAGGAGGAAGTGGATGGGGTACGCCAGAACCACCACTATTAGAATTGTCGAAACTCACGTCGCGTTCCCCTGAATGACATCTTGGTATTTGAGGAAAGGATGCTGTTATTACATAAAAGTAATCGAAGGTTTCCGAGCCTTGAGTTGTTGTTATTGTAACGGATCTTTCAATGCCATTACATTCATCCAAATCACCAATCTCACAACTATATTGATAATCATTTGTATAGCGACCATTAAAAAGGCCACACGGCGCAGTAATACCATTTCCTGGACGATAACCCGACTTCAATTCATAACTGGGTTGTAACAAGGCCATCCCTCCATTACCATCAGGCCCAAATCGATACAAAATGGGGAAGCCATCAGCTGCCCAGCCAACTTGAATTGGAGCAGTGGGTGGGGTTGTGGTAGTAGACAATCCAGCTTGAATGGATTCAGCATACTCAAACATGTTCCCATGATAGTGATATCCTTGATTACCTGAGTGCGCAGAAGAGCAATCGAGTTGTACCCAAGGACCACCAGGAATAGAATTGTTGCCTTGTGTATTAGTTGGTTCCATCACCCAATCCCAGTTGTATTGACCTGTATTGGGATTTTCAAAGATAAACGGTGTGGCTGGAGCTGGCGCCATGATTATGCTGTTTAGCGCAACACCATAGAAGTAATCTGGTCGATTGTTTGTAGCTTTTATAGAAGTCTTATAATTATTCAAGACAGGATTAGGATCAACTTCAAATGTATAATACTTTGGGGTAGGCACGTTTTGAGCAGTGTGACAGTAATCGTGATTTGGGAAATTATTGGTTAATATTTTCCGTTTTCCATTAACGATAGATTCGAAATAAAAACTAGCAATTGCGGGCGTTACACAACAACCATTATTGGTCGTAGACGTCTGATTATTATTAGGACAAGTAGTGGTTACGCAAGGGGTACAATACGTTCCGCCACAATCCCTATTGTCTTCATCCCCATTTTGAATATAATCTTGACAAGACCATCCGTTTTGAATAGCGGCGGCTTCGATTTCCATTCTGTTTTTGGCGTTGGTCTGATTATTATTTAGATTGCCAATAAGGTTATTATTTTCAAACGGATCGTTCATGAGATTATAAAACTCTTGAGTTCCATTATCAAAATCCAACAGTTTAAATCGTTGATTCCGAATGGTCCAACCGGATCTAGCAGGATTCATGTTGTTAGTGGCCTCAGAATAATTGTATAGGCGGGTCGTAGTTTCGTTAGGAACAAAAAGACTATCCATTGGAAGACTGTTGTTAATTCCATTGACAAGATTGCCTCCTGCCATATTCAAAATAGTAGCGTGTATATCAACAACATGAGTTAAAGCATCCTCCGTTTCACCTTTTCGACTAACACCATAACCAGAAATAAACATAGGAACACCAACTCCACCTTGATATAAGGAGCCTTTTCCACGACCATTAGGAAAACTTTGCAATACAGGATTTGGCGTTCCATTATCTCCTATATAAATGATAATTGTATTTTCTAAAACATCCGGAGGAATATTACCTAGAAGGCGACCAATTTCATAATCCATTGATTCAACCATTGCCAGGAACTTGTCAGTGTTACTAGCTGTATTTGTTCTGGTATACATATGTGCTGGTGGTACATGATATGGAGAATGTGGCGCCACATGCGAAAGCCACAAGAACCAAGGTTGATTCTGATTGTTAATCCAATTGATAGCACCGTCCGTAAAATTTGTGGTCACATAATCAGTTTGTTGTGATGATACACCATTTGTAACTTTAGTCCAATTGAAATAATCATTTACAGCTCCTAGGAGAATTCCTTCGAAGTGATCAACTCCATGATCTGCAGGATGGTTAGGGTCTGCTGGAGAAGAAAGGTGCCATTTCCCGATAACCGCTTTTGCATAATTATCACAGGCCAGTGCATTCATTCGTCTGAATAGTGAAGTATGTGTGGTGTCAAGCGTACCTGGAACACCCATCACGCCCGTTTTTATTCCATATTTACCTGACATAATCGCAGATCTGGTAGGTGTACAGATTGGGGCCGCCCATGTATTCGTAAATTTCAATCCATTTGCCATCAAACCATCCAAATTAGGAGTGGTTGGCATGTCTGGACTTTGTATATAACCATTGGTTGCATCTGTTCCCAAGTCATCCGAAATGATCAATAATATATTGGGTTGAGCTTGGAGGAGTATTCCAAAAAAGAGGAATGTAATTGTGGAGACGAATTCAAAAGCGTAACTTTTCATAGGGAAATTGATCTAGTAAATAACAATAATAAATGGTATCAAATGTAAAATATTAAACATGTAATCCTAGGTAGTTAATTTTACTTGTTATTAAGAATAATGTTACATCATCCATCTTTAATCTTAGTTGGACTTGTTAACCTGTAAAAGGTTTAACCCAGATTATCATTCTTGATGGAAATTTTCCCAAGTATTTCTAAGGTTGGCCCCTAAAGAAGTTCCTATTAAAAATAGTGACTAGATCTTGAAAGTAAAAGAATTGGACCGGTTGAAAACAAAAAAAGGTTGTCTGGAGACCAGACAACCTTTTCAAACTTTCGAAAAGTTTAAATTATTTTTGACTTCCTTGTAAAGAAGTTTGTGTAGCTTTTGCTTTACCTGAACAAGCTTTTTTACCTTTTCCGGCACAACAAGCTTTACCACCTGCTTTTTTTGCGCTTGCACAACAAGCTTTCATGCCATTCCCTGTTAGCGTAGACTTAGCTTCCCCTTCAGGAGAAACGTTAACAAATTTCTTAGAATCTGAACAGTACTTAACTGGAGTCATAGAAACCTTACCAGACTTAGCGCATGTTTTCTTAGAATAGTAAGAAACTTTACCAGACTTCTCACATACCTTAGACTCAATGTTTGCATCGTTTGAGGCTAATTTAGCAGCTGCAGCGGAAGACTTAGCACACATTTTCTTTTCACCAGCTACAGTCATTGAATTTGAAGCACCACCACCAACAGTCATTGCATCAGCAGCAGGAGCTACGTTTACAAATTTCTTGGAACCGGCGTCGTAATGAACTGGAGTAAGGCTAGTCTTTCCTGATTTAGCGCAAGTTGCTTTACGCATGTAAGACACTTTTCCTGATTTCTCACAAACTCTTTTTTCAATGGAAGCGTCGTTTGCAGCTAATTTAGAAGCGCAAGTTTTTGCACAAGACTTCTTTTCGCCAGCAACTGTCATTCCGTTAGAATCACCACCACCAACAGTCATTGCATCAGCAGCAGGAGCTACGTTTACAAATTTCTTGGAACCGGCGTCGTAATGAACTGGTGTAAGGCTAGTCTTTCCTGATTTAGCGCAAGTTGCTTTACGCATGTAGGACACTTTTCCTGATTTCTCACAAACTCTTTTTTCAATGGAAGCGTCGTTTGCAGCTAATTTAGAAGCGCAAGTTTTTGCACAAGACTTCTTTTCGCCAGCAACTGTCATTGCGTTAGAGTCACCACCACCAACAGTCATTGCATCAGCAGCAGGAGCAACGTTTACAAATTTCTTAGAACCTGCATCGTACTGAACTGGTGTAAGGCTAGTCTTTCCTGATTTAGCGCAAGTTGCTTTACGCATGTAGGACACTTTTCCTGATTTCTCACAGACTCTTTTTTCAATAGATGCATCGTTTGCAGCTAATTTAGAAGCGCAAGTTTTAGCGCATGATTTTTTACCTGAGACAGTAGAAGCAGTTTTTTTACCTGAGCACTGTGCAAATGTTGCAGTGGATGATGTTCCGACAAATGCGAACACAGCTAAAGCCATTAATATTTTTTTCATAATTTAATTAATTTTTAAAAGTTTGTATATTTACCAAAAATAGTAATTTAATTTCAATAATGTATGCCTAATTTGTGGAATTGTCAAATAGACTACATTATTATAGTTTTATCTTTAAAATTAATAACAGGATTTGGCAATAAAAGTTCAAAAACACGCCAAATTTATAATCTTGCTATTATTGTACGGTTACCTTTAACCTTTTGATTCAATTCTATTTCAATTTTCGAGCCAAGTGGCAAGAAAAGATCCACACGGCTACCAAATTTAATGAAACCCATGTCTTTTCCTTGAATGACTTGTTGCCCTTCATCTACATAACTAACGATACGTTTAGCCAATGCACCAGCAATTTGTCTTAGCATGACCTCTACTTCCCCGTTTCCGATTACGGTAGTTGTACGTTCATTTTCTGAAGAAGATTTGGGATGCCATGCGACAAGGTACTTGCCAGGGTGGTATTTAAAGTAATTTACCTTGCCACCAATTGGATTTCTATTGACGTGTACATTAGTCGGCGACATAAAAATCGAAACCTGAATACGCTTGTCACCGAAATACTCATTTTCTACGACTTCCTCAATCACTACAATCTTTCCATCAGCTGGAGCGTAGACAATTTTATTGTCTGCTAGTCGGACTTCTCGATTTGGATTCCTGAAAAACTGAAGGACAAGAAAAAATACAACCGCTGAAAGTATAAAAACACTTGTCTGTACAGTAGGTCCAACCGAATTAAAATAGAGTATACCACCGTTAACAATCAATAATAAAATGATTGTGGTAATAATAATCTTCGATCCCTCTTTATGTAACTTAAAAGGCATATAATGAGTATTTATAGAATGAGGAAGGCAAAAATAACAAGTTTATAGTCATGAAGTTCAATTAAACTCTTTATTTTTCAATTTATTATCCCACATACTGTCTAAGTTTACGTTGAATCCCGATTTTACAAAACAACTTGTTTAGGGCTGCCCTATTTATTCGGGTCGGCTTTTCGACAATCATTCCTGTTTTTTAGTCATTGGTTTATTCTGCTAAAGCAAGTAAAATCAACAACTTAAGAACAGGGTTCAAACAACACCTATAAGATCCTAGCCAATTCAATCATCGAGTTATTCGAAAACCCGGATTCCCCCATATGGCCCTAACCAAGAAAACCAGCTACCCAAAAGGCAACTGATCTAATAGAATTCTTCTTATAAATATTAAACCCAATTTTTCCCTATTCTAACTTCACAAAAAGAATCGACCTCGAGGTCCACTCGTCATCCAAAGATCGAATTTTCAAAAAATAGACCCCACCTGACAACTTATTCGTCTTCAACGTGAATAATTGAACCTTGGAAGTCAATTGTTTTACCTTACTCCTTACCAATCGTCCTTCAGCATCAAAGACCTCCAGCAAAATAGTTTCTTTGTCTTCTGTCAGTTTGCTGAGCGCTACATTCAGCTCTGACTCTACCGGATTTGGGAACAAGGAAACACCCAATTCAAAATGCTTGCAGCCCAATTTGACAAATACAAACTTAGAGTGGCACTTAATCACGCCAGTTATCTCACATTATCAGAAAATAGAGTATTCTATCATCTTTAAGCAAATTTATTTTTCTTGTTGGGTTGAAAGTAAACTTAATAATGTATCCATGTTAGAATTGTTAGCATCTAAATCAAAGCCAAGCTAATTTGAATGATCTGAAGTCCTTTTGACATCAAAACTATTGACAAAACAATCAGAAATTTAAAAAACAATAGGCTATTACAATTTTGGAATAAAATAATTTCGAGTAAAAAGAACTTTTTTTCGTTGATAATGTTAATTTTGTCAAAAATAGGGTGATTAGCTCAGTTGGTTTAGAGCGCTGCCTTGACAGGGCAGAGGTCACTGGTTCGAATCCAGTATTACCCACAAAAAAAAGAAAACGATATGAGTGAGACAGTTCATGAAGAGAAAAAATCACTAGGAAAATATTGGTTATTTACGCTGATTTCTTTAGTTGGAGTGATCGCATTATTGATTATTATTCCAGAATGGTTTTGGCTTGGTCTTCCTTTTCTAGGCACTTCTTTCGCCTTAGCAATGGATTGGCTATAGGCTAAAAGCTTAACATCACGGGATGTGGCGCAGTCCGGTAGCGCACACGGCTGGGGGTCGTGTGGTCGCAGGTTCAAATCCTGTCATCCCGACATATGATATTTCATGAGTTATGAATGTTTTGTAGCTCATTTTTTGTATAACTTTTATTGTAAATTACTCCTTGGGTCACATAATTACAACAAATCCCTTCCTAATGTCATTTGATCTGGTTACTTTGAGCACGGTTCTGCATCAATAGTCTTGAATACTATTGCAGTTATTTCAAATGAGGCCTGCCGCCCAACGGAAGGCAGGTTGTTGTCACCGCAATTGTTCGCTGGAGCATTACCGTTTAGAACCATTTATTACTAGGAAGGAGCCAAATGGAAAGAGTAAGAATTCGTGATTGATTTCAAGCGCTTGAATTCATCTTTAAGAAAAGAGCGTCACAAAACAAATCAAGGAGGGGACGAATTTATTGTGTTATTCGTTTAATATGCTGAATAACACATGCAACCTAACTGAGGAATTATATGTCTAAACTTGAGTCTGATTATCTTGTTACTATAAATTCATAGAATTGTACTGCCAATAATAATCTTATTCAGTTTTTGAAAAATAATGTTCCTGCCACTTTTTTTAATCTAATTAATTTTCTAGTATGATTGTTGCGTACTAGTAAATTTGTTCGAAATATTTTTTAAGTTTTACCTTTTTATTTGCGGTTTTTTTGAAAAAAAAATTAATTCGTTTACTAAATGGAGAAATAAGTTCAGAATTATCGTTATAATTGTAAAGTTAAAACAAACAAACAAAATAAATCTATTATTTGAATCGTTAACTTTTGGGAATTCTCAGACGTTAAACCGAATCTAAAATCTTTAACTTATGACTTTAAATAGACTCCTTGCTATCTTTTTTATACCATTATTTTTGGGGTCTGTGAATAATCTGGATGCACAGGATATTCACTTCTCTCAGTTCTACCTAAACCCTCTGGATTTAAATCCTGCAATGACAGGAGTAATGAGTTGTTCGCACAGATTAGTGGCCAACTACAGAAATCAGTGGGCAAGTATTCTGAAAAGCAACGCCTTCAATACTTACTCTGTGTCATATGACATGCGGCAACCAGTTGGACGTTATGACAATTTCGGTTTTGGTCTTCAATTCTGGGGTGACCAGGCAGGAGAACTTGATTTTGCAACCCTTGAGGGTAAAGTTACGCTTGCGTACAGTAAACGTATCAGTGGTTATCGGAAAAAGTCAAATTATCTGACAGCTGGTGTCGATTTGGGAGTTGCACAGCGAAGTATTAATTTCCTTAATGCGCAATATGGAACTCAGAATGATGGTGGAACTTTTGATCCTAACCTTCCTTCTCTTGAAAATTTTGAGTATAACAACTTCATTTTTGCTGATATTGCTGCTGGATTATTATGGTACTCTATTTTTAACGAAACTGACAACTTCTACTTCGGTGGAACCTTTAGTCACTTAAATAGAGCGAATCAGTCTTTCGGTAATGTAAATGACGATGAGCAGTTTGAGGCTTACTACAGTAAAATCACAATCCACGGTGGTGGTGAGTTTATGCTAACTGACAAGTTGGGTGTTGTTCCAGGAGCTGTATTATTCTTCCAAGGACCGTCCATGCAAATTAACGGTGGTTCATCTGTGAAGTTTAAATTAGGTAAAGGAAGAAATTCTACGCAGGCATTCCATTTAGGACTTTGGGCAAGAATTTCTAATACTGTTAGAAGCTTCCATGCAGATGCAGTAATCCTATCAACACGATTTGATTATGACAATCTCTCAATTGGTTTCAGTTATGATATTAATGTTTCTAAGTTAGCTGCGGCTACAAATACAAATGGAGCATACGAAGCATCCTTAGTATACAAAATCTGTAATCCTGATAGAAGAGGTGTTTTCTGTCCAGATTTCTAGAATCAAAAGATCTTTAGAAAAACCGTTTTGGCATTTGCCGAAGCGGTTTTTTTATGCCTATCTCTATCTTTAAATTGTTTTATTGGAAAAGGCAACATTTTCGTTTTTTTTCAGTAAATAGATAAGAAATCGGTTTGAAATTCTATATTTTCGCAGCATAATGAAAACTACGGATAAGCATTGAACATCAGTTTCTTAGATAGCTATTTTATTATAAATTCTTGTTTAGATTTTTGATTTGGCACAGGATTTGGCTATTTGTTATCAAAGAAAGTTTGCGAAAAGCAAATATTACTTAATTAAAAAGTAACACCATGAGCACTAAATTATTATTCACAATCATATTGCTACCATTTTTAGCATTCTCCCAAACTTCTATTGATGATGAATTGGAAACATTGGTTATCGATGGTCAAATTGTCAAGATGATGGTTATCGATGGAGATACTGTTATTGTTGCAGATCTAAATGACGTAGCCATTGCTGCTCCAAGAAAATTTGATTCTAATGAAGATTATCGTCATTGGTTACGATTGCGATATCACGCTTCAAAAGTATATCCTTACGCAGTAGATGCTGTAAGATTATTCAGAGAATTGGAAGATTATTCACAAGATGCTAAGAAAAGAGATCGTAAAAAGCATATTAAGCGTTTACGGAAAGAATTAAAAGTGAAATATGAGGATCCATTGCGAAACTTGACTAAAACGCAAGGAATGGTCCTTACTAAAATGCTTGAACGAGAATTAGAAATGCCAACACATGAATTGATAAAAAGTGTAAGAGGAAATATAAATGCAACATTCTGGACACAAACTGCAAAGTTATGGGGCTACAACCTGAAAGAAGGATATAACCCGGAGACAGATCCAATTCTTGAAAGTGTATTGAGTACTTACGATATTTCACACGATTTAGATTACGAATAAAAATATGGTTATAAAAATATAAGTTGCCTGCTTTCGTTTTATTGAAAGCAGGTTTTATTTTTATCAAAAATTTAGTAACACATGGTATTACGTGCGGATAATTTAGTGAAGAAATATGGCAGAAGAACTGTTGTAAACGATGTGTCACTAAAAGTAAACAGAGGTGAGATTGTAGGACTATTGGGACCTAACGGAGCAGGAAAAACCACCACCTTTTATATGACTGTTGGATTCATTAAACCGTTCTCTGGTAAAGTGTTTCTTGATGATAAAGATATTACCAGTCTACCAATGTACAAAAGGGCACAGCATGGCATCGGTTATCTTCCGCAAGAACCTTCCGTTTTTAGAAAATTATCCGTTGAAAACAATATAAAGGCGGTGCTGGAAATGACAAAACTCAACAGAAAACAACAGAAAGAGAAATTGGAAGATCTGATTGGAGAGTTTAATCTACATAAAGTTAGAAACAGTAAAGGAGACACACTTTCTGGTGGCGAACGCCGTAGAACCGAAATTGCTAGGGCACTAGCAGTCAACCCTCATTTTATTTTGTTAGATGAACCTTTTGCTGGTATTGATCCGATTGCAGTTGAGGACATACAGTCTATCGTAGAAAAACTAAAAGAAAAGAATATCGGTATTCTGATTACCGATCACAATGTTCAGGAAACACTTTCAATTACTGATCGCGCTTATTTAATGTTTGAAGGCAAGATCTTAAAAGCGGGCACTGCTGAGGAACTTGCAGCCGACGAAATGGTCCGAAAAGTATATTTGGGGACTAACTTCATTCTTAGGAAGAAACGTCCTGCAGGGTCTTAAAAATGCTTTATAAGTCGTAGGTTCAAGGAATATTACTTGCCGACATTACTAAATAGTCCATTGTTGTATTGCCAAAGGATGATATCCTTTCCATTCACATCGCTATCCATATTGAAATCAGTATCCAGGTAGACTCTAAACAGACCATTGTCATCAAGCCAGAGCACTCTGTCTTGGCCGTTAAGATCATCAAAGTTTGGATTGGATTCTTTGTCACTATCTCCAGCAGGCATCACCCAAATTCCTGTAGCTACTTCTTTCTGGCTGAAACTAGAAGCTGTGTAACCATTTTGGTATCTAAAATCAATTGCAATGGTTTTATTTACGATTGGTATTGGCTGTGCCGACATAATAGTCATGTGATTGCGGTGTTCAACTACGACATAGTAAGCAGATAACAGGTTTTGAGGGGGCAGACACTTTTCAGTCAAGTCGAGATTACCATCTTTGTCTAACAGTCCAGCCACTCTGAAAACCTCAGTGCTTGGGTCTATTGTCTCACGGATTGAGACCATGACCCAATCAACGATATCGAATGGATAGGTAGTTCGTCCTATCCCTTCAACACCAGAATAATTCCAGGGCGATCGATTGTAGGGCTGACCATCCATCGCTATATTATTGGACATACCAGGTAATAGTTGATGAATCGTATTTAGGTAGGTCCGTAGTTCCTCTGTCTGCAAATTGAAACTCCCTTCCAGATAAATCTGAATATCAAGTTCAATGCAGTCTGGCCTCACATTTAAGCAGATTGTCGCAGTATCGCAAAGCATTGGAGACTGATTGTCACATACTTGATAAGAGAACGTTGTAGTGCCTGAGTATGCACTATCAGGAGTGAATATGAAATTCCCCGATATATCCCAAATTAACTGACCTGAACTGACATAGGAGATAGGAAGGTAGCTTAAGTGATCTCCATCAGCGTCAGAGTCGTTCTGTGAAGCATCTCCGATCAAGGTCGAATTATAGTTAGTGTCGAAACACTTATTGGTTGCTATTGGAGGATCATTTACAGATGCCAGATTAATGACTACTTCTGCTACAGAGCAATTCGGAATCGGGGAGTCATCACATGTCTCATAAACGAAACTATCCGATCCAAAATAATTAGGATTTGGTTCATAGGTAAAGGAACCATCTGTTGACAATTGAAGGGTCCCATTTTGTGTAGTAGATAATGGATGAATATTAACAGCCTGACTGTCAGGTTCAACATCATTATTATTAACATTTTGAATCAAGTTGTCATCCTCATTGATGTTGTAAGTATCATTTATCGCAATTGGAGCAGCATTACATGTACTATCGTTAATGGCACAATTAATACAAGATTTGATTCTTAAATCATCGAGGAAAACATAACCTCTTCCATTGCCTTTGATTTTAAACATTACCTCTGAAGTAAATGGACCAGCTGTAAATAACTTGTCATAAAAGTACTTACCTGAGGTTGGGATTTCTATCCCAAAACGATAGGCTTTGACTAACTGGTAGGAGGTTCCATTATCCTTTGAAATATAGACGGAAAAATCATCACCAATACCGTAGTTAACGGATCGATAGAACAATTCTATGCTAACTTCATTCTTATTGCTTAAGTCAAAAGAAGTAGAAATTATATTAGACCGAAGAGAATCATTCCAATAAAGTCTTAAATATTGTGTGCCACTATTGGCATAGGTATTACTACTGCTAACATAAGCATAAAGCGGATCGGCAGGAGTCCAGTTGCCAATAGAAGTTTCAAAGTCATTTTCGTCGTTTACAGTACAGACTACAGGATCACAGAATCCGTCATTGTTTAAATCTTGATTGAGTGGAGAACCAGGACATATGTCAATGAAATCGCAAAATCCATCATTGTCAGCATCTGCCCATGTTCCTTCACAATTGCAGTTGGCTGTCCAGATGTCATTCACTGTGCAATCTAAAGAATCATTACAAGGCGTTCCAATTAGCAAGTCATCAAAAGAAGGACATTTATCAGCATCGTTACAAATGCCATCAGCGTCGTCATCAGGTGCGCTTGGTTTACAAATAATGAATTGTTTAGGACAGGAACTAGACCATTCTGTGTTTAGGATCGCCTTTGCTACTATTAGCAAGGTATCTGGCAAATTGGCAAAGGGTATGGGGGAATTATAAAGAATGGCGCTGTTGCTAATTGCATTACTGCCGTCAATCACACTTGAACCATCTATTGTATAATAAATTGGATAATCAGAAATCAGAAACAAGGTGTCATTAGAAATATAGTTGCCAGCAGACAAGCTAAACTCTACAGAGGGAATAGGATTAAGTCCCCCACCAATTCCAACTGCATCAAATGCATCGATAACGGTCCTTAGCTCATTAGATGAAGTACCATAGATGTCAGTAGCAGCACTTAAAAATGCAAAACGAACGGCTAGTAAATCAGTTGTACTTGTAAAGTAGTATTGCAACGCTTGAAACAATATGTCAGAGGCCTTTTGAATTCCGATACCACTCACACAATACTCAAAATCGTTATCATTGATCTGGTCGGTCGCTCCACTCCCTTCTGACATCAGATAAAAGGCATGACAAATCACACCAGAACCTTGATAGCCATTATTGTAATATTGACCATTATAGGTGTCCGATACTTTGAAAAATCCTGACTTAGGATCTGCCATTGATCTGAGGTAAGGATAATATGGAGGAATGCTATTTTCTCCTAGTGTCCAGATTCCAGAACCAGGAAAGTTGGCGTTTTCCACTAATGCACCTATTACGTCAGCAAGACCTTCATGTACGGAAATTCCTTCTCCAACATAGTTTAACCCAATGAGATTATAAAGTACATTATGAGAATATTCATGCCCACAAATATCAAGTCCAGTTAGGGCCTCACCACAAGGATTATCAAAGTTGTAATAAAAGGTAACCTCATTTGCACTAGCATTGGCATTACAGTTAGTCAGGTTAGAAAGTCTAATATTCACTGGACCATAGTTGTTGTCAGGACCAAAGATGCCGTGATAATTTCCTAGATAATCCCAGGAAGCCTGAATACCCCAAAATACTTGACGAATATATTTGTCGACATCATTAAAATCAGGAGCACTACTAGCAATCGGGTCGTTTGGATTATCAGCAAAATAAGTTTTTAGATTTCGACATGAATCTTGCAATTCGTATACTGAACCATTTGTTTCAATATCAACTGGTTGAGTTCCATAAAAAGGCGTATTGATGGTTGACGGTGTACATTGTGCAATATTCGAATAGCTATTGATAAGTCCACCGTTGTGAGCGTCAATAAGTAAGGTCTCATTGACCATGTGACTAGCAGTGGTGACGCTTACCTTATACGCTAAAATCGTGTTGTCCGCCTTAAGACCATTGAATAGATCCTCAGCTGTGATGACTAATTGCGGTGTTGCTGTTTTTGTTTTGAGCTGCGCGAGACTCACTTCTGAAGTCAGTTTACTGTTTTCCCAAAGGCTAACGCCTGCCTTCAGTGCACTGGTTTGGGGTAGCGATGGTTGTGTGGTTATTTGAAGTTCAGAAGCCAATTCTCCATTGACACTGGTAACAATGCCATCGTTTTTATGAATGATAATAGTACCACCATCTACAAGAATACCGTTATAATATTGTTGGTAAAACGTATGAGAGTTTCCGTATTTGTCTTTCTTTTCCTTTTCCCAGACCAATCTGCAGTTAGTTGAAAGCTTAAAGGTTTGACGAAGCGACTGAATGATGTTCTTGTCAGATGTAGATACAGTTGAAGGTGTTGTTTCTAGGGATTTCGGGTGAAGAACAAAACTATTGTTTCCAGAATGAATACCTAGTTGAAACGATTGATTCTGAATAGAAAGAACCTTCGAATATTGGTTTTGAGCCTTTAAATTCAAAGCAATAGCAAATACAACGAAAGAAAGGTAAACCGTTCTTAGATTTATTTTCATAGGATTTTGGAAATTTGACTTAGTAGTTACTTCGGGCGATATGAAGATACTCATTTTATATTTGTTTTTCAATTAATGGAGTTATAAGCAAAAACAAATAATATTCAAAAATAGTTCCTTGAGTAAAAATAAATATCATAAGTGTTTGATAATCATACTGTAAATTGTGTAATGTTAGTTGTCTGTATAATTATGATTCAAGCTCAAAATGTAATTAATGACTGATCAATTATAAATGAAATTTATGGATTACGCTCAGAAATATCATCGATAACTCAATTTTTAATTTATTTATTCTGACTTGGTGTTTATTTTGATTAATTTTGATCTTATGAAAGAGCTATATAACCAACCTCTTCCTGATGGAATAATAGAATGGATAATGGTCAGGCATAAGAATACAGAAGTGCCTGAATCGGTCACCAATGTAGAAATTACTGTTGAAAATGGAATAGAAGGAGATCACTACAAAGGGAAATCTAAAAAAAGACAGGTCACACTGATACAGGCAGAACATTTGGAGATTGTTGCCAAGTTATTAAACCGTCCTGAGATTAGTCCAAAACTCACTAGACGAAATATCGTGGTAAAAGGAATCAACTTATTAGCTTTCAAGGATATGCAGTTTAAAATTGGTACTGTAGTATTAGAATATACTGGCTTATGTTATCCTTGTAAAACGATGGAACAGAACCTAGGAAAAGGTGGTCTCCAAGCAATGACAGGGCATGGTGGTATTACTGCAAGAGTAGTCACATCAGGAGTGGCAAGCACTGGGGATCGGGTTGAACATATCGCGGGGAGCTACCGTGCTGGAAAAGAAGCGAAGGAATAATTAACCAAACAAAAATAAGATTTATGAAAAACTGGATACTGATTGGCCTCATTTTAGGATGTACTGCATTGCAGGCGCAAGATAAATATGGTAAAACCGGCCCACAAGTTCGCATTTTAAATATGGACTGCCTACATGATCGTGGCTTCACTGGTAAAGGCGTTACCATTGCACATTTTGACGATGGTTTCGACAAAATTTATAAATCAAGAGCTTTTGAGTACGCAAGGAAAAACGGTTTGCTCAAAGGAGAATACGATTTTGTGTTTGATAAAGAAGATATCGACGAAGATAGCGTAGGAACACATGGTCTTGAAACAACATCAGTAACACACGGCTATATCTCAGGAGAGTTTGTAGGAACTGCCTACGACGCCAATATTCTGCTAGCACATACTGAGGACAATCGTAGTGAAAAACACGTAGAAGAACATAACTGGCGTAAAGCAGTAGACTGGGCAGTAGAAAACGGTGCCGATATTATTACCAGTTCACTGCAATACAATGAATTTGATGAAGGCGAATACAACTATTCTTATAAAGACTTGAATGGCCGAACTACGATTATCACCAAGGCGGCAGAGTACGCAGCAGATCTCGGTGTGCTGGTAGTCACACTTCAAGGTAACTTTGGCGATAGTGATTGGCGATATCTTGCTGCTCCAGGAGATGCGTTTTCAGTCATTACAGTAGGCGCAGTAGACGGACAAGGCAAAAAGGCACCGTTCTCAGGCTACGGACCTACGATTGACGGTCGAATCAAGCCAGATGTGCTGGCAGTCGGCTGGAATACGACTATCTACAAAAAGAATAATACAGTAAGCACTAGCAACGGAACGTCTTACGCCGCACCCGCTATTGCAGGGTTAGCAGCGTGTTTGTTGCAAGCACACCCCGAACGAACTAATTTAGAGATTATCTCAGCCATTAGACAAAGCGCTGACCGATATGCCGACCCTGATATCACTGAAGGATACGGCTACGGTATTCCTGATGCCTGCAAAGCGGATGATCTCTTAACGGAAATAGATAATCTGGTAGCTCAAAACAAATGGGTGACTGCTGAAACTACTGTTTTAAGGGCTAAAAGCAATGATAAGTCTCTTGACATCAAACCTAGCTTCGGCAAGCGGAAAGTAAAGGAATATGTGGTCTGTGATAGTAAAGAACAAGTCCTGTATTCCTTTAACAGAAAAACAAAATCTATCGATTTTAGTGATTACAAAGAAGGACACTATCTACTGAAAGTCATTCGTAAAAATGGAGCGCCAGTCGTTACTAATATTTATGTTAATCATTTGAGGTAGCGATTTTGTTATAGCACAAATATCACTGGTCAAAAAGTTAGTCGGATTCATCAGAAAAACGATTGACTTGATCCATTAAATTAAAATTCCACCTTAAATAGTGCCTGACCGAAAACACCAGTTTTTTAAGCAATGAACGAGCGACCTGTTACTTCCGGGAGCCGGCCCAGTTAAAAGCGAGAGGTCTTTACTTTTTGAAAATCAATGCTTTACGGCTTGCAAAACCTCTCACTTCTGGACTG
>Ga0209186_1000542_pt1 | contig 30094 bp, 26 predicted proteins | sample SidtaG_FD_187426 | JGI IMG/M metagenome (GOLD analysis project Ga0209186, IMG submission 187426) | Marine algal microbial communities from Sidmouth, United Kingdom - Sidmouth_Male2 metaG (SPAdes) (version 2) | ecosystem: Host-associated > Algae > Red algae > Unclassified | place: Sidmouth...
ATCTCGAGATCGACAACAACCCCGCCGAGCGCGCCTTGCGTCCCATCGCCGTCGGCCGCAAGAACTGGCTGTTTGTCGGACCGGGCACGCGCGGCGGCAAAACGGCCGCAGTGCTCTACTCGTTCACCGCGAGTTGCCGCAAACTGCATATCGATCCGTTCGCCTATCTTTCCGACGTGCTCACCCGCATCATGGACCACTCCAGCACCCGTATCGACGAATTGCTCCCGATCCCTTGGATCGAGGCGCATCCTGAGGCACGTTATATTCCTGCACATGCCGCCCGTCGTAGATGACCCCGGCGCGTGCCGCCAGATGGGTTCACCGAACGCTTACTAAATTTTCATTAGGAAGCCTCATGATTTGAACCAATATAAGACTGAAGCAGAGATCTGGGCGACTAAGACTCAGGCGAGCGAACTTTTTTAGTAATTCCCTGACTTGAGAGGCGGCCGCTGGAGCACGCGACTCGTCCTGCTTTACGTCGTTGGCGTGCTCTTTTATTTTATCAAAAAGCACCCATGCAATGGCTTGCTTCAGATAGGTGTCTTGTGGCTTCTCTTCGAGAAGTTCATACCCTTGAAGATAGGCTTCTTCGACTTTCCCCTCTTTTCGCAGAGCGTATATTTCCTCAAATGGTCTCATTCGAAAACCCAAGACTCTGTCGGACCCTATTTGACATGCTTTTATCAGAATACATCACAGGACATATGGTTGTTAAGAACCCATTTCGGTCATAGAAAACTTGCAACTTGAGTTTCCCGTTTGCGCCTCGCAAAAAATAGATCTCCTGGTAGTTTTTGTGTTCGATCATCTCTATTGTGATATTGGCTTTGGATAATTTACCCTCGAGTAGTTCGTAAATCTCTCTTTGCTGATCATTTTCGAATTCAATGCCCCCGGTTATCAAGCCAGCCACCTGCTCTCCAAACTCCGGAGGCTTCGACTTTTTGGGAGTCATGCCAGTGATGCGGTATTTTCCATTGTAGGTCATCCGCAACTCGCACGAGCCTCCGTCGGCATGGCGAATCTGATAGACCTGTTGGTATTGGTGTGAAGCGACCTCGATGACTATACTTTGGATTCCTTCGAGGGCGTTTTGAATGAAAAACAAAGAGAGCGATTAGCTGAGGTTCCTCGATATTGATGGCTGTACCTGAAGGCATGGTAGCATTCGCAGCCATGTCATATGGGATGAGACTGGATGGTTTCACAGTGCCGACTTTTCCTTGTGCATCTTTCCACTCGGCTTTGCTGAGAGAGCAGATGTTTGGAATATTTGCCAGTTGGATCGAATGCTGTGGTATGGTGAAGAGAGTATAAAGCCACCTGAAATAATTCTCGTTTGATTGGCCCTGACCTATGTCGCAGTCGGCAATTATATGTTGAAAGGTTCGACCTTGTGCTCGATGAAGTGTGAGTGCGTAACCAAATCTGATCTGGGCGGCATTGAAATGAGGGTCATTACGAAGGAACTCCGCAAGTTCCTTCGCGCGATCTCCCTTTTTTAAATCCGGGTGTTTGTTCCGGAACTTTGTTTCTGCGGACACTTGAAGGGCCAGTTGAATATCATTGTCCAGTTCCGGCTTTTCAGCATATAAAAAGTCTCTCAAGGCGATGAACCGAACTGGCTGCGATATTCCAGCAACACGGGCCTCTACCTTGAGCAAATGGACGTGTATCGGTGCTTCGCGTCCTCTCAATTCTTGGACGATTGGAGCTTCGTCATCGACCGCGAGGATTTCAGCAAAGGAGTCGTTGGCCACCAAAATCGGTGGAGACATCTTGTCGGAGGACTTCGCGAAAAATCCATTGTGAATGTGGATTAAATCTCCAATTTCCAAGTCTCCGCTTCGATTGAATACTTTTCTGGCCCAATCATTGCTTACGTTGACCATGCGATGAGAATAGGCGATGAATTTACATGTATCGGGGTAACCCTTTAGTAATGAGGTGTACACTTGCCTTTTCTCATCCTTGTCCTCTGACACCGGTTTGCAGCTAGATTCATCGATGCTAATCTCGAGACGGTTATATGCGCCTATTTGAATGGCGCTTGCTAGCGGAAGACAGTTTTTGATAAACGGGTTGTCTTCGTTGGTGGACAGTAGCCCGTCGAGGTCGATGTGGACGACATTAAAGCCCGAAATTGCCTTAAGTCGGGATGTGGAAAAAGGGGTCTCCTCGACCTTCCCTCTAGTAATCTGAAAAGGGTCCCCAATGAAGATGACTCGCCTTGAGCTCTTTGGGCTATCGACAAAAGCCAGAAACTCACTGAGCAAATGACCACTCCCAAAACGAAGCATATCAGTCTCGAACTTTGAGTCCGAAATCAGGTGGCAGTCGCCGACTACGTATACTTGATCCTCCGGGTCATCGTTCAACCTTGGAGGGTATACCATGCGGCCATCGTCCACAGTGGACGTGGTGCTAAAAATATAGGAATAGATGCTATTAGCTTCTAGGGGGTATGTATCCGCTATGCGCCGGTTTGGGGCAAGAAGTGTAACATTTGAAGCATTCGAAGTCGCGCTCCTGTTAACGTATTTCATCAGAAGCTCTTTACCTGTGCCGATCATTCCTCCAATTACGAGAATACGATCCTCAGACTGGAGGAAATCCTCGATTCGCTCGCGTGAGGAGAGCATGAATGCAGGGAATTCTGCTGATTCGGCTAGCTGCTCGACGCCACTCAGAGTTGGCGCGTAGACCTTAGGTTTAACTCCCACGGGGCGATAGACTTGAAGGCCTAAATGTGCTGGCACAGCCTCAATATCCTCCGGGGTGAGATCGATTTTGTCGCTAGTTATCTGAGTCAGTCGTTCCGCAACGTGGTCGAAGTCAGTCACATTGAACCACGGCTTCACCTTTCCTGGAACTTGATTGTCATCAAAAGTAATTGGACGGTGAAAAAGAACGATGCCTGAGATGTACCTGAGCTCAGGCGATCGTCGCGAAGGGAGATTCAAAGTCTTCAGTCCGTTCAGCAGACTGTATTTATTGTCGCGTACTTGTATAAATGGACTTCTCTTGCTTCCTCCCTTGACCCTGATGTCGTCTGCGTACCAGTTGCCATTTTCCGAGAAAGTTATTTTGCCCCCGTAATCCTTGAACTCGATCACGGATATACTGTCATCCATTACCACTGCGGCATCGATTTCCGCTCCAGAGCAGTAAAAATTCCCCAAAAGCGCTACGTCTCGATCTCCGAAGACTCTCTGAAGTTCAGAAAGTAACTCATCGAAAATACATTTTTCATGTGTGGTCTTGAAGGGCTCGTTTCGGTAAGCAATTACAGGCATTTATACCTTATATATAGTAGTGCAAGCGTTGATCATTTCTGAGAGAACCGCCGACTCAGGCGGATCCCTACGTGGCTAATGTGCCTAGTGTGATCGCGATAATGTCTTTGGGTTCTGGCGGTTCTCCGTCAGAACTCATGGAGGTAAACTGGCAAAGGCTCAATTCCAGTGCAAGCATGACTTGTTACGGCAGCTAATGAAAAGAGGCTTTTCTAGGCCACGGTGCCCAGGAAGTTCTTCCAGCCCTCCCAGCCACCATCTTTATAATAGACATTGGGATTGCTCGGAATGTTCGCCGGCTTTCTACCCTGTATCCCACGGAAGTTGCCTGTGCACCACTTGAAGAACTCAGTGGATGTTCTGATTCCCGCTTCGCGAACTTGCCTTTTAGACTCTTCAAAAGAGAGCATGGGCGGTGGAGCACTCTCTATCGTTACCGTCTACGATGAAGTGCTTAACCGCATTCTTTATCGCAGTCCTCTGGTGCGATCGTGGGATCCGTTTCTTGATTTTCGGAGTGTGCTTGCGGATCAACGCCCGCGCCTGACGGAAGAAGTCTGCATCCAGCGACTCGAAGCGGTCACCGAGGCAGTACTGAAATTCCAAGGCGAGTTTCTGCAGATTGACCGAGTAGCTGCGGGCATAGGAAACGACCAACAGAGTTGAAAACTTGCCCCGGCAGACCCGGGTGGTGATATCCAGAAACGAGTCGAGCTCACCTTTCCTCAGATTCCTCGACGGGTCGTGGTGGTACTTACATTGGATGGCCCAGTAGCTACCATCCAGACTCTCGGCAACAAGATCCACTCCCAAATCTGGACTCGGCAGCCCCAGTTTTATTCGGACTCTGGGAGGGAGGTCTTTTTCGTGCCAGATGTGGCGCTCCACCTACGAAGCAGGTGCCGCGCGGGAAGGGCTTTAGCCCGTCGGGCATTCGCGGAACACTCGTAATCGGGATGCTTTTTGCCACCTTGGCCCTGGCGGACTCTCATGGAAGTTCCTTGGTTAGATTCTATCAGATGTGCCCCCCAAATCCTCCGTAGACTTTAAATTAAACGCCCAAATTCTTTCGCCCACAGACGAGGAGTCGACACCGTGTCGGGAATCAATGCCGTCAACTCTGACTCGCCTTCCGATAGCATCAGAGATTTGCAGATGAAATTTTCCTCCACGGGCTTCCATTCGGGATATTTAACCCCACGTATCTAAGGGGATTGGACGAGGATTTTCAGGTCGATTGATCCACCAGGAGGGAGCCGAGGATAAGTAGGAGGGGCAGACTGGCCGAAGACGACACCCTGCGCAATGATTCCCTGGTTGAGCCAAGTCCTTGGCATTGAGTTCAGCTCCTTTTGGAAGCTTCGCTGAGATATTCACGAGACGTTCTTTTAACGCCTCACGATGTGATTGATTCCAAGGAACTTCTACGCGTGTGGCTGATTCGATAAAGGGTGCCACCGGCATATCTGGATAAACTGCTTCCGTCCTCGCAATGAGTTTCCTAGCGGAAGGCTTCGATGTAGGCGTCAGCATCAGCGAAAGGGGAGGATGCCAGCTTGTTCCGGCGCGATATCGTGTTGGTGGGTCGCAGTGACGAGGGCGTTGCCTGCTTGTTCCGGCGCGATATCGTGATTTGAGACCGCGGTCGTCAGTTCAGCATGCAATTCAGCGGCTAGCCTCGGACGGCGCATCGGGCAAGGACATTGCCGGATTCGAAGCCCAAAGCAGCGCGTAGGTCGGTAATCCCATACCAAGTGAGTAAGAAGTGTTTCATCGAAGCATTTTTTTCGTTTAGTCGTCGTCATTGTCCGAGACGCCGGTGATATGGATGGCGTTCGCACCATCGTCGCCGGTGAGATACAAGCGCAAAGCGTAAAGTAAGTCCGGGGTGCGGACGGCCTCAGGCTTCTGAACGTCGATCTGGACGCGAGAAAAGATCTTGATGTTCGATTCCGCAACGATCTCCTCGATTCGGTCGATCTGTTCCGCAAGCTGCTTCGTATTTTTCTGGTGAGGCTGGAGAAGCATCCTGATTTCAGGATCATTCGAATCTCGGGCGCGCAACAATCCTAATAGAAGCTCCAAGGGCTCTGCAGTCGAGCGAGCCCAGTTGCCGCCTAGCCCACCAGTCTTTCTTTTTCTCCTGTTTATACGGACGAAGTTTTTTCAGACACTGAAGCAGTGCCTCCAATATTGGCTTCAGCTCACTCAGTGAAAATCGTTCGACCAGTTGCGACTCCCTCCAGACGGCATAAGCAAATACACTAAGGGCGAAGTTACGTGGGTTTGACGCTAGGTGGAGAAGTATTTCTTGCTGCCACTTTTGGGAGACATCGCCAAGCGCGAAACCGACTCCTCGTGCATTCCTACCGTGACCGATTTCCACTTGTTCGGTGATCCACTGAACGCACTTGCTCGGTGCGTCTTGGTGCATACAGGATTCCAAGAAACGAACATCGGAAACAGCCTTCTCATCGGCTGTTGATATTTTGTTCAGCAAAGACTGAAAGCCCTTTGCAGCATTCCTAAATTCCTCTGGGGAATCGGGCGCCGAAACAGAGCGCCCGTCGCGCCATAGAGAAATCACAAGAAATCTGCACCATCCTTTGATAGATTTCCGAATTTTCTTCCACGCCTCCTCGTCATTCTCATTACTCCATTTGGTGAAATTGCGATTTGTTTTACCCAGCTGTCCTATCAGGTCAATTGTGCCTCCGTTTTTGCTATCAGGGTAACGACGCAAACCCTTCCATGAACGGGCCGTCGGATATTCCGGCGCAGGGGCATCGGTTACAATCTCTTCGATAGTATGCTGCCAAGTGGCATACACGGGTCGGAAAGAATTGTGGCGCGCGGCGAAGATCAGTGTGTAGGGTTCGTCAGCGCCGTATTCAAAAGTGAGTTTCAGTCGGCATTCCACGAACTTCGACAATTCGTCGGGATACGCGTCCTCAAGCAACAAGCGATTGAGATGATGGAGATTTCTTCCTACCAGACTTCGATCCAGAAGTTGCTTGGTTTCCTTGCTTAAGGTGACACCATCGAATCGTTCATGGTCATAAATAGACTTTCCAGTGACAACCGTTTTAAGGTGCTGGACTAAAACCTTTTGCATTGTCTCGGCGTCAGAAGATTTCAAAAGAACTGTCTTCACCTCCGCAGGCAACTCTTCCGCAAGAAAGCGGTCAACCGTACGCGTCGGGTTATCAAGCTTTTGGACTAATTCGATGGGCGCAACAAGGTCACCTATCACCAAGGGGAACTCGAGTGAATCAAGGCGGGCGGAGAAGCCAACCGCGTTAGCATTCGCGCCTTGAAATAGCGGGAACTCGTAAAACGGCAGACCGACTGGAAGTGCAAACCTCTCCTGAACGGAAATCGGAACAGACACTCCCCGAATCGGCTTAACTGGGGTTACCTGTGAAACAAGACAGAAGCGTTGGTAGCGACCGTCTTTCATCACCTTGATGGAGAGTTCGGTAATCTGGTCTCGCCAGAGGGGGATTTCTCCGGCGCGTGCCTGCATGGTGTGGAGGCGCATGCCACCCGCCACAGGGCTGTCGGAAAGGTTAATGCAGAACGCAAAGTTTTTGATACGTGGATCTGTTTTCAGGTGGCTCGGTTTCAAGGGCTGCGGTCGTTTGGGGGCAGCGCTGTTGTGCCACTTGCCGTTGCCGTCCACCGTGACCACGTTATAAAGCCGTCCCTTCCCGGTGTCGTGCTCCGAGATAATGACCGGGGGGCAGCGCTCCCAGTAGTAACCTTTGGTTTTGGGAAGGCGCTTCTTGAGATCGGCGTCAAATCGGGCAATCAACTTCGTGACGCAAGTCGTGCCGCCAATGGTGTCCACCACGATGACGGGATAGCGGTCTCCGGTGATGCGGGTGTAGTCCACCTGCTCGAATAAGGCGGCAACGCTCCGCGGGAGGGGGGCAGCGCCCGGAAAACGAGCATTGAGGTTGCGGCGAATGATTTCCAATTGAAAATCGTTGAGCGCATCCGGAACAAGCCAGATCAGCTTGTCGTTCTTGAATGTATCTCTCAATCGGGCAGCAAAGGCACGAGCGGCGCGATCGCAATAACCGGAAGTCGCGTCTCCCCCAAAAAACAGGTCAGGGGAAGCAATCGTGACCGCATCCGGATGGAGGCACGCGGCGTCCGATTCGAACAGGGGGACGTCAACGGTTTCCGAGGCCGAGCTCCACTGCTGCCATAGGTAAGCATCCGTCAGAGTCTCCGAGGTCTTCTCGGTGACTGCGAAGCGCGGGCGCGTCTCGGAAAGGTCAACACATGCCGGTTCGTTGAAAGTCCTTTGGCTGTTGGATCGGGTGAGTTTTTGCTTGGTTCTTTGAATCAAGGGTTCCGGAATCCATGCTTGGATCGAGAAGGTCTCATAATCGAACATGACCGGCATCTCCGCGAAACGGTGTGCCCATTCGCAATACATCCGCCCGAAATTCATCCATCTTGTCATCGTCTCCTGGCGCTCATCCAAACTCGAAAAGTCCCGAGCGATGTCCTCGTCGAGGGTTTGCAGGCGTCGCCAGGAATCCCATACCCGGCGGTAGTCGCGGTGTGCCAGCAGGGTGTTGTTGGGTGGAAGGTTTTCCCACCGTGCGATGGCCCGAGCCTCGTCTCTCCGAAGCCAGGAAAGAATTCTTGGGATGAGGTCGTCTTCCGCCTCGCCGAGAATATCCCGGCGAAGCTCAAGGAGTTCGGCAAGGCGGACGACGAAAGACTTCAACAGCCGGTTCTCGGGCAGGTTGACGGATTGGTAGCGACGGACGGCTTGTAGGTAGGGTTTGCCCGCAAGTTTTTCCCGGATGTTTCGGCCCGGACGGTTGCTGAGCTTGATGAAACTGTTGGCATCCAACTCCCTTACCAAGTGCACAGGCAGCAAGGCGTGCTCGCGCCGCGGGCTTTCGTTGAGTGAGCGGAGGAGGCGTTCCACTGAGGGCCGCGCGTGCTCGGTGATGCGATGGAGCCTGTCTTGTTTCTTTCCGTTTTGTTTCCGAGGCGCGACTTTGGCAAGAAAGGCGGATATGGCTTGAGGAAGGGCTTCTCCCGTCTTCGGGTCGAACTCGGCGTTGACCGTAAACCAGTGCGTCTGGAGAAGCAGGTTACGAGCCCGGTCTGCGCTTGCGCCCTCTTGCAAAGACAAACGATAGAGTTCTGCCAAATTCATTGAGAATTATTCTCTTCGCTCGTCTTGTCAGTTTCTGCGGGGCTCTCTGGTATTGGCGGCGTCTCATCCTCCTGGAGGTAGTTTGCGGACTGCCAAATGAACTGGCCGTATCCAAGATCACGAGCGAGTTCGAAGTCCTTCTCAAGATGGAAGGGTTTATCGCCGATACCGAGTTTGATTTGGTCTAGTATTTTCTCGAGACACTTGCCGCCCGTTGACCTCTCTGGTGTATCAATGCCGCGCAGTTTTGGCATTACCTTCTGGACGAGTTGGTCTTCAAAGGCATCGTGGAGCGCTTCGGCGAGCGCGCCCTTGTCGTCATTTTTCTGTGCAGCGCGAACATCGGGATAGTTCACCATATAGTATTCGACGGACTGCAGGACCCGGTGCCCGATGGCACGGCCAACGTCAGCGAGCGCGGTGTTTATATCTTCAATGAACGTCTTGAATGGTTTGAAGTCCTCATCCGAGAAAGTACTACCTTTTGCCAACCAGTTTTGCCAAGAAGCCTTATGCAAAAGCGGGCCGCGATTGTTCTCATCGAGCGGCGTGAGTTCCAGGCGACGCTTGAGTTCGGTTGGACGGGGGAAGTGGATGACGATAGAACGGTCGAGGACCTTGTCGGAGAGGGACTTCGTCGTTTCGTCCTGATTCATGGTGCCCGCCCAGAGGACGTTCCGTCCGAGCGGGAGTGGATAAGCCAGCATGCCTGCGCCGATTTTCACTGGCAGGAAAGGCACATCCGCACCTTTCCTGCCGCGTCGGAGTTCGAGTTTGCTCAGGAACTCGGCGAAGTAGAGTTCGGGGTGAGCAAGGTTCATCTCGTCGAGCAAGACGAGGCAAACGGCATCCAGCATTCCCGGATAGCCCTCGTCTTTGTTGCTCTGTTTAACCCATTTTTTTTGGCTTTGCGCAAGGAACCGCAGCAGGGGTTGAGCGTCGAACTTGTTGTCAATGGAGTTGAAGAATCCAAGCATGGACTCCTGGGAATCCCAGTTCGGCTGGACAGACAGCGGCTCAAACATCAAGCCGCCGAAGTGGGAATAGAGGCGAGGAAGTTCCGACTTACCAGTGCCGGAGACGCCAGCCAAAACGGTCAGCGGCGACCATTCGGCCGTCTTCAGCGCGGTGTGGAAGGATTTTAGAATCCTTGGGTTGAAATGAAATCCGTAATTCTCACATGCGCTGGCGATCCCCTTGAGCCACGTGATTTCATCGATGTCGGCCTTTTTCGGTTTCTTCGCCTTATCCGCCTTGATGTGCGGCATCTCGATTTCGTTGTAGCGGGCCTCTTTTTTGGCGGGGCGATCGTACGCGGCGCGGAGACGCTCGAGCTCGGCCTGCGCCTCGTTTGCCGATGCCTCCCACATGGATGTCTTCTGCGCCAACGATTTGTTCTCTGCGCTGAGCTCGGAACTTCTGAGGCGCAATTCGGCGACCTCCTCTACAGCGGCGTTATCTTTGGCGATTTTCTTCTCCAGTTTGTTTGCCCTTGCTTTCTGCATATTTGCTTCCGATTCGAGCGCCTCATAGCGTTCGCGCATTTCCTCTGTCGGACGAGTGGCGAGTTCTTCGCGGAGGCGCTTGAGTTCGTCCGTCTGACTGTTGATTTCACGGATAATTTCAGCCGGGTCTTTTCCCCCAAGCTGCCGGTTCAACTCATCAAATGCACCGGCAAGTTCGGTCTGAATACGAAGCGAATCTCGCAGACGGGAAAGTTCTTCTTTAAAGGATGCTTCAGAAAGTTCCATTGACTTGCGGCGCTCTTCGAATCGGGCTTCGATGGAGTCCTCGAGTTCGCCATTCCGTTTCTGCCATTGCTGCTCCAACCGTTGCTCTTTGCGTTCGATCAACCGTACACTGGCCTCCAACTCCGCCTTGCGGCCTTCGATCTCGCTTTGCAAAGCGGACATCTCGCCATCTTGCTTTTCAAGTTCCGTGCGTTCGGTTTCCAATTGCTTGCGGGTCTCATGCTGCTGCGTAGTCCATTCCTCGCGCTCTTTGGCAATCTCCGCACGGATGCGTTCGCGTTCGGACTGCGCGGCCTTGGTCACTTCATCCAGCCGATTTGTCCTTAGTTCAGAGATCTCCTTCTCCAGTTCGGCAAGTCTCTCACTGCGAGAGGTGGCGATTTCATCTTGGAGAGCTGCACGGTCGTCGGCGAAGCCGGCATCTCGTGTTTGCTCAGCGGCGATGATACCTTGCTCGCGCTGCGCGAGCCCGGATTTGTGGTCTTCCAGATCCTTACGCTCCGCGGCGATGGCATCTGCGAGTCTGCGAAGGCGTTCGGCTTCGCTCTGATTGGCGATGTGTTGGCGGGTTGATTCCTCCGCGAGAGCCTTGGCTTTGTTGGCGAAACCAGCGTCGGCTTTCTGCTCACGTTCCGTCACCGCGAGTTCGCGCTGGGCGAGGACGCCTTCCTCAGCGTGGAGAGCTTTTAGTCTATTTGCAACATCGGTAGCGAGGGAATCCAAATCCTTTTGGCGCATGTCTAGTCCGGCCTGCCGGTTTTCTACGACCTCTTTGAATGCCTCACGCTGTGTATCAGGAAATTCGGCCTTCGCTTTTGCCTCAAGCTGAATAATTTCGGTGCGGCGCTTCTCCAAATCCGCCTTCTCACCAGCGATGCTGTCAGCGATCTTTTTGACCTCGTTGGCGTGGTCGGAGCGATTATTTTCAAAATTGTCCTTATCTGCGGCAAGTAACTTACTTTCGTGGGCAAGGTTGTTTTCCTTGTGTGTGATGTCGCTCTCGCGGTTGTCCAAGTCCGCTTGCCGTTGGTCCAAGCCAGCTGCAATCTTCTTCAGCTCTTCTTCTGATTTCCCAAAGAATCCCATAATTATGCCTCCAGTAGTGTTTTGATGGTTGAGTAAGTTACTTTGCGTAGTTTTGCGATGTCCGCTTTTGGCAGCGGCAGCGGTTCATTGCCGTGGCGACGTGCGGTGATAACCTGCGCGATGTCGGGGATAAAAGTCGGTTGTGAATCCGCTATAGAACGCAGCGTATAGCCGTCGCACATGAGTAGAAACGCCACCACGCATGCGCCAAGCGTTGGATCGCTTCCCAGCAAGGTCTGGCGAATCCTCAAAGGTTGAACGGTGCGCAGGCAATCCGGCAATTCGCCGAGGCCGTTTTCTTGAGTTTTCGTTTGCGCGGCGTTGATGAATTCTGAATCCCTGACATCAGGGGGTAGTTTGCCAAAAAGTTTCTGGCGAAATTCCGCCTGTAACGCGGCATAGAGATCGTAAGCGAAAGTGGATGCGTCAGCACAGTCATTTATGCCAAGCCAGAATCTCTCCCCGTGAACTAGGCGGTCCTGCAAATTCGCACCAAGGCGATTGAACGCCCTGAAGCCGAATTCGCTCTGAATGCTGGCGCGGGCGTCCAAGAGAGAATCGGCGCGAGTTTCCTTGTCCGTTCTGGCAATTGGTGTGTCTGCGAAAATGATGTCTGGTAGGAGCGCATGGACAATCTCACGCATAAACGAATCAGCAGGCAATTCTGTATCTGGCGCGTCGGCACCGCCCTTGCCGTGGCCCTTTTCATCACGAGTCGTTTTGATTTTCAGTAGACGGCTGATGAGGTCTGGATGCGAGGACGCAATGCGGCGCAAGGGATGCGACTCGTCTTTTTCCGCTTGCAGAATAGCGATTGCAAGAACCGTCCTGAAATCCGCCTGGCCGTTTTGGAAGGCAATGAGCTTGCCTTCTAGAACAAACCTGAAGCCGAAATCCGGCGGCTCCAGTCCGACACGTTGCGCTGCATTTCCAAGCAGTTCGGGATGATCGGTTTGTTCAGCAAACTTGAGTTTTTTGATGGTATCTTCAAATGGACGGCGGCAACAGGCGTAAAATAAGGCCCACTCGATCGAAGCGTGGATTTTCTGGATAGGGCGGATTCCCGTGTTCTGCGGTGGTCGCAAACTGGCTACGAGTTTCGGATAGCGTTGCCAATTGGTATCGTTCTCGAACGGCTCCTTTGCTCGTTCATCGGACTTCTCCGATTTCGGAGGACGGGGATTGCTCAATGACTGTTTCCACTTGAGGAGCCACTCGCTCAGTCCGGTATCCTGCTCAAGCAATTGTGCAAAAGCACTTTCAAGAATCAGGGAGAAGCCGGTCCCGAACGGGTCGGCTATGCGGAATTCACCATCGCTCTTTTGAACTGCGATGGGGCATTCGAGATGATACGACTCGGGCGAACGGGTGATGGTGATTTGCAGAACAGCGGGCATTTTCTCGTCTCTGCCAATCGCCGACGATCGTCTTTTCATTGCGCGCAAAGCGCTGATGACATCGCGCTGCGTAGGCGCACATCTTTTATGCGCTTGATTGACGCTGATCATCTTAATAAACTTCTCTTCTTCTCGCTGTCGCAATGGATTTCTTTCATCTAAAATTTGTACAAAAGGGAGGATTTTTCCGGTGGCGAGTTCGCGGAAAAGGAGGGCGGTAACAAAGAGATGTTTTTTCCTTTCTTGGTCTCTCAGGTTGTCGCACTGCCTTTCGATGGCGAAGTGATACTCATCTATGACTCCTCTGTCCTGCAAGCGAAGAAGGATGCCTTTGACCAAGTCGAGCGGAATGCGAGTTTCATCCGCCAGCGCCTGGGCACCCATCGCACCAACCGCATCGAGGAGGTTCAGGATAACACGCTCGAACGGGTTCAGACCATCACCGTCATCTGATACCTGAGGCAACGTTACACGATAGGCATCCACCGGCCATGCGAGACGGTTCGGTCTGCCGATGGTCTCACCAAAGGGATTCACCCGCCCATAGTCCAAGAGCTTCAGGGACATTGCAAAATCCTCCCTTCCGTTTTGCAGAGTTGGAGGAAATCAACCAATCCTGGAATAAATTCCTCGGCTAGGTCGTTTTGCAGCAAGCCGGAATCGCCTGCCACGACCAGCAGTTTCTTCTGGCGACTCATCGAAACATTCAGCCGGTTGTAGAGACAAAGGTGGCCAAACAGTCTCCGCGCTTGTTTTTCGCGGTCTTCGTTTTTAGGCGTCCATTTTTGCGGGAGTGTTCTGACCATTGACAGAAAGACGACATCAAATTCCATGCCTTGGAACGAATCCACGGTGCCTATGCGTAGCCGCTTATCGTCGTCTGTGATTTTGCCAAGTTGCTTTTTAATGAGTTCGGCCTGTGCCTTGTAAAACGAAATCACACCGAAAGATTGGTTCTTGCCAGCATCGGAATTTATCCACTGCTGCAACTGGCGGGCGATGGCAACTGCCTCTACGAGACGAGTCCAACTGGTTCCGCTTCGCCGGTGCTTGCCTTTCGCAGCAGGAACATCCAGCCAAGCAGTAGGTTTATCATCAGTCTGGGACAGATTATGTGCGAAATCTCTCGCCGGCCGTCCGGAACCGAATTTTTCCGACGGATCGAAGCGCTCGTAGAAATTGCGGCTGATGAAATCGCCCAGAAGCGGATGCATGCGGTATTGCCTGTCGAGCGTGACACGGCGGATGATTCCATCGTTCTCTTCAAGTGTTTTCAAACGCTCGGAGAAAAGATACTGGAACATGGACTTCTTGAGCCAGTCCGACTCCTCTTGACCGGGCTCGCCTTCCTCCATCTGTCGGGCGACTTCGTCATTAATGATATGCGGCAACTGGCGGTGATCGCCGACAAGAATGATGCGCTTGCCCTGTGCCAATGGAATCATCAAGTCGCGAGGCGAGACGCGAGCGGCCTCGTCCACAATCACAAAGTCGTATTCTATTTCTTGATCAGAATTCTTTCCAGTGATGCCTTTTTGGATGTGCATCTTCTTGTTGACGCTTTGCTGACACGTTGCAGCGAATGCAAAACTGTACTCCGAAACCGCGTCGATCATTCCGGAGGGGTTGCTTTCGAGTTCAGCCAGAAACTCCGCCAGCGCGGCAGATTTTGCGTCTTTGGCCGAGAAGCCGTCAGCCCTGATTCGCGCAACGGCTTCTTCCGCTAAGGCAATCACCTCATCGTTCTGCTTCTCCACCCGGAATACCGGAGGCGCAGAAAAGCGGGTAAGGAGTTTCTTCTTCAGCATCGCCAAATCCTTCAGAAAGGAAGGCGCACCGTCTTCGCTGCGCCACAAGCTTGCTCTGTCAAGCAAGGCGCGTTCGTTTTCATCAAGCACGTCCTCCAAATCATCCAACGTGTCAGTCGCCCGCTCTGGCCCATCGTCGGTGAAACTTTCGGGACGGATGCGCAGACGACGCACGGCGTTGAGCAAATGATTGGATTCGTCGTTCAGTCGTTTTTCGAGCGAAAGATTCTTTGCGAGATTCGCGGCTCTTCGTGCGGTGTCTTCCCCAAGAATGGAGACGCCGAGTAATGCGATTTGCCTAGCGAGATTCGCCGCCAGCGCGCGAGTTGGTGCCTGAAGGTATTGCAGACACAGGTTCCTGATTTCCGTTTCCCGCCTGATCTCGGCAATCTGAGGATTTCTTTCGTGGAGTTCGGCAGCGAGTTGGCCGCACCATTTTTCAAGATTCCTTTCGAAAGCACTGAAATCGTCATCCTCTGAGCCAGACCGCTTCCCATACTTTGGGACAGGAATGCTATTGAGCGAGAGACGGTCGATCATGTTCTCCACCGCATCGTGCTGGAAACCGGTCAGCAGAATTTGGCCTTTGGTGTTCGCGCCGCGCTTGTCCGCCAACTCATTCAAGCGTTCCAGGATTGCAGCGATCACGGTTGTTTTGCCGGTGCCGGGCGGACCCTGAATCAGCGCGATATCGGGTGTATTGAGCGCGGCTTCGATCGCCTTCTCCTGCATGAGGGTCGGCGGATTCGCGAAAATTTTCTCGCGAACGAAGGCTGTCAGCGGTTTGACTTTTTGTATCTGGCGAATGGGTAAAATTTGGCCATTTTCTTCAATTAGTGGCCCAAGTTGCGAGTTGGCTGAGCGCGCCTCAAGGATCGATCGCCGGGCAGTCTCGCGACGTTTGATCTGGGCAATATCGCCTGCGAGAGAAAGGATGAATATTCCGGATTCTGTTGGAAGGCCTTCAGTTTCCAACGTTATTTTTCCTGATGCCGAATCGAAATCCGAGACTTTGAAATACGACTTTGCTTTCTGCTGCCTTTCTTTTTTTCTGGCGGATTCCTTTTCTTCTTCAATCAGACCCGCAAACTCCCTGAAAGTCTGGTTCTCGTTTTTCAGGTGGTCGGGTAGTTCAGCTACAATCTCAACTTCCGGCACGCCGCCTGCTTTCAGAGCCTTCAACGCTGAATCTGAGGCTTGCGCTATACGAACCGAAACTGTCGCTTTTCCGTCATCCCCAGCGCGGTTCTGTTGCAGATCACAAAAATGCAACGCGCCAATTTCCCTGGCGTGTTTGAGCAGTAATTCGCCCTCAAGGTCGCCGAACTCGTCCCATTTCTTCAGGTAGCTGCCCTCGTCTTTGGTGAGCGCAGCCATCTGCGCCTTGGTAAAGATTTGAACTCCCCCCGCGTGAGTCCAGTCCACAAATGCGAGTTTCCCCTTGGCGAGTCGCAGGGCGCGGTCTGACTCGCTTTTTCGCTTGGTTAGGCGGGTGATGGTAAAAATCGATTTCCCTCCTGAAAGTTCGCTCTCGGTGGCGACGAAACGTACGCCATCTCCCGTGACGCAGAACGAGTTCTTGCGGGTCGGTTCGGGTTTTTGCGATTGCCCTATACCCCCCACGAAAGAAGCCTCCTCAGTATCCCCTTCGGATTTCTCTAACTCGTCCGAGTCCTGTCCATTCTCTTTCGGTCCAGGCTCGGGTTTGAGCTCGCCGTCAATCGCAGGTCCGGCTGTTAGGAAAAAGAACGCGCTGTCGCCTTGGTAGAAACTGCAAAGCTGGCTAAGCCGCTTGTAAAGTTTTTCGCCTTTGATTCCGTTCTTGCGACGCCCAATCCTTGCCATCGCGTCTTCAACATACTCATCCACGCCGATTTCGATTTCTCCCATCTCCAAACATTCCCCTGTGAAAAAGGTTATTTGGAGTTCGATGCTCCCATCGGCGGCGGGATTGGCAAGCTGAGCGAGGATGGCTCGGCCGCTGGCGAGTTCGGAATTGAGGCGCCGGATGTCGCCGACAACGACAGGCCGAGCGAAGACAATGGAATCCATGAGGCGGATTTCAAACTCGTCCGGGCGGGTCAGGCTGACGTCAACGGAGAAGACCGGTTGCTCTTGCAATGCCTCTGCGGCGTTGTCAGTTCGCCCGATACGAATGCTAAAGATGTCGGCAGGTATATCTTGGAATTTCATTTTGCCGCCTCCACGAACTTGAATGTCAGGTTGTCAGGGAACGGCTTCGTGCCCCGGACGGGGAACACGTTCTTTGCCTCGAAGTCGAGAACTGCCTCGCATTCCGCATCGTCATTATGTTTGACTGAAAAGGGGTTGAAGAGGCGGTGTGGGAGGGGGAACTCCGTGGCACCATCGGGAATCAGGATTTCCCAGCGATTGGTTCTGGCGCGAAGAAAGGCGGCACGCAGTGCACCACAATACGGGCAGTTTTCGTATTCATCAACGAAGTAGCTCATCGAGCATTCGTGGCATTCCAACGACCGATCAAAGGCCTTGGCCAGCTCCAGAGCCCAGAACCCCATCGCAGGGCGGCGGTGCGGCTGTGTCCTTCCCGCGCCGAAGGTTTCTTGGAAAAGAAGACGGAGCTCTGGAGTTGCCACTAACTCGCGGGGCAGACCTCCTATACCCTTGTTCGAATTGTCGTCCTTATCGTCAATAAATGGCAAATATCCGGCGTGTGCCTGCTCGTCCATATCAGCGGGCGTGCCGTCCGCTACCGGTTCGGCATCCCAGCCGCCTGCATCGTCGTCGGGTTCCAGAACCTTTTTTCCAATGAATGGATGACATAGCGAGAGTATTTTGAAGGTCATCACGGCGAAAGCCCAGCAATCCGAGCGTGGACGGGAGCAATCGGTTCCTCGCACGACTTCCGGTGCGCAGTAGCCCGGAGTGTAGACAGAGGGGCCGCCGCTCGGCAGCTCGTAGCGCAGGTTGTCCGCATCAATCAGCCAAACCTCGCCGTGCGAACCTTCTTCGATATAGACATTGTTCGTCGAGATATCGCCATAGACCAAACCCGCCTTGTGGAGGCGGGCGAGAATAGATGCACATTTCGAGAGGGCGAGCAGGCGGCGGCGAGTTGATTTGGTATCTGCGTAGTGAAAGAGCCGAAAGGCCATCTCTTTGTCTGGTATACCCGAAAGCCATTGAGGAATTACCAGTTTTCTCTCTTTCAGCCTCTTCTTTGTTTCGCCGTCCAAATCGAATATGCTGAAGGGCTTCATCTCATTCAGGAGACGCATCACATATCCCGGTTCATCGCGCAAAATAGCGAGGGGCATTGAAACCGGAATATGGGAAGGGATCGGCAACAGGCGGATGTTCTGAAAGCGGTCGCGCAGGTTGGCATTCTTGTCTGGCTGGCCGGATGCGTCGAGCGGCTGTTTAATCGCCAGATCCGCGTCCCTGGTGCGATAGACCACGCCCTGGCCGCCTCTGCCGAGTTCGTCAGCAATGTAATGAAGATTGCCGTATTCATCGGCACACAGCTTCGGAGCTTGAGTTATGCCGGATTTATTCATCCGCCACCTTCTTCCTGCAAAGACAGGCAATAGTCTTATCGTCGCGATGCTTTGGCGTGGGCCAGTTCTCGAGCATGGCTCGGGTGTGCCGGTTGGCGCTCACCGTGGCCAGGGCTCGATGCGCCTCGATGTAGCCCTTCACGAACTCGTCAACGTGTTCCAAATCATCTGCCACACCATCGGTGCAGAGCAGGACTGCGGCGCACTCCTCTTCTTGGAAAGACAAGTGCAGCCAGTCTTTCGGGGAAGCATTCGGAGTGAGCGCTGCGGTAATATTTGAAAAGCCTTCCGACTTATCCTCTGACAGCGACACGACAGAGCCGTCTGCCTTCACTGCGGCAGCTAGTCCGTCGCCTAGCGCCCCCAAGTGGATTACTCCGTCTCCAAACCGAAATGCAAACAGGCAGGTCGCGGCGCAGTCGCGGGGATCCAGCGGAGCGACAAGGGAAAGCCACTTGTCTTTGATGTGGTTCGTTAGAAGGGCTTTGTCGAAAGCATGTTTATGACATGCGTGTGCGGCGTAAGTCACGGCAAGGCAGGCCTTTTCGCTGCCGATATCTGAAAACGGTTTGGACCCGAGGCCGTCTGAAACGATGATTCCATCGCCCCAATCGTAGTGGCACGCCGCCCATGAATCCTGATTGGGGGTGCCCGATGCGATATGCCCAGGACCTCGGACGCTCGCGCCGAAGCTCTTCCAGTTCACCATGTAGCTCCTCCTTTCAACCAACTGTCAAGCGCGGCAAACACATCCTCAGCAGCAAACACCTCCACGCCTTTTAGCTGCGGGTTCGAGTCTGCGCCGACCTTGATCATGCGCAATGCGTCCGGTGGTAAACCATCTTTCCAGCGTTTCAGCGCCTTCGCGTCATCACGCGCCAAGAAACCGTCAGTGATGAGCATAAATTTGTCTTCTTGTTGCTCGCCAATAAGCGCGAGCAAGGCGCCCACGCTCGCCGTTTCGTTGCAATCCAGCATTTCCGGAGGAATCTCTTCATCCGGACTCCATTCCATGAGTTGTGCCTCATTCCCCCAAGCCACCAGTTTCAATTCCGCGTCTCCGTATCCAAGCCGGCAAAATTGCTCCACCTCGCGGGCAACGCCGCGGGCGATAAAGCGCTTGGCGTTCTCCGCCATCGAACCGCTCGTGTCCCAGATAAGCCATAGGGTTTGCGTCATCGTGTCTCTCATTGCAAGTATGGCCGGAACCATACGATGTCGTGCGTCATTCTGTTCACGAACACCGCACGATTCGGCTTCTCGATGCCCTTGAACTTTCCGATTCCTCCACTCACAAGCGCGCCCGCATCATCCTCGTTCATGCAGAAAGCCACGCGGAGATCGAAGAGACCTAAAAGGTCTTTGCAAGGCCCGGCACAGCGACGCCAATTGTCAATGAACGCAAAGACAAAGGTGCCCTTGCGAGGGCCTTCCTCCGCAATGCTCTTGAGGAGGTCGCCGGGCGACGATGGATCACCGGGTTTCGGCGCTTTGAACGCTGGCGCCGGATAGAGTGACTTTTCTGAATCCAACCCATCGACAATCAATGCAGTGCGGCATTTGCCGATGCTATCCAGAATCTTTTGCAAAGGCAGGGTTTCAGTATCGTTGAACTTTCTGAATCGAGTGCCCATCGTTTGTGCGGCATCGCTTGCGCCGCTCCCTGGCATTAGCCCCCGCCCGTTGAAGTAGATGACTTCGTCGAAAGTATCGCTAGCAAACAAACTACCGAGAGTCGAGGCGAGCAGTCCGTCGTGAATTAGATCGTTGTAGCCGCTGAGCAACACGTTGAACCCTTTGCGTGTGGTCAGCGGAACGGTCAGCATTTCGGCGGTAAAGGTCAACTTCTCTCCCAAGAGAAGCGCTTTTGCTTGTCCACAGACCGACTGAAATTTTTCAAAACTCAAACGTGGCGGCAGATTTGCGCCGTCGAACACGCGGGTCTTACTTGCCAACTCGCGTTTTGCCGCCCGTGCCGACAATTGTGCAACGTGCTTTCGGCAAAAGGCGCTTTCGGCGAGCGGTATCATAAATTTGATATTGCCCGATTTCGCGCCGTTGGCGTTGTTGATGATGGCCTCGGGTGGGCTGCGGAGTTCAGATGCCGCCCAGTTGTTGCTGCCGAGGAGCATTGCGGAATCCTCCTGTCCGCAGGCAAGTGCAATCTTGCATGTCAACTGAGTGACGATGGCTCCGATTGACGGCGTTTTGATTCCTTTTAAAGTCTGTGTCGCAAGAAGGATGTGAATGCCGAAGGAGCGACCCTGCTTTACAAGCTTTAAGAGAAGTTGTTCGGACGCTTCGGCGACCTGACGACTATCCGAAAACAGAACTTGGAATTCGTCGACGACAAGAAGAACGCGGGGCAATTGCTCGCGGCTTGTTTTTCGGTATTCAGCGAAATCGCGAATACCTGCATCCTTGAAAATGCGAGCCCGCTTTTCTAGCTCATCTGCAAGATGCCGCAGGACTGTCACGCCGTATTCGGGGTCGCTTTCCGTAGCGACCAATCGGGCATGCGGCAGTGGTGGATTCGCATAAACTGTAAACTCTGTCGATTCCTTGTAGTCCAGCAGGTAAAGATCAACCTCGCCAGGCGGGTATTTCTCGCAGAGCGAGTGGATCATCACATGGAGCAGGTTGGACTTGCCGGAGCCCGTCTTGCCCGCAAGCAGCGCGTGATGCTCAGAGGTAGTTGCACCTAAAGTCAGTGATACGCTCTCGCCTGTGGGAGTCCATCCTATTGGAATATCAAAGCCGTCGATGGTCGTCGCTCCTTTTGCAAAATTCTCCCAGAGGTCGGGCATTGATTTGCTAAAACGGGCTTCAGCGGCGCAACGCTCGGCAAGCATGGAGATGAAACCGTCCAGCGAGTCCTGCCGTGGCCATTGTTCCGGCTGATATGTAAACGACAAGCCCTCGTCTGCGTCGCCCGTGCCGCGCAACAGCGCGTCAAGACGTATGGTCGAGGTTTCCAGCGCGGTGCGAAACATCTCGTATCGCCCGTCTTGCACACGTTTCCCGTCAATCGCGATGATGGGCAGGACACCACAGCGCGGGCCGTTCTCGCAAAGACGTTCAAGGGACCACATACTCCTAGCTGAAAGTTGTTCCGGAACATCAAAAAGCAGCACCACTTTGTAACGCAGAGGGTTGTCGGTATGGTTTGCGTTGTATTCCGACCAATTGGAGGCTTCGTCATTAAACCTGCGCTGAATGAGTTCCTCGACCACGTCCGTTAGTTTGTCGAGCGCAGTCTCGATTTCCTCTGAACGGGTGAGCACACGTTGTCGCGGCACCAACTGTTCCACTTTCAGAAGTGACAGAAAAGGCCCGGCCGATTGCCCCTGTTTCAGAGGGTCAATGATTGTCATTTCCAACTGGCCTGGCGGCAGAGCGGACAGCATCCGTAACAAGAGGCGGTGCGCCAGACGTCTTTGCTCCTCGTTATCCTCCGGTAAAACAAGGGCGCGGGCGAACGGAAACGGGATGAAATACGGGACAAGGCAGGAGAGATTCTCAAAAGATACTTGCTGCGAACCAAGTAAAAGACCCGTTGGCATTTCCGATGCCAACGGCAAGGCTGGGCCGAAATCCACAAAAGCAGGTTGTTGACGGCGAAGTCGCGAACCCGCCTGCTCGACTTTCGCCGCGTTCATTTTCCATTCATTGGCAAAGACCGACAGCCAATTAGCTTTCCTTGTAGCCCGGTTGGCGTTTGCCTTCTGCCGTTCATCCGCGAGACGCTTGGCCTGTTCCTCGGTCAATCCTTTTTTCTTTTCGAGTGCTGCGATTTTGCGGCGGATTTTATCCAAGGTTTTTTGGAGTTCCGTTTTCCTTACTTTCGCTTCCCGCCGCTTTACCTCGAAGTCGCGCTTAGTCAGTTCTAACGCGATTGCCGCGGTATCAAGTTTCGTTTGCAGGGCTTGACACTGCTTGTTCTCCTCGTCGTTTTCCTCGGCAAAGAAATAGTAAATATTTACAATCTGCGATCGATTACCGATTTGACGTTCAAGACAAGATTTCTCTTGGCCTAGCGCACTAATGTCCGACTCCATGGCGGTAATTTCCTGATTCGCTGCTGCGATTTTTCCACCTATCTTCGCTATCTCGCGTAGGATACTGGCCGCCTGCTGGCGAAGATCCTCCTCTTTTTGTTGCGCATTCGCCGAACCTTTGCCGTAATTTGCCGGATCTCCGTGCAAGCCGGAAATGGATTTGTCTATTCGATCACAGGCAGCGTCGATTTCGCGGTCAATGCGCACAATGCCTTGTCGATAGTCCGCAACAGATTTGTTGATCTTAGCAATTGCGTCTTGATAGTATGCGGAAGAGTCGCTCGTCATGTACGCCCACCATCTTTAAACTGGATTCTTCTTGCCTCTTCTAAGACACGATCAATGTTGCGCATCTCTCGCTGGAACTCCTCGTTGACATACCGGAGCGAATCGATTTCCTGTAGAATCGGGTCAAGCGTATCGGCAATCATGGACGCACCAAACGAATCACGCACCCCGCCGCGGAAGTTCTCAGTGCACAGCGTCGCCGCTCCAAAAACATCGTCAAACATCCGTGTTGCCCCTTTCAGCCTCTTCATCAATTGGCAACTCAAGAACAAAATCGTTGCCGGCGACTGCCGGCAAAATGTCGGCGCAAATCTCGCCCGGCATTAGGTAGTTGGATTGGAACGCTGGATCTCTGCTCCTGATTTCATCCAGAAACGCTAGCCATTCTTCTTCGGGCAGGTCTATCGACTGGCAATCAGCTGTCGATACCAAGAGTTTCGCCGTGGCTGCATCCACGCCATCCATATCCCCATCGTTTACCGCGCCCTGAAGCAAATCAACTTCGGCGCGAACTTGCTCGAGAATATCAGGGCGGACAATAGCGAACCGTATTCTCATATTTTTTCTCCCTCTTGTTGGCGGATGAAGGCAAGGCACGATTGGTCAATTTCGTTCTTGCGCGGCAGCATTCCCACCAGCGGTGAACCTGATTCGCGCAAGGTGTCGCGCAATTCCCTCTCTTTCTCCGTCGGCAGATCGTGGATGTCACGCGAGCAAAGGGTGCAATGGGCGTCTGCCTGCTTGTGTCCTTCCGCCTGAAACACCATGTGATCCTTCTGTGAATAGAGGTATTTGGCCTTGCCGCATTTAACCTCAAACGCCATTGAACCGCCCGCCGATGAACCCATGCTTTCCCCACGTCCCAGAATAACCGGGATGCGCAAATCGGTCACACGTAGATCCGTCTTTGTGTATCGTCCGTTGTCGCCAACGAAGGTCCGCCCCTGAGTCTCGACTCTTCCTCCCAGTGGCGCGAGCGCGTGTCGCGCTATTTGCTCTCCGAACTCGCCACTGAGATGTATGCGTGTTTTACGCGCGACAATGTTGCGCTCGGCGTCACCTTTCGCCGCCGCCCATTCACCGCGATACCTGGAAACTAGTCCACGGTATCCGGGATTTCGATCATAGAGATACTCCTGAAGAAAAACCCGTTGTTCGGCGGAAAGATTCATCCGGTCGCGCAGGGTAACTGGCGTGATGGAAGCGCCATGTTGCGCGGGTTTCCAGTACAGCCATGAGTGGAACTGAGCAGCGGGCGGATTGGTCGCGAGATAGGCATTCAGCGCCTGTTGTGCGGCGGTTAGTCTTCCGGTTGCCACCTCAACCGATGAGGACACAGCAGCAAACCGCACCGCGCATTCAACTCGGGACTGGTCCATCGCCTGCTCCGCCATCGTCAAAGCCTGCTTCACGCACTCGACACGCTGCTCCATCGCCTGATGATTTTCTTTGGCCAGTTCGAGGTCTGCTTGGGTTTGCTCCAACTCGGCTTGCGCCTGTTCAATAGCATCTTCCGCAGTTGCAACGTCGGATTCTTCGCTCGAACAATCAGGAGACTTTCCCTCCTCGTCCTTAGGTTGCGCGTTACAAGCTGAAAGTGCCGAATTAGCGGCACATAGCGAACTTTGATTACTCTCCAAATTCTCTTTGGCTACGTCAATCGCCCGTTGTGCCGCCATTTCCTTTTGGATGGCACTTTCCAACAGGAGCTCGCTGTTCTCGGCTTCTTCACGCGCCTCTTTACATTTGCTTTCCGCAGCGGCGATCTGTTCTTGGCATGCAGATCCCAGTGCCTCGCGCACAGAAAGCAATCCACGCACGAGGTCTTCCAGATTTTCCACCTTCCCGACTGAGACTTGCGCCATCGCGACTAACTGGTTCTTAGGTTTGGAGATAGTCGTTCAAACGCGCCGCAAGCGCCGTCAGATACGGAATCTGTTCTTCCGCGTTCGTGTTGAACTGGTGTAGCTGCTGAACCAGTGCGTTGTAGTCCTCCTCAAAGCGCGCCCGCTTCTCGTCCTGCCAAGTTTCCCCAAGCGAGGCAAACGCGCCGTTGAGGTTTCCCACTGCATCGGTGAGCGAATCAACGAATTGTTGCAGCGAATACGCGAAACGTTCCAATTCTTCCGGATCTCCTGTTGCTTGTGCCATTACATATATCCTTTTTCTTCTATGTTTGGTTCTGCCGATGTCGGGACGGCATTAGGGGTTTGCGATTTGCTACGGGTGGTTTCCGACATTGTGACCTTGCGAAAAAACTCGTGAATTTTGTCAGCGTCAGTTGCGTGGAATACGGTGTTTGGAACTGGCGTGCCATTCACTTTAGCCAAGACTGGTGTTTGAGATATGAATTGTTCAAGAATCTGCTTTCCAGGATTCTCGCCGATTCCCATCGCCATAAAAAAGCACTTCGACGAACGCCCTTGGGTGATTAGTGCTTCAAAAGGAGACTCCCACCCGTCTGTAGGTTGTCCGTCCGAGACCAACACCACTGTGGGACGGCAGGCGCGTGAGGGTATGACATCTTTGTCTTCGAGGAACCTTTTCACCAATGAGAACGCCGTCCCATCGCCGTGCAACCATCTGCGTTCATATTTGTCCAATTCGCAGAAGAAGCGGCTACAGGCGCAAGATGTTCCACGGCCTGTTCACCAAAGGTGATGATAGAAACTAGAAATTCAGTCTCCATTCGTTCCTCGGCAGCGAAAGAATTAATCATCTTCCGGACAGCCTCGCTCTGGATTTGAATCTTCGAGGTTCCGCCTTCGACCAACCCCCATGTCTGTCCATCATCCTCAACGGTCTGCCCTGTCTGGCGGACATTTTCGGGATCAACGACCTCAGCCATTGAGCCGCTGACATCCAGCAAAAGAAAGACTGGAAGCGGCTTAGCGTTCGGTGTCGTGAATTCGCCTGGGTCGAACTTTACCACTGAAAGCCCTTCTCAGTTGGAAGCTCGTTTTCTCCGGTCTCGGCAGAGGAATGTTCCGTCGCAGACTTTAGTTTCTCCGTCCGAGCTTCGATGGTGGTAGGTTTGGCATCAATGGTGCTCGAATCCGGCGCGACATCAGGCGTCGTCGACTTGCTGCGGATCATCGTAGACATTGTGACGAACTTGAAAAAGTTTTGGAGTTGCTTGGCGTTCTCAGCATAGAACAGACGATTTTCTGTGCCTTCGAGGAACTTGCCAAGAACCTCTTCGTCCGCGTCCGCGCCGATGGCCATGGCCATGCGGTCGCATTTTGCGGAACGGCCTTCTTTGATGAACGCTTGCAATGGGTTTTCCCAATCGTCTGTAGGTTGCCCATCAGAAACCAACACCACATTCGGACGATAAGCGCGTGACTTCACGACCTCCTTGTCCTCCATCATCGCCTTGGCCATCTTGAGTGCCGTGCCAAGCGGTGTCCCACCCGAAGCGGACAAGTCGTGCCACTGAATGTCGCCAGCACTGGCAAGCGCTTGGTGCAATTTCAATTCCGCGCCAAAGGTGATGATCGCGACATGGATTTCGGTCTCGCTGTTCTCCGTGCCACCAAACACTTCTAGCATATCCCGGACTGCTTCGTTCAGATTACGAATTTTTTCGCCACTCATGCTACCGCTAACATCGAGCAGGAGGATGACCGGAAGCGGCTTGGCTTCTGGTGCGGTGAATTTTGACGCGTCGAAGGTAGGTTTGTTCGGGGAAGTCATCGTTGTCAATATTAACGTTCTAATACCCAAGTTGCAAACATCTTGTATCAGCGTCTCCTCCGTTTGAATTGACGTCGCTCGTATTCTGACCTGTGGTTCTCCTTTGGCGCACGCCTAGTTTCGCCATGTTTTCCGTTCTTCGCTAAGGCGGTTCGATGGTGCCTATGGGTGAAGGGCAAGCCGACGAACGGCTAGTAGCTAAAAAAGAGTCAGGGGTCGGAGACCGGATATATCCAGAGGCCGATTCTCGCGTTTGAAGAAAACGTGGATGCAGGTGTAGATCCCGAGGCATGAACAAACTCAAACTGAAAGTAATCGAACGCGTCGTCACCGGAAATCCCTCCAAGGGGGACCTGTCGAGAGTGCTCGATATTCTTAAGGGAAGGGTGCCGGCGTTGGAAGAGCGGTTGATCACCCAGGCCGAGGCAGCGCGACTTCTTAGCGTGTCGCGGTTCACGGTCCATCGGATGGCCAAGGATGGTGAGATCGGGGTGGTCCGCATCCGTGGATCAAGGCGGTATCGCCTTTCTGAGATCGACGCTATCATCAGAGGAAAGAGAACGGGCCGTTGAATCCGAAACGGTAAATGCCTCGAGTACAGCAGGTTGCCTCGGTGCGACAGGTTCTGGACACCAGCTTGGCAGCCACGATCGACAGCCTCAACAAGGTCGCACTCTGGCGCTTGCGTGAAGACGGAAGATGGCAACGCTGAAAAGAAAACGATTTTTCTCACGAAGAACCTGCCAGAGCTTCGCGGAGACTCACCATATAGCATGTGATAAGAGATCTTAAACATACAACATCGTTCTTTCCCGCCGCCGAGGCGGATGCGTTTGCAACTATTTATAGGCCTAGTTTCGGCCTGCTGGAGGTGCGAATATGATGAAGGAGGGATTTTGGATAAACTACGATACAGGACAGGTTTTTCGCATCGATGAGCATGAGGACTGGATCCGCCGAGAGGGCAACCCGGTGCTGCTGGGGATCGATCCGAGAATCGAGCGATATTTCGATCAGTTCACGCCGAAGGTTGAACGCGACGTGTTCCTCGTCTGCTTATTGCAGATGGCGCCTATCATGCGGATAAGGGGGCATAGGCAGTCGGTCACCTTCGAGTTCGCGGCGTCCGATCCCGAGGATGCGCTTGCGATGGTCGAGCGCTTCTGCAGACATAAGGTGGGTCCGGCTATGGGCTTACTGATCGTGAACTTCGCGGACATGAGCTACCTTTCCACTTCTTGGAAAGCATTTAAGATCGATCCAGGAGCCCAAGCAGGTAAGCACGCTCCTTTCAAGATGGATCAGGAGATTCGTGAACGAGCCGAAGCTTATTTTGCCGAACTGAACCACGGAGCAGGTAGATGAGTATGCTTGCACGAGTTGGCCGATGGCTTCGGACGCAGATTATCGGTGTGCCCTTAACGGATCAGGAGCGCTTTGAGCAGCGCTACAGAAAAGCATACATACTTTCAGCCGGTGCGGGCTCGGACCTAAAAGCAGGGGACGACGGCCTTCTTGAGCTACATCAAACAAGGCCGTTATCTTCCGAGGGAAATGAGGATTACCTAGATCGGGATAGCGAATGGTGATCGACCAACTTCAAGCCCCTACATTTCCCTCCTGAAAAACAAATCATTTTTTTTTTCAGAAAAAGACGTCAGAGGCCGAAATGAACTCACAACATAGAATGATTCGAAAACCCACAAATACAGAAAGATAAAAAATGAAAAACATGAAAAAACCGACCTGCAACGGAGCCGCGAACGAGTACTGGAAATGCGAGGTGGAAACCCACGACGAACTTGAGTTTGGCAAAAGCTACCTAGTCGTCTCCAAGGCCATGTACGCTTGCACGCTACGCCTGAACGATGGCTCGGAGCTGGATGTTGCGACCCATAACGGACGGCTAATTAAGCTGTGGAGATGCGAGGTGAATACCCACGCCCAACTCGAGGTTGGCAAAATCTACGAAGTAGTCTCCGAAGCCACGTACGCTTGCACGCTATGCTTGGATGATGGCTCGAAGCTGGATGTTGCGACCCATTATGGACAGCTAATACTGGTATTGTAACCGAATAGTTCAGAGAACAGAAGTTAATCTTAAGTGGAGAATTATAATGGCTGATCGTTCGACTGGTAAATGTAAGAAATGTAAAGGCAGCGGAAAGGATAGCGGAGGAAGATGCACATCATGTAAGGGTTCCGGCGTTTGCAAATCATGCAGTGGCTCTGGTATCAAGCTCCGAAAGACTTGCAGCTTTTGCTGGCATGGACGATAGCACTCAGCTTGGGAATTAAGTTTGCTTTGATGGCTAAAAAAGAGTCGTCGTCAGACGACTCTTCCAGCTCCTCCAGCAAGGCCGGGGAGCTGAGGTTGAGGGCGTTGCAGAGCTGCACGAACTGGAGCACATCGAGCCGGACCTGGGAGGTCTCGACGCGGTGTAGCCAGTCCCGTCTGCGGCCCACCAAGTGAGCTGCGTCGACGAGTCGCAGTCCGGCGGCCTTGCGTGCTGCACGCAACTTGCCCATCAGCCGGCGGTAGCCGGGATGGTAGATGGTTTTCATGTGTCCTCCTTGAAGTCAGAGGTTATGCAAGTGGTTCAGGCACGGAGACCTTCGACGAACTTCCACTTGGGTCGAATGGCCGGTGTCTTCCATTTGCGTGGTAGTACACCTTTCAGACGAACGAAGTGCATGAAGGTCTCGGCGAAGTCCTCGGCGGGCTGGGTGGCGGCGTAGGGGCTGACGAACCGGTCGGGATCGAAGGCGCTTCCAGTTGACGTGCCGAATACTTTGGTGAAGGCCCGCGTCCGGTAGCCACCGTGGGTGTCGGCGACTGCATGACCGAACTCGTGTCGTACGATATCCCGGAGCGCCACCCTCGGCCAGCCAAAGCGCTGGCCGTAGAGTGAGAGACTGACGGCGGGGAAACACATGCAGCCTTCCCCTCCGTCGTACTTCCAGGCGTACGCGAAGCCGGCGACGACGAGGTAGACCTCGACTGCCGCAACCTCCTCGGACCAGAATCCGAGGTCGATCAACTCGCCCTGAACGTGGTCCAGGGCGCGGTTCAGCTTGGGTAACGTCAACACCATGGGCGTACCTTGCCGTTCCATGTTGCTCAGCACAAGGCCGAGGCGGGACGTGCCCTACCCTTCGCCCAGTCGCGGAGCTGCTGGATGGGTTTCGGCATCGTTCGTGATAGAGGGATGACCTTCTCGGTGGCCATGGACATGCCTAGCGTACTCGGCTGCTGGTCCTTGGCGAACGCTTCGAAAAGACCCTCGACGACCACCTGTTCGATCTCGGCCCCGGTGTAGCCATCGGTCGCGCGCGCCAGAGCTTCGGTATCGAAGCCGGCAGCGTCGCGTCCGTGGCGCTTGAGCTGAATCTCCCAGATGAGTGCGCGCTCGGCGTCGGTGGGAAGGTCTACGCTGAACAGGGCGTCCCAGCGACCGGCGCGGAGGAACTCCGGAGGCAGGGCGCTGACATCGTTGGCGGTGGCCACGACGAACACGGGCGCCGTCTTGTCCTGAAGCCAGTTGAGAAGGCTGCCGAAGACACGGGCGCTGGTGCCGCCGTCGGTGTTGGCCGAACCGGCGTTGCCGCCGAAGCCTTTTTCGATCTCGTCGATGAAGAGCACGCAGGGCGCGATGGCTTCAGCAGTGGCGATGACACTGCGCAGGTTCGACTCGCTCTGCCCGACCAGACCGGCGAAGAGCCGGCCGGCGTCGAGCTTGAGCAGGGGGCGTCCGAGTATGGCAGCGGTGGCTTTGGCCGTAAGCGACTTGCCGGTACCGGGAACGCCGACGATCAGCAGGCCCTTGGGGCTTGGCAGGCCGAACTCGCGGGCGGCGGGGCCGAAGGCGTTGCGCCGTTGGCCGAGCCACTCTTTGAGCTGGTCGAGGCCCCCGATGTCGTCTGGGCTGCCGGGATCGTCTATGATCTCCAGCAGTCCGTTCTGGCGGATCGCCTGCGCTTTTTCGC